>ERZ1106930.47-NODE-47-length-70212-cov-631.869550_pt1 | contig 70212 bp, 62 predicted proteins | sample MGYA00403663_ERZ1106930 | MGnify/ENA primary metagenome ERZ1106930 (study PRJEB35170, sample SAMEA104062438) | human gut metagenome | biome: human gut; feature: human-associated habitat; material: faeces | place: Denmark | collected 2012-06-26 ... | reverse complement strand
ACCGGCGACCTGCTGATTACGAATCAGCTGCTCTACCAACTGAGCCACAGTAGCATATGAAGTTTTTTTTAAGCGAGATTCAAAAACAGCGAAGAGGCTGTTCACGAATTCAGCTTTATTATTATACCATATTTCCGGGAAAAATCAAATGATTTAAAGGGGGGAAATCAAAAAATTTTTAAGCAATTCAGCGCTCTGAAATATTTTTTATATTCTCGGGCGGAAATTTCATAAAATAAATTGAATAAGGATAAATTTATGATAAAATAATAGAGAAAAAATTTAAGAGGGAAAAGGATATGGCAATGAAGAAAAAAAATATGATCACGGGAAAGCGTGCCGCGGGTATATTGATGCATATAACCTCACTTCCTGGTGAATACGGGATCGGAACGCTTGGGAAAGAGGCGGAGAGGTTTGCCGGATTTGTGAAAGAAGCGGGATTTCGGTATTGGCAGGTGCTGCCGGTCGTACAGACGGGATCGGGGGAATCCCCGTACCAGTCGATTTATGCGTCGTCGGGGAATCCGATGATGATCGATCTCGAAAAGCTAGTGCAGGAAAAACTTCTGGAAGAATCGGAACTTTCCGTATGCAGGATGCCGCAGGACGGGAAGGTGCATTTTGAGGAGCTGGAGCCAAGGAAGACGGATCTTTTACGAAAGGCGTATTCCAGATTTGACACTTCGCAGGTTTATTTCAAAGAATTTGCGACAGGGAATTTTCGGGACTACGGACTTTTTATGGCGCTGCGTGAAAAAAACGGCGGGAAGCCTTTTTGGGAGTGGCCGAAGCGGTACAGGGATCATGATGTGGCGGAGTTGGAAAATTTTTACAGAAAGAACCTTGATGAAGTAAATTTCTGGCTGTTTTTGCAATACGAATTTTTTAGGCAATGGAAAGAGTTGAAAGCGTATGTGAACGGATTGGGGATCAAAATCATCGGGGATATTCCGCTGTATATGGCATATGATTCTGTGGATGTCTGGGCAAATCCGCAGCTTTTTAAATTGAACAAAAATTTGAGTTGTAAAAAAGTTGCGGGGGTGCCGCCCGATTATTTTTCTGCGACGGGGCAGTTATGGGGAAATCCCGTATATGACTGGAAAAAACACGCGGAAGACGGGTACAGCTGGTGGATCGATAGGATGCGTCAGGCATTTTCCATTTATGACGTGGTGCGTATCGATCATTTCCGCGGTTTTGACCGATATTATGAGATCGATGCGAAAGCGGATACGGCGATCGGCGGCAGGTGGCGCAAGGGGCCGGGCGCGGCGTTATTTGAAGCCGCGCAAGAAAAGCTCGGGGAACTGGCGTTTATAGCGGAGGATCTGGGCACGCTGGATGCGGGGGTATACAGGCTCATGCGTAAAACGGGGTATCCGGGGATGAAGGTATTGCAGTTTGCTTTTGACGGAAACCCCGGGAATCCGTATCTGCCGGCGAATATCAAAGAAAATTCTGTCTGCTATACGGGAACGCACGACAATAATACGTTGGTCGGGTTTGTCGATGGGATGACGGAAGCGGAGCATACCAATTTGCTTCGGATACTGAAGCCGTTGTTGCAGGAAGCGGGGATTCGGGAGAAAACGGATTCGTCGGAGAACATAGCGGAAGGTATGGCGGATCTGGCTTTGTCGTGCAAATCGGGGCTTTGTGTTTTGCCTGTGCAGGATCTGTTGAAGCTGGGGGGCGAAGCTCGGATGAACGTACCTTCGGTGGCGTCGGGGAACTGGCGGTTCCGCTTGAAAGAGGAGATGCCGTCGGAATTGGCGGAAAAGATCAAAGAAAAGCTAAAAGTATATAAAAGAATATAAAAGGGAATAATTTCGATCGGTTTTAGGCGGCGTTTGCGGTTGACAAACGCCGCCTAAAAGGATATAGTATTGTGTGGTAATTCAGACAGGAGAAAACAATAAAAGAAGATGGAAAGAGGACTTCTTACACCGTTAAAAAAATTGCGCCGTCAGGTATTTGTGGAGATGGCGCGGGTTGCGTTTGAGACAGATAAATCGGAGATCAAAGATGCGATCGAAGCGATTCCTTTCAAGATAACGCCGGGCGATAAACCGTTGTACCGTGAGAGTATCTGGCGGGAACGTGCAATATGTTCGGAAAGATTGCGTTTGGCGATGGGTTTATCGCTGCGTCCGGAAGACAAGCCGGTGCATCTGACGAGCGGACTGCGCGAGAGCGATATAGCGGACAAATACTATGAACCGCCGCTGATGCAGGTGATTCCGTCGGCGTGCGCGGCGTGTGCGCCGAATATGTATAAAGTTACGGATAATTGCCGCGGCTGCGTGGCGCATCCCTGCACGGAGGTTTGCCCGAAAGGTGCCGTGTCGATCGTGAACGGGAAATCGTTTATCGATCAGAGCAAGTGTATCAAATGCGGGCGTTGCAAGAATGTATGCCCGTACGATGCGATTGCGCATCATACGCGCCCGTGTGCGGAAGCGTGCGGCGTGAAAGCGATCGAGTCGGACGATCTGGGCAGGGCGAAGATCAACAGCGACAAATGCGTTTCCTGCGGGATGTGCATGGTGAGTTGTCCGTTCGGAGCGATTGCGGATAAATCGCAGTTTTTCCAGCTTATCCGTGCATTGCGGCGGGGCGACAAGATCATAGCGGAGGTGGCGCCTTCGTACTTAGGGCAGTTCGGGGACAAAGCGACACCCGGGAAAGTGAAAGCGGCGCTTTTGAAGATGGGCTTTCAGGATGTGTTTGAGGTAGCGCTGGGAGCCGACATGGGGGCGGCGACGGAAGCGGAACATTATGCGGAGAGGGTTGCGACGGGCAAACAGCCTTTCATGCTGACTTCGTGTTGTCCTGCTTGGGCAATGCTGATCAAGCGGTACTTCCCTGAATCGGCGGATAAGATCTCCAATACGCTGACGCCGATGGTTGCGACGGCGCGGACGATCAAGAAGAAGTATCCCGAATCGCGCGTGGTGTTTATCGGGCCCTGTGCGGCAAAGAAGCTGGAAGCCAGCCGCCGTACGATCCGCAGCGATGTGGATTTTGTGATCACATTTGAAGAGCTTTCGGCGATGTTTGAGGCAAAAGGCATCGATTTTGAGTCGATGGAAGAGAGTGCGGCGATGAATGACGCAACGGGTGCAGGACGCGGGTATGCGGTGGCAGGCGGTGTTGCCGGCGCGATCGAGAAATGCATTGCGGCGTATTATCCCGATACGAAAGTGGATATTCAGCACGTAGAAGGACTGGAGGATTGCCGCAAGATCTTATTGCTTGCGAAGATGGGCAAACTGAACGGAGCGCTGATCGAGGGTATGGGATGTCCCGGCGGATGTGTGGCAGGAGCGGGGACAAATATACCGATCAACAAGGCGGCAACGCTCGTGAAGAAGACGGTTGAAGCCTCGGCGCAGCAGGTACCGCCGAAAGAACTTGCGGAGATACGGCTGGATTAATCGGAACGATAACAAAACAGAAAAGGTTTCCGCAGCGGATTTTCCGCTGCGGAATTTTGCGGGTTATGGAAAAAACGGGTGAGAGAGCAAAGAACACGGACGAATTGTTGGGGCAGAAGAAGATATTTCCGCTTTTGATGAAAATGGCGATCCCGACGGTTGTATCCATGTTTATTCAGTCGATGTACAATGTTGTGGACAGCATTTTTGTGGCGCAATGGAGTCAGGAAGCGCTGACGGCAGTTTCCTTGGCGTATCCGATGCAAAATCTCGTGTTGGCGGTCTCGGTGGGGGCGGGCGTCGGGATCGGTTCGCGGATCTCGCGCTCGTTGGGCGAAAAGAAGTCGGACGAGGCAAACGTATATGCGGCGCACGGCGGACTGATCACGCTGTTCAATGCCGTTGTTTTTTTGCTTGCGGGATTATTTTTGTCGGCGCCTTTTTTATCGTTGTATACGGACGACGCCGCAATTTTTGCGCAGGGCGTGAGTTATCTGCGCATCGTGGTCAGCAGTGCCGTATTTTCTTTGGTTTATATATTCATAGAAAAGCTGTTGCAGGCGGTGGGGAATACTCTTTTTCCCATGATCATGCAGGGAGCAGGTGCGCTTGTCAATATTGTGCTGGATCCGATTTTCATATTCGGCTGGGGAGGGATCCCCGCGATGGGTGTGAGCGGCGCGGCGATTGCGACGGTGATCGGGCAAGCGGTATCCTGTGTGCTGGCGATCGTATTTTTTCTGTCCCGAAGCGGCGGGCTTCGGCTTTTTCCGAAAGGTTTCCGATTTTCCTGGAAGAAGATCGGTGCGATCTGCGCGGTGGGTGTTCCTTCGGGGCTGATGCTGGCGATGCCGTCGGTACTGGTGAGCATGATGAATGCCATTCTCGATTCGATATCGGAAGCGGCGGTCAACTTTTACGGCGTATTTTATAAATTGCAGACGTTTATTTATGTGCCTGCGAGCGGATTGGTGCAGGGTATGCGCCCGATCGTGGGGTACAATCACGGGGCGCGGAAATTCAAGAGAGTGGACGACACGGTCTTGTACAGCGTTTTGTTTGTGGGAGCGATCATACTGCTCGGAACGATTTTGTTTGAAGCGATACCGGGTCCCATCCTGTCGCTGTTTGATTCGGAAGGCGAACTGAGAAAAATCGGGGAGCCTGCACTGCGGATCTTGTCATCCGGGTTTGTGGTATCGACGTTGGGCGTGATCCTGTCGGGAGCCTTTGAAGCGTTGGGAATGGGGATAAAGTCTTTGCTCGTCACGCTGACGCGGCAATTTGTCTTGATTCCGTTGCTTTCATTGATTTTTATACCGTTTTGGGGACTGACGGGCGTCTGGGTCACATATCCGATCGCGGAGACAGCGGCGGCGGTACTTGCGGTGCTGTTTTATCGCCGATACCGAAAAAGCGGGAAAATGCGGTAAGCGCTTGACAAATTTTTCCGTATCGTGTATAGTATAACAAGAACGAAATGCAGGGGAATATCGATGAAAAGCGACGACGGCAGCAGTACCGCCCGACCAGAATACAGAAGAAGAAAACTCAAAGGCATAACCGTATAGGCTATGTCTTTTTGCGTTATAATTAAAATGAGGAGGAGAGATCTGAAAATTATGGAAGAAACCCCACGGCACAAGCCCTGGTACGCCATGACGAGCGATGAGGCGGCCAAAATTCTGAAAACGAGCGAGAAAGGGCTGACGGACGCGGAAGCGGCGAAGCGGCTTTCGGAGTACGGAAAGAACAATTTACGGCAGAAGAAGTCCAAGAGCATCGGGAAGATGATCTGGGAGCAGTTGACCGAAGTGATGGTGCTGATCCTGCTTCTGGCGGCAGTTTTTTCGCTGGTCATGTATTTTATCGAAGGGGAAGGGCTGGCGGAATGTATCGTGATCCTGGTCGTGATAGCTTTGAATACGGCGATCGGCGTGGTACAGGAGAAGAAGGCCGCCAACGCATTGGAACAGCTGAAAAACATGACGGCGCCCACGGCGCGGGTATTGCGGGAAGGTGAAGAGTCCGTCGTGCCGGCGAGTGAAATTGTGCCGGGGGATATTATTTATCTGGAAGACGGGTCAATCGTACCTGCGGACGTACGCATCATACAGGATTCCAACATGAAAGTGCAGGAAGCGGCGCTGACGGGAGAAAGCGTGCCGTCGGAGAAAGACGGGGCGGTCGTGCTGGCGGAAGATGCTCCGCTCGGTGACAGGGTGAATATGGCATACAGTTCGTCGGTGGTGATGTACGGGAACGCGACGGGGATCGTCGTGGAAACGGGCATGAACACGGAAGTCGGAAAGATCGCAGGGCTGTTGGACGAACAGGACGATTTCGACACGCCGATGAAGCGGAAGCTCAATTCGGTCGGAAAGATACTCAGCCTTGTCGGGCTGATCGTCTGTGTGGCGATCTTTGCGATCGGACTTTTGCGCGACGGCTGGGAAGCGTGGGTAAATTATATTTTCATTGCGATCTCGCTGGCAATTTCCGTGATTCCAGAGGGACTGCCCGCAACGAGCACGATCATCATGGCGCTGGGCGTTCAGCGGATGGCGAAAAAAAATGCGCTGGTCAAGAGCTTGCCCGCGGTGGAAACGCTCGGCAGCGCGTCGGTGGTTTGCTGCGATAAAACGGGTACGCTCACACTGAATAAAATGACGGTGACCTATGTTGCGCTCGGGAATGATTTCATCGACGGTTCGCCGACAAAAGCGGAGGACGTTGCATCGAAATATGAGCGAAGCGTATGGCAGGATCTGCTGGACGGATGTGCCTTATGCGTGAATGCGAAAAAGGATCCGGATAATCCCGAAAATATTTTGGGGGATCCGACGGAAGGGGCGCTGGTGCTTTTTGCGGAAAAGAACGGGGTGGATGCGGATGATTATGAACAAGAGCATCCGCGCCTGTTTGAGCAGCCTTTCGATTCGGACAGGAAGAGGATGACGGTCTTGAACCGTATGGGTGATAAGAATATTGCTTATACGAAGGGTGCGGCGGACGAATTGCTGCCGCTATGCACGAAATACAGGACGGCAGACGGCATTCGGGAGATGACGGATCCCGACCGCGCGAAGATTCTGGAATTGTGCAACAAAATGAGTTCCGAAGCGCTGCGCGTGCTCGGCTTTGCGGTGCGTGAATGGGAAGAAGTGCCGAAAGAAGAGACGGCGGATCTGGAAAAAGGTATGACGTTCGTGGGTGTGGTCGGAATGATCGACCCGCCGCGCAAAGAGGTGATCAAGGCAGTGGAAACTTGCCATGAGGCGGGCATCCGCGTCGTCATGATCACGGGCGATCATAAAGTGACGGCCATGGCGATCGCAAAGCAGCTGCACATTTTCCGTGAAGGGAATACGGTGATTTCAGGACAGGAGCTTGCCGCCATGACGGATGAACAGCTGGACGAAGCGGTGAAAAACTGTGTCGTGTTTGCGCGGGTATCGCCGTCGGATAAACTGCGGATCATTCAGTCCTTGCGAAGGACGGGCGAAGTGGCGGCGATGACGGGCGACGGCGTGAACGATTCTCCCGCGCTTAAAGAAGCGGACATCGGCGTGGCGATGGGGATCACGGGAACGGACGTAGCGAAAGATGCGGCGGACATGATTCTTCTGGACGATAATTTTACGACCATCGAGTATGCGATACGGGAAGGGCGCAGGGTTTACAGAAACATTCAGAAAGTGATCCAGTTCCTGGTCGCGGGAAACATTTCGGAAATTCTTATATTGCTTTTGGCGGTCTGTTTCGGCTGGCCCATGCCGATTTTAGCGGTGCACATTCTTTTGATCAATCTTGCGACGGATACCCTTCCCGCGGTCGCGCTGGGGATCGATCCCGCCGATTCGAATGTGATGAAGCAAAAGCCCGTTCGCAGCGGAACTCTGTTTGAGAAAGGGATGGTATACCGTATCATTCTGCACGGCTTGTTTATTTCGGCGGCGGCGTTGGCCGCGTATGCCACGGGGATGCTGATGACGCACGGGGACAACATGACGGCGGATCAGCAGCATTCGGTCGCCATGACGATGACGTTCCTTGTTTTGTCGATCTCGCAGCTTTCGCATGCCCTGAACCAGCGATCCAATACGGACAGCGTTTTCAAGCACGGGCAGGGGCATAACCCGTATCTGTTCGGGGCGATCGTCATATCGGCTGCGATCATCGCGCTGGTCGTGTTCGTGCCGCCGTTCATGAATCTTTTCGACCTCGTCTATATCGGTTGGGCGGAATGGCTGATCTGCATCGCGTTTTCTCTGTTCCCGTTGGTCGCGGTGGAAATTTCAAAAATCTTTATCCGTATGTACGCGAAAAAGCGTCAAAAAGCTGCGTAGCTCCTATAACAGGTCCCCGAAAGTCGGACATTTTTAAAAAACCTGTCGCTTTCGGTTTCCGATTGCTTTTCAAATGGATCGACAGGGTACGCCGATCCGAAGAAATACGGTGCGATTGCCGTGCAAAATTTGCGCATGGCACTTGAGGAGATATTTGTCAATAAAGGAGAGGCGCCCCGACGAAAGTCGGGGCGCCTCTCCTTTTGGGTGGGCTAAAACAGATATTTTGACCAATTAAGAGCGCGCGAAGTTAAAATTGAGAAAGGTAAAATTGAGAATTGATCAGAAATTTGAACAACGTATCGCAGTTTTCATGACGTTTTCTTTTTTGTTTTCAAAAATATCGTATGCTTTTTCGATTTCGGGAAGCGAAAAAGTGTGGGTGATGAGCGGCACTGTATTGAGTTTTCCCTGTCCGATGAGGGATAAGATCTCGTTGCAGTCGCAGCCGTCGACGCCTCCCGTTTTAAAAGTGAGGTTTTTCCCGTACATGGAAGGAAGGGGCAATATCTGCGGCTCGTCGTATAAAGCCACGATGACGATTACGGCATTCGGCCGCGCGCAGGTGTACGCGAGACGGAAAGTATCGGGCGTGCCGGCGCATTCGATCACGCGGTCTGCCCCGCCGTGGCGGCTGTGGGCGCGCACAAAAGATTCCGCTTTATCGGGGGCAACAGTAAGGATCCCGGGACACATTTTTTCGGCAAATGCGCGGCGGAAAGGATCTTTTTCACAGATGATGATACGACCCGGATTATGCAGGAGCGCGCATTGCAGGGCGCAGATCCCGGTCGGGCCGGCGCCGATGATGAGCACGGTATCGCCGCGGTTGATTTCCGCGATCTTTGCCGCCCAGAAACCTGTCGCCAGAATATCGCCCGTAAAGAGCGCCTGTTCGTCGGTAACGCTGCCAGGGATCTTTGTCAGGCCGCAGTCCGCATAGGGGACGCGCACGAATTCGGCCTGTCCGCCGTCGATGCGGCAGCCGAGCGCCCAACCTCCGTTTTTGTCCGTGCAGTTGTTTACGAATCCGTTGCGGCAGAAATAGCAGCTGCCGCAGAAAGTTTCGACGTTCACGGCGACGCGGTCGCCTTTTTTCAAATCGGTGACGGCGGAGCCCGTTTCTTCCACGATACCCACCATTTCGTGGCCGACGGTAATGCCGGGTACGGCGCGGGGCACGCTTCCGTGTTTGATGTGCAGATCGCTTGTGCAGACAGACGCGAGTGTGACGCGGACGATTGCGTCGCGCGGCGATTGAATGACGGGCTTCGGCTTTTCGATCAGGCGGAATTCTCCCGCTTTCAGATAGGTATAGGCGAGCATTGTTTTCTCCTTTTAGTCTTGGCTGTGGATCACTTCCGTCGGCGGTTTGTCGTATCGGCGGGAATAGCTGCGATAGAATGTGGTCATGGAATCAAACCCGCAGTCAAAAACCAGCTGCGAAAGATTCATGTTTTCCTGTTTTTTTCCGCGTGCAATGATATTGTTGATTCTTACGTTATTGATATAGCTGTTGAGCGTTTCGCCGATATATTTGTTGAACAGCCTCGAAAAATAGTATTTGTTGTACCCGAAAACGGACGATATGGAATCGAGTGTGATGGGTTCGGCAAAATGTTCGTCGATGTAATTGAGCACGTTGATGATCATGGAAAGGTTAGGGGTGGTGACGACGGGGAGTCGCTTATAGCGCATGAAAAATTTCCCCATGACAATATCGATCAGGCCTTTGGCAACTAAAAAATTTTCCTGTTCTGCGGGGTTTTTCAGTCTTTTCAGATCGGGCAGGATCGTTCGGTTGAATTTTTTATCGGACAAAAGGGGCGGGAGCGTCTCTTTTTCCAGAACGGATGCAAAATCGTCGGCATACGCGGATTTGATGATCAGAACAAAATTTTTATAGGCGGGGTACGGGGTGAGAGAATGTACTCCGCAAGGCCGAACGAATATGATATCGTCTTTTTCCGCAAAAAAACTTTCTCCGTCTACTTCTCCTAAAAGTTTTCCGTCCGTGATGTAAAGGATCTCGATGCAGCGATGAAAATGAGGAGAAGTATGACTGTTGTCACCCGCAAAAAAGCGGAGGTCTCTTTCTTTGTCGTGAAATGCTTCATAAAGAGCTGATTTTTTCATAAAAGTCAATTTTCGGTAGAAATTTAGTGAATATTGAGTAGAAATCCGCAATATTCAGTGCTATTATATCATTAAAGAAACTGTATGTCAACCGAGGTGCAGAAAAATGAAAATTGTTATAATTGGCTATGGCGGAATGGGCGGATATCATGCTTATCAGCTGGGAGAATTTGCCAAAGCGGAACCCGGGGTTCTGGAGCTTGCCGGGATCTATGATACAGACAAAGCGCGCTGTGCGGAAGCGAAGGCAAAAGGGCTGCGTGTGTACGGTTCGCCGCAAGAGATTTGGGCGGATAAAGAAGTGGGTGCGGTTTTGATCGCGACGCCGAACGACGTGCATGCGGAATACGTTTACGCGGCGGCGAAAGCGGGGAAGAATATCATTTGTGAAAAGCCGATCGCCATGAGCACGAACCAGGCGGAAACGATGTATGAGGCGGCGGAAAAAGCGGGCGTACTTTTTGAAGTGCATCAGAACCGCCGCTGGGACGATGATTTTCTGACGGCGAAAAATATTATGGAAAAAGGCGAGATCGGGGATATTTATAAGATCGAGTCGCGGGTCGTCGGAGCAAACGGGATACCTGGCGCGTGGCGCAAGGAAAAGGCGCACGGCGGCGGCATGATGCTGGATTGGGGCGTTCATCTGATCGATCAGATGTTGCAGTTTGTAAAATCGACGGTCGTGAGCATCTATTGCGAATACAGCTACATTTACGGAGAAGAAGTGGAGGACGGATGCGACTTGTCTGTCCTGTTTGAAAACGGTGTCCGGTACCGCGTGGTGGTTGCGACGGATTGTTTCCGCAAGCTTCCGCGTTGGCAGCTTTACGGGATCGACGGGACGGCAACCATTGCGGACTGGGATCTTTCGGGCGGCGTAACGCGTGTTGTGGAACGTCAGGATAAAAATTTGGTGGGCATAAAGGCGGGCAACGGGTTTACGAAGACGATGGCGCAGCGCAGTGAAAGTTCAATAGAGGAACTGGCTTTGCCGATCGTGCATGCCGAACCGTTTGCGTTTTACAAGAACTTTGCGGCGGCGGCGGAGAAAAAAGCAACGCCCGCGATACACAAGGAAGAAGTTTTGCGTGTTTTCCGTCTGATGGAAGCGGCGGCGGAGTCGGCGGAAAAGAATGAAGTTATAAAAGTCCGCATCTGAAAAAGAGCGGATAAGATAAAAGGGGACAGATCATGAAAATCAGTGTAGTTAGCAGTATATTGGGCGATTACAGCCTGGATGAGAGCCTGAAATATTTATCGGGGCTTGGCGTGGATGAATTTGAACTGGGGGTCGGAGGATATCCCGGCAAGGCGCATGCGGATGCTTTGGTTCTGAGCAAAGACAAAGCGGCGAGGGAAAAGCTGCTGGAAACGTTCAAAAAATACAACATGGGCATTTCGGCGCTGTCGGTGCACGGCAACTGCGTGCACCCGAACAAAGAGACGGCGGCGAAATTCGAAGCGGATTTTGAAGCGGCGTGCGTACTGGCGGGGCAGATCGGGATCGACCGTATCGTAACGTTTTCGGGCTGTCCCGGATCGGATGCGGATGCGAAACAGCCGTCGTGGGTAACGTGTGCGTGGCCGCCCGAATACCAGCAAGAACTGGATTGGCAGTGGAACGAGGTGTTGATCCCGTATTGGAAAAAAGCCGTGCGTTTTGCGGCGGATCACGGGGTCAGGCGGATCGCACTGGAGATGCATCCGGGGTTCTGCGTATATAATCCGGGAACCTGCCTTCGTCTTCGCGAAGCGGTCGGGGATCTGATCGGCGCCAATATTGACCCGTCGCATCTGTACTGGCAGGGCATGGACATACTCGAAGTCATCCGTGCGTTGGGTGAAAAGAAGGCGATCTATTATTTCCATGCGAAGGACACGCAGATGATGCCGCACAATGTGCGCATAAACGGGGTGTTGGATACCAAGTCATTTACACAGGCGGCGGATCGGTCGTGGGTATTCCGCACATTGGGGTACGGACATGGCGCACAGGAATGGAAACAGATCGTTTCCATGCTCAAGATCATGGGGTATGACGATTCTGTTTCGATCGAGCATGAGGACGGGCTGATGTCCCCGAAAGAAGGATTGGAAAAGGCGATCTCTTTCCTGAAGGGGTGCGTGATCACGCAGGATAACACCAATATGTGGTGGGCGTAAAGGAGAAAACGATGAAATTTGCAGTACAGTTGTATAGTTTGCGGGAACTTGCGGCGCGGGAAGGAGCGGAAGCGGTCTTGCGCACGGTGGCGCAGGCCGGTTATGACGGCGTGGAATTTGCGGGATTTTATGATAAAACGCCGGATGAAATGGATGAACTGCTGAAAAAATACAAGTTGGAGCCCGTTTCGGCGCATATCGGGGCGGACAGCATTCTGCCGCAGATGCCTTATATCGACAAGCTGAAGATCGTGAATATTTTTATTCCCTGGGTCGCCAAAGAGACGTTTGATGATCCGGAAAAGTTTTCGGCGTTTTGCTTGGAATTGTCAAACTTGAAGGAAGTGCTTGACAAGAAGGGGATCTTGTTCGGGTATCACAATCATGCCCATGAATTTGAAGACGGAAAAGACCGTCTGGAGCGTTTGCTGACGGCTTTGCCCTGGATGAAATCGGAATTGGATGTATTCTGGGCGACGGTAGCAGGCCTGAATCCGGTTGAGTATATGAAAAAGTTAGGCGATCGGCTTGCCTTTGTGCATATCAAGGAAGCGGCGAAGGCTGCTTTGGAAGAGCCTCAGCCGATCGTCGGAGAAGGCGTCGTGGATATGCAGGGCGTGTTTGACGAAATGAAGCGCGGCGGCGTTGAATGGGCGGTTCTTGAAGTGGAAAAATATCCCTGCGGGGAAGCAGAATATCTGCGCCGCAGTCTGGAAAATATGAAAAAATTAGCGAAATAGCGGAGGAAAGAAAAATGAAGAAAATCAGGATCGGTGTGATCGGATGCGGCGGTATCGCGAACGGCAAACATATGCCTGCGGAAAAGCGCAATCCTGCGTCGGAGCTCGTTGCGTTTTGCGATATTATCGAGGAGCGCGCGGTAAAAGCGAAGGAAGATTTCGGTACAAAAGACAGTGCCGTCTATACAGATTACAGGGAACTGCTCAAAGATAAGAGCATCGATGCGGTGCTCGTTTTGACGCCGAACTGTGCGCATTGCGAGATCACGGTGGCGGCTTTGAATGCCGGCAAACATGTTTTGTGTGAGAAGCCGATGGCGATGAACTATGCGGAAGCAAAGCAGATGCTGGAAGCCCGCGATAAATCGGGGAAGGTTCTGACGATCGGATATCAGAACCGTTTCCGTCCGGATTCATTGTATCTGAAAAGACTGGCGGACAAAGATTATTTCGGGGAAGTATACTATGCGGAAGCGATCGCAATCCGCCGCCGCGCGGTTCCTACGTGGGGCGTGTTTATCGATCAGCAGAAGCAGGGAGGTGGACCTCTGATCGATATCGGTACGCATGCGCTGGATCTGACGCTGTTTATGATGAACAATTATGAACCGGCATATTGTGTCGGGAAGACGTTCCATAAGCTGAACAAACAGAGAGAAACGGGGAATGCCTGGGGCGATTGGGATACTGAAAAATTTACGGCGGAAGACAGCGCGTTCGGCTTTGTTGTGATGAAAAACGGCGCGGTCATCTATCTGAAGTCCAGCTGGGCGCTGAATATGGCGAATCCGATCGAGGCGGTCACGACGATCTGCGGCGAAAAGGCAGGGGCAGATATGTTGGACGGACTGCGCATCAATACGATCATGGAAGGGAAACAGGTCATGATCAAACCGGATTTGCAAGGCGGATCGGTGGCGTTCTTTGAAGGATCGGGCGGCGGAAATCCGGAAGATTTGGAATCTGCATGCTTTACGAATGCGATCCAGGGCAAAGGGAAATTATACGTTACGGCAGATCAGGCGGCGGTCGTGACGCGCATTCTGGAAGGAATTTACGAATCGGAAAAAACGGGCAAGCCTTATTATTTTGATTGACGGAAATCGAGCGGAGGAAACTGGAAATGAAAGTAACGGTCGTATGCGAGCATAACGCCTCTATGGATTCGGAGGAAGGAAAAAAAGCATATCCGGAAGGGATAAATAAATGCCTCAGCGGTCTTTTGGAGAAAGACGGACACGAAGTGACCTTATTGCGCGCGGATGAGAACGGAGTACATGGCCTTACGGATGACATTCTGGAAAATACGGATGTAATGTTCTGGTGGGGACATTGGTATCACGGGGCTGTGGATGACGAGTTGGTTTCCAAAATTGCGTATCGGGTACAGCGCGGCATGGGAATGGTATTTTTGCATTCTGCTCACGATTCCAAGCCTTTCAAACGGTTGCTGGGCACAACGTGCTCGCTTTCCTGGAGGGAAGACGGCGAGACGGAGCGCTTTTGGTGCGTAGATCTGACGCATCCGATCGCGCAGGGTTTGGGCGAATACATCGATATTCCGCAGGAAGAGATGTACGGCGAGCCGTTCGACATCCCTGTCCCCGATGAACTCGTTTATATCGGTTGGTTCCAGGGCGGCGAAGTATTCCGCGGCGGATGCGTGTTCAAACGCGGCAGGGGCAAGATTTTCTATTTCAACCCTGGGCATGAAACATATCCGACGTACAGGATCGAAAAAGTACAGCAGCTTTTGCGCCAGGCATGTCAGTATGTTGCGCCGAAGTCGCCTGTCTTGAAAGAGCTTGTCTGCAAAAATCCCAAACAACGCAGTTTTTGAAGGAAACAGAGAAAATAACAAAAGGCGCCCGTATCCGCATGCGGATACGGGCGCCTTTTTATTCTTCAGAAAATCAGCCGAAATGGCCGCACGCACGGCCGCAAAAATGATTACGATCACGCGGGCGGGAAAGCGCGTCCGGGCAAAAGCCTTATACAGACGTGCTTTTTTGAGCGGTCGATACGGTCAGGCGGGCAAAAAATAAAAAGAAAGGAAAGAAGCGGAATAAAAACAAAAAATTGCCTCATACTTTTATCGAAAAGCGGCGGAACAGTGCCGCCGAAGAAGGGAGGAAAAAATGAAAGCAACGGGAATCGTAAGAAGGATCGACGAATTGGGACGGGTAGTAATTCCGAAGGAGATCCGCCGTACATTGCGTATCAAGGACGGAGATCCGCTGGAAATATTTACCGATCGGGACGAATTGATGCTGAAAAAATATTCGCCCATCGCGACGCTGGAAAAATTTTCGGAAGGTACGACGAAATCGCTCAGCGATCTGAGCGGGTGCCTTGCGGTGATCTGCGATACGGATGAAATTTTGTATGCGTCGGGGGACGGGCGCAAGGATTTTGCAAAGAAAACGATCTCCTCGCAGTTGGAGCGGATCATGAAAGACAGGCGCAGTTATGTGGCAAACCGTGCGGAAGGCGGGGACATTGTGCCGCTGACCGACGATGCGCAGATGCAGATCACGGCGCAGATCATTGTTCCGATCGTGGCGGGCGGGGATTGCCTGGGCGCCGTTTCGCTCTTATCGGGTGAAGAGGGCGCGCGCATGGAAGCGGGAGCGGTAAAATTATGCCGCCTGACCGCAGATATTCTGGCAAACCAGTTCATGTAAAGAACGAGAAAGTGATTGCAACGGGGAGAAGGCGCAGCCTTTTCCTTTTTGCTACATATGAAATCGCAAAGTTTTATCAAAGGGGCAATCATAATAGCCGCAGGCGGGATCGCGGCGAAAATCCTCGGTGCTTTTTACCGCATACCGCTGACAAATATCTTAGGCGGGGAAGGAATGGGGATTTACCAGATGGTGTATCCGCTCTACTGCCTGTTGCTTACCGTATCGGCGACAGGTATTCCATCCGGGCTTGCCCGCCTTGTTTCGGCGGCGGAGGCAAAAGGGGATCGGGAGAAAAGCCGCTCCGTTCTGCGGAAATCTTTGCTGCTGTTTTCTGCGATCGGGTTTGCGGGCAGTGCCCTGATGTTTCTGCTTGCCCCTTTGATGAGTATGGCGCAAAAAGAAATTTCGGCGATTTCTGCTTATCGGGCTTTGGCTCCCGGAGTGTTTCTTGTCTCCGTGCTTTCCTGCTTTCGCGGCTGGTTTCAGGGGAAAAGCAATTTTTTGCCCACGGCGCTCTCCGAGATCTGTGAGCAGGCGGTCAAGGTTGCGGTCGGCGTTTTTGTCGCAAATCTTTACCGCGCGGACGTCGTGCGCGCCGTAACGGCCACATTGTTTGCCGTTACGCTCAGCGAACTGGCCGCTTGCATTCTGATGCTTTTTTTAGTGGGAAAGGAAAGAGGCGTTCGACCGCTTTATCGCGAACGTATACCGATTTTGAAGTCGAAAATGCTGTTACGCATCACAATTCCCGTTACGGTTGCGGCGGGTGTGCTTCCGCTTTCCAACATTGCGGACAGTATCCTGATCGTGCGGATGATCGGAGCGTATGCGGACAATGCCACCGCACTTTACGGATTGTATTCGGGAGCGGCGGCGACGCTGGTCAATCTTCCCGTATCGGTGTGCTACGGAATTGCCGCCGCCATCATACCTGCCGTATCGTCGCTGGCAAGCAAAGGACGGGTCAAAGAAGCGGAAAACCGCATTTTGTTTGCGCTCAAATGCACATTGTATCTTTCGATGCCTGCGGCTTTGTTTCTTTTTGTATTTTCGGGCAGGATCACTTCTTTTTTGTTTGCATCGGTTACGGGTGCGGAAGGGGAAATACTGGCAAAACTTGTGCGATCACTTTCGTTTGCCGCCGTACTTCTTTCCGTAGTGCAGACGCTTTCCGCGTGTTTGACGGGCTGCGGAAAGCCGAAGATCGCCGCGTTCTCGATGACGGCGGCCGTCGCGATCAAGCTGCTTGCGGAAGCAGTGCTGCTGCGTTATCCGCAAATTTCCGTTCTGGGGGCGGCATATGCGTCAATCGGGTGTTATTTTGTTGCGATTCTCGTCAATTTGTTATATAGTATAAGGGAAAGAAAAAATCGATGGATATTTTTCGGTCTGGCGGGCAAATTTTTGCTGATGTCGGCGGCGGCGGTGTTACCGGCGGCGGCAGTGGCGCGGGTGCACGTATTGTTGTCGCTTGCGGTTGCGGCGGCGGTATATCTGGCGTTGTCGGTGCTGTTGCGCGCGTTTACGGCCGAAGAATTGCAGATTGCATGGAGGAAGAAAAATGGTAACCGTTGTAGGGTTAGGGTGCGGTCGTGAAGATGTATCGGACGGGGCGAGAAAAGCTCTGCTTTCGGGTGCAAAAGTGATCCTGCGCACGGGCGAAACGCCCGCCGCGCAAGGGGTAAAAGATCTGGGGGTCGAATTTTCCACCCTGGATTACATATACGGGATCAGCCGTAATTTTGATACTTTAAATAAAAGACTGGCGTCGGCGGTGTTGGAAGAAGCAAAGGAACGCGACGTCGTTTACTGTGTGGACGGGAGTGTGTCGGAAGATGTTTCGGCGCAAATGGTCATGCGCAGGGCGAAGAATGTAAAGGTATACGGCGGGGTATCCAAAGCGGACAGTGCGTTTGCGGCGGCGAAAATTTTTTCGCGTAATCGAATGTCGGTATCGGCGTACGGCTGGGGAGATATCCGTCCTACTCTTCCGCTCGCTGTCTACGATCTGGATTGCGACCTGGTGGCGGGAGATATTAAACTTCGACTTTGCGAGCTGTTCGGGGATGAAGCGGAATGTTATTATGTGCACGGCGGCAAGGCAAAGAAAATTCGGCTTTTTGAAGCGGACAGGCAAAAAGAGTATGATTCCACGAGCGTATTGGTGGTGGATGAAATACCGCTTTTGAAGCGGACGCGGTTTAATTACGACGATCTGGTAAAAATTCTGAATTTGCTGCGCGCGCCGAACGGATGTCCTTGGGACAGGGCGCAGACGCACGAGAGCATCCGCCAGAACATGATCGAAGAAGCGTATGAGCTGGTGGACGCGATCGACAGTAAGGATGATTCCAAGATATTGGAAGAAACGGGCGATGTTCTGATGCAGGGAGCGTTTCATTCGGTACTGGGTCAGGAGCGCGGCGCGTTCAGCACGGACGACGTTTTAAGTGCGGTCTGTTCCAAACTGATATTCCGCCATTCGCATATATTCGGAAAGGACAAAGCGACCGACGAGGCGAGTGCGCTTTCGGTGTGGGATAGGAACAAGCAGGCGGAAAAGGGGCAAAAGACGGGGTCGGAGTCTGTCTGCGACGTTCCGAAGGTACTGCCTGCGGTGATGCGCGCACAGAAAGTGGCCAAACGTGCGGCGAAATACGGATACGATTTTAAAGACGTGAACGAAGCGGCGGGAAAGGTGAAGGAAGAGCTTGCCGAGCTTTTAGCGGCGGTGGCAGAAAAAGATCCGAAGCATGTTTCGGAAGAAGCGGGCGACCTTCTTTTTTCGGCGGTGAATACGGGAAGACTTGCAGGGGCGGACTGCGAAGAGAGTCTTCGCGAAAGCACGGAAAAGTTTATCGCAAGGTTCTGCGAAACGGAAAAACTGATCGAAAAAGACAGCAAGAGAATGCAGGATCTCGGCGCAAAAGAGCTTTGGGAATACTATGAAAAGGCGAAAAACAGCGGGCGTACAGAATGAGTGTGAAACTGGGAGATCGTATCCGGATCGGGGATACATACACAAAAAATAATCTTTTTTGCGCGCCGCTTGCGGGATATACGGATTTTGCGTTCCGCAAGCTTTGCTATTCGTTTGGAGCGGGGTTATGTTTTACGGAGATGGTCAGCGCGAAAGGACTGTTGTACGATAACGAGGCAACAAAACTTCTTCTGTATCGGTTTGACGGGGAGAAGGATACGGCGGCGCAGTTGTTCGGGAGCGATCCGAGTATTTTGCGCGCGGCATGCGAAAGCGAAGCGTTGAAAGATTATAAGACGATCGATCTGAACATGGGGTGCCCCGTACCGAAGGTGTTCAAGAACGGGGAAGGGAGCGCGCTGCTCTCAAACTTTCCGCTTGCAGAGAAAATTATATCCGAATGCAAAAAGAGCGGGAAAAATGTTACGGTAAAATTTCGGATCGGGCTGGAAAAGGGAAAGACATTTGCGGCGGAGTTTGCAAAACTATGCGAAGGAGCAGGGGCGGATCTTATATCCGTACACGGCAGGACGCGCGATATGTATTACGCGGGAGATCCCGATTATGCCGAAATCGAAGCCGCCAAGAAGGCGGTAAAAATTCCTGTCGTTGCGAACGGCGGGATTTTTACGAGAGAAGACGCGCTCAATATGTTGAAACGAACGGGCGCGGACGGAGTAATGGTTGCGCGTGCGGCGATGTACGATCCGCACGTGTTTTCGGAACTTTTGGGCGAAAGTTCGGATTGGGACAAGGCGGGAGCGATCCGCGGGCAGATCGCAGATATGCTGCCCGTGTACGGAGAAAAGTTTACGTTGGTACAGATGCGGAAAATGACGGCGTTTTATATCCGCGGGATGCGCGGCTGTACGCAATACCGTGCAAAATTATTTGCTTGCCCGAGCCTTGCGGAGTTGGATAAACTATTGTGTGAAATTTTCGGAAAATGAGAGGGCGGCAAGAGAGTCGGGTGAAAAATGCGCAGTTCGATTGACAGAATCCTCGTTTGATGGTAAACTGAAAAGGATGTATTTTCAAGGAATCAACGTACAACATCCGGGCGGCGCCGGATATAAAACAATGGTCAGAAGATACAGCGGCAGGGAAAAAGTCCGATTTTGGGAACTAGATTTTGTGCGCGGACTTTGTGTGCTGCTGATGGTATTCGATCATTTCATGTATTGTATGTGGGACGTCATGCCAGCCGTGAATTCAATGCTTGGTACGGACTTTCTTGCGGGAATGCAAAAGACGGGGCTGTGGTATTGGAACTGGGAGGTGCGGAACAACGTGCGCGTGCTGGTGATCACGGCGTTTTTTGTGCTGTGCGGGATCAGCTGTACGCTGACGCGCGGAAATTTCCGCCGCAGCATTCCCTTGTTGTTGGTGGCTTGGGGTATCACCTGCGTTACGTCGATTGTGGATAATTTTATAGCAGGCGCAAAGGTGCAGTTCGGCGTGATCCATATGCTGGGCGTATCGGTGCTCGTTTATGCGATTTTGGATGAAGCGGCCCAGGCTGTGGGGAGTCTGCTGGGGACGGGAAAGGCCTCACGGGCGGTAAAGGAAGGTTTGCGGTACTTTCCGGGGATCGTCGGATGCATATGGCTGATCTGGCTGTTCAGCGGGTATGCGAAAATAGAGGATATCAACGGATATTGGATGATTTTGCCGACTTTTGATGCGGTGGGTGCAAGTTCGGCGCAGAAAGATATTTATTCGATTTTGCTGTATGTAAAGAATTATACGTTCAACTCGGGCGATTATTTTCCGATCCTGCCGTGGGGAGCGATGGTACTGGTCGGCGGTATTATCGGAAGACTTGTTTACCATACGTCGGCGAAGTATGCATTCAAGCCGCTGGACGGGCAATGGAACAAACCGCTCTGTTTTTTAGGCAGGCATGCCGCCGTCATCTATGTTTCGCATATGGTTGTGATTCCCGCGTTGCTGGCGCTATGCGCGTGGATATCGTCATTTTTCGGCTGAGAAGATCAATAATAACGGAAGGATAAATTATGAAACAGTTACCCGCAGCCTGTTCAATGTACGAGGCTGTATTGCTCAACATATCGGAAAGCACGGTAGAGACCGCTATATCCTATTATGGAAAAAAATACTCTTTTTCGAAGGTAATAAGGTATATAGATTTGCTTGCCGATAATCTTTCGGCGGAATTTCATATCCGGAAAGGGGATACGGTAACGCTGTGCATGCCGAATTCTCCTGCGGCGCTGATGATGTTTTATGCCGCCAATAAATTGGGGGCGATCGCGAATCTTGTGCATCCGTTCATACCGCCCGAAGCGCTGAAAGAGAATCTGAAAAAGACGGACAGCAAACTTTTGCTGATTTACGATCTGTACAAATGCGGCAATTTTGATTTCGGTATCCCGACGTTGGTGAGCGACTGCTCTTATTTTATGGGAGCGGCGGCGAAGTTGTATTATAAATGCACGAACAAGCGGACGGCGTTCGGGTATATTCCTTTGGAAAAATATTTAAAGAACCGTAAAAATGCACATACGTCCGCTGAAAAATTTGACGAAAATGAAGCGGCTGTGTATCTTGCCAGCGGCGGAACGACAGGAAAACCGAAGATCATAGTCCATAATAACAAGGTATTCAATCAGCTTTGTGCGAAGGCGGAAGAATTTTTGAGCGAGCCGATCGAAAATTATCGGGCGCTGTATAATGTTCTGCCGATTTTTCACGGATTCGGCCTGTGTATCAATATGCATATGTGCATGATGATGCGGCGAACGAATATCATGTGCATCAAGTTTCAGCCTGCGATGAGTGCAAAGCAGATCGTGAAAGAAAAAGCGAACATCCTGACAGGTGTTCCCACGATGTTTTTGAAATTACTCGGGGAAAAGGCTTTTACGGGGGCGGATCTTTCAAATATCAAGGATGTATATGCGGGCGGGGACAGCGTGCCGCAGCCGCTGATCGATGAATTCAATGCGGCATTGAAAAAGGGCGGAAGTTCGGCGCGGATGTATGTCGGTTACGGACTGACTGAGACGGTTACGGTATGTATGGTCAACACGCGTGCGCATAACCGTGAAAATTCCATCGGATATCCGCTTTCGAACACGTATGTAAAGATCATGAAGGACGGGAAGGAAGTTCCCTGCGGAGAAGTCGGAGAGATCTATCTCCTGTGCGATCAGTTCATGCTGGGGTATCTTCACGAAGAATATTCGCCTTTTGAAATGGTCGACGGCGAAAAATGGCTGAAAACGGGCGACTACGGTTATGTGGATCAGGACGGATTCCTGTATTTTAAGCAACGCATCAAAAATATGATCAAAGTGAGCGGCGTGCCTGTTTATCCGTCGGAGATCGAAGAAGCGGCGATCCAGGCAAAGGGCGTTGCAAAAGTGTGCGCTGTGGGTATTGCGGACAAAGTGAAAGGCCAGGTGGTAAGGCTGTTTGTGGAGTGTGCGGAAGGAACGGACGAAGCGGCATGCCGGGAAGAAATCCTGGATATCTGCCGCAGGAAACTGATCGCATACGCCGTACCGAAAGAGATCGTGTTCGAAAAGAAACTGCCTGTAAGCCTGATCGGAAAAATCGATCGGAAAAAACTGGAAGAGAGAAGTATTGAAACGCATTGACAAAGGTGTTTTGCGTGTAAACGGTTTTAAAAGTGAAACAAGAGCCCCCTGGCGACGGAATACCGTCGTCAGGGGGCTCTTGTTAAAAAAACAACTTCACGTATTCGGAAATTCAGATCGGCATTTGTTCATACAGTAGGTCTTGTTCTGTTTTGAGTGAAACGCAGAACAGCCAGATCAACCATATGCATCCATTGAAGAAATAAAAGCTGTCCTCGACGGACAGCTTTTATGATTAATATCAGATCGATACCGCAGGTGACAAACTTTTTAGCGAGTGCGGCGCGGGAAGGGTACAAGCTCGGGTTAACTGTTGTCATAAGCCATAATGACCGTTGTCATAAGCCGTAATGACCGTTGCCATAAGCCGCGATAGCCGTTGCCATAAGCCGCGATAGCCGTTGCTATAAGCCACGATAGTTGTTGCCATAAGCCGCGATAGCCGTTGCCATAAACCATATGCAAAGACTGGCAAAGCACCTTTCGGGATAAAAATCAATGGGACAATTTTTCGATATCGGATTTTCTGCACATGACGATCAGCCGTTCCGAGCTGCTGAACGTATGGTCTGCGGAGGGAAGGGGCGTCAGCGATCCGCCGCGCTTGACGGCGAGAATATTCAGGTTGTATTTGGCGCGCACGCCCTTATCGCGGATGGTTTTGCCTTCCCAGCTTTTCGGGGTAGGAATTTCATAAATGGCATATTCGGGGGTAAGCTGGATATAATCGAAAATATTGTTGGCGCTGTATTTGACGGCAAGCCGTTCCGCCATTTCTTTTTCTGCAAATACGACGTCGTCTGCGCCGTTGCGGAGCAGAAATTTTGCCTGAATTTCGGTCGATGCGCGGGACAGCACAAACTTTGCGCCGGCTTCTTTTAAAAGAGAGGTGGTTTCCAGGGAAGCCTGAAAATTTTCGCCGACGGACACGACGCAGATATCAAAGTTATCCACGCCGATGGCGTCCAGAACGCTGGGTTTGGAAGCGTCGCCGATCTGCGCACTCGTTACATAGGGCAAAATCTCGTTGACTTTTTCCTCGTCCGTGTCGATCGCCATGACGTGGTTGCCCAGTTCTGTAAATTTTTTGGCGATATACGTGCCGAATCTTCCGAGTCCTATAACCAAAACAGATTTCATATAAACCTTCTTCTTTTTATTTCCGCCCGCGAGGCGGACAAGTTTTTAGAAGCGATTTCGGATTCAAAATCGCAATACGTTTCTTGAAAAATACGGCAAAAGTTTAGCCGATGCGTACTTTTTCCATGGGGAGAGCGGCGGCCGGCGCGTTGGGGGTGCGCAGGGACAGCATGAATGTCAGACATCCGACCCGACCCAGATACATGAGGAGAGCAAGAATGATTTCCGAGCCGATACAGAGAGTCGGGGTGATCCCGAGCGTCAGTCCCACGGTGCCGATCGCAGAAAACACTTCAAAAACGACGTCCGTCAGGGATGTAACGGTGGGATTGTTCTGTTCCAGCAGGCAGATAATGATGACGGCCGCGCAGGCCAAGAGCAGGTATAAAGTTACAAATTGCTGCGCGTTTTTGACATTTTCCTCGTCAATGCGGCGGCCGAAGCATTCCACCGAACGTTTTCCGGTCAGCAGGGACCACAAAGAGAGGCACAGCGTTGCAAACGTATTGGTTTTGATACCGCCTGCCGTGGAGCCGGAAGATCCGCCGACAAACATGAGAAGTATGGTCGTAAAGATGACGGCTTCTTTGACGGCGCCTGTTCCCGACAGGGGCAAAACGTTGAATCCCGCGGTGCGCGGCGAAACGGCGGTAAAGAAGGAAGAAAGAATTCTTTGCTGCCAGGGCAGGCCGTTTTCCGCGATAATAATGATGATGGTCGGAACGACGATCAGCACGGCCGTGGTAACGAGTACCAATTTCGTATGCAGTGCGTATTTTCGGAAGCGGAATTTATTTTCCTTGAGATCGTCCCAGACAAAGAAGCCCAATCCTCCGATAATGATGAGGAGCGGGATGGTAATGCAGATGATCGGATCTCCGGAATAGGCGGTAAGGGAGGCAAATTCTTCGCCCGTTGCGCCCATGAGGTCGAAACCCGCGTTGCAGAATGCGGAAACGGATGTGAACACCGCAAACCAGATGCCTTTTCCCCATCCGAAATCAGGCACGAACCGAAAACAAAGAACAAACGCCCCGAGCGCTTCAAAAATTAAAGTCCCGACCAGAATGGTCATTGTCAGACGCATCATGCCGCCGACGACGGGTGCGTTGACGGATTCCTGCATGAACATGCGCTCTTTCAGCCCGATTTTTTTCCCGCCGATCTTCCACAGAGTAAATACGACCGTCATAAATCCGATGCCGCCCATCTGAATCAGAATGAGAATGACAACCTGCCCGAGCGGCGACCAATACAGATAGGTGTCGTGCAGGATGAGTCCCGTCACGCAGGAAGCGGAAACAGCGGTAAACAGAGCGTCCATGAACGGAGCGCCGCCTTCAATTTTGGATGAAGGGGGCAAAACCAGTAAAATTGCCCCGATGAGAATAATAGCCAGATACCCCAGTACAAGAAACCGCACCGGAGTCAGACGTATTTTTCGTTGCATAAAAACTCCCGAGAACTGAAACAAAAAATGTTCCGACAAAATTATAGCATATTGAACGTAATTTGCAAGCGATTCTGCCATTATAGGGAAAATCTCCGAAAAAAATTTCTTTCGTCACACTTTTGCGGGGAAATGTATAGAATAAGCAGGAGGGAGGTTGGCATGAAAATCCATTTTGTAACGGAAGGGGAACTGAGCGAAAGTGCGGAAGGTGCCGCGCGTTCGGGCTGTGATGTGTTGGTGCTCGGTTTTCATGGGTTGGGGGAAATTGATTACCGCAGGGAACTCGCCGGAGAAACGGCGAAACTGGAGGATATGGCGATCTTAAGCCGGGAACTTAGCTGCGTTGTTGTGAGTGGGTGCTATACGGATTCCTGCGGCGTCAAGCACAAGAGCGCGGCGATCGCGGAAAAGGGCAAAATATTGGGAGTGGCGGATATGCTGCATGCGGCGGAAACGGATTTCAGGAGCGGAGCGCACCTGAAGGTTTATGAAACGGGTGCGGGCAAGATCGGACTGTGTGTGGGAGAGGACTTGTTTTATCCGTCGGTTTCCGAAACATTGGCTTTGTGCGATGCGGACGTTATTTTTAATATATTCGGCGAAGCGGAGGATTTTGCGCCGCAGCTCATGCTTCGGGCGAGCGCGTTCTGTTCGGGGGTGCCGATCTGCATGAGCGGGGAAGGGATCGCCCAGGTATCTTCCCCGGAAGGAGAGATCCTCATGCGCTCTACGAAACGCGAATGCGATTTTTCGATCGTGCCTTCGCGCGAATACAGATTGGTAACGGTTCGGACGCGAGGCCTGGCGCGAAGGCGTCGGGAAGATTTCTGAAGTTTTGGCGAAATTTCCGGAAGTGTATTGCAAATTCCCCGAAAGAATGTTACAATGATGGGGCAAGGAGACGATATGGATAAACGCAATGCAACGGAATTTATCAACAGTTATAACAAGATCGACGCACAGCTGAGGGATCTGTACGGATTCAAGCCGTCGCAGTCATTTACGGATGTGATCCGAAGGAGTGCGGAAAAGAATTCGGTGATCCGCAAATATGAAAACGACCTGACGGATTACGCGCGTTTGCGCAACGCGATCGTGCATCAGAGCACGGACGGGCAGATCATAGCGGTGCCGTGCGATGAGGTCGTGGAGCAGATCAAGTTGATCGAGCGCCTGGTGTGTACGCCGCCCATGATCGGGGAAACTTTGCAGGAGAAGCGGATCGTCAGCATTGAAGCGGAACTATCCTTGCGGCAGGCTGTGTTGCTGATTTCGAGGACCGGCTACTCCAATCTTCCCGTTTACCGCGGAAAGCGCATGATCGGGATCATTAATAACAGGCGCATCATCCGCGAACTGGGCGAAGCGATCCAGCGCGGACTGAATACGGATGTCTGGCTTTCGGAAACGCCTGTGGAAGCGGTGCTTTCGGAAACGGATCTGTTCGTGTATTATAAGTATCTCGGAAAGAAAAACACGTTGCAGGATATATTGTCGGCTTTTGAGGAAAACAAGAAATTGCTTGCGGTGGCGGTATCGGAAAACGGAAAGATCGGGGAACGCATCGTCAATTTTGTAACGCCAGCCGACCTCGTGCGTATCAGCAAGATTATGGAAGACTATGATTAAGAGCAATGAATTTATGGCGCCGGGGCGGTATATTGTCCCGGCGCGCGGTATTTTCAAAGCGTTGCTTTTACGAGAGACCGGGCGAAGCGGTGCGCGCAGGAATTGCCGCGTCAGAGTGGATTGAAAATCAATTTTTTATGGACAAAAGATCTGCGCAAGAAAGGCAGGGCTTGGGGAAAGGGGTAAATTGTGTGCATAAGCATACAAAAAACAGGAAAGGATGCAAAATCGCTTTACAAATTGCGGAAGGACTGGTAAAATAATAGAAACGAATAAATTGCGTTTACAAAGGACAAGCTTTTTGCGCGGCTTCTTTCAGAGAGTCCCCGGCAGGTGAAAAGGGGATATGAAGTTTGCAAAAGGTATCCCCTTTCAGCACGCGGGGCGAACGGGAAAACCGAGTAGTCTTGTGCGCGGTTATTTTTTCCGCGTTATCAAAAAAGGCGTATGTAAGTATGTTTTGGTGGTCCTTCTTTGTTTTCCGAAAACAGGGAGGGCTTTTTAAATTGTGAAACTACCGCAAGGAGAGAAAGCAATGGATCAGGATAAAAAGCTGTATTCCAAGGTTGACACGGCGATGAATTTTGTCGACCGTGAAAAGGACGTGATCGCGTTCTGGGAAAAAGAGCATGTGTTTGAAGACAGTGTGAAAGAGAACGAAGGCGGCGAGGAATTCTCGTTTTACGACGGACCTCCGACGGCGAACGGCAAGCCGCATATCGGGCACATCCTTACGCGTGTCATGAAGGATATCATTCCCCGTTACCAGACGATGAAGGGCAAACATGTCCTGCGCAAAGCGGGGTGGGATACGCACGGGCTTCCCGTCGAGCTGGAAGTGGAAAAACTTCTGGGAATGGACGGCAAGCAGGATATCGAAAAATACGGGATCGAACCGTTTATCAAGAAGTGCAAAGAGAGTGTCTGGAAATATAAGGGCGAATGGGAAAAGATGTCGGAACGGGTCGGATACTGGGCTGACATGGAGAACCCGTACGTTACTTACGACGATAAATACATCGAATCGGTGTGGTGGGCTCTCAAAGAGATCTGGAAGAAAGGGCTCTTGTACAAAGGTCATAAGATCGTGCCGTATTGCCCGCGCTGCGGAACGGCGCTCTCCTCTCATGAAGTGGCGCAGGGGTATAAGGACGTAAAAGAAACTTCCGTATACGTCCGTTTTCACAGGAAGGGGCTGGAAAACAGTTACTTTCTGGCGTGGACGACGACGCCCTGGACGCTTCCTTCCAATGTGGCGCTTTGCATGAACGCGGATGAAGACTATGCGGAGATCGAAGCGGAAGACGGGGCGCATTATGTGCTGGCGCAGGCGCTGGTTGCATCGCTTTTTGAAAATTACAAAGTTTTGTCCGTGAAAAAGGGCAAGGAATACGAATTTGCGGAATACGAACCGCTGTTTGACTATGCAAAGGGATCTTTCCGCGAAAAAGCGTACTATGTTGTCTGCGACGGCTATGTAACGCTGGCGGACGGCACGGGCATCGTGCACATTGCTCCCGCGTTCGGTGAAGACGACTACCGCGTCGGAAAGAAGTATGGGCTTCCCGTGGTCAACATGGTGGACGAGCGCGGTTGTTTCAAGCCTGCCGTCACGGATTTTGCGGGTACGTTTGTCAAAAAAGCGGACAAAGGTGTGATCGAACTTCTGAAAAAGAAGGGGCTCTTGTTCAAAGAGATGATGTATGAACACAGTTATCCGCATTGCTGGCGCTGCGACACGCCTTTGCTGTATTATGCACGCGAGAGCTGGTTTATCAAGGTAACGGCGGTCAAGGACGAACTGATCAAGGCGAACAATTCCGTCAACTGGATGCCGGAAACGATCAAGTCGGGGCGCATGGGCAATTTCCTGGAGAACGTGATCGACTGGGGCCTTTCGCGCGACCGTTATTGGGGAACGCCGCTTCCCGTGTGGGTATGCCCGGATTGCGGCAAGGTGCACGTGATAGGAAGCAAGGCGGAACTGAAAGAGCTTTGCGGAATCAAAGGCGATATTGAATTGCATCGCCCGTATATCGATGATTGCACGTTCAAATGCGAATGCGGCGGAACGATGAAGCGTACGCCGGAAGTGATCGACTGCTGGTTCGATTCGGGTTCCATGCCGTTTGCGCAGTATCATTATCCGTTTGAAAACAAAGATCTTTTTAATGAAACATTCCCTGCCGATTTTATTTCGGAAGCGGTGGATCAGACGCGCGGATGGTTCTATACATTGCTGGTCATCTCGACGATCCTGTTCGGGAAAGCGCCTTTCAAAAACTGTATCGTATTGGGGCACGTCAACGACAAAAACGGCGTGAAGATGTCCAAGCATAAGGGGAACGTTGTCGATCCCTGGAGCGTACTGGACAAACAGGGCAGCGATGCCGTGCGGTGGTATTTCTATACGTCCAGCGCGCCGTGGATCCCTTCGCGTTTCTATCCGGAAGCGGTGTCGGAAGCGCAGCGCCGCTACATGGGCCCGCTGTGGAATTCATACGCGTTTTTTGTACTGTATGCGGAGATCGATAAATACGATCCGAGCAAGTACGATCTGAAAAAATGCAAACTTTCCCTGATGGACAAGTGGATCCTGTCCAAGCTGAATACGCTGATCAAAACGGTGGACGAGGGATTGAACAAATATAATATTACGGACAGTGCGCGGGCGTTGCAGGATTTTGTGGATGTTCTTTCCAACTGGTATGTGCGCCGCGGCAGAGAGCGTTACTGGGGCAAAGAGATGACGGACGACAAGGCGGCGGCTTACACGACGCTGTACACCGTGCTGGTAACGCTTGCGAAACTGACTGCGCCGTTCACGCCGTTTGTGGCGGAGCAGATCTATCGCAATCTTGTTCCTAATTTCTATAAAGACGCGCCGAAGTCGGTGCATATGTGCAAATTCCCTGTCTGCGATGAAAGCGCGATCGATCCCGATCTTGAAAAAGGCATGGATTCGGTGCTGGAGATCGTAGTTCTGGGAAGGTCTGCGCGGAATGCGGGTTCTTTGAAAAACCGTCAGCCGCTTGCAGAGATGATCGTGGCGACCGAACGGGATCTGGACTTGAACGAAGAGCTGCAGGGCGTGATTTTGGACGAGCTGAACATCAAGAGCATGAAATTTTCCAAAGACGCATCGGCGCTGGTGACGTATAAACTCAAGCCGCAGATGAAGACGCTGGGGCCGAAGTACGCAAAATTGCTGAACGGTATCCGTGCATTTTTGGAAACCTGCGACGGGGCGGCGGTAGTCGGCGCGGTAAAAGACGGCGGCACGTTCCGCACGCAGATCAACGGGGCGGAAGTGGAACTGACGGAAGAAGATCTTCTGATTTCAACGGAAAGCGCGCAGGGATACGTGTCGGCGAGCGACAAGGGCATCACGGTGGCGCTGGACACGCGTCTGACGCCCGAACTGATCGAAGAAGGAATTGAGAGAGAGCTTATCTCCAAGATCCAGACGATGCGCAAGGAAGCGGGATTTGAAGTAACCGATCATATCGACGTGTATTATACGGCTTCGGGAGAAACGGCGAAAGTCCTTGCTTCGCATAAGGACGCGATCGCGTCGGTGGTGCTGGCGGATCGCGTGGAAAGCGGCGCGGCGCAGGGATATACGAAAGATTGGGAGATCGGCGACGAAAAGGCGACGATCACGGTCGTGAAAAAATAAGATATCGGAACGCTGTTCCGAAGAGGTAAAAAATGCGGATTGCCGAAGATTGGCAAGATTATAAAATCATAGCGACGGGCGGCGGCTATAAGCTGGAGCGTTGGAAAGACATCGTATTGCTGCGGCCCGATCCGCAGGTGATCTGGGAAGCGCAGAGAGATCTGTTTGCGTATCCGGGGATCCATGCGGTGTATCGCCGCAGTGAAAAGGGCGGCGGCGCCTGGGAGTATCGGAAACCGATGCCGGAGGAATGGACGGTCGGATACAAAGATCTGAAATTTAAGATCAAGCCGATGGGATTCAAGCATACGGGGCTTTTTCCGGAACAGGCAGTGAACTGGGACAGAATGTCGTCTCTGATCAAGGGCGCGGGCAGGCCTGTAAAAGTGCTGAATCTTTTTGCGTATACGGGCGGCGCGACGGTCGCGTGTGCGAAAGCGGGCGCGGAAGTGGTGCATGTGGACGCGGCGAAAGGCATGGTGGAGCGTGCGGGCGAGAATGCGCGGCTTTCGGGGATCGCGAGCGGGATCCGTTATATTGTGGATGACTGCAAGAAGTTTGTGCAGCGGGAGATCCGCCGCGGGAACCGGTACGATGCGATCATCATGGATCCGCCCTCGTACGGCAGAGGGCCGGGCGGGGAACTTTGGAAGATCGAGGACAGCCTGTATTCGTTTGTGCAGCTGTGCGCGCAGGTTTTGGCGGAGGATCCGCTGTTTATGCTGATCAACAGCTATACGACGGGTTTGCAGCCGATGGTGCTGAACAATATTTTGACGCTGTGTCTGAAAGGATACAGCGGTAAGATCGATGCATACGAGGTAGGGATTGCCACGGAAGAAGGGATCCCGCTTCCTTGCGGAGCAGGAGGGATGTTCATTCATGAATGATCTGAACATATTATACGAGGACAATCATATTATCGTAGTGATGAAACCGCAGGGGGTGCCTACCTGCGGGGATGAGAGCGGCGACGACAGTTTGCTGGAAGCGGTGCGCCGTTATGTGAAAGTGACTTATAATAAACCGGGGAACGTATACATCGGGCTGGTTCATCGGTTGGATCGTCCGACGGGCGGGGTGATGGTATTTGCCAAGACGAGCAAAGCGGCCTCGCGGCTGGCGGAGCAGATGCGGAGCGGTGATTTTGAAAAGCAATATCTGACCGTGCTGGTCGGCTGTCCGAAGGAAAAGCAGGGCACGCTTGTAAATTATTTAAAGAAAAATTCGGTCAACAATATGGTTTATATCTGCACGCAGACGACGGACGGAGCAAAAATGGCGTCTTTGGATTACGAAGTGCTGGAAGAGAAGGGCGGCTGTTCATTGGTGCGGGTGAAACTTCATACGGGCAGGACGCATCAGATCCGCGTGCAGATGGCGGGGATCGGAACGCCCGTGTACGGGGACATGCGTTACGGCGGCGAAAACGCGAAAAAAGGCGGGCTGGCGCTTTGGGCGTACTCGCTGGCGTTTACGCATCCGGTCACGAAAGAGCGGCTGCGGTTCATGGCGGAGCCGCCTGCCGACGTATCGCCCTGGAAGCATTTTGATCTGGAAAAAGCTCTGAAATTGTGATTGAATTGTAAAATTCTGCATTCGGACGGGAAAAAGGGTAAAAATTTGTTGAAAGAGAAAAAATGCGTTTGACAAAAGCCCCTTTATAAGGTAAAATAAACAGGTACAAGTATTTTATGGGACGGCGGACAAGCCGTACCCGTTCAATTTGTGTTGGGAGCAAAGGGAATGAACAAACAAAAAGTCAGCATACTTGCATTGGTGATTGCATTTGCGCTTTGCATGGCGGCGATGTGCGCGACGCTCATGGGTTCTATGAACGCGAATGCGGAGGCGTCCGTTTCGAAGAGTTCGGTTTTTTATTCGGAAGGAGCGGAACTCGTGGACGGGGAATCCGGGGATTATCTTTCTTATAAGATCAGCGATTCCGATACGGGATCGTTTGTGAAATATAACAAGAATCTCGCGTTAAAGTGGTACACGTTTACGGATGGGGCGGCAATCGGAGATGCGGGATCCGTGCAGTATTTCAGCATGACGTTTGCGTTGCAGAATACGGATTTTGAATCTTTCAAGATCGCGATGGAAACGACGCAGATGAGCATGAGCAAGGACGGAAAGACGGTCAACGAGATCGTATTTACGGTCGATGGTTCCGATCTGAAAGCGAGCGTGAACGGAGCGGAAGCCGTAACGGTCGGCGCAGCGGAGGGAGACATAACGCTGGCTCTTTCCGAAGAAGCGGGCACGGAAGGTCTCGGTGATTTTGCGGTAAGCGTGAAGAGCGGGGATGCGAGCGCGGTGAAAGCGGGCACGTTCACGAACATCGGCATGAATTATGCGAAGTATGCGTCCAGTTCTGCGGATACGCCGATCGCACCGCTTACCTTTACAGCGGAAACGGCGGAAGAGGGCAGTGTGACGTTCAGCATCAAATCGCTGAACGGACAGAGTTTCCTGCTCAACGACAACAAAGAGATCACGGACGACACGGCGCCGGTGCTGGTCATTGACAGCGAGATCAAGCAGTTCAAGCTTGGCGCAAAGGTGGAGTTCGATTACATTGCAATCGATGTGTGTTCCACGGCAAAGACTCCGGAGCGTTTCTATCTGGTCGACGGGATGCCCGTAACGGAAGAGAACGACGGCACGGAAGAGACGGTGGAAGCTGCTTTTGACGATGCGGGAGAGCTGGTCGGTTACAGAGATCTGGATACGAGCAAATATTTCTTTGAAAACGACTTTGCTGAGGGTGTATTCACCGATGCGGGATACGGTACCTTGAGCATTGCATACAAACTGGAAGACAACAATTCAAACAGCGCGTACTATTTTATTGAATGGTATGCAGAGAAAGATACGGCGACGGGACACATCAAAATGGTTGATCCCAGAGACGCATCGCTGACGAACGCAAGGCCGGAAATGGCATTCTATTCTTCTGACGGAACGGAGAATACGGCGAAGATCGAGGAATACCAGGCAAAAGTGACGAAAGCGAGCAAGAAGGACGGCAAGAGCATTCAGGTCGGGTCGGGAGCTTATTATTATATTCCTTCCTTGAAACCGTATATTGAAGATGCTACGTGCGGATACACGGACATGAGCTTTACGGTTTATTATTGGACTGGCAGCAGTTCCGTTCAGACGGTAAGCGGCGATTATGACGAACTTCGCATTCCCGTAAATACGGAAGGGGATTATGCGTTCTGTGTTGTTCCCACGAACAATTCGGGCAACGCGATGGTCGGACTGAAAGAGAACGGAGGCAAGACAGAGATCAGTTCTTCGAACGTGATGGAGCTGAAGAATATTGCCGTGTTCACGTTCCATGTGGATTATAATGGTGCCTACATCGAAGAACCTGAAACGGATGAGATCGGTTATGTGGATGTCACGTATACGGTCGACAATTTTGAGATCATTGCGCTTTCGGGGTACAAGACCGAGTATGCGTTGTATCGTTTTTCCGCGAAACAGGGCGTATCGATCACTTCGCTCGATCAGCTGAAAAAAGCGGAAGAAAACGGAACGATCGCGGAGCTGGGCGAATGGATCGAAATCAAAAAATACGACTCTTCTTTGGGAGAGGATGAAGATGACAACGTGTATGAATGGAATCCTACGAGCACACTGAGTTTTGTTCCGCAGGAAAAGGGATTCTACAAAGTGACGGTAACGGTGGATGATCAGCAGGGCAAGACGGAAACTCTTCCTACGGCATTCAAGATCATCAACATTACGGCGGAAGCGGACGTGATCCCCGGAGCTACGTATTGGCTGCAGAACAATATTCTTTCCGTTGTATTCCTCGGGATCGGTGTTCTCTGCCTGATCGCGATTGTGATCCTGTTGGTTGTAAAGCCGAAGGACAAAGCGGTTCTGGAAGCGGAAAAAGCGCGTCAGCAGGAACTGAAAGAAAAACGTGAAAACCGGAAATAATCGGTTTTGACCGGCAGGGCGGAACAAAGTTCCGCCCTGCTTTTGTATGTGCGAGGAAGCGCCCTGTCCGCATGCGGACAGGGCGCTTCCTCATTTTTTGACAGAAAAAAACACGGCGATATGCGCGCGGCGATCGTTTTTCGCAATTGGTTTTGGATCGATTTCTATAATAAAAAAGAACGGGTGGAAGTTTTTGCATAAAGGCGGCGGGAAATCGCATAGAATACAACATGGATTTATCACAGTTGCAGATCGGACAGATCGCAGAGATTGAAAAGGTAGAAGCGGCGCCGCCGTTACAAGCGCGCCTGCGGGCGTTGAATGTATCGCCGGGAAAAATGGTGCGGGCGTTGCGCAAGGCTCCGTTCGGAGGCGGAATCATGCTGGATGCGGAAGGGGTAAGGCTTGCGCTGCGCATGTCGCTGGCAAAAAAAATTCAGATCGGGTTGCGGGAGAAGGAAAATTGAAGATAGTTCTGGCGGGAAATCCGAATTGCGGGAAATCGACGTTGTTCAACGCGCTCACGGGTGCGCATGCAAAGACGGGCAACTGGCACGGGGTCACGGTCGGGGAAAATACGCGCACGGCCGATCTTTGCGGCAGGAAAGCGGAAATAACCGACCTTCCGGGAATTTATACGCTGAATGCTTACAGTATGGAAGAAAAGCTTTCGCAGAAAGTTCTGTGCGACGGCAATTTTGATGCGGCGGTCTGTGTGGCGGACGCGTTGACGCTGCCCCGATCGCTCAGACTTGTGAAAGATCTTCTGGAGCGGAATGTTCGGGCGGTGCTTGTGGTTACGATGAGCGACCTTTTGAAAAAGCGGGGCGGTAAACTGGACGGCGCGGCGCTATCGGATAGGCTGGGAATCCCGGTACTTTGTATTGATGCGCATCGAAGGGCGGATATACGGAAACTGAAGGAATTTTTATCGGCGATGCCGAAATCGTCCCGAAAAAGCGGAAACGGATATGGCGGATTTTCGGAACCGGAGAAAGTGTTGGAAGGAATCTATGAGGAAGGGAGCCGAGAGGAGAGCAGGGCGGAACGGTTGATGTACAACCCCTGTTTTGCATTGCCTTTTTTCTTTTTTCTGCTTCTGAGCGTATTTTTTCTCGCGTTTGCGCCGTATATGCCCGGAACGCTTCTGAAAGACTGGCTGGAGGCATTGCTTGCAGACAAACTGGGCGGAACGCTTTCCGCCATGGCAGAAAATGCGGGGGCAGTGATCGCGGCTGATTTTCTGCGGGCATTGTTTTCGGGAGTGGGAATGCTTCTTTCGTTTTTGCCGCAGATCGCGATCCTGTATCTTGCATTGTTTCTGATGGAAGAGAGCGGCTATCTTTCCGCACTTGCCTTTATGACGGACGGATTGTTTCGTCGTGTGGGGCTCACGGGCAGGGCGGCGTTTTCCGTATTGATGGGATTCGGGTGTACGGCGGCAGCGGTACTGACGACGCGCGGCCTGGAGAACAGGAAACTGCAGACGCGCGTGATCTGTATTTTAGGTTACATATCCTGCAGTGCAAAGATGCCGGTTTATCTGGCGATTGCATCCAGTTTTTTTGAAAATGCGTTTTTGTCGGTGACGGCGATTTATTTTGCGGGAGTGGTGCTTGCGTTTGGGGCGGCGCTTGTACTGAAAGGAAAGGAAGAGGAGACATTTGTTCTGGAAATAGCGCATATTCAGCGGCCGGATATTTCGGCGGCGGCAAAATCGTTGCTATTTTCACTCAAACAGTTTATAATAAAAATTGTCACGGCGGTGACAGGCTTTTTGATCGTCATGTGGTTTTTGCTTTCGTTTTCTCCGACGTTTGAATATGTCGGGCAGGGCAGTCAAGAGAGTATGTTGGTCTGTTTGTGCCGCGGACTGCGCTTTTTATTTTATCCGATGGGCATCACGCAGTGGCAGGTCGCATTGGCGGCGTGTTCGGGATTGGTTGCAAAGGAGAGCGTTGCCGGAATGCTGGCGATGTTTTACGGGACGGATCTGACGGTCGCGATGAGTCCTGCGAGCGCGACGGCGTTTGTTTTGTTTATTATGACCTGTTCTCCCTGCGTATCGTCAATTGCGGCGACGGCGCGTGAGCTGGGCATTCGCCGTGCGTTGGCGATCGCAGGCGGGCAGACAGGGATTGCGTTTCTGCTTTCGTATCTGTTGTACGGGATGCTTGCGGGCGGGGCGGTCGCGGCGACCGTTCTGGCGATCGGAATCCCCGTTGCGGGGCTTCTTTATTTTCTTTTGAGGCGGGTTGGAACATATGCAAAAATTCATCGTGCAAAAGGCACAAAAGCTCAGAGATTTTACCGATGAAACGTACGCACAGGGATCGTTTGCCTTTGCACGGCTTTTACGGTCGAAAGATATTCGGGTGAACGGCGTAAAGATCGGCGAAAATATAGCACTGCATCCGGGGGATGAAGTTGTGTATTATACGACGGAAAAAGAGGAGTCGCGCGCCTGTTTTTCGGAAATCTATTGCGATGACAATATCCTGGTGGCCGATAAATTTTCGGGCGTGAATGCGGAAGCTTTGTTTCGGATTGTACAGCAGAGATATAACGCGCGTTTTATTCACAGGCTGGATCGGAATACCTGCGGCGTAATGGTATTTGCGCGGAACGGCGAAGCGGAAAAAGATCTTCTTGCCGCATTTCGGGAGCGCCGTGCGGAAAAATGGTATGAAACGCTTTGCTTTCATCCGTTCAAGGTGAAGCAGGGAACGTTTACGGCGTATCTTGTGAAAGATGAGAAAAACGCGCGCGTTAAAATTTTTGAAAAGCCGTATCCTTCCGCTGAAAAAATTATAACGCAGTATTCCGTCCGCAAGACGATCGGGGAATATTCTCTCGTGGATGTTTGCCTGCACAGCGGAAAAACGCATCAGATCCGCGCCCATCTCGCATTTCTGGGGAACCCCGTTGTGGGTGACGAAAAGTACGGGGACGAAATTCTCAATAAAAAATATCATGTCAAACGCCATATCCTCGTGGCTAAATCCATATCGTTTGAAGGGCTTTCGGCGCTGTCTTATCTGAACGGCAAAAAGTTTGTCTCTTCGTTTTGTGCCGAAATGCCGTCTCAGCCTTAGGCTTGTTCTGATATTGCTTTTGATGTAAGGATATATAAGGAATTTATTTTATAAAAACCGCTACAAAGTTGTAGCGGTTTTTATGATAGTATATACTTGACTTTTTACATTGAATATATTAATATATGAACATAAATTAATATGTAAACCTTATTTAACGAGGTGTTATATGGAAAGTCAGAGAAATTACGATGAAGCGGAAGAATTGAATGAGCACAGCATGCTGGCGGGGCGGGCGCGGAAGAACATGCCTTCGGAAGAGACCGTAGCGCAGATGTGTGCGGCGTTCAAGGCGATCGGAGAGCCGTCGCGGATGAAGATATTGTTGGCGCTGATGGAAGGGGAGATGTGCGTATATCATATTGCGGAAGCGGTGGAAGGAAACCAGAGCAATGTTTCGCATCAGCTGCGTATTTTGAAGGATGCGCGGATCATTCGATCGCGGCGGGAAGGAAAGAATATACTTTATTCGATAGCGGATGAACACATTGCGAGTATCGTATTGATGAGTAAAGCGCATGTACATTGCGGAGAATAAGAAGATGGTCAGAAAAGTACGGATTGAAGGATTGGATTGTGCAACGTGTGCGGGAGAATTGGAGCGTAAGTTGAACGGTATCAATGGCGTAAAGGCGTCGGTCCAATTTGTGAACCAAACGATACGTTTGGAATGCAGTTCGCAGGAAACATACCAGAAAGCGGCCGCCGTGATCAACAGCTTTGACGAAGTAAGGATAGCGGAAGAAGAAAACAAGCGTGAAAGCATATGGAAAGCGCATGCGGCGGAATTGGTGCAGGTGATTTGTTCGGCAGTATTTTTGATTGCGGGAATTATTACCGAAAAAGTCGGGGCAGGAAATGCCGCGCTGCTTGCGGGCTATGTTTTGTACGGTCTGGCGTATCTGATCGTTGGCTGGAAGATTCTGTGGGAGACGGTGAAAAACATAGCGCACGGCAGGATCTTTGATGAGAATTTTCTGATGACGCTGGCAAGTATCGGAGCGATTATTTTGGGTCAGTATGCGGAAGCGGCGGAAGTGATGGTGCTGTATTCGCTGGGAGAACTTTTGCAGTCGATCGCGGTCGGCGCATCGCGCAAGTCGATTGCCGCCTTGATGGATCTTAAGACGGAAACGGCGCGCGTGATCACGGAAGACGGAGAAAAGTTGATTCCGCCGGAAGAGATACGAAGGGGCGACCTGCTGCTGATCAAAGCAGGGGAAAAACTCGCGACCGACGGAGTGATCGTGGAAGGAGTTACGACGCTGGACACGAGATCGCTGAGCGGAGAGTCGATGCCGCGCGATGCCGGCGTCGGCGATGTCGTACTGGGCGGCTCGATCAATGTCGGCGGCGTGATCAAAGTCAGGGCGGAAAAAGACTATTCGGACAGTACCGTCGCAAAGATTCTGGATCTTGTAGAAAATTCTTCGGCAAAAAAGGCGAAGAGTGAGAAATTTATCACAAAGTTTGCGGCCGTTTATACACCTGTAGTCTGCGTGGCTGCCGTTTTGCTGGCGTTTGTGGCGCCTGTGTTTACGGGTAACTACGCGGCAAATTTAAGCGATTGGGTCAACAGGGCTCTCGTGTTTTTGGTAATTTCCTGTCCGTGCGCATTGGTGATTTCGGTGCCGTTATCGTATTTCAGCGGGATCGGTTTTGCGGCGAAAAAGGGTATTCTTGTAAAAGGTTCTACCGGTTTGGACGCATTGGCGGATACGAAGATCGCGGCATTCGATAAAACAGGTACGCTTACCTACGGAAACTTCAGGATCGGGGAAGTGCAGGCGGAAGACAAGAGCGAGCTGCTTCAGGTGCTGGCGGCGGCTGAAAAGGGATCGTCTCACCCGATTGCGGAAGCTTTTTCAGGTATCGCCACACCATATAAAGCGGAACAGATCACCGAACATGCGGGGCTTGGCATTTCTTGTACGATCGAGGGAAAAGAAGTCTGGGTCGGAAACGAAAAATGGATGAACGTGCATTCGATTTCCGTGCAAAAACCTGCTGAGGGCGCGACTTGCGTCTATTGCGCGGCGGCAGGAAAATACCTCGGATGTGTAACAATCGAAGATCAGATCAAAGAAAATGTAAAGAAAGCGGTTTCCGATTTAAGAAAGCAGGGTATCGAGGAATGCTATATGCTCACGGGCGATAATGCGGCGAGAGCGCAGAAAGTGGCGGCGCAAATCGGTTTGAACGGCGTGTATGCGGAGCTATTGCCGGAAGACAAACTGAATGTGGCAAGAGAGCTGAAAGCGAAAGGGAAGCTCATGTTTGCAGGGGACGGAATCAACGATGCACCGGTATTGATGGAGTCGGATGTTGGGATCTCGATGGGCGGAGTCGGAAGCGATGCGGCGATCGAAGCGTCGGAAGTCGTACTGATGCGGGATGATTTGTCTTTGCTTCCCTTGGCAAAAAAGATTGCTCGCAGGACAAAGAGGATCGTCTTACAAAATATAGTGATTTCTATCGCGATCAAAGTCGTGGTGATGGCACTGGGTATTCTCAACCTGATTCCCTTGGGATTGGCGGTATTTGCGGATGTCGGGGTCATGATGTTGGCTGTGCTGAATTCGTTCCGCACGCGAATCGAATTTGGTAAAAACAGGGCGGAATCTTCTGAATCGGAAATTGCTTAGTAAACAGCTTTTGGAAAAGTTTTTTTGATCAAAACAATATTGACACTGGAAAAATCTGACCGATAATTCAAGGTCAAAATGGGCATAGCCAGACTTATAAAAAAAGAATTTTAAGAAAGAATAGAGAAAGGGCGGAGCGCCTTGCCGAGCGGCAAGGCGCTCCGCTTTTTGGCGAATGTTTCAAAAAATGCGCAGTATATGATCTGTAACAGGGATTTATGACATTTTTTTAGAAAATATTAAAAAATCGGATTCATCTGTTTGCGTTTGTTAAAGACTTGTGATAAAATAAAGATAAGTTTATGTGGACAAGGCGCCTTGTCCATTTTCCTTTTGAAAAAGGAAAATGGAGGGGCAATAGGAGAGGATATTTCGCGCGGAGCGCGACATATACAATATTTTCACTTTTTGGAGGTTTCAGATGGTTGAAAATCAGAACACCGAAGAGCCGAAGATCGAGCAGGAGCCGGTCGGGGGCGAAGCGGCAGCGCAGACCAAGTACACGGGCTTCCTGGGCAAAGTGGACAACTACTTCGGTATCACGAAGATGAAGTCCAGTTTCAAGACGGAAATGCTCGCCGGTTTGACGACGTTCATGACGATGGTTTACATTCTCATGACCAACGCCACAATGTTCGGCGATCCGTTCAGCACGGGTAATTTGGTTAGCGGGGCTGAGGTTTTAGGCGTTTCGTACGGAGCAATTTATATTGTTACGGCGCTTGCGGCGATCGTCGGCACGCTTTTGATGGCATTTCTTGCAAAATTGCCGTTTGCCCAGGCACCCGGGATGGGATTGAATGCATTCTTTGTATATACGATCTGTGTGGGTATGCAGTATTCCTATGCGAACGCACTTCTGATCGTGCTTTGCTCGGGTGTGTTGTTCCTTATCTTGACGATTGTCGGTGCTCGTAAAGCGATCGTGCGTTCAGTTCCGCAGGCAATCCGTATTGCGATTCCTGCCGGTATCGGTCTGTTTATTGCGTTTGTCGGAATGCAGAATGCGGGACTTGTAGCATTGGATACAAGCACGAAAGTGACGATGCTTTCTTTTAACCTTCTGACATTTACTACTTCGGGTGCTGCAATGATCGCTGCGGCTGTGTCAATTATTTCCCTGCTCATGATCGCCATTTTCTCCAAGTTGAACGTGAAAGGGGCTATGGTGCTTGGTATCATCGGCAGTGCGATCCTGTATTATATTTTCTGCGGGATCGGTGTGGCGGCCGGATCGGCTACCTGCCAGGCTGTGTTTGATAATATTAAATTCTCGAATCCGTTGGATGCGTTTGTCAGTTTCGGCAAGGAGTCTGTAGGGCAGGTCTTCATCAACGGATTCAAGGGTATTGAAGCGAACATGATTTTTGATTTCGTTGCGGCGCTGGTTGCGTTTGCGATGGTTGACATGTTCGATACGATCGGAACATTAATGGGAACGTGCCAGGCGGCGGGCAAAGAAAGCGGTCTCATCGACGATAACGGCGAAGTGAAAAATATTCAGCGTGCGCTCTTGTGTGACTCGATTGCAACCTGCACGGGTGCGATCCTCGGTACTTCCACGGTCACGACGTTTGTTGAATCTTCTGCAGGCGTTGCGGAAGGCGGCAGAACGGGATTCACGTCTTTGGTAGTTGCAATCCTGTTTGCAGTCGCTATGTTCCTCAGCCCGATCGCGGCTCTGGTTCCTTCCTGCGCGACGGCTGGTGCTTTGATGTATGTCGGCGTTTTGATGATGAGAAACGTTACGAACATCGATTGGAAAGATCCGGCAGCGGCTGTTCCTGCCTTCCTGACCATTTCGGTAATGAGCTTTACCTATTCCATTTCGTATGGTATTGCGGCAGGATTCCTTTCCTACACGATCATCAAACTTTGCACGGGCAAAGTTAAGGATATCAGCCCTGTTACGGCAATTCTTTCGCTGGTATTCCTGTTCACGTTCCTGTTCACGCACTGATAGTCAGAACGTTAAAAAAGCAATGAGGTCTTTTCTCTGTCTTATGGCAGAGAAAAGACCTTATTTTATTATGACTTGCTTTGGCAGATGATATTTAATCGGCAGGTCAATAAAAAAGTGTATTTGTGTGACGTCATCGGTCATAGGGATGCTGAAAAACAATAAAACCGCGCCGGGTACGGGGGAGATCATTGGTGATTCTGATGAGAGAGAATTGGCAAAAATACATTTTTGCGAGGCACGCAGTGCGCGGACAGCAGGCTTATAAATCTGTGGGGGGGGTATTTCTGATACCGCCTGTAGATTTTTCTCATGTGAAATCACACAAAAAAAGAGAGGTCAAAAACCTCTCTTTTTTTGTGGTGACCCCGACGAGAATCGAACTCGTGTTACCGCCGTGAAAGGGCGATGTCTTGACCGCTTGACCACGGGGCCATCTATATAAACCGCATTGCTGCGGATTTTTTTGCTGACGCAAAGCAATTTAAATGTTGCTCTCACGAACTCAGCTTTATAATTATACCATATTAAAAAAAAATTGACAACTGATTTTTCACTATAAAAACAATTTTTTTTTAATTATTTTATGCTATAAAGGTTATTTGTCTTTTGATTTTATAAAGGGAAAAGGGACGGTATTTTGTAAATAAAGGGAAGAAGAGTATTTGACAATTGTTTGCAGATAGATATATAATAACGTCAGTTTCAGATAGCGGGAGATATTTATGGGAATCACAAAAACAGATTACATGAGGGGAATGCAGTGTCCGAGGATGTTATGGCTGGATCGGCACAGACCGGAAGAGCGGATAATACCGCCGCAAGTGCAGCAACGGCTTGACGAAGGGAATGCGTTTGGGGATGCGGCGATGGGTATATTCGGCGAATATGTGGAGACAACAGCATATAAAGAAAACGGGAGGCTGGATTTTGCGAAGATGCTGGAGAAAACGCAGGAATGTCTGCGTGACGGAACTTTAGTCATATGTGAAGCGGCATTCCGATACTATGGGAATTATTGTGCCGTCGATATATTGCGCAAAGTTGAAGGCGGTTACGAATTGTATGAAGTAAAAAACAGCAGCGAAGTGAGCGAACAATTCGTAAAGGACGTTGGTTTTCAGAGATATATTCTTATCCGCTGCGGAATACGATTAAAAAAATGCTGTATAATTTACCACGGAGCGGAAGAGGAGAATCCTTTTGTGATCGAAGACGTAAGTGCGCGTGCAAAGGAATATTCAGAAACGGTCAATGATAATATCTGGCGATTGGGAAAGATCAAATTTCAGAAAGAGGAAGTATTGCAGGAACCGGGCGAGCAATGTAAGGAGCCTTATGAATGCTGGTATTACGATTATTGTCACAAAGAGAAAGGCTGAACCGGGGCAACAAACGGCGAAAAAGAGACGCGGAAAAATGTTTCCGCGTCTCTTTTGTCTGAGAAAGGGCACAAATATAAAAATTGAATTGATTACAAAATTATAAAACGAGGGGAAAGTCGGAGCAAATTTTATTGGCCGAGCGTCGGAGAAATCGAGGACTTGGGTGCGGAGGCAGAGATGCGGCGAATGTAAAATTTCGGAGAAATTCCGAAACGTTTTTTGAATTCTGCGGAAAAATGCAGAGGATCGGAGTATCCGCTTGCGAAAGCGACCTCGGATATGGTGAGAATATTTTCGCGCAGGAGTTTTTCGGCGATGGAAAAGCGTAAATTTTCAAGATATTGTTTCGGACTGATGTCAAATTTAGCTTTGAAAAGCCGAAAGAGCTGCGAACGGCTGACGCCTAAAAGCTTGGCGATTTTTTCGATTTTGCAATTGGGATCCCGCGAACTGACTTGCAACAAATCTGCGGCTTGGGCAGCAATGCAGCGATTTGAATCGGGAGAGGGAAAAACTTTTATCAGGTATGAAAAAAGATGTAAAAGAGCCGCCGCGCCTTCCGTTTCTGCGCACAGGTTCCCGAAATGATTATGCATTTGGCCGAAATATGCAAGAATTTCGTTCTGAGGCAGAGGCGGAGTAATGCGGTTTTCTTTTGAAAAAGCAGTATGAGAAAGCAATTCATCCACAGCATTTCCCGAAAAATCTACCCAAACATAATGCCACGGATGAAGTTTATCGGCGCAGTACATGATCGTCTCGTTCTGGTAGATCAAAAACATCTGTCCTTTAGAGGCAGTGTAAGTATGTCCCTTGAATTCGATGAGACCTTGTCCGTCCAGGATATAGTGCAGAATATAGTGGTCGCGGAGCCAAGGTCCGACCTTATAATTGGGATCGCATTTTTGTTCTCCTGTCCAAAGGAGATTCAAAAAAGTATTCATGCAACATTTCTCCATAAATCAGCAACATTAAAATATAGTCAAAATCTTAAAAAAGTTATATTATTAATATAACATAAAAGGAGGCGGAGGTCAAATGATAATTAATAAGGCACCGATGGGGTGGAATTCCTGGAATACGTTTGCGGAGAAAATAGATGAAGAGCTGATTTTAAAGAGTGCGGATGCGATGATCGAGAGCGGTCTGGCGGAAGCGGGTTATAAATATGTTGTCATTGATGATTGCTGGGCATTGCGGGAGAGAGGGAAAGACGGCAGACTGAAGGCTGATCCGCAGAAATTTCCCCGCGGGATGAAATTTTTGGCAGACGAAATTCACCGGCGAGGTCTGAAATTCGGAATGTATTCATGTTGCGGGCTTATGACCTGTGCGGGATATCCCTCCAGTCTGGATCGGGAATGGACGGATGCGCAGACGTTTGCGGAATGGGGCGTCGATTATCTGAAGTATGACTATTGTTATCGGCCGTGGAACCGGCGCGGGGAAGAGCTGTACCGTGCAATGGGGCATGCGCTTGCGAATTGCGGCAGGGAAATTCTGTATTCGGCATGTAACTGGGGGGCGGACGAATCGCCGCGGTGGATCCGGACGACGGGAGCGGATATATGGCGGTCGACAGGTGATATTGTAGACAACTGGAATTCGGTAAAAGATATTATAGGCAGACAATTCGCATTGCTTGCGTACAATACAAAGGGTTGTTTCAACGATATGGATATGCTGATCGTGGGAATGAACGGGAAAGGAAATGTCGGCTTGGGAGGATGTACGGAAACGGAATACCGCACGCATTTTGCTGCGTGGTGTATGTTGCAATCCCCGTTGATGATCGGATGCGATGTGCGGAGCATAAATCAATTTACGTTGGATCTTTTGAAAAATCCTGTATTGTTATCTGTCCAGCAGGATGAAAAATGTATGCAGGTATACAGAGCGGATTCTCCCGCTGACTGGAACAGTGAACGGGGTGAAAGTTTTGCGGCAGCGCGAGGACTCTCGAACGGAGACATTGCGATCGGATTTTTTAATTTGTCGGACGAAGCGCGGGGTATTATCTGTACGTTGAACGATCTGGGGATCGGGGTATCTTCGGGGAAGACCTTGGAAATGCTGAACTGCTGGACAAACGAAACGGAGTATCCCGTCAATGGCGCGATCGTAAGGAATCTGAAGCCGCATGAAAGCGTGGTTTACCGTGCGAAAATCATAGACAGAAAATGAGCGAACAGTGCAAAACTTGCGGGAAAGCGCTCCAGCCGATAGAGATAGCTTTAAGCAGGAAGCTGATCAATCGGGACGGCAGCCGCTTGTATTGTCTTGAGTGCCTGGCGGAGCATTTTCAGACGGATCGGCAAACCTTGCTGGAGAAGGCTGAGCAATTCAGGCTTCAGGGATGTACGTTATTCGAAGGGATTATGACAACAGATTTTTTGGCGGATTATAAAAGCGTAAAAAGCAGAACAGTAAAAGTTTAAAAATCGAATTTTTCATTTTCTTATTGTGGGCAAGGAATGGTGCAGGACTAAAATCTACAGATGAGCGCAGAATAAATAAAAAAGCTCAAAGTGCCCGCCTGCCGCAAATTATTTTGCGGCAGGCGGGCACTTTTTGTATATCAGCGATAATTTAGCCAATATTGTGATGTTGTCAAGGGGGATAGCTTGTCGGATACATCGGAATTCAAAATTATTTTATTCAAATGATTATGATGGCCTGCGTTACAAAGACGCGGCAGAGAGGATGGGGTTTTGCGGAAATTTGTGACAATTTGCTTTTGTGGCGGCATAGGAGGAGATTTGTGTTGAAGGATCTGAAACACTATGGCTGCGAAAGAAAAGGAATGCGGAAAAGAGGGGGAACGCGATTTTTGCAAGAATCTTGACAAAAGCGGAAATTGTTGTATAATAGATTGTAATGGCAAACGCACCGCAAGAGAAGTAATTTAAAGAAAAAATTTACAGACAGCTTGAATAAAGTGATTTACGAGGGAGAGAGTGTGAAAAAAATTCTTGTTTTGGCAAACAGTTTCGGGGAAGACTGTACTGCGTATATGGAAAGCATAACGCCGAGATTGTTTGTCCGAAATCTTTATGTGCCGGCGTGCAGTTTAGAGCAGCACAGTGAATTTATTGAAAAGAGAGCGGAAGTATACCAATACCAGAAAGATGCCGTTATGATCGGCGATAAGCCAGTCAGTGCGAATGCGGCTTTTGAATTTGAAAAATGGGATTATATCGTTTTGCAGCAGGCAAGTTTTCTGGCGGGAAAATACGATTCCTACTATCCTTATTTGACCGAAATCATTCAATATATAAAGGGAGTGTGTCCGCAGGCTAAATTGATTTTCAACGAAACGTGGTCGTATGAAAAAGGTTCGCCGCACGAAAAGTTTTATTTATATGGGAATGATCCATCTGAAATGATGCGGCAGATTCGTCGGACCTGTGAGCGGGTATCGGGAGAAAACGGAATGCCGCTGATACGTACGGGGGAATTTATTCAAAAGTTGCGGCGGCTGAAAGCCTTTCGGGACGGGAGTCTGTGTCGGGATACATATCATTTGAGTACAGAATACGGACGATACGCGGCTGCAGTATTTTTTGTCAGATTTTTTGGCGAAGACGTATCGCCGGATTTTATTCCGGAGAACGCGCAGGCGGACAAGATCCGATTAATACGGGAGAATCTTATAAAATTTGAAAGTCATGAATGAGTTTTTTGAGCAAGTGAAGATAGGTAAAGTAATTCCTGTGATCGTGTTTCACAGTATGGACGAAGTGGTTCCGGTCATGGACGCTCTGAAAGAGGGAGGACTGAAATTTGCGGAAATAACTTTCCGTACGGAATGTGCGCAGGAAGCGCTGCGCATGGCGGCGGAGAAATATCCTGATTTTTGGGTTGGGGCAGGCACGGTTTTGAACGAAGTGCAGGCACGTCAAGCGGTAGAGAGCGGCGCAAAATTTATAGTCGGCCCCGGTTTTTCGGAGAGTGTATGGAAAGTTTGTCAGGAAAAAGGGATCCCTTATCTGCCGGGATGCGTGACGCCGACGGAGATCATGCAGGCGCTGGCTTGCGGGCTTACCGTTTTGAAATTTTTCCCCGCGAATATACACGGCGGGATGAAAGCGATCAAAGCGTTATCGGCGGTATTTCCGCAGGTGCGGTTTATTCCGACGGGCGGAGTGAATGCGGAGAATATGAAAGAATACCTGGCATTTGAAAAGATCCTTGCCGTAGGCGGGAGCTGGATGATGCAGGGAAGCAGAGAGGAGATCGTACGGAAAACGCGTGAATGTATGGAAAAGGCGGGAAAGATGAGATGAAAGCAGTTACATTCGGGGAGATCATGTTGCGGCTGAGTCCGTGCGGATACAAGAGACTGGTGCAGGCAGATTGTTTTGAAGCGGTGTACGGCGGGGCGGAGGCGAATGTGGCGGTATCGCTTGCGCAATTCGGCTGCGATTCCGTATATGTGACACGGCTCCCGCAAAACGATCTGGCAAAAGCGTGCAGAGCGAACCTGCAAAAATGGGGTGTGGATACTTCAAAGATCGTTTTCGGCGGCGACAGGCTCGGCATTTATTACATGGAAAAAGGCGCATCACAGCGCCCTTCGAACGTGAATTACGATCGGGCGGGCTCGGCATTTGCTTTGTCGGAAGCGGGCGATTACGATTTTGAAAAGATATTGGACGGCGCGGATTGGTTTCATTTTACGGGGATCACGGCGGCGCTCGGTGAAAAGTTAACGGAAGCGTTGCATACGGCGTGCAGGATCGCGAAAAAGAAAGGGGTTACGATATCCTGTGATCTGAACTACCGCAGTAAACTCTGGTCGAAAGAGAAGGCGTCGGCGGTGATGGCTCCGCTTTTGGAGATGTCAGACGTATGCATTGCCAATGAAAGTCAGGCAGAAGAAGTATTTTCCATAGAATCCGATTTACCCGAGAGTGCGGAACGCAGTCGGGAGACGGCGGAAAAACTTCTGAAAAAATTTAATTTTAAAGTGCTTGCGTTTACGGAGCGGCGCACGATCAATGCCAATCGCAATAAAATTTTCGGGCTTATTTATGACGGAAAAGAATTTGCGCATTCGCGCGAATATACGATGGATATGGTCGATCGTGTAGGCGGGGGAGATGCATTTGCGGCGGGAATGATCTATGCGCTGAGCCAAAAATATACGCTTTCCGATTCGATCGGATTTGCGGTGGCGGCGAGTGTTTTGAAACATTCTGTGGAAGGTGATTTCAATATTGTTTCGGTGGATGAAATACAGCGCTTGATGAGAAGCGGAGAAAACGGCAGAGTTCAGAGATAATCAAGGAGAATCAAAATGTTGAATATTCCAAAGATCAAAATCGGTGTTGTGGCGGTATCGCGCGATTGTTTTCCGGAAAGCCTGTCTGTCAACAGGCGGAAGGCGTTGATCGGAGCATATGAAAAGAAATACGGGAAGGATGGTGTCTATGAATGTCCCGTATGTATCGTAGAGAGTGAGATACATATGAAGCAGGCGCTCGCGGATATAAAGAAAGCGGGCTGCAATGCATTGGCAGTATATTTGGGAAATTTCGGTCCCGAAATTTCCGAAACGATGCTTGCAAAGGAATTTGCGGCGGAAGTGGGAGGGGCGGTGATGTTTTTTGCCGCGGCGGAAGAGGATATTCCCACGCTTGCATCTTCGCGCGGCGACGCATACTGCGGAATGCTGAACGCTTCGTATAATCTGAAACTTCGCGGTGTCAAGGCATACATTCCCGAATACCCGGTGGGGGATGCGGAAGAGTGTGCGGATATGCTGCATGATTTCCAGCCCATAGCGCGCGCGATATATGCGCTTAAAAATCTGAAGATTATTTCCTTCGGGCCGCGCCCGATGAATTTTCTTGCCTGCAATGCGCCCATACAGCAGCTTTACAATTTGGGCGTAGAGATCGAAGAGAATTCCGAGTTGGATCTTTTTGAGGTATTCAATCAACACGCGGGGGACAAACGGATCGCGGATGTCGTGAAGGATATGGAAAAAGAATTGGGCAAGGGCAATAAAAAGCCGGAGATCCTTGAAAAGCTGGCGCAGTACGAGCTGACTTTGCTGGATTGGATCGAAGCGCATAAAGGGAGCCGCGAGTTTGTGGCTGTTGCGGGCAAGTGCTGGCCGGCATTTCAGACGCAGTTCGGGTTTGTGCCCTGCTATGTGAACAGCAGGCTTACGGGCAAGGGGATCCCTGTTTCCTGTGAAGTGGATATTTACGGAGCTTTGTCCGAGTTTATCGGTGCGGTTGTAAGCGAAGATGCGGTGACGTTGCTGGATATCAACAATACGGTACCGAAAGATCTGTATAAAGCGGATATCGAAGGCAAGTATCCGTACAAATTGTCGGATACGTTCATGGGTTTTCATTGCGGGAACACATGCAGCAAAAAGCTGTGTTTCTGTGAGATGAAATACCAGCTCATCATGGCGCGTTCTCTTCCTGAAGAAGTGACGCAGGGAACGCTGGAAGGCGATATTATACCGGGAGATATAACGTTTTTCCGTTTGCAGAGCACTTCGGACAATCAATTGCGCGCATACGTGGCGCAGGGTGAAGTTTTGCCTGTACGTACCCATAGTTTCGGGTCGATCGGGATTTTTGCGATTCCAGAGATGAAGCGTTTTTACCGCCATGTACTCATTGAGGGGAACTTCCCGCACCATGGGGCGGTAGCATTCGGGCATTTCGGGAAAACATTGTACGAATTATTCAAGTATGTCGGCGTACCGGTGGATGCGATCGGTTACAATCAGCCGGCCGGGGTCAGATACAGAACGGAGAATCCGTTTGCGTAATATGAATACATACATCGGGATTGATTTAGGCACGAGCGGGACGAAATGTTTGCTTGTGTCTGCGGACGGAAAAATATTGGCTGAAAATACGCAAACCTATGGAGTTTCTTATCCGCGCAGCGGATGGAGCGAGCAAAACCCGGAGTTATGGTTTACGGCAGCAATGACGGGGCTGAAAGAGCTTTTGATCGGGCAGGACAGATCAAAGGTAAAAGGGATTTCGTTCGGGGGGCAGATGCACGGCCTGGTTGTTTTGGACAAAGACGATCGGGTGATCAGACCTTGTATTTTATGGAATGACGGCAGAACGGAAAAACAAACAAAGTATTTGAATGAAGTCATCGGGAAAGAAAGATTATCTTCATATACGGGTAACATAGCATTTGCGGGTTTTACGGCGCCGAAGATTTTATGGCTGAAAGAGAACGAGCCGGAAAATTTTGCACGCACGGCGAAAATAATGTTGCCGAAAGATTATCTTGCCTATCGGCTTACGGGATGTTTTTGCAGTGATTATTCGGATGCGAGCGGTACGCTTTTGCTGGATGTAAAAAATCGCCGATGGTCACAGGAAATGTGTGACGTATGCGGAATATCCAAGCAAATGCTTCCGAAACTGTCTGAAAGTTATGAAGCGGTCGGGACGCTGAAAGAGGGCATCGCGGAGAAACTGGGTTTATCGGAAAAAGTGAAAGTGGCAGCCGGTGCGGGAGACAATGCGGCAGCGGCCGTCGGTACGGGAGTAGTCGGGCAGGGCGGATGCAACATTTCGCTCGGCACGAGCGGGACGCTTTTTGTCTCAGGGGAGAAATATGCGGAAGACAAGGTCAACGCCCTGCACAGTTTCTGTCATGCGGACGGGGGCTGGCATCTGATGGGATGCATTCTATCCGCGGCTTCCTGTAATGCGTGGTGGTCGGATAAAATATTGGAAACGTCCGATTACGCGAAAGAACAGCAAGGAGCGGAGAAGCTGCTCGGTGAAAACGACGTATATTTCTTGCCGTATTTAATGGGAGAGAGAAGTCCGCACAACGATGTAAATGCGAGGGCAGCGTTCATAGGAATGCGCCCCGATACAACCAGAAAACAAATGACGCTTTCGGTTTTGGAGGGGGTTGCGTTTGCTCTCAGAGATTGTCTGGAAGCTGCGAAAGCCAACGGTATCGGGGTGAAAAGAACAAAACTTTGCGGCGGAGGAGCAAAAAGTCCCCTGTGGAGAAAAGTCATTGCGAATGTGATGAATATGCCGGTGGAAATCCCGCAGACGGAGCAAGGGCCTGCTTTCGGGGGCGCCATGCTGGCTATGGTCGGATGCGGTGAATATGCGTCGGTAAAAGAGGCTGTCGAAAAAATCGTCAAAGTAAAAGAAACGGTTTACCCGGATCAGAAAATTGCAGAATTGTATCAAAAACGTTATGACGTATTTAAAAAATTATATCCGTCACTGAAAGAAGTATTTAAGGAGTTCTGATGCTCTGCCGGCGGAAAAACCAAAATTTATCCTTGCTGGATGTAGCGTTTCATGCAGAAGGTGCGATCAAAGAATAAATATTCTATAATCCGGTGACCTATCCGATCGGAAGGCAGATAAATCTTTGTGATAGTAAAATTCCAAAAAACCGCGGCACGCAAAACAATTTGCGTGCCGCGGTTTTTTGGCCTGATCATTGTGCGCAAGGGTAAAGAGGACGAGCCAAGGAGCAAGTTCGTTTTTCACGCATATTATAATTGTATGGGGCGTTCCAAACAACGGTATCCGATTCGCCAATATTTGCGCTGATGCGGCGTACGACAGCCTCCGGTGTCGAATTGACCGTGTTTTTGGTTTTGTAACTTGCGGCAGTAAATTGATTAAAACAATGATCATATTGAACGATTTTTTTTCAGTAAATTGTTATATTTTGATCCGATCGATCAAATATGCGGTTAAGTATTGACTAAAATGAGCGCGTTGGCTATAATGGGGGGCACAAACTGTCTGGCGGTGTTTGGCTGCGGGGATTTATACGCGCGCCGAAAGTTTTTTGCCGTATCTGTTCGAAGTAAGACAGGAAAAAGAGGTGTTTTGCATTGAAACTCGAATTGATTTGTCTGATCCGCATTGTATATGCGGTGGTGTTGGGATTTGCGATCGGTTTTGAACGCAAATTGCGGTTTAAGGAAGCGGGGATCCGCACGCATACGATCGTCTGTGCAGGGGCTGCGCTGATCATGATCGTATCGAAATATGCGTTTTCGGATGTAAATGATTACGATGCGTCGCGCGTAGCGGCGCAGATCGTGTCGGGGATCGGCTTTTTAGGGGCAGGGATGATCATTTACCGCAAGCAGGCGGTGCACGGATTGACGACGGCCGCAGGAGTATGGGCGACGGCGGGCGTAGGGATGGCTGCAGGCGGAGGCTTATACGTTGTGGCGGCAGGTGCGGCGGTACTTCTCATTGCGGTGCAGTGCATCCTGCATTTGCGTTGCAAGCTGTTCACGATGAAAAAGTATCTTCGTATCCGTATTGTTTTTGAAACTGTAACCGGAGAGGAAAGCTCCAAAATAACCGAATTGTTCTCAGTGGAGCGTTTTTCCAAACTGAATGTGGAACGAGGGGAAAACCGCATCCTTTGTACGGGAACGATCACGACGGATAGAGATCTTCCCGCCGCCGAGATCGGAAAGATCCTTTCGGAAAATCATTTTATCCGTTCGATCGAGCGCTGCGACGACGAATGAAGCAGTCAGACAGACGGAAAGGAAGGCGCAACAAGCGGGAGCCGCAGAAAAACATTCTGCGGCTCCCGCTTTCAGGTCGGTCTCCGTCATCCATGAAATAGGAGGAATGCGTAGTGCTGGGCAGATGAAAAGGGGGAGTGCAGAGGCTTTACAGTTGCGGAAAATTATGGTATAATAAGAAAAAATTACACAAAAGATTAGGTTTATGGATCGACAGGTACGGGAACAAATTGAATACGCGCTGGAACAGATCCGTGCGGAACGGGAAGAAGGCGTTGAGATATTGTACCGGACGATGGGCAGGGTCATGCTTTTTGTTGCCAACGGAGTCGTGCACAATGTACATTCTGCGGAGGATATTGTACAGGAAAGTCTGTTGAAAGTAGTGCTGAACATAAAGTACTATCGGCGCGGGACGAACGGATACGCGTGGATCTGCAGGATCGTACGAAACACGGCGATCAATTATGTTAAGAGCAGCGGCGGAAGGGCGTGGCAGGAACTGGGAGAATTTGAAAGCGCCTCTTCGTGCAGTTTTGAGGAAAAGACGGAGACGGCCGTACTGGTGGAACAGCTGATGCAGGAGCTGAGTGAAGAAATGAGGGAAATGGTATATCGCAAATATTTTCTGGACATGACGGTACGGGAGATCGGCAAGGAAATGAACCGATCCAAATCCTATGTATCCAAAATGATATTGCGTGCGGAGAAGCAGATGAAAAGCCGATTGGAATAAGCGGTGGACAAAAAGGGGTAAGAAGTTGTTTTAATGGGTAGAGGCGATGGCGATGAAAAAATATAAAGATGAACAACTGAACGCATTGTTCGGTACATATCTGGAAGAGGGCAAGATTCCGGACGGCAGAGTGACGGAAAAGGCGAAGCGGGCATTGGAGGAAAGGAGATCGGCGCAAACGGTATGGGCGGCGGAGCCGGTTTTTGTAGGGAGTGCCGCAACAGGGCATACAGCTTCTGCGTTGCATATGTCGAAGCGCAGAAAGGCGGAGACCGGGATTCTTGCGGCAGTATTGGGCTGTGCTCTTTTGCTGTTGGGATGGGTTTTATGTCTGCAGTTATTTTCTTCGGGGCCGATCGTATTCAATTGGTCGCAGTTGAGTAAGGTAACGGGAACGGTGAATTACGAACAAAAAGATTTTTTGCCGTTTGTTGCGGAAGATTCGGTGAACCGTTATGATGAATACGAGCTGAACGAGGAATCGCCGTATTATGAAGAATACGAAGGCGATATCGTTCTTTATTATGTACAGTTTGAATCGTACGGGGTCATGGTGGATATATTTATCGAAGTGGCGGGATTTGAACTGGATTCGCTGGACGGATATCTAGAGATCGATGATTATTATGGCGAGGAAGAACCTTATTTATATATAGCGACGGATGAAGAGGCAGACCGCACATATGCGTATTTCAGTTATGATATTTACAGTTATTATCTGGAGATATATACGGCGGAAGAATCTTTGGTTTATGACATAATGGAAGAAATAATATTTAGTTTTTAAAAGGCGTGGACAAACCGCCGTCCTTGTGTGTTTAATAGGTAGAAACACACAAGGACGGCGGTTTTTTTATGAACACAGTGATGCTGATTTATTTCGGGGTACTGCTGTTGGCGGTCGCGGTATACTATATTGTGCCGAAGCGTGGCAGGTGGATCGTGCTTTTGGCATTCAGTCTGCTGTTTTATCTGCTCATCAGTACATATCTGATCGTATTTCTTCTGGCGACGGCGCTGAGCGTGTATTGGGCGGCGCGGTATGTGTTGCGTCCCGTGAGGGAAGATCCGGAGCAAAAGGCGGATGAAAATACGGATCAGACGGCAGAAAAAACAGCGGCAAAAAAGCGTGCGCGGAGGAATAAAAGCGTCATTGTCCTTACGATTTTGTTTAATCTTGCGTTGATCGGGGTGTTGAAGTATTACAACTTTTTCGGGCAGACATTCAGTTCATTGCTGTCGTTGGCGGGTCTGAAAGTGGAATTTCCCGTATTGCGGCTCGCCTTGCCGTTGGGTATTTCCTTTTACACGCTTTCGGCGATCGGCTACATGGTGGACATACATCGCGGGAAATATGCGGCGGAAAGAAATTTCGGGAAATTCTGTCTGTTTCTTTGCTTTTTTCCGCAGATATTGGAAGGGCCGATCTGCCGCTATGATCAGACGGCGGGGGCCTTGCAGGAAGGTCACAGTGCGGATGCCAAGGGGATGTTGTTCGGAGTACAGCGGATCGTCTGGGGATTGTTCAAGAAAATGGTTGTGGCCGACAGGCTGTATCTTCTCGTAAAGACGATCGGGGATACGCCTGCGCAATATTCGGGAATCGCGAGTATTTTGTTCATGGTATGTTATACGATCCAGCTGTACGCGGATTTTTCCGGCTTTATCGACATAGCGCTGGGGAGCGGAGAGCTGTTCGGGATCCGATTGCCCGAAAATTTCCGCCAGCCGTTTTTTGCAAAGAGTGCGCAGGAGTTCTGGCAGCGCTGGCACATAACGCTGGGGGCGTGGCTGAAGGAGTACGTATTTTACTCGGTAGCGCTTTCACCGCGGGTAACGGGACCGGCGGCAAAGCTGAAAAAGAAAGTAAAGAACCATTTTACGAAGATGTTGCCGACGATCGTGGCGCTGTTTGCGGTATGGTTGTGCAACGGATTGTGGCACGGGCCGGAATGGAAATACATTGTATACGGAATGTATTATTTTGTGATCATCGTGGCGGGAATGCTTGCGGAACCGTTGTTTAAAAAGCTGTATGCGAAGCTGCGGATAGATCCGAAAAATTTAGGGCTGCGGGTATTCCGGCACATACGTACGATTTTGATCATTCTGATCGGTGAAACGATATTCGGGGCAAACAGTCTTGGGGACGGGCTGTACATACTCTCGTCGGTATTCCGTCCGTACGGCGGATCGATTTTCGGGTTGGGGCTTGATTATAAGGAATGGATCATCGTTCTTATCGGGATGGCGGCGATGCTGGCGGTGGGAATTGTCAAAGAACGGGGCGTCGACATACGCGGCAAGATCACGGCGGCTGTATTGCCGGTGCGCTGGGCTTCTTATATAGCCGTAGCCGTATTTCTGGTATTGTTCGGGGCATACGGAGATATGTACTCAGTCGTCCCGTTCATTTACGGAAATTTCTGAAAAAGGAGAGAAAAGGATGCTGCAAAAAACGTCTCGGATAAAAAGTGTTCTGAAAGCGGCGGTATTTCTTATGATTTTGTTGGCGGTATTGCACGGCGTATCCTATCTGGTAATGCCGAAAGCGGAAGTACGTTTATCGAATACGCGTTCGCAAGAATCGATCCGCGTATTCGATGAACCGGACAATTCCCTGGATGTTCTGTTTTTCGGGCACAGCGGCGTTTACAGTGCGATATCGCCCATGGAACTGTACAAGGATTACGGATTTACTTCGTATGTATGTTCACAGCCTGCGCAGCTGCCATGGGAGTCCGCGCAGTGGCTGCGTGCATTGCTGAGAGTGCAGACGCCGAAACTCGTCGTATTTGAAGTGGATCATCTTTTTTATGATAAAAGCACGACGGTGATCGGAAATTCGTTCAAACATCTGGTGAACAGTGCTTTTCCGGTACTGAAAAATCATACGGGCTGGAAGGACTGGTTTACGCGCAGGCCGAAGCATGAGCGCAGTGCAAACAAGGGCTTTTATTATAATACGACCGTGCGTCCGTATACGGGAAAGAAAAAATTTACGGAAACGGATAAAGTGTATAAGATCGGGAAAAAGCATATGGACGCGTTGGAAGAGGTCTACACAATGTGCAAAGATAACGGGATCGCGCTGATGCTTTTGGAGGTACCGTCGGCCACCGTATGGGATTACAGCCGATTCAATGCGGTCAAATATTATGCGCAAAAGCGCGGGCTTGAGTTTATCGATCTGAACCAGCATTTTGAGGAGCTGAAATTCAGTTGGAAGACGGATACGCGGGATAAAGGAGATCATTTGAATTATTCGGGCGCGCTGAAAGTGTGCGGGTACATAGGCAGACATCTGAAAGAAAAGTACAAGCTGGCGGATCGCAGGGACGATCCGGGTTATGCGACATGGAAAGAAGATCTGCCGCGTTATGAAAAATTGGTGAAAGGAGGAAAGAAGTGAGCCGTATCAAAAATGTTTTGGAGTATCTGGAAGAGAGCGCGGAAAAATTTCCGCACAAGATTGCGTTTGCGGATGAAGAAAAGTCTGTGACCTATACGCAGCTAATGGAAAACGCGAAGAAAATGGCGTGCGGAATATTGAAAAGGACAATGCCGCGTCAACCTGTGGCGGTGCTCGGCGAAAAGAGTGTGGAAACGGTGACGGCGTTTTTGGCGTGCGTGTATGCGGGATGTTTTTATGTGCCGCTGAATCCGTTGCACCCGGGATCGCGTCGGGAAGCGATCTGGAAAAAAATGGGGTATCCGTTGCTTTTGGCAAAAGAAAAGTGCGGGGCGCTGATACCGTCCGTGGCAAAAGAATCGCAGATCGCAATGATCGAAAAATTGACAGACGGTAACCAAAAAACGGACGAAATTCTCCTGCAGTCGGTGCGGAGCAGGCATACGGATGCGGATCCGCTGTATGTGATGTTTACGTCCGGGTCAACGGGAACGCCGAAGGGAATTGCGGTATCGCACAGGTCGGTCATAGATTTCATCGAAGAGTTTACAGTGCTGTTCGGGATCGGATCGGAAGAGGTGATCGGAAATCAGGCACCGTTTGATTTTGACGTATCGGTCAAAGATATTTATTCGACGCTCAAGGCGGGGGCGACCATGCAGATCATCCCCAAAAAACTGTTTTCGTTTCCGTCGATGCTGATCGATTATCTGATCGGGCGCGAAGTGACGGTGCTGATCTGGGCGGTATCGGCGCTCTGCATTCTTTCGACGCTGAACGCGTTCGATTACAAAGTGCCCGATCGGATCCGCAAAGTTTTATTCAGCGGAGAGGCGATGCCTGTCAAACAGTTAAATGTGTGGAAAGAACATTTGCCCGAAGCGATGTTTGTCAATCTGTACGGGCCTACGGAGATCACTTGCAATTGTACCTATTATATTCTCGAAAAAGGATTGTACGGGAAAGAGGTTCTGCCGATCGGGAATGCGTTTCCGAACGAACGCGTGTTTTTGCTGAGTGAAAGCGGAAAACAGGTTACGGTGCCGCATGAAACGGGAGAAATTTGTGTTTCGGGGACGGCGCTGTCGTTGGGGTATTACAATGACGCGGAGGCGACGGGAAAGGCGTTCGTGCAAAATCCGCTGAACGAAAGTTATCTGGAACCTGTTTACCGCACGGGAGATCTCGCGTATTATGACGACGAAGGCAGGCTTTGTTTTGTCGGGAGAAAAGATTTTCAGGTCAAGCACCAGGGGCACAGGATCGAACTTTCGGAAATTGAAAACGTCATGCTGTCGTTGACGGGACTGAACAGGGCGGTCTGTATGTATAACCGCCTGACGGATAAGATTTACGGGTTTTATCAGGGAGAGGCGTCGCCTGCGGATATCCGTGTGCTGCTCCGCGGCAAACTGCCTTCCTATATGGTGCCGCACAAGTGCGTGCAGGTGGAAAACTTTATTCTGAACGAAAACGGCAAAATCGACAGAAAAAAATTACAGGAGAAATATTTTGATGCGGGAATATGAGAGAAGCGGGGTCGTGACGCCCGCGTATGTGTTTGATGCGGACGGAGTGCGGGGCCGTGTGGAAAAAATACGGCGTGCATTGGGCGAAAAGCGGAAGATATGTTTTGCCGTGAAGGCGAATCCGTTTTTTGTGGAGGAACTTTTGAACACGGCGGATTTTTTTGAAGTCTGTTCGCCGGGAGAATACGATATCTGCCGTTCGGCGGGGATCCCTGCGGAAAAGATTGTGCTTTCGGGGGTATACAAAGCGGAAACGGATGTCCGCCGCGTGATCGAGGAATGCGGAAGCCGTGCGGTGTACACGGCGGAATCGATCTCGCAGGCAAAACTGCTTTGCCGGCTGGCGAGGGAAAAGCATGTGAGGCTTCCGGTACTTTTGCGCCTTTCCAGCGGAAATCAATTCGGAATGGACGACAAGACGGTACTGGAAATTTTGAAAAAAGGCGAAAGTCTTGATGTTGCGATCATCGGTGTGCAGTTTTATTCCGGGACGCAGAAGCGGCTGGAATCGGTGATCAGGGAGATCGAGAAACTCAAGATGTTTGCGGAAGAGGCGGAACTTGCCGGAATGCCATTCAGGAGAATTGAATACGGGCCGGGACTTCGCGTGAATTATTTTGACGGAGAGGAAGCGGCGGAAGAGGACAGCCGCCTGCGCGCATTTTCCAAGATGCTGGACATGTTTCCCGAGCAATGCGAAATCGTATTGGAAATGGGGCGGTTCATCGCGGCGGAATGCGGCGAATATTGTACGCGTATCGTAGATACGAAGCAAACGCGGGGCAACCATTTCTGCATAGTGGACGGAGGGATCCATCATCTGAATTATTACGGGCAGATGATGGGCATGAAACATCCGTTTTTGCGGCATCTGGCGCAACCATCGGAACAGAAGGCAATCAGCGATCGCGGAGCGACGAAAAACGAGGAAAGGGCAGAGGAAGCGCCGTGGATGGTCTGCGGATCATTGTGTACATCGGCGGATGTACTGGTAAAAAATCTTTCGTTGCAAAATGTCGGGACAGGCGATATGCTGGTATTTGAGAGAGCGGGAGCGTATTCGATAACCGAGGGGATCGGGTTATTTCTGAGCCGAAAACTTCCGCGCGTGTATAAGGTTACGGAAAACGGATCTCTGGTATTGCTCAGGGATTTTGTGGAAACAAGTAAAATAAACAGAAAAGGAGTGAACGTATAATGGAAAAGCTGTTGAAATTGTTGAAGGATATTCGACCGGACGTGGATTTTGAAACGGAAAAAAGTCTGGTAGGGGCGGGCGTTTTGGATTCTTTGGATATTATGGAGATCGTTGCCGAAATCAGCGATACGTTTGACATAGAGCTGTCCCCTGCGGACATTATTCCCGTCAATTTTGATTCGGCGGAAGCGATGTGGGCATTGATCAAAAAAAGCAATGACGAATAGAGGCGAAGCGGCGGCGCGCAAAAATTTTGCGCGCCGCCGCTTCGCTTATTTGCGGTTGATTTTTCATCCGTATGTGCTATAATAGTTGCACAGGGACGGGGACGGAAACGTTTTTACAATTTTTTAACATTTTTTTATAGTTACGGAAATACTTGAGTGGTAGAATGGAAATGAAAATCGGTGCGAGGAGTTTCTATGGTAAAGATATTGGTTGCGGAAGATGATCGGGCGCTGAATGAACTGGTTTGTTCCGTGCTGATCGCGAGCGGGTACGAAGCGGTTTCCTGCCGAGACGGGGAAGAGGCATTGCGCCGTCTGGAAGAAGAGACGTTCGACATGGTGATCAGCGATATTATGATGCCGAAAAAGGACGGGTTTGCATTGGCGGAATCCATACGGAAAACCGATGCGCAGATCCCGATTTTATTCATGACGGCGCTGGATGACAAACCTTCGAAGCAGAGGGGATACGGGCTCGGGATCGACGATTATGTCGTTAAGCCGTTCGATGCCGATATTCTCTTGCTGCGGGTGGGGGCGTTGCTGCGCCGCGCGAAGATTGAAAAGAGCCGTGAACTGACGGTGGGAAATTTCAGGATGAACAAGGAAGAGCACACGGCGTATCTCAACGGAGAGGAATTGCCGTTGACGGTACGGGAATTTGATCTGCTTTTCAAGCTGCTGTCCTTTCCGAAGCGTACGTTTACGCGGATGCAGCTGATGGAGGAATTCTGGGACTATGATTCGTCGGCAACGTCGCGCACGGTGGATGTTTATATGTCCAAGCTGCGCGAAAAAACGGCAGGATGCAGCGGGTTTGAAATACTCACGGTTCACGGATTGGGTTATAAGGCGGTTCTCAAATGAAAAAGAGGCGTTTTCCTTCTGTTGCGGGATATGCAATATTGTTTGTTACCATCGCCGTGATCATCACGGTAGCGATCATGGTATTTGATGCGGTCAGCCGAAAGTTCGGGGGAGACAGAGCCGTTCTTTCTGTTGTCATGCTGATCACGATCGCATTTTTGGCGCTGGTGTGCACGGTGATCGACGCAGTGCGGCGGAAGATCACGGTAAACCGCCCGGTGGAGCGGATCCTGGAAGCGACGCAGAGGATCGCGGCGGGAGATTTTTCAATCAGGCTGCAGATTTCGCATTCGTATCGGCGGTACGACGAGTACGATTTGATCGCGGAAAACATCAACAGGATGGCGGGAGAGCTTTCGCGGACGGAAGTTGTGCACAATGATTTTATATCCAACGTGTCGCATGAGCTGAAGACGCCGATTTCCATTCTGCGCAGTTATGCGATGGCATTGCGGAACGAAAAATTGGATCCTGCGGTTCGGAACCATTATGCGCAAGTGCTCGTAGAGGCATCGGATCGGTTATCGGCGCTGGTGACGAACATTCTGAAGTTGAACAAACTGGAGAACCAGGAATTATCGCCGCAGTATGAAACGATACGGCTGGATGAAATGCTGGCGCAGAGCCTGTTACAGTTTGAAGAAAAAATCGATGAAAAAGGGCTGGAGCTGGATTGCGACCTGAAGGAAGTGTATGTAAAGTCTGATGCAAATTTTCTGGAGATCGTCTGGAACAATCTGATTTCCAACGCCGTTAAATTTACGGAACCGGGCGGGAAGATCAAAGTCACGCTTGGTGCGGAAAACGGGCAGGCAGTGGTCAGGGTATCGGATACCGGCTGCGGAATTTCCCGTGAGACAGGGATGCATATTTTTGATAAATTTTACCAGGGAGAGACTTCGCATGCGCAGGAGGGCAACGGGCTCGGGTTAGCGCTTGTGAAAAAGGTGATCGACATTTTGGGCGGAGAAATTTCGGTGGAAAGTGAAGAGGGAAAGGGAAGCGAGTTTATCGTAAAACTGCAGGGTGTGACGGCATGAAGCGGAATAGAACGGCGAGGGTATTGCAGTTTTTGAAAGAACCTTCGCTATGGTTTTGTGTTTTGACTTGGATTCTGACGGCAGGGTTTATAGCAGGGGCTGTTGCGGCGGCTGCGATCGGAGGGTTTGGCGCGCTGTCGTATGTGCTCTATGCCGGAGCGGCGGTGCTTTTGGGGTATACGGTTTACACGGGCATCCGTTTTGCGCCGGCTGCAAAAGCGGCCGTCGTGGAAAGGGCGAAGCGCCATCGTTTTACGGGGAATCTGATCGGTGATTACGGATTTCGTACGATCGTGTTTGCGGTGTGCTCCTTTGCGGTGAATGCGGCGTATGTGATTCTGAACGCCGTGCTTGCGGTTCTGGCTGATTCTGTATGGTATGCTTCGGTTGCGGGCTATTATCTGTTTTTAAGCGGTTTGCGGTTCGGAATTTTGTCGGGCGGGCATAAGGTACGGCAAAAAGCGGGCGAGGACGCACAAAAACTTTATGAAGGGAAGCTGAAATTGTACAGAGGATGCGGCATCGCCTTGCTGGTGTTGGAAACGGCGCTGGGGGTTGCCGTAACGCAGATGGTACTTTCGGAAAGTCCTTCCGTGCATACGCAGATCATGGCGATCGCGTCGGCGGCTTATACTTTTTATAAAGTAAGCTTTGCGATCTATAATATTGTCAAGGTAAGAAGGTATAAGGATCCCTTGTTGCAGAGTTTTCGGAATATCAATCTGACGGATGCCTCCGTTTCGTTGCTGGCGTTGCAGACGACAATGGTGGCCGTATTTTCGGAAGGTACAGATGCGAAAATGAATATTCTGAACGGCGTGACGGGTTTTTTTGTGTGTATTCTGACGATCGTGCTGGGAATTTTTATGATCGTGCGCGCGAATCAAATGCTGAAAGGACTCAAAGAGGTGACGGATAAAGATGGAAGAGCGGAAAGATAAAAAATTTGAATACAGTTATCGCGCTCCGACCGAAGAAGAGCGGCGGGAGATCGAGAGCATTCGGAGGTTTTACGGCGGACCAGAAGAGAAATTTGTTCGCCTGAAAAAACTGGATGCGCGGGTCAGGAATGTTGCCGCGGGCTGTGCGTTGAGCATGGGCGTTTTCGGGTGTTTGGTATTTGGACTGGGCATGAGCATGATCCTGGCATGGGATCTGACGGCGGCGGGAATAGCGGTTGCGGCAGCGGGTATCGTACCCATGCTGTCGGCAAATCCCGTGTACAATGCCGTATTGAACAGGAACAAGAAAAAATACGGGGATGAAATTTTACGTCTTGCCGAGGAATTAAAGAAGAGAGGGAAGGGCGAATGAAAAGCGGCAGGCGCATAGCGCCGCGCCGTAAACAGAAGATATATAGCAAAGAATTAAAAGGAACAGAGAGAATGAAGCGCGGCCCGTCGTTGACGAGCCGCGCTTCATTTACAAAATTTTAACAAAACAGTTACGGAACATTTACAAAAGATTATAAATTCGGAAATATTTACGGGTTAAAATACAGGTACAAAATAAGCAGAAGGAGAAACAAAGCAATGGAAATTCTGAAAAGAGATTATGTTGAAAACATACGAAGCCAATATGAACCCAAGAGTGAACAGGTTACAAAGATGGAACAGCTGCAGAGGCTGGACAAAAAAGTCAGGCGTCCCGCCCTGGTGTTTTCCTATATTTTCGGGGCGGCCGGGGCGCTTGTGCTGGGGACGGGAATGTGTCTTGCAATGAAGGTCATCGCAAATATGATGGTATTGGGCATCGTGGTGGGGGTGATCGGCATTGCCATGGTTTCGGCAAATTACTTTATTTACAGGGCGATCCTGGCGCATCGGAAAAAGAAGTATGCGCAGAGCGTTATGCAACTCAGCGACGAGTTGTTGAATCAATAAAAAGGAGGATAAAAAAATGGCAAAAGAATTTCATCCTTTTAAGGACATGAAAGAAAATGCGAAATTGCAGCACGAGGTAGACAAAGCAAATTTCCGTGCGGCAAAGGCGGAATCCAAAGCGGTCTGGGAGGAGGCAAAGATGTCGCCCAAAGCGCGGCAGAAAATGATGCAGGAAGAGCGTGAGGAGCAGATCGCAGAGGCGAATGCGCGCATCGCGGCGGCACAGGCGCGCATTGATGCGGCGAAAAAATCGGGGGAATAAATTAATTTTCCCGATCAACACACGTCCTTGCCCGACGATTTAGTCTTATAAGGTTTGCCTTGACTGTAAACCCGCAGGCAAGAGTTTGCTTTTATGGGGAAACGGAGAATCAGATCTTACGGATAAGATTTTGGCCTTGCGGCTTCGTTTGATTGCAGATCCGTACAAACTCGTTTTCTTAATGTGCTTTAGACAGTATCATTTACCGTGAATTACAAAACAGACGGCGTTAGCGCCGTCTGTTTTGTAATATTGCCGAACTGTAAGTTAAACTTTGGTCGTTTCAGTACGCATATTTTTTATCAGCGATCACCAAGGCTATGCACTGCGATTTCAGAAAAGGGTACGCCGCCTCTTCCGAATCATAAACAGAATTCTGCCTGGAACGGCGTCAATACAAAGTAAAAAATTAAGATAATGTGCTTGACAATAATTATTCTATATGGTACTATAATAATACTATATAAAACTATTTTTATGGTTTGCATGAAAGCGGATGATCGCACAAACAACGTCCTTTATTTTGTCGGCCGATAATTTTTCTCCGTTCAACGGCAGGAGGGGGGGCAGTGCGACGGTGCATGCATGCGGCAGAAAAGAAAGAATGCAAGATGATCAGGATAAAAGAAAAAATTAAGAATCTGAACATAGTGATCGGCTGTCCGATAGGGTGCAGGTATTGTTATGCGCGAAATAACAGCCGAAGGTTTCGCATTACCGAAGATTTTTCAAAGCCCGAGTTTTTTGAAAATAAGTTAAGGCTTTTTGATACGAAAGAGCGAAAAGTTTTCTTGCTTACGGGCATGAGTGATCTGGCTTATTGGGAAGAGGAATGGAGAAAAAAGGTGTTTGAAAAAGCAGCAAAAACGCCGCAGAACACATATTTGTTTTTAACGAAGCGTCCCGAACGGCTGAATATTCAAACGGAGCTCGATAATCTTTGGTTCGGTGTAACGGTAACCTGTGCGGCAGAACGTAAACGCGTGGAAACATTAAAAAGAAATGTCAGGGCAAAGCATTATCATGTGACGTTCGAGCCGCTTTCGGATGAAGTGGGGGAGGTCGATTTAAGCGATATCGGCTGGGTAGTTGTCGGTACGGAAACGGGCAATTGCAAAGGAAAGATCCCGACGCAAAAAAATTGGGCGGAGGGTCTGGAAAAGCAAGCCCGAACACAGGGCGTCCCCGTATTTATGAAAGAAGACTTATGCGGCATTTTCAACGAAAAAGATATGATACAGCAATTTCCAAAGGAGTTCGGATTATGAAGAAAGAAAGGCAGGGCGGTTTTCTTATATCGAAGGTAAAAGCGATAGGCGGGCGCAGATTTGACAAAATACTGCAAGAAAAGAACATCGATGCATTTAACGGCGCGCAGGGTAAAATTCTTTATGTGCTGTGGCAGGGCGGAAAAATGTCCGTAACGGAAATTTCGAAAAAGAGCGGACTTGCCAAGACAACTCTTACAGCCATGCTTGCAAGAATGCGTGATCAGGGACTGATTTGTATGGAAGAAAATTCGGAGGACAAGCGCAGTGCGATTGTCGGCTTGACACAAAAAGCCGCCGAGCTGGAAGAAGAATACAATTCTGTGACGCAGGAGATCGAAGATATTTATTATAAAGGATTTTCGGATCGCGAAGTGGAACAATTTGAAAGCTATCTGAAGCGGATTTTGAAAAATCTGGAGGAAGGAAATGAGTGAGGAAATCAAAATAGCGCAGATCAAGGTAAAATCGGTGCTTACTAAATCAAATCTGCCCATTGCGGGATATTCCGTCAATCCATATATCGGCTGTACGCACGCCTGCAAGTATTGTTATGCGAGTTTCATGAAGAGATTTACGGGACACGAAGAACCGTGGGGAACTTTTTTGGATGTAAAATATTGGGATAGGATCCATGACCCGAAAAAATACGACGGGCAGACAATGATTATCGGATCTGTAACGGATGCATATAATCCTCAGGAAGAGCAATTCCGACGTACCCGCGCGTTTCTCGAAGAAATGCAGGGGAGTAAAATAAATCTGATCATAACCACAAAATCAGATTTGGTGGTGCGGGACCTTGATTTGATCAAAATGTTTCCTGATCCGCTTGTGAGCTGGTCTGTCAATACATTGGACGAAACATTCAAGAACGATATGGACAAAGCCGTATCCATAGAGCGCAGAATTGCCGCAATGAAAAGATGTCATGAGGCGGGTATACGTACAACTTGCTTTATTTCGCCGATCTTTCCCGAAATTACGGAAGTATTCGGGATAATCGAAAGCATAAAGGAGATCTGCGATTATATATGGCTTGAAAATCTGAATCTGCGCGGAAGTTTTAAAGGAACTATTCTGAATTATATTCAAAACAAGTATCCAGGCCTTGTGCCTCTGTATCGGCAGATTTACAATGGAAACGACATGACCTATTGGGAAATATTGGATCAGAAGGTCGCGGATTATGCGAAGGAAAACGGCTTTGAATATGTAACCGATAAGGAGCCTTTCATGCGTAACCCCACAGGCAAACCGATCATTATCAATTACTTCTATCATTCTCAGATTAAGCAATCGGCTAAAAAGTCATGACAGAACACAATAAAATCAAATAGGAAAAAGAGCGAACAAAAAATATGTCCGCTCTTTTCTTGTTATACAGTCATTAAATTTTTAAAGAGGAATATGGTGCGACAGCCGTCGCAAAAAATGGGGTACGTTATTATTCTTTCGTGACGATGCCGAAGGGATCGACGGCAAAAAAATCATACGAACCCGATATCCGAGTTCGTATGATTTCCTAATGGCGGAAAGTGAGGGATTCGAACCCCCGGATGCTCTCACATCAACGGTTTTCAAGACCGCCGCTATCGACCGCTCAGCCAACTTTCCGTAAAATCGATTTCATTTATTTTACCAAGATTATCAATGCTTGTCAATCGTTTTTGATTCATTCATTTTCTTGACAGAAATTTTTTATGGGGGTATAATAAAAAGGACTTGGCGGTCGTGTGGAACGGGTGAATGCGGCACAGCGGGCCGATTGGAAACGGGGAAAAGGAACAGTAAAACATGCGGCGGTTTTGTCTTTGACAAAACCGTTTTTTTTCGGAGGGCGTTATGGATATATTGATTGCGGGACTTGGTTTGATCGGAGGAAGTACGGCGAAATCCTTGCGGCGGGCGGGTTATTCTGCGGACGGGTTGGACCGTCCCCAGGTATTGCGCGCGGCGGTCGAAGAAAAGGCGATCGTGAAAGCGTGTGAAGATACGAGCAGGTATGATCTGGTATTTGTGGCTTTGCCGCCGGATGCAGCCATGCGGTTTATGGACGAATCTCCCTTCCGGGACGGGGCGATCGTCGTTGATTTTTGCGGGATAAAAGGGGAGATCGAGCGGCTTATCAATGCAAAGCCGCGCAATTTCCGCTATGTCGGGTGTCATCCGATGGCAGGAAAAGAGGTTTCGGGGTTTGCGAACGCGACGGAATCGCTTTTTGACGGAGCGAGCATGATCGTAGTCAAAAATGCACAGACGGATGCCGCCGCGGTGGCACAGTTAAAAACGCTCTACAGAGAGATGGGCTTTTCGGTGATTCGGGAATGTACGGCAGGTGAGCATGACAGAAAGATCGCTTATACGTCGCAGCTTGCGCACATTGTAAGCAATGCGTACGTGAAGAGTCCGGAAGCAAACGGGTTTTCGGGATTCACGGGCGGAAGTTTTCAGGACATGACGCGCATCGCGGGGGTGGATGAGAAAATATGGACGAGGCTTTATATGCTGAACCGTGCCGCGGTCACGCAGCAGCTTGCTTTGCTTGTCGGTCAATTGCAGGAATATCTGGATGCGTTGCAAAAGGGGGATGAATCTGCACTGTGCGAGCTCTTAAAGCAAGGCCGCCTGCGGAAAGAGGAACTGGATCGGGAAAAAAAGATCATCTGAGAGAGTGCTCTGAAGGAGCGGACGGAAGAAACGGTCATTTATTTTTTTACAAAATGAGACAAGGTACGATCATTCTAAACAAATTATTTTACAATTTGCACAAAATATAGTATAATAGAGGGAAGGGAGAAAGAGCTTAAGATTGATCCGGAGGTAAGCGAGCGCGGATGAAAGGCGGAGGGAGAGAATACAGAGCGGTGCTGCGTACGGAGAGCGACGAAGGATCGGAGCGTATAATTGCGAAGGCGGAGCGGACGGAAGACGGAGCATACAGTTTTGAAAAAGAAGGAGTGAAGTTTCGGATCAAGGCGGAAGAGGATCGGCTTTTGATCGGGCGCGGCGGCGAGATGGCATACGCATTGACGTTGCGGCGGGGACAAAAGACAAAAGTCAGGATCTTGACGTCGTTTGGGGAAGTGGATGCGACGGCGAGCGTGAAGCGGATGCAGACGGAAGAGAGAGAGGGGCGGCTGGACGTTTTTTGTGAATACAATTTGGATTTTGCAGGATATACGCAGTATCATGCGATACATTTTTCAGTAAAAAGTAACGAAAGATAAAGGAGAGAGGGGATGAAAGTTGCGTATCTGGGACATTCGAGTTTTCTGATCACGGCGGAAGACGGGACGAGGTTGGTGACGGATCCTTATATGGGGATCGGGTATGAAATGCCGGCCGTGGAAGCGGATTATGTAGTATGCAGTCATTTTCATTTTGATCACGGGTATACGCAGGGAGTCCGCGGGTATACGGACGTGATCTCAGAGCCCGGGGAATACCGTTGCGGCGGGATCAGGGTGACGGGATACGGAAGTTTTCATGACGACGTAAAGGGAGCGAAGCGGGGCAAAAATGTTATATTTGTCATGGAAGCGGACGGAAAGCGGATCTGTCACATGGGGGATATCGGAGAGCGGATATCGGATTCGCTGGCGGCGAACCTGAAGGGGTTGGATCTTCTGATGGTGCCGATCGGCGGGGTATATACGATCGATGCGAAAGGAGCGTTGGAGCTGATCGAAAGATTGCAGCCGAAGGCGGCATGTGCGATGCATTTTAAGTGCAAAGGCTGTATGCTGGACATTGATCCTGCGACGGTTTTGGAAAAGCTGATGGACAGATGTGAACGGATCGGCAGTGAGATCCCGTTGGAAGGGCAAAGCGGGAAGATATGGATACCCGAGAGGAGATGACATGGAAGAAAAGCAGTTGCTGGAAATTTTTGGCGCAGCGTACTCGCATCTGAACGGAAAAAACATTTATGAAGTCAGGAATCTGGCGCGGGCATTCGGGGTGAATGCGCCGACGTCGGAGCGGAAGCATGCGCTGATATTGAGGATCATCGGGGTTGCTTCGGGGATGAGCGATCCGGAGCAGCGCAGTCATCGCGGGGCGCGCGTGAAGGCGAGCGACGCATCGGGGGAGAGCATAGCGCAGCTGCAGTCGATCATCGACGAATGTAAGCGAAAAATGCCATATGATTATCGGGCGGTAGAGCCGGGGAAGAGCAGTTTTCATGACTGCGCGGATTCGCCTCGAATGTATGGGTATAAAGATGAAGCGTATTCGGGCATTGCAGAGTATTGCGGAAAGGGATACTGGCGGCTTTGTCTGCAAAATGAAGATACGTGCGTGGATTTTCCTGAAATTGACGAGAAGCTGATCAAGGATTTCAACATACGGGAAGGCGACATGATCAGCGGGTATGTGGCACAGGCGCAGGGAGAGAGGCCGCGGCTTATGCAGATTGCGGCGATCGAAGGCAGGGCGCCCGTATTTGTGGAGCGGCGGAGGTTTGAAGAGCTTGCGGCGGAATATCCGTCCGAGCGGTATGATTTGTCGGGGTCGGAAAATGCGGCTCTTCGGGCGGCGGACATTCTTTGTCCGGTCGGAAAAGGTCAGCGGGTATTGGTGCTTGCGCCGTCGGGTACAGGGAAGACTGCGTTTTTGCAGGAGTTCGGAAAGAGTGTGGCGGAAAAGGCGCACGTCATCTGTCTTTTGCTGGGGCAGAGACCGGAAGAGAACGGTGAGTACAAAGCGGCGGTAGCGGGGAGCTGTGTCTTTTCGGAGGCGTTTGACAGTACGTTTGAGAGAAGGGTGCGGGCGGCGCACCTGGCGGCGGAGCGCGCGAAGCGGCTTGCGGAAGCGGGGAAAGACGTTGTTTTGCTTGTCGATTCTCTGCGCGCATACGTGCAGGCGTCGGAAAAACAGAGCGGCGATCGGGAAAGCGCATTGCTGGACGGGAAGAGGTTGTTTGCCCTTGCAAGAAAACTTTCGGGCGGCGGTTCTTTGACGGTGATCGCGACGTATCCGGACGGGGACGATGCGGAGACGGACAAAGGGGAATTTGAATCGGCGGCGAATGCCGTATTTTGTTTCAGCCGTGAGACGGCGGCGGAAGGGATCATACCGGCGTTTGATTTTTCGAGATCTTTTACCAAGCGTTCGGAGCAGTTTTCGGGGGCGCCCGACAGAGAATTTGTGCGGAAACTACGGAGTGCCGCGGCGGAAGCGGGAGCGGCAGGAG
>ERZ1106930.46-NODE-46-length-70390-cov-80.491178_pt1 | contig 70390 bp, 61 predicted proteins | sample MGYA00403663_ERZ1106930 | MGnify/ENA primary metagenome ERZ1106930 (study PRJEB35170, sample SAMEA104062438) | human gut metagenome | biome: human gut; feature: human-associated habitat; material: faeces | place: Denmark | collected 2012-06-26 ... | reverse complement strand
GTTGGCTTAGAAGCAGCCACACATTCAAAGAGTGCGTAATAGCTCACTGGTCGAGCGATGTTGCGCCGAAGATAACCGGGGCTAAAACCTGACACCGAAGCTTGGGAATCACAGCAATGTGATTGGTAGAGGAGCAATCCTGACGCGCAGAAGCCATAGCGAAAGCGGTGGTGGAGTGTGAGGAAGAGAGAATGCCGGCATAAGTAGCGAAAGAGGAGCGAGAAACTCCTCCGTCGAAAGCCTAAGGTTTCCTGGGGAAGGTTCGTCCGCCCAGGGTAAGTCGGGACCTAAGTCGAGGCCGAAAGGCGTAGATGATGGACAAACGGTGGATATTCCGTTACCGTCGTACAGACCGAAGCAGGGACACAGAAGGATAGTCAGACCACGGGGATGGAAAGCCGTGGGCAAGCACCGAGGCCGATCGGCAGTGAAGTACACCGATCACAAGGCTGGGGTGTGATGCGGAGTGGACAAGAGAAACGAAGCTGACGAATTCACGCTGGCGAGAAAAGCTGCTAAGGATATGTGTAAGGCGCCCGTACCGCAAACCGACACAGGTAGGCGGCAAGAAAATTGCAAGACGAGCGGGATAACCTTTGTTAAGGAACTCGGCAAAATGACCCCGTAACCTCGGGATAAGGGGAGCCTGGTGACAGGCCACAGAAAAGAGGCCCAAGCGACTGTTTACCTAAAACACAGGTCTCTGCGAAAGCGAAAGCTGAAGTATAGGGGCTGACGCCTGCCCGGTGCCGGAAGGTCAAGGGGATTTGTTAGGAGCGATCCGAAGCATTGAACTTAAGCCCCGGTGAACGGCGGCCGTAACTATAACGGTCCTAAGGTAGCGAAATTCCTTGTCAGGTAAGTTCTGACCCGCATGAATGGCGTAACGATTTGGGCGCTGTCTCAACAAGGGACCCGGCGAAATTGTAGTATATGTGAAGATGCATATTACCCGCGACTGGACGGAGAGACCCCGTAGAGCTTTACTGCAGTTTGGCATTGAGTTTCGGTAATGGATGCACAGGATAGGTGGGACGCTATGAGCCCCGGGTTTCGGCTCGGGAGGAGCGGCCGTTGGGATACCACCCTTCTGTTACTGAAATTCTCAACGGATCGCGGTTATCCCGGATCCGGACATTGTCAGGCGGGCAGTTTGACTGGGGCGGTCGCCTCCTAAAGAGTAACGGAGGCGCTCAAAGGTTCTCTCAGAATGGTTGGAAACCATTTGTAGAGCGTAAAGGTATAAGAGAGCTTAACTGCGAGACAAACGAGTCAAGCAGATACGAAAGTAGGACTTAGTGATCCGGCGGTAGAGAATGGAATTGCCGTCGCTTAACGGATAAAAGTTACCTCGGGGATAACAGGCTTATCTCCCCCAAGAGTTCACATCGACGGGGAGGTTTGGCACCTCGATGTCGGCTCGTCACATCCTGGGGCTGAAGCAGGTCCCAAGGGTTCGGCTGTTCGCCGATTAAAGTGGCACGCGAGCTGGGTTCAGAACGTCGTGAGACAGTTCGGTCCCTATCCTTCGTGGGCGTAGGATATTTGCGAGGCGCTGCCCCTAGTACGAGAGGACCGGGGTGGACGTACCGATGGTGCATCTGTTGTCACGCCAGTGGCACGGCAGAGTAGCTATGTACGGAGCGGATAAACGCTGAAAGCATCTAAGCGTGAAACCGACCTCAAGATAAGATATCCCATACCGAAAGGTAGTAAGGCACCTGAAAGACGATCAGGTAGATAGGCCAAAGGTGTAAGCATAGCAATATGTTCAGCTGATTGGTACTAATAAGCCGAGGGCTTAATCACAGAATATTGACTATTTGAATAACTCTATGTAGTTGTCAGTGCTCGCTCTGATAAGCGAGCGTATAAAAAGCGATATTAATCGAGCCGCGAGTAGCGGCGAGATGATATACCATTGCGGTGATAATATCATGTGGGATCCACCCGTTCTCATACCGAACACGGAAGTTAAGCCACATAGAGCCGATGGTACTGTACGGGACACTGTATGGGAGAGTAGGACGTTGCCGCATTTCATTAAGGACATTGCAGGACTGAAGGTCATGCAATGTCCTTTGACTTATGTGTCGGGGGCGGCGTGCGTTTTTTATATGCACGCCGCCCCTGTGGGAGGGACGGCGGATAGCGGCACTGTGAGCGGCTACGCTCTCGCTCGTGTACGCCATTGTACACGTCGCTCGACTGTTGCCGCTCACAGTACGCACTCTACGCCGTCCGCGTAAGTGGGGCTAAAATAAAGAAAATTATATTTTCCTTGCCCGTCATAGACGCACTTTGCGCTGTTCGCATAGGTGGGGGCATAATAAGGATAAATCAATATAATTAACACACACATGTTTTGCTCCGTGAAACTTTTCAAGTTAATAACTTGTGACAAGCCGCGGAGAGCACCGGAAGGAGCAGCTGCGGCGAGATTTTTCGATGAGTCGGTGCGAAATTCGTACGCCCGAAGGGCGACGACCCCGCAGACTGCCTCATGGCGTCAAGGGGAATTTCGCGCCGAGGCGCGAAAAAGATCCCGCAGATGCGTCACTTTTGTGGCGCAGCCCAGTCAAATAAAAACGCTGGCGTTTTTATTTGACGGCAGGGCAGCGTTAGCGGTGCGCAACAAAAAATGTTAGTTGACTTCTTAATGGCGGTGTGATACAATGCAATATTGTAGACGGGACGATACGGTATTACTATCGAGGTGTGAACGTGAAAACAGGTGTAGTGGACGTAGGCGGGGGACTGCGCGGGATATATGCTGCGGGAGTCTTTGACAGGTGTATGGACGAGGGCGTGCATTTCGACGTGTGCGTGGGCGTGTCGGCGGGAAGCGCCAACATAGCGTCCTACCTGGCGGGGCAGAAGGGCAGGAACTTCGTGTTCTATACCGAGTACACCGCGCGGAAAAAGTACATGAGCATGCGGAATTTCCTGTTCAAGAGGAGCTACATCGATCTGGATTACGCTTACGGCACGTTGAGCAAGGCGGGCGGGGAGTATCCGCTCGATTACGCGCGCCTGGCCGCGGACCCCGCGCTGTTCTACGTCGTCGCGTTCGACGCGGCGTCGGGCAAGACCGTGTATTTCGACAAGTCGGACATGTCGCAGGATAACTATGACGTGCTCAAAGCGTCCTGCTCCATACCCTTCGTGTGTCGGCCGTATGTCATAGACGGCGTGCCGTATTACGACGGCGCGCTGGGCGACCCCGTACCCGTGCAGAAGGCGTTCGACAGCGGTTGCGACAAGGTGGTGCTCATACTGACCAAACCGCGCGATCTGCTGCGCACGCCCGAGAAGGACGAGCGGCTGGCGCGCATGGTGCGCCGCAAATACCCGCTTGCCGCCGAGGGACTGAGACGCCGCGCGGAGAATTACAACGCGGGCGTGGCGCTCGCCAAGCGTTACGAGGCGGAGGGCAGACTGCTCATCATCGCGCCCGACGATACCTGCGGCATGGACACGCTCACGCGCGACAAGGACGCCATGCGCAGATTTTACGACAAGGGCGTGGCGGACGGCGGGCGCATACCCGAGTTCCTCGCCGAATGACGATGACGTCAACGAAACAACGGGCGGACGCGTAACGCGTCCGCCCGTTTTGGGTCATATACGCTTGTTTTTTCGCTATGATCGCCCCGCTTTCGATCGCATCCGTGCGTTACGCGTAAGCCGCGCGGCGCGTCAGGACGCGTCCGTGAGTACGCGTTTGAGCTGCTCGAGGAAGAGAGCGGCGGGCTTGGTCAGCACGGTGTATTTCTTCCACACCAGATCCAGGCGTGTCTCCACCGCGGGAGAGAGCGGGCGGAAGCACAGTTCGCTGTCCCCGCACGTGGATATCAGCCTGTCCAGCCCCAGCGCGTAGCCCATGCCCTCGGCGACGAGCAGCGACGCGTTGTACAGCAGGTTGTAAGTCGCCACCGGGCGCACGTGTTCGGGCGACATGCCCAGACGCTTGACGAGCAGTTCCTGCGCCATCGCCTGGTCGGAGCATATGAGCGGCTTGCCCTCGAGGTCGTCCGCCGTTATCCTGTCCTTTGCGGACAGCTCGTCGTCCCTGCGCATGAACACGCCCCACCTGTCCGTGAAGGGCAGCGCGATCGATTCGTAGCCCGTGAGGTCGGGCGAGTCCACGAACACGCCGAAGTCTATCAGTCCCTTTTCCAGCTTTTCCGTCACGTCGGAGGCGTCCCCGCTGTATATCCTGAACCGCACGCCGGGGCAGAGGTCCCGCACCGATCTCGCGGCGCGCGCCACCGCGCGCATGGCGTAGGACTCACCGCCGCCGATGTACACCACGCCGCTCATGTCCGCGGGCGGCGCGCTGAGCTCCGCTTCAGTCTTGTTGTAGAGGTCGATCATCTCCCGCGCGCGCTTGCGCAGCAGCATACCCGCATCCGTCAGCGTTATGCGCTTACTGCCTCTTTCGAACAGTTTCTGTCCGATCTCACGCTCGAGGTTCTGCATCTGCTTGGACAGGCTGGGCTGGGATATGTACAGCTTTTCCGCCGCCTTGGATATGTTCTGTTCCTGCGCCACCGCAAGGAAATACCGCAGTTCTCTCAGTTCCATACGCGCCTCCTTTTTTCATTATATCATATTGCGGCATAACCGTCAATTATGAACATCCATTCGATATAGATATTTGACATGGCGGGCGCATTGCGGTATCATCAAGGGAAAGGACGGAGCGACCGCGGGCGAGGGTTCGCCGCGCGGGACGCGAAAGGGGGAACGGGAGGACACAATGGACAGAAAGGAATATCTTGAGCGCATGGCGGCGCGGGAGTACATCGTGGGCGGATCGGACGCGCACGTCTATATGACGGAGGCGGCGCACGAGGCCCAACGCGTGACCTCGGAGATGAACTGCGGTTACAAAACGCCTGAGGAGCTGCGCGCGCTGTTCTCGAAGCTGACGGGGGAGGAAACGGACGACTCGTTCGGGCTGTTCCCGCCCTTTTACACCGATTACGGCAAGAACATACACGTGGGCAAACGCGTGTTCATCAATTCGGGCTGTTGCTTTCAGGACCAGGGCGGCATCTTCATCGGCGACGACTGTCTTATAGGGCATCAGGTGGTGCTGGCCACGCTCGATCACTCGCTCGAACCGAGCAAGCGCAAGGGCATGCACCCCGCGCCCATAAGGCTGGGAAAGAACGTGTGGGTGGGTGCGCACGCCACCGTGCTCAAAGGCGTGACGGTGGGCGACGACGCAGTGATCGCGGCGGGCGCGGTCGTGACCAAGGACGTTCCCGCGGGCGCGATAGTCGCGGGAGTGCCCGCGCGCGTGATACGTTACGTCCCGCGCGACGAAGAGCGTCCGGAATGACCGCGAGGGGCCGCCGGGCGTCCACTAACATACTACGGAACATGAAAGAAGCGCACCCGGGCCGAAAGGCGAGGTGCGCTTTGCGTTTTCAATATTTGCGTTTTCAAGAGCCGTCATAACGCTTTGTGAGAGCTATGACGTTTTCGACGTGTTTCGACATCGCGGCGACGCATGCGCGGGTGCGCATATGCGCATTCAAGCGTTCGGGAGGGGTTCGGGAGCCTCGCCCGTGAGCTTTTCCTTGACGGCGAGCGCGTCGGCGTAAGTTATGTCGTCGTACAGCACGAGCGTTATGTCGAAATCGTCGGCGTACGGCGCGAGCGTTTCCAGCGCGACGGCGATGGCCTCTTCCTTGGGGTAGCGGTACACTCCCGCCGAGATGAGCGGGAACGCCACGCTGTGCAGGCCGTACCGCGCGGCAAGCTCCATGCACGATCTGTAACAGCTCGCGAGCAGTTCGGGCTCGCCGTCCTCGCCGCCCGTCCAGACCGGCCCGACGGTGTGCAGCACGTACTTCGCGGGCAGGTCGTAACCGCGCGTTATGCGCGCGCTGCCCGTGGGACAGCCGCCCAGCGTGCGGCATTCTTCCAGCAGTCGCGGTCCCGCCGCGGCGTGTATCGCGCCGTCCACGCCCCCGCCGCCCAGCAGGCTCTCGTTGGCCGCGTTGGCGATGGCGTCCGCGCGGAAACGCGTGATGTCGCCTTTGAACAGGCTTATCCCTTTGATGCTCATGATCATTCCCTCCCTTCGGATATTATAACATACGGCGGACGATACGTCAACGGTTGCGCGCGCCCCTGTCTTGTGCTATAATATATACGCATTACGACACAGGAGGCAGTTATGATCAGACACATAGTCATGTGGAATTTCAAGGACGAGTACGAGGGCATGAAAAAGCCCGAGATCATGGAAAAGGTGAAGAGCGGGCTTTCCGCGCTCAAAGGCAAGGTCCCCGTGGTGCGCGACCTGGAAGTGGGGCAGTCCGTCACGTCGGGCGACATGCACTACGACATGGCGCTCATCGTCACGGTGGATTCGGTGAACGATCTTCCCGCGTACGCCGAGCACCCCGAGCACGTCAAGGTGCGTCGGTTCATCGGCGAGGTACGCACCGCCCGCGTCACCGCGGACATAGAGGTGTGATCGCAAAAAACGCAAACAAGAGCGCGCGGACCGTTCGGTCCGCGCGCTCGTCTTTTTTATCGTTGTTTTACAGTGTCGGCATACGTCGCCATGACCGCGCCATGCCGCGAAGAAGAGGGAAAGAGCTTACTTTTTCGCGCGCAGCATCAGGTTGAGGTAACGGCAGAACGTGGAGATGAGTATCTGGAAGGGCACGCCCGCGATGTACATCAGCGCCGTCAGCGGCTGGAGCTGCATGATGGAGAGGTGTATGCTGGCTATGACGCCCCACAGCATGGCGGATATGCACCATTGCCGCGCGCGGCGGTGCACGACCAGCTCGAACACGAACACGGCGAGCGCGTCCAGAGGGATGTTGTATATGAAGAACACCCAGTAGCCGTAACCGTTGGCGCTCACCGCCGATATCATCACGCGCCCCGCCTCGTCCTTACCGCTGCCCACGAGGAACAGCATGAGCAGGAACGCCATCAGCGTCACGCAGCCCAGCAACGCGCAGGACATTATCAGCATGGCGCGCTTGAAGTTGTATTTGGGATCGGCCTCCGCGCGCTCCTCTTCGGGAGGTTCGGGGACCACGCCGCCGAGGATGTCGTTCACCGTCACGCCGTATATCTCCGCGATGCTCTTGAGGGTGAAGATGTCGGGGACGCTCTCGCCCCGCTCCCATTTGGAAATCGTTTTGTTGGAATACATCAGCTTTTCCGCAAGCTCGAGCTGAGTAAGCCCCGCGGCTTTGCGGAAGCGCACGAGGTTGGCTGCCAGCGCGGCTTGCTGTTCGGTGATCTTGTCCGTTTCTTCCGTCACGTATTCACGCTCCGAGTATCTCTTGCGCTATCAGATCGCCCATCTTTTCGCAGCCCACGCGCACGCCCTCGCCCATGTCGGGGGTGCGGTAGCCCTTCTCGATGACGCGTCCGACGGCCTTCTCCACTTCGCGCGCTTCCGTCGCCAGACCCATGTTGTCCAGCATCATGGCGGCGGCGAGCACGGTCGCTATGGGGTTGGCTATGTCCTTGCCCGCGATGTCGGGCGCGGAGCCGTGTATGGGTTCGAACAGTCCCGCCTTGCACTCGCCCAGCGAGGAGGAGGGCAGCATGCCTATGGACCCGGTTATCTGGCTCGCCTCGTCGCTCAGTATGTCGCCGAACATGTTGGGGCAGAGCAGCACGTCGAACTGCGAAGGGTCCTTGACCAGCTGCATGGCGGCGTTGTCCACGTACAGATGATCCAGACGCACGTCGGGGTATCCCTCGGCCACCTTGGTGACCACGCGTCTCCACAGGCGGGAGGACAGCAGCACGTTGGCCTTGTCCACGCTCGTGACGTGCTTTCTGCGTCCGCGCGCGAGGTCGAACGCGATGCGGGCGATGCGCTCCACTTCGCTTTCGCTGTATATCTCGGTGTCGTACGCCGTGCGGCCGTCGTCCTTGGTTCCGCGCGGCCCGAAGTATATGCCGCCTATCAGCTCACGCACCACCATGACGTCCACGCCCTTTTCGAGCACGGAGTCCTTGAGCGGGCTGGCGGAAGCCAGCGCGGGGTAGATGACGGCGGGGCGGAGATTGGCGTACAGCCCCAGCGCCGAGCGTATGCCCAGCAGGCCTTTTTCGGGGCGGTTCTCGGCGGGCTGGTCGTCCCACTTGGGTCCGCCCACCGCGCCCAGCAACACGCCGTCCGACGCCTTGCACGCGGCGACGGTCTCGTCGGGCAGGGGCACGCCCGTCGCGTCGATGGCGCAACCGCCCATCAGACGATGATCGAACGTGAACGTGTGACCGTATCTCGCGGCGACGGCTTTGAGCGCCTTGACCGCCGCGTCCGTTATCTCCGGACCGATGCCGTCTCCGGCAAGCACGACTATCTTTTTGTCCATGACGAATATCTCCTTGATGTCCTTTCGTTTTTAGGTTATTTTATATTTTACCACACGCGCGGCGCTTAGTCAATCGATAGGCGAAAAGTAGGCGGGCAAAAGAAAACGCCGCCCGATGTCGGACGGCGTCTGCAGCTCGTTTTAAGTCGTTTGAAAGGATGTCATCTCTCGGTGGAGCGGCCGCGTTTCGCGTAAGCCACCGCGATGTACTCGCCCGCGCGCGTGATGTCGATGACCTCCGAAGGACGCTTGCGATCGCGCTCGATGCGCTTCATCATGGTCTTGACGGCCTCGTCGCCGCCCGTGACCGCGTTGGGCAGTCCGCCGGGAGCGCGCAGCCACTGCGTGGCCAGGAAGGCGTTCTTGACGCCCTTGACGTTGCGCTTGGTCACGAGAGGGAAGCGGCCGGGCAGGAGCACGCCCATCCACGCTCCGCCGTGCGAACCGAAGTAACGGTGGTAGGTGGCGGGGGTCCAGCTGTCCAGCAGGGTCAGCTTGCCGTCAAGCTCGGGATAGCGGCGCACGATCGCGTCCGCGCAGGCGGCGGCCATGCGCGCCTTGCGCTCGCGGTAGGTCGCTCTGTCGTTGGCGCGCAGTCCGATCCACTCGTCGCATTGCTCGTCATGGATGTAGATGAGCACCTGTATGATGTTCTTGCCCTCGGGCGCGAATCCCGCCTCGTGCGAGAACTCGCGCAGGATGATGCGGTCGGGGATGTCGTCGTAGCCCTTCGACTCGATGACCACGTTGTCCGAGAACGGCGCTTTGCCGTCCGCGACGAACGCGCACTGCAGACTGGAGTAAACGGGCAGCTTCTTGGCCGCGACGTTCTTCGTCAGCCCCTTTGGCATCTTCTGCCCGAGCAGGGAATAGGTCACGTAAGGGTCGCAGGCGAAGATGACGTAATCGCAGCCCACGCGGGTGCCGTCGTCCAGGATGGCGCCGCACACGCGGTCGCCCTTTCTGATCAGCCCGCTGATGCCCTTACCGAGGTGCAGCGTGCCGCCCAGCGACTCGTATCTCTCCGCGATGCGCTCCGCCATGGCGCGGGACCCGCCCACGGGCAGTCCGCCGTTGCCGCCCGCGAAGGCGGCGTATGCCATGATGAGCGCGAGCGCCGAGTACTCGTCCATGATGTAATCGGAAAACGCCTTGCGGAGCAGGGGATGCGAGAAACGCTCGCCCAGCTCTTTGAGCCCCGTGCGGAGATATCCGAGCACGGCGAACGGCGAGAGCTTCTCGCCCTTGACGACGTATTCCTCGTCCAGTATGTTCTCCATCTTCATCGCGGATTTGACGGCGCGTATGAAGCGGTTTATCTCCTTTTCGTCCGCGGGGGACAGCTCCAGCATTCCGCGGCGCGTCTTTTCGATGTCCGCCCAGAACGTGACGCTCTGTCCGTCCAGCTCGCTGGTGTAGAAGGACTCGGGCTGATAGACGGTGTTCTCGTCGATGGCGCCCAGGGTCTTCCAGAAATCGAAATACCCCGCGCCCGGACGCGTTCCCGTCAGCCAGTGCACGCAGTTGTCGATGTGGCAACCCTGTCTGTCCCAGCCGGTGAGGTTCCCGCCGGGTATGAAATGCTTTTCGTAGATGTGAGTTTCCAGCCCACCCATCTGTGCGAAGACGCCCGCGCTCAATCCCGCGACGCCGCCGCCGACGATCAGTACCTTTTCCAAGATCATTGCTCCTTGCAAAGGAGCCGGGTTCTCCCGACTCCTCTAATATTTTACGACAAGTATCATAAACTTTGAATAAACTTTGACTTAATTTTTCATTAATTTATCACTTGTTTTACACTATTTTGCACCGGGCGACCACCGAAAATTCGTCCGCGGCTCAAAAACCCCTCCGCCGCCGCTCTCCGCGCCCGAAAAGGGCGTTGCGGCGCATCGTTCGCCGCTTGCGCGGCGCCGCGCCGTTTTGCGTAATTTGGGGCAATTCGCTTGACTATGAGCCGCGTGTCGGTTATAATAGTTCGGTAACGGTATGCCCCGAAATGCAAGGGGCGCGATCCGAAAAAGATCATTTTCATAATATAAAGGAAGAGCAAAGACATGAAAAGAACGTATCAGCCCAAGAAAAGAGCGCAGAGAAAAGTCCACGGTTTCCGTGCAAGGATGAAGACGACCGCCGGTCGCAGAGTGCTTAAAAGACGTCGCGACAAGGGCAGAAAGAACCTTACTCCCAAGCCCCTCGGCAAGAATTGACGTCGGCCGTACGGGTAGCGTATGCTGAGTAAGGAATACCGCCTCGTAAAGCGGGGAAGTTTCGCATACGTCCGCAGTCACGGCAACAAGTTCTCGGACAGGTACCTGACCTTCGTGACGCTGCGTGGCAGGTGCAAGCGCATCGGTTTCGTGGTGTCCAACAAGGTGGGCAAGGCCGTGCGCCGCAACCTCGTCAAGCGTCGTATGCGCGGCATAGTGCGCGAGGCGCTGCCCTCCATACGCGGCGGGCAGATGATATTCATCGCGCGCGCGGGCGCGGGGATAACCGAGCTGGCGTACCCCGAGCTCAGGTCGCGTATGCTCGCGCTCATGGCAAAAGCCGGAGTGCTCCGCGAGGAGAACGCATGATACTCAGGAACAGGCCGCGGCTCACGCCGTTGTACGTGCTCACGCACATAATCACGTTGCGCTGGCTGTTCCAGGGCCTTATCCTGCTGTACAAGCACACCCTGTCCAAAGCCATCGGCAAGTCCTGCATTTACTATCCCACCTGCTCGAGCTACATGTTCCAGGCGATAGAGGACTGGGGGACGATCAGAGGCATAGGTATGGGCGTGGCGCGCATACTGCGTTGCAATCCCTTTGCGCGCGGCGGCTTCGACCCCGTACCGTACAATCCAAAAGGAGATATGAAATGGCTGTTTTGAGCAGCATGGCCGCGGCGGGCGGCGCGATAGGAGTGAACGTCTTCGGGGATTTCCCGTGGGCGATGTTGCTCAATGTCGCGATGGACGGTATCGGCTTCTACGCGTTGAGGATAATCCTCCTCACCGTGTGTCTGAAGCTCATACTCTCTCCGCTCGATCTTTTCCAGCGGTATAAGATGCGCAAGAACCAGCTCATCACCGTCCGCATCAAGCCCCAGCTCGAAAAGCTGGAGAAAGCCTACGGCAGCAACCCCAAGGTCTTGCAGCAGAAACAGGCGGAACTTAACAGGCGCGAAGGTATGAGCTACCTGTCGAGCTGTCTGCCCATGATCGTCACGCTCATCGTGTTCATCTGGTTGTGGCAGTCCCTGCTCGTCACCGCGAACTACAAGCAGTTCGACAACTACGTCAACGTCTACAACGTCTATTCCCGCGCGTACACCGCCGTCATGGCGGACGACTACGACGCGGCCACGGACGGCCTGTCCGCGTCCTACGGCGAGGGATATCGCGTGGCGTACGACGAGGCGTTCATAGCGTCCTACGACGAGGCGGGCGGTCAGGCGGCGGTGGACGCTGCCGACGCGGCGGCCCGCACCTCCGCGGAGTCCTCCGCGCAGGCGGACGACGCGGCCTATTACTCGTTATACACCGAAACGTACGCGGACACGTTCGCGGACGGTTTCGCCTCCCTCGCGGGCAAGTACTCCGTGACGGACGCGGCGGCTCTGGCCGCCGAGGCGGCGCACAACGCGGCGTCGGGCGCGGTGGAGCAGTACTCCCGCACCGTGGCGCAGAACGACGTTTACGACTATTATTTCAATGAGGGAGCTTACGCGGACGGCAGCGGTTACAAGTCCGATTCCTTCCTCTGGATAAAGGACATATGGTCGCCCGACGTGCCGTGGGAGAACAGTCTCGCGCCCACTCAGGCGGAGTTCAAGGAGGCCGTGGGGTCTTACGCCACCGATCCCGCCCGCTCGGGTCTGACCGAGGCGGAGCTGGACAAGATCGTGGGTTCGTACGAGACCGTCATGGCGCGCGTCATACAGGAAGGCGAGTACGGAGTGAACGGCTTCGTCATCCTTCCCATCCTCGCGGTCGGTCTGAACATCGCGATGCAGATCATAACCCGCCGTCAGCAGAAGAAGAGCGGGCAGGATCTCGCGGCGGGGCAGAACGCCGGCTGTCTTAAAGCCATGGTGGTCGTGATGCCCGTCATCATGGGCTTCTTCGCCCTGATGTACTGCGCCGCGTTCACGCTCTACATGGTCACCAACTCCGCGATGAGCCTGCTCATCAACGTCGTGACCACGCAGATCTCCAAGAAGCTCGTGCCCATAAACGAGGCGGCCGGTTCCGCCCGTAAGCCCGGTTCGGAAGCGGAGAGATACGGCAGACCCGATCCCGGTTCCCGAAACGGCAAAAAGTGATCGGAAAGGAATGTGATGAAGACTATCGAAACGGTCGGTAAGGATATCGAGAAGGCGCTTCTCAGCGGACTTGCCGAATTGGGTTGCAAGCTGGACGACGTGGATGTCAAGATACTCGAGCATCCCGGCATATTCCGCAAGGCGCGCGTTCGCCTGACCTACCACGGCGACGACGAAACGGTGGAGAAAAAGACCGCCGCGGGCGTCATGCGCAACCTCGAGGCCCGCGCGGCGCGCGCGTCCTCGGCCCCCGCGCAGAACAAGCAGGGCGACCGCAAACGCGGCAACGACCGCGCGGACGGCTCCGCTCGTCCCGCGCCCGCCCGCGGCCAGGCCGATAAGCCCCGCGAGAACGTCGCTCCCGAGCGCGCCGACAAAGAGCGCGCGGAGGGCAGGGAAAAGCCCGCCCGCGCGGACAACAAGCGTCCTCAGCAGCCCGTGCGCGACAACGCCCGTCAGGATAGCGCGCGTCAGGACAACGCGCGTCAGGACAAGTCTCGTCAGGACAACGCGGAGCGCCGCAAGACGGAGCGTCCCGAACAGGCGCAGAAGCCCGATACCGAACAGAAAAAGACCAAGCCCGAAGGCGAAAAGGCGGGATTCCGCAAGGACTTCCGCGCGGAGCTGGAAGCGGCGCAGCGCGGCGAGCCCGCGCGCGCGTCCCGTCCCGAGCCGCAGGCCGCGCAGAACGGCCGCGCGGAGGGCGAGAGCAAAGCGCCTCAGCCCCGTCGCGAGCAGCAGCCCAAGACGTTGCCGCCCGAGGTGCTCGAAGCCGCAGGCGAGCGCGTAAAAACGTATCTCGGCACGCTCACCCGTCTCATGGGCGCGGAGAGCGGTTGCGAGGTGACGGCGGCGGAGGACACCCTTTCCGTCGTGCTGACGTCGGGCGACGAGAGCCTGGTGGGCGCGCGCGGTGAAACGCTGGACGCCATCGAGCATCTCGCCATGCTGGCGGCCAACGCGGGCGACGGTCACAACAACGTACACGTCGATCTCGATTGCGGCGGTTACCGCGCTCGCATGAACGACTCGCTGATCGCGGCGGCGTCCGAAGCCGCGGACAAAGCGGTGGCGACGGGCAAGCGCGTGGAGATGCCCGCTATGAGCAGCTCCAACAGGCGCGTGGTGCACGCGGCGCTCTCCGAGCGCGCGGACGTCATAACGCGCAGCGAGGGCAAGGACCCGCACCGTTTCATCGTGATCATTCCCAAGGGCAGCGAACGCGGCGAGCAGAAAGGCAACCGCGATCGCAGACCGAACGGCAACAACCGTCGTCACAAGAGCCGTAACTTCCACAAGGGCGGCAACAAGAACAATTCCGAAGAATGAAACGAGGTCTATTCGTAATGATGCTGTTGGGCGGAGCGGTCATCACCGCTCTGTCCTTTTTGCTTGCGCCGCTGGACGACCCCACCGCGCAGGCGGTGCGTTGGGCGGTGTTCACGTTCGGCGTCGTGTGCGCCGCGGCGGCGGTGCTCGTGCTGGTGCTGTCCTTTCGCCGCCCGCCCGCGCGCAAGCTGCTCCCCGAGGGCGCGGAGTACCGCAAGAAACGCTCGCTGATGTCCCCGCCCGAGCTCAGGCTGTACCGCACGCTCTGCGCGCTGACCGACCCCCGTCGGGTGATCGTGCTCCCGCAGATGGCGCTCGCGGGCATCGTGGACAAGATAAGCGGCGGCGGCTTCCGCAACGAGCTGTTCCGCATCGTCGATTTCTGCATAGCCGATTCACTGACGTTCGAGCCTCTGCTGGTCATCGAGCTGAACGACGCGTCCCACGAGCGCGAGGAGCGCAAACTGCGGGACGACAAGGTGTCCGCCATCTGCGACGACGCGGGCCTGCCGCTGTTGACGCTCTCGCTGGCTGAAGCGGCGGACGAGCGTTACGTGCGCGGCGAACTCAAAAAACGCCTTAAGTGACTTATCCTCGCCCTCGCCAAAGCGCGGACGAGCGACGAAGGAGCGCCCGAAAAACTCATCGTTTTCGGGCGCTCTTAAAGCTCTTAAATAAGATCCGTCACGGTCGACCATATCCGATCGCGTGATCGGGAAAACACGCCCGACATACGCACAAAAGAACAGCACGCCCTCGGGAAACACTTCCGACGGACGCGAAAAATAACATCACGCCCTCGGCAACGGCTACCGACGGAGCACGAAAAAACGCCGACCAAACGGTCGGCGTTTTTTTCATGTTCGGCTGTACCGGTCTTTATGTAAAGTTCTCTGTCAATGATGCGGCACGATCGGTATGGCGATCGAAGTCAGGCGCGCTTTTTGGCGGTCGACTTCCTCTTTGCGGTGGCGGGCTTCGTCGCTTTTTCCGCCTTCTTGCGGGCGTCGAATGCCTTTGCGCAGGGATTTTCCAGCTCTTTGTCGCAGTAGGTGCAGAACTCGAATTCGCCGCACATGTCGTGACCGGCTTCTTCGCTCTTCAACCACTTGTCCACGTCGAGCTCGGACTGCTTCTTGGTGAGTGCCATTGTCGTATTCTCCTTATGTTTTATAACACGATAATTATACACTTTGGAGAAGAAAAAGTCAATCGGGGCGGGGTCGGTACGTGGAATTGACGCAACAGGCTTGTTTTGTGCAAGTTTTTGTCAGTATAGTGGAGGCGTATCGTAAGCGCGCGAACGCTCGTGAACATATGATGGCATGGCGGACGTCATGCTCCGACCGCCGCGCTCCCCGCGGCGGTAGGGACGCGCTCTTCCCGCGCGAACGAACGCGCCCGCGAGCGGTCCTGCTCGCGGGCGCGTCGGGGCGATGCGGCCACGCCGGAAATGCCGTATCCGCGCCGCCTTGATCCGTTCACGGTGCTTTCCGCTGATATCGTGCGCGTTCTTGCGGCGCACCGGCGCGCTTTAACGCGCGCCGACGTTATGCGCGGTTAAACGTCAGAGGCGGGGGTAAAGGTCGATGCTGCCGCGCTTGGCCTGGCAGAGCGGGCACTGCTCGAACGCCTCGCGGCTCTCCGTTTCGTAACCGCACGCCGAGCAACGCCACGTGACGGGCTCTTCGCGCTCATACAGCCGTTCGCTCTTGAGGTCGCCGAGCAGGCGGCGGAATATGCGTTCGTGACGCAGTTCGACGGCGGCGACGTTGCGGAACAGTCCCGCTATGTCCTTGAACCCCTCTTCTTCGGCGACGCGCGCGTACTCGGGGTATATCTCGCTGCCCTCCGCCTTTTCGTCCTCGGCGGACGCGCTCAGGTTCTCCGTGAGGTCCCAGCGCTGAGAGAAGGGGTAGCCCGCGCAGATGTCGATGTTGGGCAGAGGCCCGTCCGACGCCGACTGGAGCGCGGTATAGAACATGCGCGCGTGGTTGAATTCCTGGTACGCGATCTCGTCGATGATGGCGGCGATGTTGTCGTAACCCGCCTTGCGCGCGCCGTACTCCGCGAACTCGTATCGCGTGCGCGCCATGCACTCTCCCGCGAAGGCGCGGGCGAGGTGGTCGAAAGTCTTGCTGTTTTTCAGTTCCATGTGTGTGTCCTCCGCGTTTTAGTATGCGCCTTGCCGCGGCCCGCCATGCACGCGTGCGCGCCTTTGCCCGTTCGGGCATATTTTGCGGTTTTTCGTCCATGATACCGTATACGGGAGGGCGCGCGACGGGGAAGGAGCGCGAAAAAGCGCGGCTATGCCGAGTACCCGACGTTTTCGCGTTTTATCGCGCGCGGCGAAGGGGGCGTTTTTGTGTCGCATCCTTCGGGTACTTCGACGTTTTCGACGTTTATCGCGCGCCGCTCGGGGAAAGGCGTTATGACGCTTTCGACGAATTTCGCGCGCCGCTCCGTCGAATGAGCCATGACGTTTTCGACGTTTATCGCGCGCGCGTCGCTCTTCGGCGATGATGAAAACGCGCTTTTCTCGGTGCGAAACGCCGCGAAAACGCCCGATTCCACTTAGCGTAGAATTTTTCGGCGCGCTTCCACGGCGGGGAGAGCGGCGGGGAGAGCGTTCTCTTGCCGACATTCATCGCCGATGATAGAATGGCATAAAAAATAAAGAGAGGATAAAGGAGGTCTACGGCATTGAAGATCACCATCGTATGCGACGTGTTGGGCGAAGAGAACAACGGAACGTCCGTAACGACAATGAACCTCGTCCGCAGCCTTAAACGCAAAGGCCATACGGTCAACATACTCTGCTGCGACGGCGACAAGATGGGCAAGGAGGGGTACTTCGTATGCCCGCAAAGGCACTTCGGGCCGTTCGACGGCTACGTCAGGCACGTGGGCATCACGCTCGCGCGGCCCGTGCGCTCCATAGTCCGCCGCGCGATCGAGGACGCGGACGTGGTGCATTGCATGCTGCCCTTCGCGCTCACCAAGACGGCCATATCCGTCGCTCGCGAGCTGGGCAAGCCCGTCACGGCGGGGTTCCACTGCCAGGCGGAGAATTTCTCGAGCTACGTACTGCTCAAGAACTGCGCGCCCGTCAACTATCTGACGTACCGCCTGTTCTACGACAAGGTGTTCGGTCGGGTGGAACGCGTGCATTACCCCTCGCAGTTCATCCGCGACGTGTTTGAGCGCGCGACCGCGCCCACGCGCGGCGTGGTCATAAGCAACGGCGTGGCGGACGAGCTGACGAGCGAGCGTCGGGAGAAGCCGCTCGCCCTCCGCGACAAGTTCGTCATACTGTCCACGGGCAGGTACTCCCGCGAGAAGTGCCAGTCCGTGCTCATCAAGGCGGTGGCGCAGAGCCGTCACCGCGCGGACATACGCCTGGTGCTGGCGGGCAAGGGCGTGCTGGACGCGCGTTTCGAGCGCCTGGCGCGCAAGGGCGGCGTGGACGCCGACATGCGGTTCTTCGACCGCGAGAGCCTGCGCGACGTGTTGGGCTACGCCGATCTTTACGTCCACCCCGCGGACATCGAGCTGGAAGGCATCGCCGCGCTGGAGGCGGTGCGCGCGGGGCTGCCCGTCGTCGTCAGCGATTCCGCGCGTTCGGCCACGCGCGGGCTGGCGCGGGACGAGCGCAACCTCTTCCGCGCGGGCAGCGCGAAGGACCTCGCGGAGCGCATAGACTATTGGATAGAGCACCCCGCGGCGCGCAAGGAATGCGCGGAGCATTACGCGTCTTGCGACTGCGTGGCGAACGCCTCGACGTGCATGGACGAGATGGAGAAGATGTTCGAGGACGTCATCGCGGAACACGCGCTGGCGCGCGCGGCGGGAGGCGTGCAGGCGGAGCCGGCGCGTAGTCGGTCGTGAAGCGCCGCACGATATATTATACGGACGAACTGAACGACGATTTCGCGGGGACGAACATAGTCACGAAGGAGACGCCCGCGGATTACAGATACGTCCGCAAGAACCCGCTGTGGCACGCGGCGGCGTTTCTGCTCTACCACGTCGTCGCCCGTCCGTTCGCGTTCGCGTGGGCGAAGCTGCGGTACGGCCTGCGCGTCGTGGGCAGGGAGAAGCTGCGCGCCGCGCGCGGCAAGGGCGTGTTCCTCTTCGGCAATCACACGCTGATGGCGGGGGACGCGTTCCACCCCAATCTGGTGACGCCCGGGCGTCGGACGTACATCGTCACGGGCGCGGACGCGGTGTCCGTGCGCGGACTGCGCAACATCGTCGCCATGCTGGGCGCGATGCCGCTGCCCTCGGGCAGGGCGGGCTACCGCAACTTTCTCGCCGCGATGAAGAGCCGCATAGCGCGCGGCAAGGCGATAGTGATATTCCCCGAGGCGCACATATGGCCGTATTACACGGGCATACGTCCCTTCGGCAGCGCGCCCTTCCTCTATCCCGTCACGACGGGCGCGCCCTCATACGCGATCACGACGGTGTTCTCCCGCAGGGGCGCGCGCAGGGCTCCGCGCGTGACGCTGTACGTGGACGGTCCCTTTTTCCCCGACGCGTCGCTCTCGCCCGGCGCGGCGCGGGATAAGCTGCGCGACGAGGTGTACGCCGCCATGACCGCGCGCGCGGAAAAGTCGGAGTGCGACCTGGTGACGTACGTCCGCGCCGAAAACGCCGACCGTGCGGAGGCGGAGAGCGCGGGGGAAGCGGGCGAGGCGGAGAGCGCGTGAAGATTTTTTCACCGAACATGCCGCCCATACGCTTGACTTTACGTGCGCGGGGATATTATAATAGCGATATAAACCGTTGAAGCGGGAGTAAAGACACGCCGAGCGCGTACAGAGAGTCGGGGAGCTGAGAGCCGATCGCAAGCAGGGTGTCAAATGGGCCGCGGAGGGCGCGCGGAAAGGGGTGACCCGAGTATTGCGCGACGCAGAACGCACGCGTCAGTTGCGGGGGATGTTTCCCCGAAGTGCGGTCGGGATACCGACCGAATCAAGGTGGCACCGCGGAATCTTCCGTCCTTGAATGCGCCGTGACGCGCGTTCGGGGGCGTTTTTCTTTTAAACGCTCGCGACGCGGCGGCGCACCCGTGATCCGCCCGGTGCTCATGCGGCGGAAAATAAACGAAAGGAGGAAAGCACAATGAGCAAAAAGATCCCTTACAAACTGTATCTGGAAGAGAACGAGCTGCCCCGCAAGTGGCTCAACATCAAGGGGTTCATGAAAAACAAGCCCGAGCCTCTGCTCAACCCCGCGACCATGAAGCCCTGCGTCAAGGAGGACCTCACCCCCGTGTTCTGCGACAAGCTCGCGGAGCAGGAGCTCAACAACACCGACAAGTTCATCGACATACCTCAGCCCGTGCTGGACTTTTACAAACTCTATCGTCCCAGCCCCCTCGTGCGCGCTTACGGTCTGGAAAAGGCTCTGGACACGCCCGCCGAGATATACTACAAGTTCGAGGGCAACAACACTTCCGGCTCGCATAAGCTCAACTCCGCCGCCGCGCAGGTCTACTATGCCAAGGAGCAGGGCCTCAAAGCCGTCACGACCGAAACGGGCGCGGGCCAGTGGGGCACCGCTCTCGCCATGGCGGGCGTTTACTTCGGTATGCCCGTCACGGTGTACATGGTCAAGGTGTCTTACGAACAGAAACCCTTCCGCCGCAACGTCATGAACGTATACGGCGCGTCCGTCATACCTTCGCCCTCGGACACCACTGCGGCGGGCCGCAAGATCCTCGCCGAGCACCCCGGCACCAACGGCTCGCTGGGCTGCGCCATTTCCGAGGCGGTGGAGGCGGCTGTGACCGACCCCGAGCACAAGACGCGTTACGTCCTGGGTTCGGTGCTCGATCAGGTGCTGCTGCACCAGTCCATCATCGGTCTGGAGACCAAGACCGCGCTGGACAAACTGGGCGTCAAGCCGGACGTCATCGTGGGCTGTGCGGGCGGCGGCTCCAACCTCGGCGGACTCATCGCGCCCTTCGTCGCGGATAAGCTGGAAGGCAAGTCGGACGTGCGCATAGTCGCGGTCGAACCCGCGTCCTGCCCGTCCTTCACGCGCGGCGAGTTCAGGTACGACTTCTGCGACACCGCCAAGACCACCCCGCTCGCCAAGATGTACACGCTGGGCTGCGACTTCATACCCAGCCCCAACCACGCGGGCGGCCTGCGCTATCACGGCATGAGCCCCGTGCTCTCGCAGCTCTACCACGACAAATACATGGAAGCGCGTTCGTGCACGCAGACGGAAGTGTTCGAAGCCGCCGTCAAGTTCGCGCGCATAGAGGGCACTCTGCCCGCGCCCGAGTCCGCTCACGCCATCAAGGGCGCGATAGACGAGGCGCTGGAATGCAAGAAGACGGGCGAGAAGAAGGTCATCGTGTTCGGCCTGACGGGTACGGGCTACTTCGACATGAAGGCTTACGACTCTTACCTCGCGGGGACCATGACCGACTACATCCCCACCGACGAGGAGATACATCGCCATTGATCGGGTAACGAAGGCGCGGCGCTCTCTTTGCGAAGAGAGCGCCGCGTTTTGCTTTACAACGCGCGCGCTCCGCGCTATAATATTAACTGCCGTATCCGTTCGGGTAGGGCAAGAGAGGTAACGACAATGAACGAAAAGAAGAGCGATACCGCCGTCGCGGACAAAGAGGCGGAGAACTGCACGCACGACTGCTCGAGCTGCGGCGCTAGCTGCTCCTCCCGCGAGAAGGAAGTCGACCCCGCGGCCGTCGCGCGCAAGGAGATCAATAAGATAAAGAAAGTATACGCCGTCATGAGCGGCAAGGGCGGAGTGGGCAAGAGCCTCGTGACGAGCCTGCTCGCCTCGGCGACCGCCTCCCTCGGCAAGAGCACGGCGGTGCTGGACGCGGACATCACCGGCCCGTCCATACCCCGTTCCTTCGGCCTGAAAAAGCGCGCGGGCGCATCCGCGCTCGGCATCATGCCCGTGGAAACGGCTACGGGCATCAAGGTCATGAGCCTCAACCTGCTCATGGAGAACGAGACCGACCCCGTCATCTGGCGCGGCGCGCTCATCACGGGCTGCGCTCAGCAGTTCTACACGGACGTCGTGTGGGGCGACGTGGACTACATGTTCGTGGATATGCCCCCGGGAACGGGCGACGTGCCCCTCACCGTGCTCCAGCAGTTCAAGGTGGACGGCATCATCCTCGTCACCAGCCCGCAGGAGCTGGTGTCCATGATAGTGGAAAAGGCCGCTAAGATGGCCACCATGATGAAGGTGCCCCTCGTCGCGATCGTGGAGAACATGTCCTATTTCGACTGCCCCGATTGCGGCAAACGCCACTACATCTTCGGACAGAGCAAGCTGGAAGCGCTGGCGAAGGAGCATTCCGTGCCGCACACCGCGTCCCTGCCCATCGATCCCAAGATCGCCGAAACGGTGGACGAAGGCCGCGTGGAGAGCCTCTTCGAGCTGCTCCTCCCGCTGGCAAAGGAGCTTTGACGCATCGGACGGTGTCCGTCGGTGAGTGAAGAGCAAGACCGAACAAAAAGGTCGGACAGAGCGTCCGGCCTTTTTTCGTGCCATGACGTCCGCGGCGCGCCGTGCGTCCGCATAATTTGCGTGCCGCGCGGCAACATAAACGTATGACGGAAAATAGAAAAACGGGCGTGGCGGCGGCAGACGAACTGCTCGCGGGCATGTCGAGCGCGTCGCTTTACGCCAAGAGCGAGTTCGTCGCGAAGAACGCGCGGGGCTGCGTGATCGCCAACGTGGATCTGACCGACCCCGAGGCGCTGCGCGAGCTGCTGCGCGCGCTCAAAAGCACGGACGGGTCCGACCTCGCGGCGGCGGAAGAACGGGCGCTGGTCAACTTCGAGCACAAGCGCTTAACGGACATGGCGGACGCGGTGAGCGGTCTGCTCTCGGGCGACGCCATGGTGTTCATGGAGGGCGAGGCGGACTGCGTGCTCGTCAACGTGCGCAAGTACGAAACGCGCGCGGTGGCGGAACCGCCCACGTCGGGCGTCATAAAAGGCCCGCGCGAGGGGTTCATCGAGAGCATCAAGACCAATCTGTCCTTGCTCGAACGCAAACTGCGCACGCCCAAGCTCAAGGTGGAGCGGCTGAAGATAGGCCGCTCCACGTCCACGGACGTCGCGGTCGTGTACGTGGACGGCATCGCGGACGCGCACGTGGCGGAGGAGATACTCGCCCGACTGAAAAAGATAGACATCGACGGCATCATCGACGCGCATTACCTGCAATCCTACCTCGAGCCGCGGCCGTACTCCATATTCGCGCAGGCGGGGACGTGCGAGAAGCCGGACATAGCCGCCGCCAAGCTGCTGGAGGGCAGGGTGGCGGTGCTGTGCGACGGCTCGCCGATAGTGCTCACGCTGCCCTTCATGTACTTCGAAACGGTGCAGTCGCCGGACGACTATTACCAGCGTTCGGCGTTCGCCAGCCTGGTGCGCATCGCCCGCGCCATAGCGCTCGCGCTGGGCATACTGCTGCCCGGGGCGTACGTCGCGCTGGAGATATACCATTTCTCCGTCCTGCCCTATCAGCTCCTGCTCACCATCATCAACGCGACGCAGGGCGTGCCTCTGCCGCCGCTCGCCGAGATACTGTTCGTGATGCTGCTGTTCGAGGTGATACGCGAGGCGGGCGTGCGCATGCCCCAGGCGATGGGGCTGGCGATGAGCGTGGTGGGCGCGCTCGTGCTGGGCGACACCGCCGTCAAAGCGGGCATGATAGGCTCGACCGCCGTCATGATGGTCGCGCTGTCCTCCATCGCGACGTACACCGTGCCGGACGCCGCCGACAGCTCTTCGCTGCTCCGCCTGCTCTTTACGCTCGCGGGCGGCCTGCTCGGGCTGTTCGGACTGCTCGTGGGCGTGGTGATAACGCTGACGTACGTCGCCGGGCTGAACGGCTACGGCACGCCCTACCTCGCGCCTTACGCGCCCTGCGTGCCGGGCGACAAGCGGGACGGCCTGCTCAAAAAGCCCGTGACGGACATGGACAGGCGGCCGTCGAGCCTGCCAGGGTCGAACAAGACCAGGCAGAAGGAGGGATGACTTGGATAAGATAAGACTGCGTCAGTTGTTGTGCGTGACCTTCCTCGTCGCGCTCGCGATGAAGATGTTCATGCTGCCCGTGCTCGTCATGCGCGAGAGCGGGCGGGACGGCTTTACCGCCATGCTCATCGCGCTGGGCGTCGACCTCGTCGTGCTCGCCGTCGTGGCCGCCGTGCTGCACGCGAGCGAAAAGGATCTGTTCGCCACGCTGTCCGACGCGTTCGGCGGGATAGTGTCCCGCGTCGTCGTCGCGCTGTTCGCGCTCGTGTGCCTGCTCAAACTGCTGCTCGTGCTGGTGGACGTCAAGATGTTCTTCTCCACCTCGGTGTTCGGTTCGGAGCTGGGCGCGTTCTACATCCTGCCTTTTCTTCTCGCCGCGGCGTATCTCGCCGTCAAGCCGCTGTCCGTCACGGGCAGGCTGGCCGAGCTGCTCGCGCCCGCCGTCGTCGTCAGCATGGTGCTGCTGGGCGCGCTCACCCTGCCCGAGGTGGACTTCGCGGGGCTGATGCCCATGGTGGGCGAGGGCTGGGGAAAGGTGAGCGCGGGCGTGCTGCCCTTCGGCGCGTGGTACGGCGATCTCTCGCTGCTGTTGCTCTTCGCGGGCAAGACCACGGGTTGCGGCGCACGCTCCTATCTGTCGCTCATCGCGGCGGCGGTCGCCATGGCCCTGCTGATGACGTTCGCCACCGTGCTGTTCGCCTCGTACGGCGACATGACCGAGGTGCTCACTTACGGCCACAACATCAGCAACATGACGCAGTTCGCCGTGGGCAGCTACCGCTTCGGGCGGTTCGACCTGCTGATATTCTGCGTGTGGCAGACGGGCGTGGCGCTGTCGGCGGGGCTGATGGCGGGCGCGTTCGTCAGGTGCTCGGCGTTCGCGGTCGGGCGCAAAGCGTCCTACGTGCTCGGCGCCGCGGCGTGCGCGGGGTATGTCGTGATACTGCTGCTCGTGCGCGATCTCAACCGCATCGTGGAGCTGGCCATGGACGCGCTCTCTCTGCCATCCGCGATAGTGCAGTGCGCTCTGCCGCCGCTCGCGCTCATCGCCGCGGGCGTATGCAAGGCAAAAAGGAGGAAACATGAAAAGACCGTCTCGCAGACTTAAAACGCGCTTGCTCACCATCGGAATGATCATCATATTCGGCATGGCGGCGCTCAGCCCGCTCTCGCCCGAGGCGGAGGTCAAGACCCGGCTTATGGTGGACGCCATCGGCATAGACGCGAACGCGTCGGGCATCGCGGTGTCCTGCCAGACGGTGTCGGGCGGCGCGAGCGAGGTCGTCAAGGGGGAGGGCGAGTCGCTCTCCGCCGCGTTCGCCGACCTCAACGCCCGTTACGGCAGAGAGGTGGAGGTGGGGCATTGCGGACTCATCGCGCTGGGCGCGGACACGGACAAGCCCGCGCTCGTCAGCCTGCTGATGAGCCTGCTGTCCGACGCCAAGGTCAACGCGGGCTGTTCTGTGGTGTCCGCGTCGGGCTCCGCCGCCGAGCTGATGGCGAACGCCGTCATAATGACCAAGGCGTCGGACGGCGTGACGGGGTTCGTCACGTTCGCCGATTCCCGTTCCAACGTCACCGTGCCCAGCGTGCTGGAGACCGTGCAGCAGTTGCACTCGCGCTCGGGCGCGGCGGTGCTGCCCGTGCTGGAATTCGAGAAAAAGGAAGTCGAGCCGGGCAACGAGGCGGGCACGCAGAGCGGGGGCGGCGAGAGCGGCTCGTCAACGGGCGGCGACCCCAAGGAACAGACGGAGATAGTTCCCGTCAAGACCGCGCGCGTCATCGGCGACGGCGGGACGCGCCTGCTGGGACGCGATCTGACGCGCGGCCTGGTGTGGACGCAGCCCCGCGCGCGGGAGGGCATGGTGGAGACCGTCTACGAAACGGAGGGGGAGAGCATCACCATACGCGCCACGCTGGAAGAGCGTTCCTTCTCGCTGGACGCGGAATACGCGCCCCGTCCGAGATTTACTTTCCGCTCCTCCGCGCGGCTCAAATTCACCGACAGGTATTCCGTGCTCGCGCTGGCCGAACGCGGCAGGACGCTCGCAGACCTTTTCGACGGCATGAACGCGGCTTACGAACGCACCATGCGCGAGGAGCTGGAACGCATCGCCCGCGACTCGCTGGGCGAGGACGACTACCTGGGCTACCGCACGCGGCTGTACCGCGCCGACCCCGATGCATACCGCGAGAGCGGCGGGAGCCTGGACGGAGCGGAGCTGATTTTCGACATAAAAGCGGAAGTGGTGTAAAGATATCCCTTTTTCCGACGTCGCCCGCGAGTTATACTCGAGGGGTGAACGAACGTATAGAAAAAGTCATAGTCCATGCGCTGACGTTCGCGCTGCTCGTGGCGGCGTGCAACGCTCAACTGTTCGGGATGCGGCCCTTCGGGTTCTCCGTCCACCTCGCGGTGCTCGTGGCGGGCGGGTCGCCCCTCGTTTCGCTGTACTTCCTCGTGGCCGCGCTCATATCCGCCGCGACCCTGCCGTCCGCCGTGACGGCGGGGTCGCTCGCCGTCGCGGGCGTGCTAACGCGGCTGGCGCTGCGCTTCGTGCGCGTGCGCCGTCGGGTGCTCCTGCGATACATAACGCACGCCGCGGTGCAGCTCGCGCTGTACGGTGTGCTCTCCGCCGCGTTCGGAGAAGTGCGGCTGCTGCTGTTCCTTTCGCTCCTCACGGGCGGCGTCGCGGGCGTGCTCGCGTCTTTCGCCGCGCCCCTTCTGGCGGGCAGGGACTTCGTCCGCCCCAACGCGCCCGAGTGCGCGGGACTGACGACGGTCACGCTCATACTGTTCATGGGCGTCGAGCCGCTGTCCTTCGGCCCCTTCGTGCCCGCGCGCATGCTGTGCGCGCTCCTCACGCTCCTCGCGGGCAGGAGCCGCGGCGCGTTCGCCGCGGTCGCGGCGGGCATGGTGAGCGGCGCGGGCTGCGCGCTCGCGCACGGCACGGGCGGAGCGGGCGTCATGGCGATGACCGCTGTGAGCGCGATGTGCGCCGCCGCGTTCTCCTCGGGCGCGCGTCCCATCCCCGCGACGGCGGCGGTGCTGGGCTGCGCGGGCGCGGGCTACGGCCTGGGCGGTCTGGGCTACGGCGTGCCGTGGGAACTGATATCGTACGCGGCGGGCGCGCTGGTGTTCGTCGCACTCCCGCCCGTTGCGGTGCGGGGGATAGCGGAGCATTTCCGTCCCGCGCCCCGCCTGACCGCCGCCGCGGCGGCTTCGGGCATGGGCAGACTGCTGCCCGAACGCCTGGTGCGCACGGCGGAGGCGCTGGGGGACATGAGCGTCATGCTGACGGAGGACGCGCAGGGCGATCCGCGATTTGCGGACAGTCTGGCGAGCGCCCTCACGGGCGTGTGCGCGGACTGCGAACGCAAAGAGAGCTGCCCGCTCTCGGCGGACATGCGCGCGCTGGCGGCGGACTTCCTCGCGGGCGGGGGCAAGCTGAAATCAGGCATACTCTCGCTGCCCTGCCCGGGCGGCGGGCGCATGTTGCGCACCGCCAACGAATCGGCGGGCAAACTGCGCGCGCTCATGAACGCCGCGCACGGCGAGGAGCGCAGCGCCGCCAGCTACGCGGAGCGGCTGGACTCCCTTCGCCGGCTGATGCTCCGCCTCGCCAGGCTGGTGGCGGAGGAGCGCAGATACGACGTGGCGACGAGCGACAAGCTCGCGCGCGATCTGCCCGAATGCGGTCTGGCGTGCGGGGGCGCGCTGGCGACGGCGGACAGGCGGGGCATCGTGCTCCTGCCCTCGGGCACAGCTCCCGAACGCGCCGAGCGCGCCGTGAGCAGGTCGCTGGGCGGCGTGCGCGTGGAACGCACGGAGGACGTCGCGCCCGGCTGGACGGCGTACTCCTTCGCGCCCGCGCCCCGATTGGGCGTGGTGTACGCCGCGGCGCAACGCTCGCTTAACGGCAAGGGCGCGTGCGGGGATTCGTGGTCGGCGGTGCGCGAAGGCGGGCTGGCGATGATATCGCTGTGCGACGGCAGCGGCACGGGCGGTGAGGCGGCGCGGCTGTCCCAGACGACGCTGTCCCTGCTCGAGAGCCATTGCCGCGCGGGCTTCGACGCGGAGGACGGCATCGCGAGCGTGAACGCCTTCCTGTCCTCGCGGGCGGGCGAGGAGTTCTCCGCGCTCGACCTCGTGCGCATCGATCTGGAGAGCGGCGCGACGGACATCATCAAGGCGGGCTCGCCCGCGACCTATCTCATACACGGCGACGGCCTGACGCGCATAGACGGTTCGTCGCTGCCCGTGGGCGCGCTGGAACGCGCTTCGTACGCGCTCGCGCGCAAGACGCTCGTGCCGGGCGACGCGCTCGTGCTAGTGACGGACGGCGCGAGCGACGCTCTGCCCGACCTGCCCGAGCTGATAATGTCGCGCTCGCCCCTCAACGCCCGCGCCATGGCGGAGAGCCTGCTCTCCGCCGCGCTGTCGCGCGGTGTGCCCAAGGACGACATGAGCGTGCTCGTCGTGCGCGTGCTGGAAAAGAGCGAATGAAAAAGGACGTCGGATGTTTCCGACGTCCTTTTCGCGTGCGCTTGCGCTCGCCATAGGGGCGCGCGGCCGCGTTCATAGAAATATCATGATGAGCGAGTTGACCGCGCCCACGAGCGCGCCCAGCAGTCCGCCCAGATTGACGATGGCGCGCAGTTCGCGCTTCATCACCGTCATGAACAGCCCTTCCAGCTCCTTCATGTCCATTTCGCGCACTTTGGCGGCGACCGTCCCAGCGATGTCGAACCCCGCGATGACGTCCGCCAGCTTGTCCACGACGTACCGCCTGTAAGCGCCCGCCGCCAGCTCCGCCACGCGTTCCTTGGTCAGTCCCGCGCTCTCGAGCGCGCCTTTGACGGGCGTGTCCAGCAGTTTGTCTATCTCCTCGCGCACTACGGGCCTTGCCGTTTCCTCGCCGTGCTCGGCGAGATAGTCCCGCAGTCTTTCGCCCGCGCTCTCCGCCAGCTTGGCCGCCACGCGGTCGCCGCCCAGCAGTCCGAGCAGTCCGCCCAGACCTCCGCGGGACGCGACCGCCTTGCCCGCGTGCTCGGCGAGCAGGGCGGGGAGGTCGAGCTTGCCCGCCGCCCGCATAAGCTCCGCCGTGACGGCGTCCGTCGCGCGGTCGGCCAGTCGGGACGCGCCGCCCTCGCCGCCCAGCGAGTCGGCTACGCCGCGCACGGACAGTCCGTCGTCCGTCGCGCTCAACGCGTTCGCCGCGATATCGCCCACGCGCGCGCATATCTCGTCGCTCGCGAACAGCTTCTGTATGTCCGAGGGCGTGACGAGCTGCGTGCCCACCGCCTTGCCGAGCGCCCGTCCCAGAGCTTCCTTGCGCTTGGGGATTATGCCCGGCGTGAACGGCAGACGCAGCTTGCCGATGTACTTGGGCCGATACGGCCGGAAAAGCATCCTGACCGCCAGCCAGTTCGTGAAGAACCCGATGATCGCTCCGATCACGGGTCCGCTCGCTATCTTTATCGTAAGTTCCAGCCAATAAGGCAAAAGCGTCGACCTCCCGTTCGCGGCTTCCCGCCGCCCTATAATTATATTTGACCGAAACGCCGTTGTCAATACTTTTCGGGCGCGTCGGGCATGGCGGGCGGGAAACGGGCGAGGGTGAAAAACCGCGCTCTGCCGCGCGGCGCGCAAGTGTCGTGTCCCTACATTGAACAGTGGTAAAAAGGGCGTCATCGCGCATTTAAAGCCGTTACAGCGCATCTTGCTTTTCGAAAATTCGTTCGGCGGCGGAAAAATGTTCGAAAATGCTTTATTTTTTTGCGCGTATGTGTTATAATGTGTGCATAAGGAGAACGTCTAATGGAAGAGAAAGTCAAAGGCAGTTATACCGCCGATAACATCCAGGTGCTGGAAGGGCTGGATCCCGTCCGCAAACGCCCCGGAATGTATATCGGATCGACGGACGAACGCGGTCTGCATCACCTGATCGTGGAGGTCGTGGACAACGCCGTGGACGAAGCGCTGGCGGGGTATTGCGATACCTGCAGCGTGGAGATAGCGGCGGACGGCAGCGTGTCCGTCACGGACAACGGCCGCGGCATACCCGTCGACATGAAGAAGATCGTCAAGAACGGCAAGCAGGTGGAGGTGTCCGCCGTGGAGATCGTCATGACGCATCTGCACGCGGGCGGCAAGTTCGGCGGCGGAGGCTACAACGTGTCGGGCGGTCTGCACGGCGTGGGCGTGACCGTCGTCAACGCGCTCTCCGAATGGCTGGACGTGGAGGTCGCGCGCGACGGCAAGCTGTACCGTCAGCGTTTCAATCGCGGCGTGCCCATGCGCGCGCTCGCGGTGGTGGGCAAGACGGACAAGCGCGGCACCAAGGTCTCCTTCATGCCCGATCCCGAGATATTCGAGACCACGGAGTTCAACTACGATACCATACGCAACCGTCTGCGCGAGGTGGCGTACCTCAACAAGGGCTTCACCGTGCATCTCAAGGACGACCGTCCGGGTCGTGAGCGCGAGGACACGTTCAGGTACGACAACGGCATACTCGACTTCGTGGAATACCTCAACCGCACCAAGGAAACGCTCTTCCCCCAGGCGCTGTACATCGAGAAGCAGAACGCCGACAACGAGGTGGAGATCGCCCTGCAATACAACGACGGCTACAACGAGGTAATCTACGCCTACGCCAACAACATAAACACCGAGGAGGGCGGCACGCATCTGGACGGATTCAAGAACGCCCTCACCAAGATAATCAACGACTACGCGCACAAGAACGGCATGCTCAAAGAGGACGACAAGCTCTCGGGCGAGGACGTGCGCGAGGGTCTGACCGCTGTCATCTCCGTCAAGCTGCGCGAGCCGCAGTTCGAGGGCCAGACCAAGACCAAGCTGGGCAACAGCGAGATGCGCGGCGTGGTGTCCAAAGTGCTCACCGAGGGGCTGGGGACGTACCTCGAAGAGAACCCCGCCCAGGCCAAGGAACTGGTGCTCAAGACCATAACCGCGCAGCACGCGCGCGACGCGGCGCGCAACGCCCGCGAGCTCACCCGCCGCAAGGGCGTGCTCGGCAGCTCCACGCTGCCCGGCAAGCTGGCCGACTGCTCGGACAAGGACCCCTCCAACACCGAGATATACATCGTCGAGGGCGACTCCGCGGGCGGCACCGCGAAGCAGGGCCGCGACCGTCGTTTCCAGGCGATACTCCCGCTGCGCGGCAAGATACTCAACGTGCAGAAGGCGCGGCTCAACCGCGTGCTGGAAAACGCCGAGATAAAGGCGATGATAACGGCGTTCGGCTGCGGCATCGGCGACGAGTTCGACGAGTCCAAACTGCGCTACGACAAGATAATATGCATGACGGATGCCGATGTGGACGGCTCGCACATACGCATACTGCTGCTCACTTTCTTCTACAACTTCATGCGTCCGCTCATCGAGAAGGGGCACGTGTACAGCGCGATGCCGCCCCTCTATAAGATAAGCAAGGGCAAGCGCGTGGAGTACGCGTACTCGGACGCAGAGCTCGCGAGCAAGCTGGACGAGATGGGCAGGAAGGGCTGCGAGGTCCAGCGCTACAAGGGCCTGGGCGAGATGAGCAAGGACCAGCTCTGGGAGACCACCATGAGCCCCGAGCACCGCACGCTCATACGCATAACCATGGAAGACGCCTTCGCGGCCGACGAGATCTTCTCCACGCTGATGGGCGACCAGCCCGAGCTGAGGCGGCAGTTCATCGAAGAGAACGCCAAGCTGATCGAGACCAAGGATCTGGACGTTTAAGGGAGGAGCAACAGTGTCAGTAAAGAAGGACGAACGGCCGAGAGTGCCGGACAATACGAAATATCTCGTCCATAAGCTGGACGATGAGATGAAACAGTCGTTCATCGCGTACGCGATGGCGGTCAACGTCTCCCGCGCGATACCCGACGTGCGCGACGGCTTCAAGCCCGTGCACCGCCGCATCCTCTACGCCATGAACGAGCTGGGCGTGACTTCGGACAAACCTTACCGCAAGTGCGCGCGTATCGTGGGCGACGTGCTGGGCAAGTACCACCCTCACGGCGACTCGTCGGTGTACTACGCGCTCGTGCGTCTGGCGCAGGACTTCTCCATACGCGAACCGCTCGTGGACGGGCAGGGCAACTTCGGTTCGGTGGACGGCGACCCCGCCGCGGCCATGCGATACACCGAGGCGCGTCTTTCCAAGATAGCGAGCGAGATGCTGCGCGACATCGACAAGGAAACGGTGGACTGGCAGGGCAACTTCGACGAAACGCTGGAAGAGCCCGTCGTGCTGCCCGCGCGTTTCCCCAATCTGCTGGTCAACGGCTCGGACGGCATAGCCGTGGGCATGGCGACCAACATCCCCCCGCATAACCTGGGCGAGGTCATCGACGGCGTTTGCGCCATTATCGACGACCCCGAGATAACGGTGGACGATCTGATGAAGTACATCCCCGCGCCCGACTATCCCACGGGCGGCCTGATCATGGGGCGCGCCAACATCCGTTGCGCGTACCGCACGGGCAAGGGCGGCGTGGTCATGCGCGCGCGCACGGAGATCGAGGAGTTCGGCGAGAACGCGCGCGGCGGAGCGCGCCAGCGCATAATCGTCACCGAGCTGCCCTATCAGGTCAACAAGGCGCTGCTCATCAAGTCCATCGCCGATCTGGTCAACGACAAGCGCATCGAGGGCATAGCGGACGTCAAGGAAGAGTCCGACCGCGACGGCATGCGCATTGTCATCGACATCAAGCGGGACGCGCAGGCTCAGGTCGTGCTCAACACGCTGTACAAACACACCAACCTCCAGGTGTCCGACGGCATCATCTTCCTCGCGCTCGTACACGGCGAGCCGAAGATAGTCAACCTCAAAGAGATGCTGGTCTACTACCTCGAGCACCAGAAAGAGGTCATCACGCGCCGCACCAAGTTCGACCTGGAAAAGGCGGAGGAGCGCGAACACATATTGCAGGGTCTGGTCAAGGCGCTCGCCAACATCGACGAGGTCGTGCAGATAATCAAGACGAGCCGCGACAGGTACGAGGCCAGCGAGCGTCTGATGTCCGCGTTCTACCTCTCCGACAAGCAGACCAACGCCATACTCGACATGCGTCTGTCCCGACTGACCTCCCTCGAGGTCGAGCAGCTCAACCGCGAGCTCGCCGAGCTGGAACAGAAGATAGCCGAGCTCAAGAGCATACTCGCCGATCCCGCGAAAGTGCTCGCCATCATCAAGAGCGAGCTGCTGGACATCAAGGAAAGATACGGCAATCCCCGCCGCACCGAGCTGTGCATCGACTACGACGAGATCGACATCGGCGACCTCATCGACCGCGAGGACGTCGTCATAAGCATGACGCATTTCGGCTACATCAAGCGCCTCCCCGTGGCCGAGTACAAGGTGCAGCACAGGGGCGGCAAGGGCGTCACCGCGCACAAGCCCAAGGAAGAGGACTTCGTGGAGACCATGCTCACCACCTGCACGCATGACGACCTGCTGTTCTTCACCAACAAGGGCAGGGTGTATTGCATCAAGGCGTACGAAGTGCCCGAGGCGGCGCGCACCACGCGCGGCAGGGCGATAGTCAACCTGCTCCAGCTCTCCGAGGGCGAGGCCGTCACCGCGGTCATACCCCTGCGCGAGGATCAGACGCAGGGTAACCTCATGATGGCGACCAGGGGCGGCATAATCAAAAAGACGCCCGTCGATCAGTTCACCAAGATCCGTCGGGGCGGTAAGATAGCCATCGCGCTGGCGGAGGGCGACGAGCTGATAAGCGTGCAGTTCACGGGCGGCCGCGACGAGATACTCATCGCGTCCTCGGGCGGCAAGTGCATACGCTTCTCCGAAGACGACGTGCGCGCGATGGGCAGAGATACCATGGGCGTGCGCTCCATGCGTCTGGACGAGGGCGAGGTGGTCGTGGACATGACCGTCGTCTATCCCGGCTGCGAGGTGCTCACCGTGTCCCAGTACGGCTACGGCAAGCGCACCGACATCGACGAATACCGCCTGCAGTCGCGCGGCGGCAAGGGCGTCAAGGCGGGCGTGTTCAACGAACAGACGGGCAAGCTCGTCAACCTCAAGCTGGTCGATCCCGACGAGGACATCATGCTCATAGCCGACAACGGCACCATCATCCGCATGCGCGCCAAGGAGATATCCAAGATCTCCCGCGACACGCGCGGCGTGCGCATGATGAAGGTCAAGGGCGAGGGACAGATAGTCTGTGTCGCCAAGGCAAAGCCGTACGAGGAAGAAGAGGAAGGCGGGGAAGCCGCCGAAGGCTGACAGGATATCGTCCGCCCCTTTGTCGGGGGCGGACTTGCCTTTTCGGGCGACGGCGCGCGGTTTTTCGGCTTACGGGACGACGCGCCGCCCGAATTAGAATTGCATTAAAAAAAGCGCGCGCGGTAGGGCCGACGTTGACAAGGCCCGCGGCGGGTGGTATACTTTATCTAACCTATAAAAGGGAGGTAAAACAAGACAATGGGCGGATTCAAGAGGGATAATCCCATCATCCAGTTCGTAAACGTGATCGGCCAGATACTGGCGTTCATCACCGTCATACTCTGGTTTATCACGTTGCTCAACAGCGCGATAGGCGGATCGACGGGCGAGTATTTCCTGGGCGACTCCACCGGCGTGCTGGAGTACATCAAGTACTGGGCGACGCTGCTCACGCTCGCACTCTCCGGACTTGAGCTGGCCTTCCGCAAGTGGTGGCTCTTCATCATCTATGCGGTCGTGATCGCGGGTTGCGTGATCATTATGTTCTTCCCGGGCGTGCGCGACACATTGCTGGGTATGGTGGCCTGAGGGGCCTCCTCGGATGGATATTTTTAAGGATACGGAGCAAAAGCGCGGTCATGCGACCGCGCTTTTGCGTTATGTTCGTTTTTTGTCTTGCCAAACGCGGCGTAACGTGTTATAATCGGGCTATGGATCTTCAGCAGATATGGAATGCCGTCCTGACGTTCTTCTCGGACAGCGGATGGCGTATAGTGACCTTTCTCGCGGTCTTGGTCGTGGGCGTGCTCATCGTGCGCGCGCTGTGCTACGCCATCGGGCGGATAATGCTCCGCAGCCGCGTGGACAAGACGCTCACGGGCTTCATCGTGACCGTCTGCCGCTTCGTGCTGTACCTCGTGTTGGTGTTCGTGCTGGCGGGCGTGCTGGGCATCGACCTGTCGCCGCTCGCGAGCGCCATCTCCGCCGGTCTGGTCGCCATAGGCCTGGCGTTGCAGAACAGCCTTTCCAACATCGCGAACGGCGTGATAATCATCTACACGCGCCCCTTCAAAGAAGGGGACTACGTCAAGATCGGCTCCGTGACGGGTACGATAAAGAGCATCGGCCTGTTCGTCACCGAGCTGGTGTCCGACGACAACAAAAAGGTGGTCATGACGAACTCCAACGTCATCAACGACACCATAAGCAACTATTCCGAACGCCTCACGCGCCGTGTGGACATGCTCTTCTCGGTGAGCTACGACACGGACATCGAAAAGGCCAAGAACGTCATCAAAGAACTGATAGACGCGCACCCGCTCACGCTCAACGAACCCGCTCCCATCGTGCGCCTGCACGAGTTCAAGGACAGCTGCATAAACATCGTGACGCGCATGTGGGTCAAGAACGAAAACTACTGGGCGGTGTATTGGGACATGAACGAGAGCGTGTTCGCCGCCTTCAAGGAGAACGGCATCGAGATACCGTTCAACCAGATAGACGTGCACGTCAAGGAGGATAAATGATGCTCCACCTCATCCTTTCCGAGGCCGCGACGGAAACGCCCGCCGCGTCCGCTCCCTCCGTTTTCCCCATGATAATAACGCTGGGGCTGTCCGTCGTGCTGCTCTTCGTGCTGCTCGTGCTCTTCCTCACGCGTAAGCGCATCTCGCCCATGGTGTACGCGTCCAGAGCGCTGAGCGTGGAGCTCCAGGCCGCCGAGGCCTTCGCCGCGGCGCCCGACAAGGCCTCCTTCAAGCGCCTCTACAAGGCGATACGCAAGGCGGAGAGCCGTATGCTGGACGTGGCGTACGCGGGCGTGGTGGAGCTGGACCCCGTGCACGAACTCCAGAAGGAATCGCTCAACATCTGCCGCAGCCTGGAAGTCGTGGGCGCGGACGGAAAGCGTCGGGCGGGGCTGGCGGGCGTGTTGCTGGAGAACGCGCGCAGATCCGCCGAACTCATCCTGCCTTACGCGTCCGAAACGGTGGACGACGACCCGCTATCGCTCTCCCGTAAGAGCGGCGCGGAGGCCTACCTCCGCTCCGTGGAGTCCTCGCGCACGGGCGGCGACGAAAAGGACGACTGAAAAACGCTTGACAGATCGTGGACGACGTTATATAATGATACGGAAATTAGATTAAACGTCCGTTTAATCATTATCGAAGGAAGTCCATGAAAAAGATATACGACATAACGGGAATGACGTGCGCAGCCTGCTCCGCGGCGGTGGAGAGGGCGGCGCGCAAGGTAGAGGGCGTGAGGAACGCGACGGTGTCGCTGCTCGCGGCCTCTCTTACCGTGGACGGCGACGCCCCGCCCGAGAAGATCATCGCGGCGGTGACGGCCATCGGCTACGGCGCGGCGGAGAAGAAGGAAGAGCATTCGGTGGGCGCGGTGCACGCCTCGGAGGCTCGCCGACTGCTCGTGAGGCTGATCGTCAGCGCGGTGCTGATGGTGCCCGTGATGTACCTCGCGATGGGGAGCATGGCGGGCCTGCCCGTGCCGCACGGCGAGATCGGCTCGAAGATAAACGTCGCTTTGCAGTGCGCGCTCACCATAGCCGTGGGCGTGGTCAACAAACGGTTCTTCGTGAGCGCGGCAAAGGGCTTGCGGCACCTGTCCTTCAACATGGACACGTTGGTGTCGCTGGGCTCGCTGGCGTCCTTCGCGGTGGGCGTGGTCGGCATGGTCATGACGTTCACGGCGGCGGACGACGCGGGCAGGGCGGCGGCTCACGACTTCATGTACTTCGACTCGGCGGCGATGGTGCTCACGCTGGTCACGGTGGGCAAGTTCCTGGAAGCGCTTTCCAAAAAGCGCACCACGTCCGCGATAGACGGGCTGATAGGCCTGCGGCCGTCCCGAGCGCGCGTCGAGCGTAACGGGCGGGAAGAGGTCGTGCCCATCGCGGAGCTTGCGGCGGGCGACGTGTTCATCGTCCGCGCGGGCGAGAGCATACCCACGGACGGCACCGTGCTCTCGGGCGAGGGCGCCGTCAACGAATCGGCCATAACGGGCGAGAGCATCCCGCGCGACGTCGCCGCGGACGACTCCGTCATCGGCTCGTGCGCGCTGGAAAGCGGATACCTCCGCGTCCGCGCGGACAGAGTGGGCGAGGACACCACGCTCGCGCGCATCATAACGGCGGTGGAGAACGCGTCCGCGTCCAAGGCCCCCGTGGGCAGGCTTGCCGACCGCATCAGCGGCATATTCGTGCCCTGCGTCATAGGCATCGCGCTGCTGGTGTTCGTCATATGGCTGTTCGCGAGCGGACTGCGCGTGGACGTCGCGGTCATACGCGCCGCCAGCGTGCTGGTCATATCCTGCCCGTGCGCGCTCGGGCTGGCGACCCCCGTCGCCATCACCGTGGGCGTGGGACGCGCCGCAAAAGAGGGAATACTGGTCAAGAGCGCGGCCGCGCTCGAACACGCGGGCAAGATAACGACGGTGGCGTTCGACAAGACGGGTACCGTCACCGAAGGCCGGCCGCGCGTCACGCGCGTGGCGGGCGACGAGTCGCGGCTCGCCGAGGTGGCCGCGGTGGAGCGGCTCAGCTCGCACCCCGTTTCCGCGGCGATAACGGCGTACGCCGACGAGCGCGGACTGCCCGCGCCGGACGCGGGCGACTTCGCGCAGTTCTTCGGCGGCATATCGGGCAGCTCGGGCGGCAGAAGATACGTCATCGGTTCGGTGTCGCTCATGCAGAGCCGCGGCGTCGATCTCTCGGCGTTCGCGAAGGATATCGAGGCGATACGCGGCGAGGGCGGCAGCGCCGTCGTGGTGGAAACGGATGGCAGGGCGGTGCTCCTTCTGGGGCTGGCCGACCGCCCGCGCGAGGGCGCGAAAGAGGCGATAAGCGAGCTCAAGCGCATGGGCGTCAAGACCGTCATGCTGACGGGCGACGGCGAAGGCGCGGCGGAATACGTGCGTCGGGAGCTGGGCATAGACGAGGTCGCGTACTCGCTCAGGCCGGAGGACAAGGCGGAGCGGCTGCGCGCGTTGAAAGAGCGGGGCGAGGTCGTGGCGTTCGTGGGCGACGGCATCAACGACGCTCCCGCGCTGGCCACGGCGGACGTGGGCTTCGCCATGGGCGGCGGCACGGACATCGCCATGGACGCGGCGGACTTCGTGCTGACGAACGGCAACATCGGCAAGGTGGCGTTCGGCGTGCGGCTGTCCCGTCGGGCTATGCGCATAATAAAGGAAAATCTGTTCTGGGCGTTCATATACAACGTGATATGCATACCCATTGCCGCGGGCGCGTTCGCCGCGCTGGGGTTCGTCATCACGCCCATGATAGGCTCGCTCGCGATGAGCCTGTCCTCGGTGTGCGTGGTGCTCAACTCACTGCGGCTGTACGGCGGCTCCCGTAAGCTCATGCCCAAGGGCGAAACGCCCTTGCAGGAAGTGCGGGAGTGCGACTCCGCCTGCCCGATAAACGCTTCGGACGCGAGCGGCGACGAAAAAGACGAAAAACGGGAGAACGTTCCCGGGGAGGATAGTAACATGAGAACATTCAAGATAACGGGCATGATGTGCATGCACTGCGTGGGCAGAGTGAAGAAGGCGCTGGAAGACCTCGGGCTCAAAGCGGAAGTCGACCTCGAGAGCGGCACCGCCAAGGTGACGGGCGACGCCGACGACGCGGCCGTCGTCAAGGCCGTGGCGGACGCGGGCTACGAAGCGGAGCGCGTCTGATGCGTTCGGTATTCACGGTGACCGCCGCCGATCTGCGGGACGCGGTCGTGGACACGCGCTACGACCTCCGCGTGGTCGGCATAACGAAAGAGGACGCGGGCGCGGTCAAGGCGCGCCTGCGCGACCTGTACGGCAAGGACTTCGACGTCGGCGAGGGCGAGCTGACCGTACCCGGGGACGACAGCCTGTTCAAAACGAGGCACTCCGTGGGCGACCTCATGCACGTCATGAAGCGTCTGACCGCGGAGGACGGCTGCCCCTGGGACAAGGCGCAGACGCACGCGTCCATACGCGTCAACGCGGTGGAAGAGGCGTACGAGCTGAGCGAGGCGATAGACAGCGGCGACGTGGACAATCTGCGCGAGGAAACGGGCGACCTGTTGCTGCAGGCGGTGTTCCACATGGACATCGCCGAGCGCACGGGCGAGTTCACCCGGGCAGACGTGCTCACCGAGCTGGTGCATAAGCTGGTCAGCCGCCACACCCACATCTTCGGCAGCGAAAAGGCGACCTCGCCCGAAGAGGCGCTGCGCGCCTGGGAAGCCGCCAAGGCGGTGGAGAAGAAGGCGAGCGGGCTGGACGCCCAGCTCGCGCGCATACCCGAGTCGTTCCCCGCGCTGCTGCGCGCGCAGAAGACGGTGCGCAAGCTCGTCAAGGACGGGCTGGTGAACGACGCTCCGCCCGCGGGCGCGGACGACCTGCTCCGCGTCGTGTGCGGGTGCCTTCTCACGGGCGCGGACGCGGAAGTGGACCTTCCCAAAGCGCTCGCGGAGCTGGTGGAGGGGTATAAGTCCGGACGCGTCGCCAAGGTGAGCGACGTCGGAGCGGACAAGGCATGACGGACATAAAGAAACTGCTGAGGCGCGGGTGCAAGACGCTCGCGCCCCTCGCCGGATACAGCGACGTGGCCTTTCGCAGGCTGTGCCGCGATTTCGGCGCGGACCTCGCCGTGACCGAGATGGTGTCGGTGGCGGGGCTGAACTACCGCGGCAAAAAGACCACGCTGCTCATGCGCATCGCTCCCAACGAGCAGCCGTCCTGCGTCCAGCTCTTCGGCCGCGAGCCCGAGCAGTTCGAACGCGCGCTCGATCATCCCGAGGTGCGCGCTTTCGACATAATAGACGTCAACATGGGCTGCCCCGTGCGCAAGGTGTTCGGCCACGGTGAGGGCAGCGCGCTTCTGGGCGAGCCCGAACGCGCCGCCGCCATAGTGCGCGCGCTCAAAAAGGGCGACAAGCCCGTGACGGTCAAGATGCGCCTGGGCATAACGGACAAGTCGGGCGCGGTGGACTTCGCCAAGGCCATGGAGCAGGCGGGAGCCGACCTCATCACCGTGCACGGCCGAACGCGCGAGCAGCTCTATTCGGGCGAGGCGGACTGGGACGAGATCAGAAAGATAGCCGCCGCCGTGTCCGTGCCCGTGCTGGGAAACGGCGACGTGCGCGACGACAACATCGCCGAGCGCATGGAGGGCGTCTACGGCGTCGCCATAGGCCGCGGCGCGGTGGAGAACCCGCAGATCTTCACGGGCGAGCGCCGCCTGACGCGCTTCCAGGTGTTCATGAAACACATGGAGTACGGCCTGGAATACTTCGGCGAGCGGTACGTCGTGACCACTCTGCGCGGCTTTCTGCCCTTCTATCTCAAGGGCATCCCCGACATCCGCCGCATACGCAACGCCGCCATGGTCTGCAAGGACCCCTCCGCCCTCATCGACCTGTTAAAAGATGTCGAATGACGGTGTGCGGACGGTAAAACCGCGTTCCGACGCTTGCGTTTTTTGCGGCGCGGTGATATAATTGAGGCGAAAACGGAACGAAAAAAGGAGGCATTTCGATATGCTGGATAAAAAGGTATCCGACCTGGTAAACACTCAGGTGAATAAGGAGTTCTACTCCGCTTATCTTTACATGGATTACGCCAACTACTTCGCCGATCGCGGGCTGAACGGCTTCGCGCACTGGTACGAAGTGCAGGCTCAGGAAGAGCGCGACCACGCGCTCGCCATGCGCACTTACCTCATCGACAACGGCGTTGCGGTCAAGTTCACCGCCATCGACGCGCCCGAGGGCGGCTACAAGTCCGACCTCGCCGTGCTGGAAGCGGGTCTGGCGCACGAGCGTTACGTCACGTCGCTCATCTCGGAGATCTACACCGCGGCGATGGAGAAGCGCGACTACAAGACCATGCAGTTCCTTGACTGGTTCGTCAAGGAGCAGGGCGAGGAAGAGAAGAATGCCGACGACCTCATCAAGAAGATGAAGCTGTTCGGCAGCGACACCAAGGGCCTGTACATGCTCGATCAGGAGCTGGCGGCGCGCGTCTACACGCCGTCCACGCCCAACGCGACCAACGCGTAAGTTATGATAAAGACCAACGCCATGCGCTTGCTGGACGCCCGTAAGACGGCATACGTCCCGCACGAGTACGACGCGTCCGTGACGGACGGCGGGCTGGTCGCCGACACGCTGGGCGAGCCGCGTGACCACGTGTTCAAAACGCTGGTCACGGTGTCGGCCAAGGGCGAACACCTGGTGTTCGTGGTCCCCGTGTGCCGCGAGCTGGACCTCAAAGCCGCCGCGCGCGCCGCGGGCGCCAAATCGGTCGCCATGATCAAACAGAAGGAGCTGGAACCGCTGACGGGCTACGTCCACGGCGGTTGCAGTCCCGTGGGCATGAAAAAACGCTTCCGCACGTTCATCGACGAAAGCGCCGTCGACCTCGCGACGATATACGTCAGCGGGGGCAGGCGCGGCGTGCAGATGGAAGTTTCGCCCAAAGCGCTCGCCGAGGTCTGCGGCGCGACGTTCGCGCCCATCGCTACTGACGACGGCGCGGCTGAAGAGTAAAACGACACAGGGTCGCGGGGATGCCCCCGCGACCCTGTGTCTTATATAGATATCATTTTTATTTTATATATAAAGCATTTTTTCGTGCTTGGCGGCGCGCGCTTTATCGCGCGTTTTTTTACCGCGCCGAATGTCTTCTTCCGCGCTCGTCCGATATTGAACGGATCGGCGCGGCGTTTAAAGGGCGGGGAGGCTCTCGCAGAAGGCGAGGAACGCCGCCGAATCGCCTTCGTGGTCGGGACGGACCTCGTCGTCGCTCATGATGGGGAAGTCCGTCAAAAAATATGTTTCCATGCCCGCGCGGCTGCCCGACGCGACGTCCTCTTTCATGTCGTTGCCCACGATGAGCGTACGGGCGGGGTCCATGCGCAGGCGTTCGAGCGTCTGGACGTAATAGCCCGTGCCGGGCTTGGCGTAGCCGCTCGTTTCGTAGGACGTGACGAGCTCGAAGTCGGAGGCGTCGAGCCCGCCCCATTCCAGCCTGCGCAACAGCGCGCACAGCGGAAAGAGGGGGTTGGTGGTGACGACGAGGCGGTAGCCCTTGCTCTTCAGCACCCCGACGGCCTTTATCATGAGCGGTTTTTTCGTCACGACGGGCGCGAGCGCGAGGTACTCGTGGTCGTACAGCTCCATCATGCGCGCTTCCAGCTCGCGTGCGGTCATGCCCGTGCGCTCCTTCATGTTCTCCGCGTATTCCAGGAACGCTTCGCGGTTGGTGCGCGAGCCGTCGTTGGATATCATGCAGACGGGGGAGCGCAACACCGTTTTGACTATGTCCTCCGCCTTGTCGTACCCCGCGAACTTACGGCGTATGGCGTCGGCGTAAGCGGGGATGAAGCGTTCCGCCTCGCAGTCGATGAGCGTGCCGTCCATATCGAAAAAAACGTTTTCAATCATTATCGTGTCTCCGTGTACATTACCCGCATATGATAGCATATTTCGCGCCCGCGCGCAAGAAAAATCGCGCGTCCGCCGTGCGCGCATATGTAAAGAATCCGTCACATATGCCTCCGCTTGCGCGTGGTCTTGACAACGCTTTCGGCATGTGGTATATTATGCAGGTAAGGAGAACAGAGGATGATCATAACCAAGACCCCTTTCAGAATGAGCTTTTTCGGCGGCGGTACCGACCTGCCCGATTTTTTCCGTGAGAACGGCGGAGCGGTGCTCTCCACCACTTTCGATAAATACTGTTACGTCACCGTGCGGCATCTGCCGCCCTTTTTCGATTACAGCAGCGAGATATGCTACGCGCGCACGGAGCGCGTGACCCGCGTGGCGGACATCGAGCACCCCGCGGTGCGCAACGCCATGGCCATGCTGGACATGCACGAACTGCGCCTGACGTACGAGGCGGATCTGCCCTCGCGTTCGGGCCTGGGCACGAGCAGCTCGTTCGCGGTGGGCATGCTGAACGCGTTCTACGCGCTCAAAGGCAAGTACGCGGATAAGAAGCGTCTGGCGGACGACGCCATAAAGCTGGAGCGCGAGCTGTGCCGCGAGGCGGGCGGCTGGCAGGACCAGATCGCGGCGGCGTTCGGCGGGCTGAACCGCATCAACTTCGACGCGGACGGCTACACCGTCGATCCCGTCATCATATCGCCCGAGCGCAAGAGCGCGCTGGAGGACTCGCTCATGATGTTCTTCACGGGCTTCACGCGTTTTTCCGCGGACGTGCAGGCGACGCTCCGCTCGAGCATGAGGGACAAGACCGCCGAACTGCGCGAGATGCTCGCGCTGGTGGACGTCGCGGAGAACGTGCTGGTGGACAAGAGCGTGCCGCTGGACGACTTCGGCAGACTGCTGGACGAGACGTGGAAGCTCAAGCGCGGCATATCGTCCTCGGTGTCCACCGACTCCATAGACGGGATATACGCGTCCGCGCGCAAGGCGGGCGCGCTGGGCGGCAAACTGCTGGGCGCGGGCGGCGGCGGTTTCCTGGTGTTCTACGTCCCCGCGGACAGGCGCGACGAAGTCATGCGCGCCATGGAGGGGCTGATGTACGTGCCTTTCCGCTTCGAGAACGGCGGGACGCGCGTCATCCACTACACGCCCGAAACGTACGTCATGAGAAACAGGGAGACCCATTGATGAAAACGGTTATAATGGCGGGCGGCAAAGGCACCCGCATAGCAAGCGTCAACTCCGAAGTGCCCAAGCCCATGATCCCCATCGCGGGCAGACCCATACTCGAACGTCAGACGGAGGTGCTCGTGCGCCAGGGCCTGACGGACATCACGATGGTCGTCGGTTACATGGGCGACGTCATACGCGACTATTTCGGGGACGGCAGTCGTTTCGGCGCGAACATCTCCTATGTCACGGAGACCGAGCCTCTCGGCACGGCGGGCGCGCTGTATCTGATGAAGGACGAGCTGAAAGAGGACTTTCTGCTGCTCAACGGCGACATCATATTCGACGTGGACATCGCTCGGTTCGCGGAAGCGCACAAGCGCGCGGGCGGGCTGGCCACAATACTGACGCACCCCAACAGTCATCCTTACGACAGCGGCCTGATATTTGCGGACGCGGACGGCCGCGTGACCAACTGGCTGCACAAAGAGGACGAGCGCAAGTGGTATCGCAACAGGGTTAACGCGGGACTGCACATGCTCTCGCCGGGGATACTCGCGCGGATGACCGAGCTCGTCAAACGCGACCTGGACCGCGACGTGCTCAAACCGCTCATCTCGGAAGGCCTGCTTTTCGCTTACGACTCGCCCGAATACGTGCGCGACATGGGTACGCCCGACAGGTACCGCGCCGTGGAGCGCGACATACTTTCGGGGCTGGTGGAACGCAAGTGCCTGTCCCGCCGTCAGCGCGCCGTGTTCCTCGACCGCGACGGCACGCTCAACAAATACGTGGGATTCCTGCGCGACATAGACGACCTCGAGCTCCTTCCGGGCGCGGCGGAGGCCGTGCGCATGATAAACGACAGCGGGTACCTCGCCATCGTGGCGACCAACCAGCCCGTCATCGCGCGCGGCGAGGTGACCGTGGCTCAGCTGGAAGAGATACACATGAAGCTGGAAACGCTGCTCGGCAGAGAGGGCGCGTACGTCGACGCGATATATTACTGCCCGCATCATCCCGACAGCGGTTTCGCGGGCGAGATAAAGGAACTGAAAATGGACTGCGATTGCCGCAAGCCCAAGCCGGGCATGCTGCTCGCCGCCGCCCGACGTTTCAACATCGATCTGTCGGAGAGCTGGATGGTGGGGGACGGCGATCACGACGTCGGTTGCGGCAAGAACGCGGGTTGCAGAACGGCGCGCATAGGCGAGGACCCGAACGCGGATATCTGCGGCGCCGACCTGCTCGACGTCGTGAAAAAGATAACGGAGGGCATATGAAAAAGGACGTGTCCGACTACATAGTCGAGCTCGTGACGCGCGTCCCCGCGTTGGAGCCTTGTTTCAAAGACATAGAGCGCGCGTACGCGCTCATGGAAGAGTGCTACGAAAAGGGCGGCAAACTGCTCATCGCGGGCAACGGCGGGAGCTGTGCGGACGCCGAGCACATGGTGGGCGAGCTGATGAAGAGCTTCAAGCTGCCCCGCAAGACGGACGGCGCGTTCGTGGACGCGCTCGTCGCCGCCGACCCCGTGCGCGGCAAGGACATAGCCGCGCGCCTGTGCCGCGGTCTGCCCGCGGTCGCGCTCAACAGTCATCCCGGCCTGCTCACCGCCACGATAAACGACGTCGAGCGGGGCGGCGAGATAATATTCGCCCAGCAGCTCTATTCTCTGGGAAGCGCGAGCGACCTGTTCTTCGGGATATCCACGTCGGGCAACTCGGAGGACGTGCTCTGCGCGGCGGCGGTCGCGCGGGCGACGGGCATGAAATTGGTGTCGCTCACGGGCGAAACGGGCGGAGAGCTGGCGAAGAAAGCCGACGCCGCCATACGCGTCCCCGCGCGCGAGACGTATCTCGTGCAGGAGCTGTGCCTGCCCGTGTATCACACGCTCTGTTTGATGCTGGAAGACAGATTCTTTTGCGAGGAAGGCCGATGACGACTATAAGAGACGTCCTGCCTTCGGACATTCCCGAGCTGCTGCGCATAACGGAGATGACGTGGATGCCGCCCCGAAGATCGGAGGAGCTGGCGGAATACGTCGTGTCGGCGTACCTCTCCGACAGCGTGTCCCGCTCTACGTTCGGACGCGTGGCGGCGACGGATAACGGGCTGGCGGGGTATGTGTTCGTGAGCGTGGCGGGGGAAGAGCCCTTCGGCGACATCGTACCCGTTTCCGAACGCCCCTTGCGCGCGGCGGAGTACGACTCCGACACGGAGATATACAAGAACGTGTGCGCGCGCCTGAAAGAGGAGCATGCGCCCGATTGCGGCTGCGAGCTGGTGCTGCTCGCCGTGGACCCCGCGCATCGCGGCATGGGGACGGGCAGGGCGCTGTTCCGCGAGGCGCTCGCGCACTTCCGCGAGCGCGGCGGGAAGGAATTCTATCTGTTCTCGGACAACACCTGCGACTACACGTTCTACGACGCTCACGGCCTGACGCGCGTGGGCACCGACCACACTTTCGGCAAAAGTTTTACAGTATTCATGTACAAAGGACCGCTCTGAACGTAAAGAGCGGTCTTTTTCGGAATTTTTTTATCAAACCCCCTTTACAAATCGCCCGTAATGCGGTATAATAGTTATGCGGCGGAAATCTACTTATTTCCTCTGACTATCATTCGCTGTATAAGGGAGAAAAAATGGAACAGAAAATCGTATTGGCCAAGCGGCCCAACAAAGAGATCTACGTGAAGGACGGCGTGCTCTACAAGTCCTTTGACAAGAGCTTCAAGAAGTCCGACGTCCTCAACGAGGCCATCAACCAGGCCAGGATCGAAGAGGCGGGCCTGACCATCCCCAAGATCTACGATGTCAGCATCAACGACGACGGGAACTACTACATCGCCATGGAATACATCGAGGGCAAGAGCCTCGAACAGCTCATGGCGGAGGACCCCGGCAAAACGGACGAATACCTGCGCAAGTTCGTTGAGATCCAGCGGGATATGCACAAATACAACGTTCCGCTCCTCAACCGCACCAAGGAGAAGTTCACGCGCAAGTTGTACGACGCGAACATCGACGGTACGATCAAGTACGAGCTCCAGATGCGTCTCAACGGCATGCCCACGCACTTCAAGCTGTGCCACGGCGACTACGATCCGTCCAACATCATCGTCACCGCGGACGGCAGATATTACATCCTCGACTGGTCGCACGCCACCACGGGCAACGGCTCGGCGGACGCGGCGCGCACTTACCTCATCTTCAAGCTCAAGGGTAAGGACGACCTCGCGGAAAAGTACATGAACCTCTATTGCGAGATAAACAACACCACGCGCCACTACGTGTCCAAGTGGCTGCCCATCGTCGCGGCTTCCCAGTCCGTCAAGGGCAAGCCCGAGGAGCGCGACTTCCTCATGAAGTGGGCGACCGTCGTGGAATACGAGTAAGCCTCGCCATCGAAAACGACAAAAGAGCAGCGGACCTTTCGGCCCGCTGCTTTTGCGTTGTCGTACTTTTTCGCCGCGTCCTTTTTCGGGCGCGTTTTTTCGTCGTTCGCGTTTTGTTTCCGCTTGCGCCGTGATATGATACAGGCGCGCCGGTGGCCGTTCGCGACCGTTCGCGCCGACCGCGTTACCCGCGTCAGCGGCGGGGCAGCTCGGGCGCGTCGCAGTCCAGCGATGCCCGCTCTTCGGGGGAGAGCCGCACGTCGAACGCCGCGACCAGTCGGGAGATGCGCTCGACGGAGGAGAAGGAAACGAGCGGGAACACGTTCACGCCCGAGCCGAGCAGGTACGCCGTCGCGACGGCGGACACGGGCACGCCGTGCGCTTCGGCGATGCGCTCCGCGCGGCGCAGACACTCCACGTTGGCGGGGCAGAGGAAACTGCGGCGGGCGTCACGGGAAAGCACGCTGTCGTCGCCGCCCGCGCGGTATTTGCCCGAAACGAATCCCATCGCCATGGCCGACCACGCGAACACGGGCATCCCGCATTCCTCGTAACGCTTGCGCTCGGCGTTGTTCGGGCCGGTGAGCGTCACGCAGCCGCCCCATATATCCTTGAACCGCGCGCCCATGGAAAACTGCGGCGAGCTGACGGAAAAGGGCGTCAGCCCGTGCGCCTCGGCGTAAGCGTTAGCCTCGTTGATGCGGGCGAGCGTCCAGTTGGACGCGCCCAGCGCGCGCACGGAGCCTTCCTTGACGAATACGTTCATGAACTCCACGATCTCGCCCACGGGTACGCGCGGGTCGTCGCGGTGCAGGAAGAGGATATCGATGTGCGACCGCAGGCAGTCCAGCGATCTCTCCACGTCCTGTCGGGCGTGCTTGGCAGACATTCGAGAAAAGCGTATGGGCAGGGCGGGGTGACAGCACTTGGTGGACACCACGACCTTGTCGCGGTCCACGCGCGTCAGCCATCTGCCCAGCACGCGCTCGCTGTTGCCTCCGCCGTATATGCGCGCGGTGTCGAACGCGTTTATGCCAGCGTCGAGCGCCGCGTCCAGCACGTCGAAGTTGTCGCGTCCCGCGTCCATGGCGGGGTTCATGCAACCGAAAACTATCCTTCCGACGGGTACGTTTATACCGCGTATCTTGCCTGTTTCCATCATCGGCCTCCTTTTATATCGTGATTATACACCACTTTCGCGCGTTTGGCAATCGTTATTGACAAATAGTCGCGCGGCGTGTATAATTTAATAAACGAATGACGGAGGACATTATGACGGCAGGCAAGATGAAGAAGCTGATAGACGTCGCCACGGGCAGGGTAAAGGCGGACGAGGTCATCAAGAACGCCACGATACTCGACGTGTTCAACGGTGGCTGGATGCGCGGCGACGTCGCGGTGTGCGGCGATCGCATCGCGGGCATAGGCAGGTATTCGGGCAAGCGCGAAACGGAGGGCGAAGGGAAATACGTCATCCCGTCCATGTACGACGCGCATCTGCATTTCGAGTCGGTCATGGTGCGGCCGAGCGAATACCTCAAGATAGCCGTGCCCAAGGGCGTGACGGCCTTCAACGCCGACCCGCACGAGATAGCCAACGTGCTGGGCGAAAAGGGCGTGCGGTTCATGAAGGAGGACGTGCGCGGCATACCCGTCGACGTCAATTTCATGATGCCTTCCTGCGTCCCCGCCGCTCCCGAGGACCATTCGGGCTGCGTGCTGGACGCCGCCGCTGTGCGCCGCATCTCGCGTGCGGTGGGCGCTTACGGCCTGGGCGAGATGATGAACTATCCCGGGGTGATAGGCTGCGACCACGACGTGCTCGCCAAGATAGCCTCCGCTCGCATCGTGGACGGACACGCGCCCTCGCTGAGCGGCGCGGAGCTGAACGCTTACGCGGCCTGCGGCGTGCTCACCGACCACGAGTGCGAAAGCGTGGAAGAGGCGCGTGAAAAGGTGTCGCGGGGGATGTACGTGCTCATCCGCGAGGGCAGCCAGACCAAGAACCTCCGCACGCTCATCCGCGCGGTGGACAAGACCAACCTCAGACGTTTCTTGTTCTGCACGGACGACCGCAACATAGAGGACCTCGTCAGCCTGGGCACGATAGGCAACTGCGTGCGCCTGGCGGTGGAGTGCGGCATGAGCCCGGCGGACGCGCTCACGATAGCGACGCTCAACGCGTACGAGGCTTACGGCATGGCGCGTCGCGGCGCGATCGCCCCGGGGTATTACGCGGACATGCTGCTCTGCGGGGACGAGATCGCGGGGGAGGTGCTTCGCGTGTACCACCACGGCCGCGCGATCGCGGAGAACGGCAGACCGCTCTTCCGCGCGGGCGGCGCGGACACTTCGGGCGTGCGCGGCACCGTGCACATAAAGGAAGTCACGCCCGAGAGCCTGGAACTGAGATTCGAACCGGGCATGCCCGTCATGCGCGTGTTCCCCGACTCCGTGGTGACCAAAGCGGAATACCCCGAGAGCGCGGAGGGGCTGGACCTGATGTGCTGCATCGAGCGTCACGACGCGAGCGGCGAGATAGGCAAGTGCTTCGTGCGCGGCTTCGGCATGAAGAACTGCGCGGTGGCGCAGACGGTGGGCCACGACTCCCACAACATAACCGTGCTGGGCGACAACACGCGCGACATGGCGCTGGCCGTCAACAGCCTGGGCGCGGACGGCGGCCTGGTGCTGGTCAAAGAGGGCAGGGTGACGGGCAAACTGCCGCTGGAGATAGGCGGACTGATGACGGACGCGCCAGCGGAAAAAGCGCTGGAAGTGCGTAAGGCCCTGCGCGTGGCCCTGGACGAAACGGAACACGACCGCCGCATAGAGCCTTTCATGCTGCTCTCCTTCCTCACGCTCATCGTCATCCCCGAGGTCAAGCTCAACACCAAGGGCCTGTTCGACGTGAGCAACTGGAAATATCTTTACAAAAACTGACGCCGCGGACTTGCCGTCCGTGAGCTGTACGAGCGGACGCACGGCCATAGGCCGCGCGTCCGCTTTCGTCATGAGCGCGTAAAAAGTTGACAGAACGGCGGCGCGGTGGTAAAATAATGCGTGGAAATAAAGTTTCAAAGGAAAGGACTAACGGTATGAAAACGGATGCTATCATCATTATGGACGGATTCGGCTACCGCAAGGAAGCCAAAGGCAACGCGGTCATCGCCGCAGGCACGCCCGAGCTCGACAGGCTGATGGCCAAGTACCCCCACACGCTCATCGAAGCGAGCGGCAGGGCGGTCGGTCTGCCCGCGGGGCAGATGGGCAACAGCGAGGTGGGCCACCTCAACATCGGCGCCGGTCGCGTGGTGTATCAGGACATCACCGCCATCGACAAGGCGATCGAGGACGGCGACTTCTTCTCCAATCCCGAGTTCCTCGCGGCTTGCGACAACTGCAAGAAGACGGGCGGCGCGCTCCACCTCGTGGGACTGCTGTCGGACGGCGGCGTGCATTCCATGAATACGCACCTCTACGCGTTGCTCGAGCTGGCCAAGCGTCAGGGCATCGATAAGGTGTGGGTACACTGCCTCATGGACGGCCGCGACGTGCCTCCCACCTCGGGCGGTCACTACATCGCCGAGCTGGAGAAAAAGATAAAAGAGATAGGCGTGGGCAAGATAGCCACCGTCATCGGCAGATATTATTACATGGACCGCGACAATCGCTGGGAGCGCGTCAAGGAAGGTTACGACATGATGTACGCGGGCGTGGGCGCGCACTTCGACACCGCCGACGACGTCACGAAGCATTCGTATGCCGAGGGCGTGACCGACGAGTTCATTCGCGCGTCCGTCGTGGGCGACTATAAGGGCGTCGCGGACGGCGACTCCGTCATCTTCTTCAACTTCCGTTCGGACAGAGCGCGCGAGATCACGCGCGCGGCGGTCTATCCCGACTTCGACAAGTTCGAGCGTGCGGGCGGTTACAAGAAAGTGTTCTACGTCTGCATGACGCAGTACGACGCGACCATCGAGCACGTCGTCATCGCGTTCCCGCCCCGCCACATGGTCAACACGCTGGGCGAGTACCTCGCCAAGATAGGCAAGACGCAGGTGCGCACGGCCGAGACCGAGAAGTACGCGCACGTCACGTTCTTCTTCAACGGCGGCGTGGAAGAGCCCAACAAGAACGAGAGCCGCATACTCGTACCCTCTCCCAAAGTGGCGACGTACGACCTCCAGCCCGAGATGTCCGCGTACGAAGTGTGCGAAAAGGCGCTCTCCGTCGTGGGTAAGACGGACGTGCTCATCATGAACTACGCAAACTGCGATATGGTCGGCCACACCGGCGTGTTCGACGCCGCCGTTAAAGCGGTCAAGACCGTGGACGAGTGCGTGGGCAAGGTCGTGGACGCGGTCGTGGCGACGGGCGGCACCGCGCTGGTGTTCGCCGATCACGGCAACGCCGAGCAGATGACCTTCGAGGACGGCAGCCCCTGCACCAGCCACACCACCAACCCCGTGCCTTTCATCCTCTGTGGCGACAAGTACGTCGGCCGTGAGCTGCGCGAGGGCGGCGCTCTGTGCGACGTCGCGCCCACGCTCCTCGAGGCAATGGGCGTTCCTCAGCCCGCCGAGATGACGGGCAAGAGCCTTATAAAATAAATAATCTCCGCCGTCAGGCGGATGGATGCGAACGCAACGCCCGCCGCGATCGGTAAAGATCGCGGCGGGCGTGTCCGTTGTGTGTCGTTCAATGTTTTGTCATATAAACGTAATGTCGTGAAGAACGTGGGCGGGCAACGCGCGCTCGTTTCTCCGACGCAGCGCGGAAAACTCCTGCCGCACGCTTGCGCGGCGGCGGGTCGCTCGCACGGGGAGGTCAGTGCACGCCGAGTATGTCGTCCGCCGAGCAGTTGAGACATTTGCACAGGCGGGAAAGCATGGCGAGCGTGGGCTGTATGCGCCCCGAAACGTACTGCGAAACGGTGGGGCGGGACACGCCCAACGCTCGGGCGATCTCGCTCTTGGTCAGTCCGGAAGTTTCGATCTCCCGCCTGATGTTCTCGCTTATCTGTTTGTCCAGATCGTTCGTTTCCATGTTACACTATATTATACTTTTTATCTCTTCGTTTTGCTTGACAATTAGGCGTCACCTAAATTATAATGACTAAAAATGTTTTTTGCAATTTATTAGCCAACGTGTCCGATAGGGACAGGGTGGTATTTTGAAGGAGAGCGCGCGGCGTCACGCCGCGCGCTCTCCCTTTTCCTTTTACCCGTTTCCAGGCGCGTTTTTTCGCCGCCCGCGTCCGCCCGTTGCGCCGTCCTTGCATGTGTTCGTTGTTCGCCGTCGGAACGAGGTCGCACGTCGGGGGCGCGGGCGGCATATATTTAGACATATATTTGTCATGAACGGGGAGGCGGGCATGAGCGAGCGCATGATGAGCGGGCTGTTGTCGGTGGGGTGCGGCGGCCGCGCCGAGGTGGAGATCGTCACGGACGTTAAAGATCTGCGCGTGCGGGAGGGGGACATTGTCATGGGCAGAGGCACCAACCTGCTCGCGCCCGACGAGGGCGTGGCGGGGCGGGTGCTGGTCATGCGGTGCGGGCGGATGCGCGCGGAGGGCAACGTGATATACGCCGAAGCGGGCGCGCCCGTCGCGGCGGTGGCGCGGCTGGCGGCGCGCCTGGGGCTGAGCGGGCTGGAGTGGGCGGAGGGCATACCGGGCAGCGTGGGCGGAGCCATAGTCATGAACGCGGGCGCGTTCGGCGGCGAGACGGGCGGCGTGCTGGCGTACGCGGACGTTGTGGGAAGGGAGGGCGCGGAGCGTTTGCCCGCGTCCGCGCTTACGTTCGGTTACCGCAGGACGGAAGGGCTGACGGGCGTCGTCACGGGCGGGGCGTTCGCGCTGGCGCGCGGCGACACGGCTGAGATAGCGGCGCTCATGCGCCGTTACGCGGAGCGCAGGCGGCTGACACAGCCGCACGGCAGGACGTTCGGCAGCGTGTTCAAGCGCGTGGACGGGGTGAGCGCGGGGTACTTCCTCGACCGCGCGGGCATGAAGGGCAGACGGCGGGGTGGCGCGGTCGTGAGCGACGTCCACGCCAATTTCATCGTCAATACGGGCGGGGCGACGACGTCCGACGTGCTCGCGCTGATGAGCGACATGGAAAAGGCGGTCTCGGACGCGTTCGGGGTGCGGCTGGAGCCCGAAGTCGTACTGTTGCCGTCCGCCGAAAGAGGACATAAAATCACTTGAAAAAAAACGCGCGCGGGAGTATACTATATGTTATCGAGGGAACGCCATGTTAACGGGAGATTACCACACTCACACGACATACAGCCGCATGGGTCACGGCAAGGGCAGCGTGGAGGACAACGTCCGCGCGGCGGCCGCGCTCGGGCTGAAGGAGATCGGACTGACCGACCACGGTCTGCGCCATCTCACTTTCGGCATGACTCGCAAGGCGTTGCCGCGCTTCCTCGCGGACGTGCGCGCGGCGCGTGAGAAGTTCCCCGAGGTGCGCGTGTACGCGGGACTGGAATGCAACTTCCTGCCGTCGGGGGAAACGGACCTGACGGAGGACGCGGCGGAGCTGCTCGACATAACGGTGTGCGGGTATCACAAGCTGGTGCGCGGCGCGATGAGCGCGTTGCTTGCCAACACGTTCTCCAAAAACTCGGCGCGCACGCTGGCGCGCAACACGGACATGTACGTCCGCGCGCTCGAGCGGTACGACATAGACATAATCTCCCATCCGCAGCACGACTGTCGCATCGACCTTCGGGCGGTGGGCGAAGTCGCGGCGGCCAAGGGAACGTATATCGAGCTGAACGGCAAGCACCGCGACATGACGTCGGACGAGCTGGTCATGCTGGCGGATCTGGGCTGTGAGTTCGTCATGGACAGCGACGCGCATTCGCCCGCGCGCGTGGGCGACGTGGCGTTGCAGGTGGCGGCCATGGAAGAGGCGGGACTGCCCATGACGCTCGTCGCCAATTGGGACAGGCTGCCCGTGTTCAGGAGCGGAGGTGCGCATGGAAACGCTGAGCGCACGGGCTAAGGAAGAGCTGGCGCGCGTCGTGCCCAACAACGGATACGACGCCCGCGCGGAGCTGTCCGCGATCGTGTCGTGCGCGGGCAGCGTGAACATATCCCACGGCGGCATGACGGTAAGCGTCGCGACGGACAACCGCGACATGCCCGCGCTCGTGTCCAAGCTGTCGCTCATGCTGATGATGCCCATACCGCGCGCGGAGTTCGCCAAGCACATAACGCTGACCTTCGACGGCGGGCGGGAAGTGCTGGAAAAACTGCTCATCTTCCGCGGCGGGGATCGCCCCGGCAAGGTGGAGGGCATAGACGCCCTGCTGGTGCGCGGGGACAGCGAAAAGCGCGCGTACGTGCGCGGCGCGTTCCTGGGCGCGGGGTTTCTGTCCGCGGGGCGCAACAACCACATGGAGTTCGCGTTCTCGGGCGAGAAACAGCGGGACGACGTGCTCGCGCTCTTTCCCGAGGGGCTGACGCCCGGCGCGGGCAGGCGGGGCGGGCGTTACACCGCCTATTTCAAGAGCAAGGAAAAGATAAGCGACGCGCTGGTATACATGGGCGCGACGAAAGCGGCGCTGGTGTTGCAGCAGGAGATACTGCTCTCCTCCGTGGGCAAGCGCGCGTCCGCCGCGCGCAACTGCGACGAGGCGAACATCGACAGGGCGTTGGACGCCGCAGAGAAACAGATACGCGACATCGACCGCATAGACGCGGTCATGGGTCTGGAATCGCTGGACGAGCGGCTGCGCACGACCGCGCTGCTGCGCAAGGCATACCCCGAGATGAGCATGAGCGAGCTCGCGGACATGCTGGGCGTGAGCAAATCGTGCGTCAAACACCGACTGGAAAAGCTTGCCGCGCTGGCGGCGGGACACGCATAAAGGAAACAAATGGAAAAAGGATTCGTACATCTTCATCTTCATACCGAATATTCTCTGCTGGACGGCGCGACCAAGATAAGCAAGCTGTTCGCGCGATGCGCCGAGCTGGGTCAGCACGCCGTGGCGATCACCGACCACGGCAACATGTACGGCGCGATGACCTTCTACAAGGAAGCGGCGGCGTTCAACAAAAAGAGCGACTTCAAAGTCAAGCCCATCATAGGCTGCGAGGTGTATACCGCGCCCGACATGCACGTTCACGCGCCCGAGGCGGGCAGGAAAAAGCCCAAGCCCAACCACCTCATACTGCTCTGCAAGAACGACGTGGGATATCACAACCTCATCAAGATGGTGTCGCAGGGCTTCACCGAGGGGTTCTACTATAAGCCGCGCATAGACTTCGACCTGCTCTCCAAGCACCACGAGGGGCTGATATGCCTGTCTGCCTGCGTGGCGGGCGAGCTGCCCCAGGCCATACTCGCGGGGGACATCGAGGAGGCGCACCGCGTCGTGCGCAAGTTCAAGGCGCTGTTCGGTGACGACTATTACGTTGAGATACAGGACCACAACCTGCGCTCGCAGAAGGCGGTTTTGCCCTACCTGCTGCGCATCGCGAAGGAAGAGGACGTCAAGATCGTGGCGACCAACGACGTGCATTACCTGCGCAAACAGGACTCCCGCACGCAGAAGGTGTTGCAGTGCATCGCGTTCGGCGACAAACTGCCCGCGGGCGACGACACCACCACGGTGACGGAGAGCGAAGAGGGCGTGGACGACGACGCGTATTTCCCCACGAAGGAGTTCTACCTCAAGAGCCGCGAGGAGATGGAGGCGGTCTTTCCCAACATCCCCGAGGCGCTGGACAACACGTTGGAGATAGCGGACAAGATAGGGGACTGCAAGTCCTTTTTCGAGCGTAAGATGCTCTATCCCGTGTACCATGCGCCCAACGGCATGTCGAGCGACGACTACCTCCACGCGCTCATGGAGGAAGGCCTTAAAAAGAAATACGGCACCATAACGCCCGAGGTGCGCGCGCGTGCGGACTACGAGTTCGGCATCGTGTCGGGCATGGGCTTCACGGATTACTTCCTCGTGGTGTGGGACTTCATCAACTACGCGGAGAGCGTGGGCATACCCGTCGGGCCGGGCAGAGGCAGCGGCGCGGGCAGCATAATCGCGTATGCGATAGGCATAACCAAGATCGAGCCGCTGGGCTTCGATCTGTTCTTCGAGCGCTTCCTCAACCCCGAGCGCGTGTCCAACCCCGACTTCGACATCGATTTCTGCGTGGAGCGACGGGGAGAGGTCATCGAGTACGTCCGCCGCAAGTACGGCGAGGATCACGTGTCGCAGATATGCACGTTCGGCACCATGGCCGCCAAGGCGGCGATAAAGGACGTCGGACGCGTGCTCAACGTGCCCTTCGCCGACATGAACCGCATAACCAAGCTCATGCCCAAGATGATGGGCAAGCTGACCATAGAGCACTGTCTGGGCAGGAAGCCCGACAAGGACGGCGTGGACCACACGATAAGCGAGCTGAAAGAGATATACGACACCGACCCCGTGCTGCGTCAGGTGCTGGACATCGCAATCGAGATCGAGGGCATGCCCCGCCAGACGGGTCTGCACGCCGCGGGCGTCATCATATGCCGCGACCCCATAAGCGACCACGCGCCTCTCGCCATGAACAACCAGGGCATAGTGGCGTGCCAGTACAACATGATACAGGTGGAGGAGCTGGGTCTGCTCAAGATGGACTTCCTCGGCCTGATGAACCTTACGGATATCAAGAAGGCGGTGGACCTCGTGGAGCAGACCACGGGCAAGCGCATCGACTTCTATCACATGACGTACGACGACCCCGAGGTCTATAAGATGATAGGCGAGGGCGACACGCACGCGGTGTTCCAGCTCGAGAGCGGCGGCATGAAGAACTTCATGAAAGACCTCAAGCCGGACTGCATAGAGGATATCATAGCGGGCATATCGCTGTACCGCCCCGGCCCCATGCAGTACATCAAGACGTACGTCTACAACAAAAAGCACCCCGACGAGATCGTGTACAAGCACCCCGCGCTCAAAAAGAACCTCGCGGCGACGTACGGCGTCATGGTGTACCAGGAGCAGGTCATGAACATCTGCCGCGAGCTGGCGGGCTACTCCATGGGCGGCGCGGACTCCATACGCCGCATGATGTCCAAGAAGAAGCACGAGGCGCTCGCCGCGCAGCGCAAGACGTTCATACACGGCGGTACGTTCACCAACGAAAAGGGCGAGACCGTGCCCGTGCCGGGCGCCGTCGCCAACGGCATGAGCGAGCAGGACGCCGACCAGCTCTTTACCGAGATGATGGACTTCGCGTCCTACGCCTTCAACAAGTCGCACGCGGCGGCGTACGCCTACGTCGCGTACCAGACGGCGTACCTCAAATGCCACCACCTCAAAGAGTTCATCGTCGCGGTGCTCAACAACCGCATAGGCAAGATAGACGAGATAACCAACTACCTGACCTACCTCAAACAGAAGGGCGTGACCGTGCTCCCGCCGGACGTCAACCGCTCCATCGTGGGGTTCTCCGTGGAGGGGGACAAGGTGCGCGTGGGGCTCGCGGCCATAAAGGGCGTGGGCGAGGCCATCATGCAGCAGATGGTGGACGAGCGCACGCGCAACGGCGAGTACAAGGACCCTTACGAGTTCCTTTCGCGGCTGTACGACATCAAGCTGAACAACCGCGTGATAGACAACCTCATATACGCGGGCGCGCTGGACTGCTTCGGCAAGCCGCGCGCGGTGCTCGTGCAGGCCATGCCGCTCTTGCTCGACCGCGTCGCCGCCGACAAGAAGGCGCGCCGCGGCGGACAGTATTTCATGTTCGACATGGCGGAAATGGGTCAGGCGGGGGACGACTTCGTGTACCCCGTCGTCAAGGAGTTCTCCCGCCGCGACATACTCCGTCTGGAAAAACAGGTGTGCGGCGTGTACCTCTCCGGCCACCCGCTGGAACAGTACACCGAGCGGCTCAGCCGTATGCCGTACAACACCGCGGACATCAACAAGCTGGCCGTGAGCGAGGACGAAGAGGGCGAGGAAGAACACGAGGCGCACGTCGAAGGCGGCTTGCAGGACGGCTCGCCCGTCACGCTGGGCGGCATGCTCGTCAGCACGGAAAAGAAGTTCTCCAAGTCGGGACGCGAGTTCGGCATGGGCGTGCTGGAAGACATGATGGGTACCGTCACCGTCATGATATCGCCTTCGGGCTGGGCGCGGCTCAAAAGATCGTTCGAGCCGGATAAGCTGGTGACGATCACGGGCAAGGTCGCGGCGTCGGGCGACCGCGAACCCTCGGTGTGGATATCCTCCATCGAGGAGTGGAAGGACGCGGGCGACGCTCCCGCCAAAGCCGTCGCGCGCATATGCTGCTACATCGCGGGCGGGGAGGCCAGCCCCTTCATGGCGGAGATCATGGACATAGCCTCCGCGTACCCCGGCGGCGACGAGATGTACATCAAGGACACCTCGACGGGCGAGCTGTTCCGCTCTCCCGTCCGCCTCAACGCCCCCTCCGCGCGCGCGGAGCTGGTCACCCTCCTCGGTGAGGGAAATGTGAAATTGGCGTGAAAGACGGAAAAATAGGGTGAATCCGTTTACAAATACGGGAAAAATGTAGTATAATCTACTAACGGAGATTTTGCATCATGAAAAGAATCGGAGTACTGACAAGCGGCGGCGACTCGCCCGGCATGAATGCCGCGATCCGCGCCGTCGTAAGAACGGCAATAGTGAACGACATGTCCGTCGTGGGTATCGAGCACGGTTATCAGGGAACGCTGGACAAGGCGTTCCGCGAAATGGGCATGCGCAGCGTGTCGGATACCGTGCAGCGCGGCGGCACCATCCTGCGCACCGCGCGTTGCATGGACTTCCACAAGTCCGAATGCCAGGACACCGCCATCGCCAACATGCGTGAAGCGGGCATCGAGGGCCTGGTCGTCATAGGCGGCGACGGCTCGTTCCGCGGCGCTCAGGCGCTGTCCGCCAAGGGCTTCCCGACCATCGGCATCCCCGGCACGATAGACAACGACCTGGCTTACACCGACTACACTCTGGGTTTCCACACGGCGTGCAACACCTGTCTGGAAGCCATAGACAAGATCCGTGACACCTCGTCCTCGCACGATCGTTTTACCATAATCGAGGTCATGGGGCGTCACTGCGGCGACATCGCGCTCTACACTGGCATCGCGGGCGGCGCGGAGATGATAATCATCCCCGAAGTCCCCATGGAGTTCTCCGAGATAAAGAAGAACCTCATCGAGGCCTCCCACAAGGGCAAGTCCAGCGGTCTGGTCGTGCTCGCCGAGGGCGTGTGCGGCGCGGACGAGCTGATGCGCTACCTCCAGCGCGAGACCAATCTGTCCATCCGCGCGACGGTGCTCGGCCACCAGCAGCGCGGCGGTTCGCCTTCCATGCGCGACCGCGTGCTGGGCGCGCAGTTCGGCTATCACGCCGTCGGCCTGCTGAAAAAGGACATCGGCAACCGCGTCGTGGGCATAAGCAAGGAAAAGATCGTGGATTACGACATCGAGGAAGCGCTCGCGATGCCGCGTAAGTTCCGTAAGGACCTCTATCGCATGGCAGGCGTGATCTCGCAGTGACCGCGCAAACGTGAAAGGGAGAGAATAAGGAGAAATGGAACTTTCACTCAAGAGGTGCTGCAGATACGCTCTGCGGTTTTGGTGGGTGATAGTCGCGGCGGCCGTCATAGGCGGTTTCATCGGCTTTCTGACCACCATGCGGGACGCGGACTACTTCCGCGCCGAAGGCGAAGTGCGCGTGGACGTGGACATCACGCAGAACAGCGACAGCATGGACGCGCTCGATTTCGCGACCGCACGCGTCATCGAGATGATCGAGAACCGCGACTTTCTCACCGCGCGCTTCGACGAGGCGGGCGCGTCGGGACTGTATAAGGACAGGCAGGTCACGGAGTTCGTCACCGCGACCCGCAACACCGACAGCGGCTCGGTCATCACCATCAGCTGCATGACCCCCAGCCGTTCGTGGTCCACGGACATCGTCAAGGGCATCATGGACAATCTGCCCGCGCAGATACCCGAAAACAGCGCCTACGCCGTCACGACGGCCTCCACCGCTCAGATAGTGGAAACGCAGACCTCTTCGCGCACGATGCCCACCGCGGTGGGCGTGGTGGCGGGCGCGGTCATCGCGTTCGTCGTGCTCATCGTGATAAGCGTGATAGACAACCGCATCTATTGGAGGGACGAGCTTGAGGACGGGCGGCTCCCGCTCCTCGGCGACCTCTCGGGCAAGCGCTCGCGTCAGGACGAACCTTTCGCCCTGGGCAAGTACGGCGCCGCCGAAGCGGAGGAGGTGCGCCGCATGCGCGCCGAATTCGCGGGCGCGCTCGCACGTGCGGGCGGAGCCAAGTCCGTGCTCGTGGTGAGCGACTGCGCGTCCGTGGACACCGCCAAAGCCACCCTCAAGCTGGTGTGCGCGGTGGTCGCGGAAGAGCATAAGGCGATCGTCATGGAGCTCGACCGCAAGACCAGCTCTCTGGGCGACGTGCTCGGGCTGAGCGGAAGGACGTTGAACGAATACCTCGCCGGCAAGGCCAAGGCGTCCGACATCAGCGCGGACACGCACATCAAGGGCCTGCGCGTCATAACCGCGCATGCGAACGGGACGAGCGCGATGACGGACGACATGATGACCGCGCGCCTGGCAAACGAGCTGAAAGGCTCGTGCGACGAACTGTTCATGCTCGCCGCGCCCGTGAACGTGGGCGCGGACGCGTACAGCTGCGAAGCCGCCGACGCGGTGCTGCTCGTGGTCAAGCGCGGAAAGACGGGGCGTCGGTTCCTCCGGCACGCCTGCGATACGTACATATCCCGCGGCATGCCCGTTCTCGGCATAATACTCATCTGAAAAACCAAACGGCTCAACGAGGCTGTCCGCGTATAGCGGACAGCCTCGTTTTATACGGTATTGACAAGCGCGGGCAAGCTGTGGTATAATTCTGTAAATATACCATGGGAGGAACATATGAACGTCGCGATCGTGGAAGACGACGATCTTGAGGCGCGTACGCTCCGCGAGCATCTGTCGAGATATGCCGAGGAATGCGGAACAGAGTTCACGGTGGAGAGGTTCGACAACGCCGTGACCTTTCTTTCCGGCTACGTTCCGAAGTACGACATCGTGTTCATGGACATAGAGATGCCTTCCATGGACGGCATGGAGGCCGCTCGACGCTTGCGCGAGGTGGACAAGAAGGTCACGCTGGTGTTCGTGACCAACATGCAACAGTACGCGGTGGACGGGTACGAAGTGGACGCGCTCGACTACATACTCAAACCCGTTTCCTATCCCGCCTTCAAGCTCAAGCTCCGCCGCGCCGTCGCGCGCGTGGAGGCGAGCACCGACCGCGAGCTGGTCATCCCGATATCGGGCAGCGGGGGAGGCGTGGCGCGGCTGAGGCTCTCCCGCCTGCATTACGTGGAGGTGATGGGGCATCACCTCGTATATCACAGCGAGGACGGGCTGTTTCGCTCGTACGGCTCGCTCAACGACGTCGGCCCGACGCTGGAAGCCAACGGTTTCGCACGGTGCAACAGCTGCTACCTCGTCAATCTGCGGTACGTCGGCTCGGTAAGCGGGTTCTACGCCAACGTGTGCGGCGACGAGCTCAAGATAAGCCAGCCCAGGAAAAAGGAGTTCCTCAAAGCTCTCAACGATTACATAGGCGGCGGTAAAGATGTTCCTGTTTGACACGCAACTTTTCTGGTACCGCCTCGTGTTCCTCACGGAGCTGATCGTGGCGGAGGCGCTTTTCACGTATAAGTTCGACAAGCGGAGCAGGTTCGCGCTCAGGGTAGCCGGCTCCGTCCTCGTCGCTTACGCTTTCACGTTCTGCTATCCGCTGCTGTCTTTCGGCGCGATCTATTCCTCCGTAATGTTCCTCGCCATATTCGCGGTGACGGTGGGCGGTATGGCGTTCTGCTTCCGCGGCCCGTTCGTCAACGTGGTGTTCTGCGCGCTGGCGGCTTACACCGTCCAGCACTTCGCGTACGTGCTTCACACCTGCATCGTGACCGTCACGGGGCTGGAGGCCGACCCCATGGCTGTGTACGGCTCGGGCGGGTTCACGGCCGACCCCAACTTTCCATTCTCCGTCATCATCTACGCCGACTCATACGCCGTGGTGTATTGGCTGGCATATCTCGTGTTCGGCACGCGCATAAAGAAAAAGGGCGACCTGCGCCTGGGCAACATCCCGCTGCTCGTCATAGCGGCGCTCATCGTCGTCGTGGACGTGCTGCTCAACTCCATAGTGACGGCGCGGTTCACGTCGGACACGGACGTCGTCGTTATGGCCATAGTCTATCTTTACAACATGCTGGGCTGCGCGTTCGTGCTCTTCATACAGTTCATGCTGCTGTCCAAACAGCACACCGAGCGCGACCTGGACGTCGAGCGGCAGCTGCGGCGCATGGAGCAGGCGCAGTACGAGACCGCGCGGGACAACATGGAAGTGATCGAGCTGAAGTGCCACGACCTCAAACATCAGATCAATCGTATGCGCGCGGGTCTGTCGGGGGACGAGCTGAACGAGATAGAGGACGCCATAGCGATATACGAGACGGGCTACCGCACGGGCAACGAGGCTCTGGACGTCATACTCACCGAAAAGAGCAGGCTGTGCAGGCGCGAGGGCATACGCATGGTGTGCGTGGCGGACGGCAGCGCGCTGGGGTTCATGAGCGAAGCGGACATATACTCGCTGTTCGGCAACGCCGTGGACAACGCGATCGAGGCGGTGGGGAAGCTGAAAGACGAGGAGATGCGCACCATCGACCTGTCCGTCAAGGTGTCGCGCGCCTTTCTGTCCGTCAGCATAAGCAACTACTACGCGGACGACGTCGTGTTCTCGGACGGTCTGCCCATGACGACCAAGCAGGACAAGGCGTACCACGGTTTCGGCGTGAAGAGCATGCGCCGCATAACGGAAAAATACGACGGGGATCTGTCCATGAACGCCGAGGACGGCGTGTTCACGCTCAACATCCTTTTCCCGCTGAAAACGGAAAAAAACGACGGATCGCGTTAATTTATGCTGTCACGGCTTAGTTTACGACGTACTTATTGAAAAGTGCGTCGTATTTTTCTATAATGCGCATGAAACCCGCGGATTGCGGGAATAAATGAAAATAAGGAGAAATGACGATGGCTGACAAACTCAAAATGAGCCAAAAGAAATTTATGCTCATCCTGATCCCCATCCTGGCGATCCTGCTCGGCACCGTTATCGCGGTCACCGCGGTCATGAACTGGGCGAAAGTCACCATGGACAGCTTTTTCGGTAAAGGACAGCAGCATATAATCGACCTTGAAGGCACGGAAGATTGGGACGCCGACTACTACGGCGCCGCCGATTACGACAGCACGACGGAGACCAAAGCCGCCGCTGCCGAGGCCGCGCTCAAGATAGGCAACGAGGGCATCATCCTCATGAAGAACAACGGCGTGCTGCCGCTCTCTTCCAACGATAAGGTGACCGCGCTGGGCAGGAACGTGATAGACCCCGTCTACGGCGGTTCCGGCTCGGGCAACGTCGATACCTCTCAGGATTATATAGTCACGCCCATGGAAGCGCTCACGAGCGCGTTCGGCAACAACCTCAACACCACCGTTACCGACAGGATAGCCGAGGTGTTCAACGCCAACAACAACACGGGCGGCGGCTGGGCGCCCGTCGTGCGCGGCAAGTACGGCCGCGGCGTGATCGTCATGGACGACCCGGCGAACAGCTTCTACAGCATAGGCGAGATCCCCTGGTCGGAGTACGCGCCCGTTGAGAGCACCATCGACCCCGACAGCACCGCGCTGGTGTTCATATCCCGTCCGGGCGGCGAGGGCGGCGACCTCACCCGCGACATGAGCGTCAACGACTCGGGTGGCTCGGCGGACGAGCATCAGCTCCAGCTCAACTCCGTGGAGAAAGAGCTCATCGAAAAGGCCAAGGAGAAGTGCAAAAACGTCGTGATCATACTCAATATGTCCACGACCATGGAAGTGGGCGCGCTCGCCGAAGACGAGGGCATAGATGCCATACTTTGGGTGGGCTCTCCCGGAGCCGTGGGCTTCTCGGCAATGGGCAACGTGCTGACGGGCAAGGTCGTGCCTTCGGGCAGGACGGTGGATACCTGGGCGGCCGACTTCACCAAAGACCCCACTTACGGCAACTTCGGCGACGCCACCTACACCAACGTCGACGCTTACGAACCCACGGTGCAGTACAACAACCGCATCATGAACAAGTTCGTGGAGTATGAGGAAGGCATCTACGTGGGCTATCGTTACTACGAGACCGCCGCGCACATCAACGGCGAGGAGTGGTACGACGCGTGGAAGGACAGCTCCGACAAGGCCGGCGACACGGGCGTCGTGTATCCCTTCGGCTACGGCCTGTCGTACACCACCTTCGATCAGAAGATAACCGGCCACCGCGTGAACGACGGCAGGATAGAAGTGGACGTCACCGTCACCAACACGGGGGACACCTACACGGGCAAGGACGTCGTACAGCTGTACTACACGCCGCCTTACTCCGCTTCCGACAACATCGAGAAGGCGTACGTCAACCTGGTCGCCTTCGCCAAGACGGAGCCGATAGCGCCCCATGGTTCGGACGAAGTGACGCTTTCCTTCGCGATAGAGGACATGGCGTCGTACGATTACAAGACGGAGAAGGCGTACGTCCTCGGCAGCGGCGAGTATGAGATCAAACTCATGAAGAACGCGCACGAGATGTTCGACGGTCAGTCCTTCGTCTACAACAACGACGTGGAAAAGGTGTACGACGAGAGCTCCCCTCGCGAGAGCGAGAAGGCCGCGCAGTCCTACATGAATTCGGACGGCACTCTCACCGATTACCCCGCGCGCAGACTGAGCGACGCCAACGCGCAGTACATCGCGGCGACCAACCGTTTCGACGACGTCAGCGCATACATGGACGCTTCGGGCATGACCAACCTGTCCAGGAGCGACTGGAACAACACGTTCCCCACGGCCATGGAAGACAAGGCCGCGCCCGATAACGTGGTGAGCAAGCTGGGCGCGTTCGATTACGAAACGGACGCCGAGCTCGGCAACGTGGAGGGCAGCAAGGTCTATCAAGAGACCGCTCCCACGACGGGCGCGGAAAAGGTGTTCGACCTCATCGACCTGCGCGGTAAGAACTACTACGACCGCGAGTGGGATCAGTTCCTCGATCAGCTCACGTTCTCGGACGAAGAGGTGAGCATCATGCTCAGCGGCGCTTACAACACCGGTGAAGCGGTGTCCATCGGTAAGCCCGCCACCTCCGATCACGACGGTCCCATGGGCTGGTCTGTACTCTTCGGAACGCAGCCCGACGCGTGCGCATGGTGCTCCGAGGTCATGCTCGCCGCCACCTGGAACGTCGACCTCGCTTACGAAATGGGCGAAACGGTGGGCCGTGAGGCGCTCGCTCTGGGCTACAACGGCTGGTACGCTCCCGCGATGAACATCCACCGCAGTCCTTTCGCGGGCCGCAACTTCGAGTATTACAGCGAAGATCCCTTCATCTCGGGCGCCATGGGTACGGCGGTCGTGTCGGGCGCGGGCAAGAGCGGCACTTACTGCTTTATCAAGCACTTCGCGCTCAACGACATGGAGACCAACCGTCTGGGCGTCGCCGTGTGGGCGAACGAACAGGCCATCCGCGAGATCTACCTCAAGCCCTTCGAGATGACCGTCAAGAACGCCACCGCGACCATCCGCTACATCAGCGACGAGAAAGGCAACATCAGCTCCTCCACGATGAGAGCGGCTACCGCGGTCATGAGCTCCTTCAACCGCATAGGCGCGACGCAGTCGTCCCATAACTACGCGCTCCTTACCGATGTGCTCCGCAACGAATGGGGCTTCACGGGCATGGTCATCACCGACTTCGGCGGCGGCAGCAGCGTGGATGCCAAGCTGCGCGCGGGCAACGACCTCGAGCTGCAGATGGGTCAGACGACGGACGTCATACAGGATAAGGACAGCGCGACGGCCAAGTGGGCGATGCGCAGAGCGATCAAGAACATCTGCTACACCGTCGTCAACTCCAACGCGATGACGGGCATCAAACCCGGCTCGATCATCTACTACGACATGTCCGGTTGGGCGATCGGTCTGATGATAGGTAACATCGTCATATACGCGCTCATACTGGCGGGCATCGTTTGGATAGTCCTGCGTCTCATCGACAGCAAGAAACACCCCGAAAAGTACAAGTCCTGAAATTTCGGGTAACGTACGACAGAGAAAGGAAGATATATAGCGAACGCCGCGAGGTCCCTTCGGGAGCCTCGCGGCGTTTCGCGTGTATAAGGCGCTTTCGCGTCAGATGTTCAGTTTGAGATCGCCGAACTTCATCAACCCCGTGCGGCGGAATATCTCGCCTATGCCCAGGGTGAGCGCGGCGGGGAGCACGAAGCAGAACAGCGCGACCCACAACAGCGTCAGCCCGACGTCGCATCCGTTCGTGCCCAGCATGCAGAACAGCATGTCGATGGGGCCGACCAGTCCCGCGGTACCCATGCCGCTGCCCACGGGCGTCGCTATCAGTCCGCTGCCCACGCCGTTGGGGAGCAGTACGGATATGGTGCCGAGTATGGCGGCGGAGATGGTGGGCGGCAGGAACAGCAACGGCTTGCGGAACAGATTGGGGATCTGAAGCATGGACGTGCCGAGGCCTTGCGCGACCGCTCCGCCCCAGCCGTTCTCACGGAAGCTCATGGCGGCGTAGCCCACCATGTGGCAGCAGCAGCCCACGACGGCGGCGCCCGCGGCTATGCCGGACAGGCCTATGGATATGCCGATCGCGGCGGAGGAGATGGGGAGGGTGAGCGCCACGCCCATGACCGCGGCGACGATAAAGCCCGTTATCGCCGCGGACAGCGTGGACAGCGACGCCGCCCACGATATGAACTGACCGAGCGCGTTGAGCGCGAGGGACACGGGGTAGCCCACTCCCACGCCCGCTATCGCTCCCGCGACGATGCCCGCGAGCGGCGTCACGAGTATGTCTATCTTGGTCTTGCCGCTCACGAGCGCCGCTATCGTCATGGCGACCATGCCGCCTATGAACGCGCCCATGGGGTCGCCTGCGGAGCTGAGCGTCATGGTGACGGAGCCGCCGTTTTCCAGGCATCCGCCGATGGCCTTTATTATCGCGCTGGAATACGAGCCTATCATGCCCGCGCCGCACGCCGAAACGATGACGAGCGGTTGCAGTTTCTTCATCTTGACGCACACGCCCGCGCCTATGCCCGCGCCCATGGTTATCTGCGCGACGCGCCCCACGGCCTCGAGCGCCAGCCCGAACGCGTTGTTGCCCGCCTTGTCGATGACGCTGCCCAGCTCCCATATGATGGTGCCGGCTATCAGCGTGGCGAACAGCCCCAGAGCCATGCCGCTCATGCCGTCGATGAATATGTAATTCATCAGCCACGCGAATCTTTTGCCAGCGCTTTCGCACTCCCCGAAACGCATCTCGGAAAGCTTTTTCGCGGTCGTTCCGCCGCTCGCCGCGTTCTCGGTCGTGCTTTCCGCGGCCTCATCGACCGCGGCGTCTTCCGCGGCGACCGTGTTCTCGGTCGCGGTCGGACGTTCTTCTTTTTCCGTTCTCTCCATGTTGTCGGTTCCTCCTGTTACACCGGTAGCTCGCGCATGCCTGTGCTGTTCGCTGACATAAAAAAAATCGGCGCCGACGGCTCCGAAACGAATGTTGTTTTTAAAAAGCCGTACATTCTACGCTTCCACGGGGCGCGCCCCGCACTGTATTGTATGTACAATATATTACATGGCGATACCGATTGTCAAGCGATTTTCGGATAAAAAAGGCGGGATGTGCTCCCGCCTTTATCATATCCTGTTTTTGCCCGCTTTATCCACGCCGTACACCACGAACCCCAGCGCGAGGAATACGCATATCAGTATCCCCACCCACATGAGCAGTCCGCCTATGCCCAGCGTCTGGAAGTTCAGGAAGAAGTAGGGGAAATAGTCGCCCAGCTCCGCCTCTGGTATCGTGCCGCCGCACATCCCCGCGTATATGCCCGCGCGCGCTTCCACGACGATGCAATAGGCGAGCGGGAGCAGCAGCCCGGCGAACGGCCAGTGCGGCTTGACGATGTGGTGCGCGTCGAACAGTATCCAGTCGAACACGAACAAGAGCGGGCACAAGAAGTGCTTGAGCAGGTTGCTCGCGCTCGTCCAGTACTCCGGCTTGAATATCAGCGGCGCCTCGGGCAGGACGAACGCGTACACCGCGAACGTCACGAAGATGATGACGGTCGCGTTGAACTTGAAAAATCTGAGCGTCTTGTTGTAGCCCTGTCTTTCGCCGCGCGCGTACCGCCGCGCCGTCCCGACGAACACCGCCGCCATGACCGCGAATATCATCCAGTTGGACCAGGACGTGTAATAAAGGAACGTCCCCGCGTTGAACCCGTCGTCATTGACGAAGGTCATCGCCACCGCCGCCGCGGAAAACACGAGGAACACCGCGCGGTATATCATCTGCGTGAAAAGGGAAGATATGCGCATCGCTCAGCCCTCCTTCTTGCGCACGAAGCATATGCCCGCGGCCGCAGGCCCGATGTGCGCCCCGATGACGGGACAGATGTTCTCTGCCGACCTCAGCAGCTTGCCTGCGCGTTCGCCGTGTATCGCGGAGGCCAGCTCGCGGCACTTCTCGTCCGTCGCCGAATAGATGTAATAAAAGGGAAGATCCTCGTCGATGTCCTCCGCGCGCACCGTCTTGGATATCTGCCTGATCGCGCCGCGCGTCCCGATCGCTTTGCCCGCCAGCTCCACCGTTCCGCGCTCGGATACCGTTATCACGGGCTTGATGTGGAAGAGCGTGCCGATCGCCGCCGTGCCGCGCTTCATGCGCCCGCCCTTATAAAGGTATTCCAGCGTGTCCACGATGGCGTACAGCTCCTGGCGCGAACGCACGTCGTCCAGGTGCGCCAGCACGTCCTCGATGGGCTCGTCGGCATGCCGCGCCGCCTCCAGCACCAACGCTTTGAGCATAACCGTGGTGTTCAGCGTGTCGTATATGTATATCCCGTCATAGCCCACTTCCTCCTTCGCTATGCGTGCCGCGCTCGTCGTCCCCGACAAAGCGGAGGATATCAAAAGCACTAATAGCGTATCGCCGTTCGCTTTTGCGGCAGAAAAAATATCCTCAAAGACCGCCGTGTTGATCTGCGAGGTGTGAGGGTGGTCCTTTTCGTTGATGAGCATGTCATAGAACGCAGTCGCGTCGATGTCGATGCCGTCGCGGTATTCTTTGTCGCCGAATACCACAGTCAGGGGCAGGAGAGTGACTCCCAGTTCGTCCGCTTGCTCCTTCGTCATGTTGGACGACGAATCGGTCAGGATCTTGATCATTGTTCAACCTTCTTGCAATTTTTTTTAGTGTCGTGTCCGCGCCGTCCTCGTCCGCGCTCAGCGCGTCCACGGGCCGCCCGTCTGCGCGCTGTGTCTGCGTCTCTCGCGTTTAAGCGCCCGCATTCGCGCCTTGCGGCGCTTCTTCGCTTCCGTCGATATCCGGGTCGGGAAGAATACCCGCGCTTTTGCGCATGCGCTCCCGCTCGCATATCGCTCCCGTGCCGTCGATGTCACGGACAACGCGCGCCCGCATAAGTGAATCGGCATTGTTTTCACAACACGAACACGATTTTATCACATTTCCGCATGAATGTAAAGAGAATGAACATTCTTTTTTGATATTTAAGAAAGTTTTAATCAAGAGGTCTTTGTCTCGGTGGTCTTCGGCCGCCGCGCCCGGCGGGCACGAAAAAAGCCCCGTATGCGAACAACGCATACGGAGCCGGAATATGTGTTATTTTTTGTAGTCCGTGCGGCCGAGCAGATAATCCAGCGATACGCCGAATATTTCCGCGAGCGTGAGCAGGTAATCAAGGGAGGGAATATAGCCGTGCTTTTTCCAGGACGTCGTGTAGCTCGTCCCGATGTGGAGCATTTTTGCGACGGCATACTCCGTCATGCCCTTGGCTGCGCGCAGTTCATCGTACCTTTCACGAAAAGTGTGTTTCTTTGCCGAGCGTTCGAAGTACGGGTCGTCCGTGCGCCCGAGCAGATATTCCACGGATACGTCGAAGTAGTCCGCTATGCGTTCGAGAATGACGGGTCGAGGGATGGCGCCGTATTCCTTGATCTTGACGTAAATATTGTAGTCTATACCGAGTTTTTTGGGTATCTCTGACTTTTTGCAATCCATATCTTCGATAAGTTCGGCGAAGATCCTTTTAAATTCAGTAGAGTAAGACATGTGACCCCTCGCGCAATCGTTCTTTGACCGAAGGGCGCTATCGATATTTGATATGGAATCGGATATTAAACGCTGAAACGATCAAAAAACGACATAGTATGTATTGTGGATTTAATATTACTATGATATCTTATTTGCGCCGCGATTTGACGTTTCTATAATTAACAAATAGCCAAACTTATTTGCGCGACGCACTTCATTCACCGCACACGTCCTGCCGCGTACGTCCTTTCGGGCGTCCTCTGCCGATAATGTGCGTCGCTGTTGACCCTTCTTTACCCTCCTGCGTATATTATATCACTGCATAACATATACGCATACAATCAGACTGTTATAATATAGCATTATCATCGCTCTTTGCTTTTCGGCAATGTTTTGTGAAAAAATGCGCCGCTCCGCGAGCTTCGACGTCCGCTACGGCAAGCACGTTAAGATCATTGCGGACGGGGATGACCGACGCCATACTGCGCGTACGCGCGCCGAAAACATACAAAACGCGACAGCGGCCGCGCCGAAACCATCGGCGCGGCCGCTTTTTTATATTTTTTCCAAAAAAGTACACTTTTACAGCATGAAAAACATTGACAGATTTCCGCCTTTTTGATATAATAATGGCGTAAAATAATAACAATTATCTGTCCTTTTAAGATTTTTATCGACTTCCGTAAAAGTGTACGTTTACGGAAGTCGAAAGGGACGCGGAGAAAGAAATGAGCATCTACGGATACATGAGCAAAGAGGACGAGCAGACGAGAAAAACGTTGCTCGGACTGGGCGCGGAGGAGGAAAAGATATACGTCGACGACGGCGGGACGGCGGCA
>ERZ1106930.45-NODE-45-length-73005-cov-19.262454_pt1 | contig 73005 bp, 61 predicted proteins | sample MGYA00403663_ERZ1106930 | MGnify/ENA primary metagenome ERZ1106930 (study PRJEB35170, sample SAMEA104062438) | human gut metagenome | biome: human gut; feature: human-associated habitat; material: faeces | place: Denmark | collected 2012-06-26 ... | reverse complement strand
GGACAAGTCAAAGGATTGTTCTTTTTAGCCATATAAATACAACCTCCTTTCTCCCAAGCTTCACCGACGATTTGAATTTATGTAACTATTTAAGCACGGTCGGGATTATTCCTATGCAACAGCCACACTTCGACGGCAAACAATATCTATATATCGCGGCGTTTCGGGGCAAAAACGCTTGATACCGATTTAATTATATATGTGGATACAGCTTACCAAAACGCCCTGTATCTCACAGTCTTTGACGATAATATCTTTCATTTCTTTGTTTTCCGGATGAAGCACCACTTTCCCGTTCCTTTTATAAAAACGTTTCAGTGTTGTTTCGCCGTTCATCATAGCGACTATAATATCGCCGTTCTCTGCCGTGTTCTGCTTTCTGATTACGACGAGATCGCCGTGCTTGATTCCGATGTCAATCATACTGTCGCCGTGCGTATGAAGAATAAACAAGTCCCCACCGCCGAAAATCGCTCGCGGGAGCGTAACGCTTTCTTCTATCTGCTCCACCGCGTCAACAGGCTGTCCGCACGCGATAGAACCGACGATAGGCGTGATTGCCACTCCGCTCGGCTTCAACTTCGGCAACATATCTATATTGCCGAGTCTTGTCCGCTCTATCCTGCCGCTGTTTTCAAGAGCAAGGATATACGTTCTTACAAGGTTAAGCGAACTCATATTCAATGCTTTCATTACCTCTCTGAAACTCGGCGATTTGCCTTTTCTCTTTTGGTAGTCGATAATGAAACTTTCCATATTGTCCAATGTCGTCGTGTTGAGCGTTCTCATCCGTAGTACCTCTTTTTACTAAACTGAACTTTGCGTTCAATTTAGATTGTAGCCGTATTATATCACAAAAAATCGATATTTGCAAATTTTCGATGTAATATAAATTACATTGAAAACCGAACACGTGATTTTTTCAAAAAATATGCTCCCGCTACATGCGAGAGCAATCATTATATCCTTCTTCAATATTCTTCTTTTATTTTAGCAACAAAGGCGTTAAATTCATCAAGCACCTTTCGCGGTGATTTGATTTTCACTTTACCCTGTGTTCCGACGATCCACGCAAAGAACGTTTTTGAAATCTGCACCGTTACGTCAACCGAATAGGTTTCCTCGTCAACTTTCTTTATTCGTATGTCATCTCCGAAACGGTCAAACATATCCGACAAGATATTTGCAGTAAACAGCAACGTAACGTTCTGACTTTCCCCTCCGAACATCGAAAATACTTGTTTCCGATATTCTTCCGTGTTGAACAGTTCGTATTCGGGGTGTGGCTCGCGCTCGGTTTCGTCCACCTTTACGTCGTCCATTTTATCGAGCCGATATGTAACTATATCGTCGTGTCCTTTCGAGAAACACAACAAGTAATAATTGTCCTTGTTCCATACCATAAACGCAGGGCTTACGGTATAACGATTGCCGTTCTTCCGGTAAACCTTTTTACGCTTCTCGTCGTAATTGAAGTAAAGAAACGATATTTGCCTGTTCTCGTTTATTGCGCGCTCGATGGCATCCACGTTATAGATAAACGAACTGCTCCCTTTTCTGCCCTTATCAAGAGAAATAATGTGTTTTGAAATACTCTCCGCTTGGTGCGAGCAAAGCGTTTCCGCAAGTCTGCCGACAAGTGCTTTCTTTTGTGCAACGGGAAGTTTCGACGCATTGATAACGTCTGCAAGCATAACCACTTCTGCCATTTCAAGCGACCGATTGACGACATAATAGTAATGATATTTCTTTTTGTAGGAAAGAACCTCATAACCGTATTCGTTCAATGTTGCTATATCATTGGCTACAACTCGACGAATTACGTTTATGCCGTATGTTTCAAGTTTTTCACGAATCTCATCAGCATTCAACGCATGCGATTCGTCCGTATTTTTTTGCAAAATATTCCACAGTATTAGCAGTTTGATTTTTTGTTCGCCGTTTCCCACCATAATTCGCTACCCCATTCGATTATATTATACCACAATAAACAAGATTTTGGAAGTAGGTTGCAGGTAAAACAGAAACAAAAGGTTAATTTCACACAAAAGAATAATCCATTTTACAAATCCAACTCATCAATTAGTCTTTTTGCCGCTTGTTTCTTCTCTTCCGAAAGACCTTGATTGAGTTTAATTTCATTCATTGCGGCTTTTTTACCTCCGCAAAATAATATCCTAAACCATCTTCGCACTTGATAAAAAGGAAACAGTATCGGATATTTCTTAAGCGATGGGTAATATATCGACATTTCTTTATATGTAAGAAATATGCGGCTCATCAAATGTTTGAATTTTCCGCCTTTCTTATTTTGCGACATCGCAAGGTGCTGTTCCAATGTTCCGTATACGCCACCTTGCAAAATATAATTTTCCATATCCAACGTGGTAGCATCAGGTTCTTCATTATTAAACCATACAGCGGACAACTTAGCCGCTTCCCCCGCAAATTTTAAAAGTCCGCCATCTGATAATAACTTGTTTCTCTTATCTTTATTGTCGGAATTTACACGATTATATAGCCACAAATCGATAAACGGTCTTATTCCACAACCACCGTGAAAAAAGTGTTTTGCCATATGTGCTATGTGATAATAATAAAACATCTCGTCACTTAAAGTGTATTGACATGTCTGTTCTATCTGTTGTGCATAATTCCACACATTTTGAAGCGGAATATCTGCTTTCCCAACAATATCACTTTCGATAAGTGAATAATGCAATTCGATATGTACACCGTTTAAAATTAAACCGACATCATGAGAACCTTTTTCTTCAAGTGTCGCTCCACGTTTTTCAACAAGCACCGATATCGCATTTTCAAGGTCTTTTTCGTATACGAAAATATCGATGTCACAACTCGTCCGCATCCACGGCTCCGGATAATACTTGCGAATCACTGAACCTTTCAGCGGAATATACGCTATTTTCGCTTCTTCCAACATTTCTTTCAGTCGTTTCAGCTCGTAATTGATATTTTCATAGCGATACACCGCCGTAAAAATCTGCTTATCGAATTTATCTTTAACTTTCGCTATCGCCGCCCGCTCGTTTTCCTGTATATCGTCTGGCAATCTTTCGAAAACGCCGCTTCTATTCAGCGCGTCGCCAACCAAATGAGCCATATCGTGCGCCTTCGAAAGTTTGTATACTTCAATCAGAAACCGCGCAGAAATCTCTGGCAAAACAACTTTTTCGCCTTGCCCGCAAATCTCGTATTTTATGCTGTTTATTAAGATTGATATTACATTATTCATCTTTTCCCCTTGCATTTATTTCTCATCCAAACGCGCATGTTTTTGTTACATAAAAAAGTCAAACAAATTACGCACGCTGAAATTGCTAATGATATCGCACCATTAACAAATAATTCTACCCACTTATTCTCGTACACTTGTATTAACCTTGAAACTATAAGTGCAGAAATAATGAATATTCCGATATAAATATAATTCTGAATTAAATGTTTCTTGACTGATTCATGAAATGCATATCTATAAAGAACGTAAGGTTCAACTATGTGACAGATAAGCAAATTTGTAAAAACTGTAGCAACAATTACACCAACGACTCCTATTTCATCCCCGCCAAAATGAGCAAATATTTTTACAAATGCTATTGAAAGAATAACATTAAGAGTTCCCTCAAAAAAAGGCTTCCATCTGTCATTGTAAAATGTCCCCGTTGCATCTCGAAACAAAAGTGTCGATTGTCTCATAAACTGCACAAAATAATTAGTCGCGACAATAAACGAGACTGATTTTGACAATCTAAGATTACTCCCAAATAAAATCAGTACAAGATCATCAATAACCGCATAATATCCAAGGAAAAACACAACGCCCAAAACGAAGTTTAAAAAATAAAGTTTTTGAAAATATTGTTCTGTTTTCTCTTTTTCGGAAACATAAGCGTGTCCGATTATGGACGTGAGCGGTGAGAACACTAAGGCAAGCACTGATGACATTGAAACAGCTATTGAGGAATAATTTGAGTATTTCCCAAGTAGGACAACACCAATAAAGGCAGAAATTATTATACTATCAGCAGAATTTACAAGGATGCCGCCTATTCTATGCATAAACAAAGCCTTAACCTTGTTTACAATTTCATTTTTTGTTGTTCCGTCAACAATTTCTTTATCATGAATTAAGATTGACTTATAATGTTTATATGAGTATGCTTCTGTGATTCCCCACTGTAATAACATTGCTACTATACGACAACATAAATAAATGGTAAACGATTTGGTTGTAATGATTGTTATAATTTGCAGAACATACTGCACAATCATTCCTATTGACGATATTGATGTTGTAATATAGTTGTTCTTATATGCATTGATAAGAGAGGTTTTTGCACTAAAAACATACGAAAGGACAACAGAAAACAACATCAACAAAAACGTTAGACCTAAATTTACATCAAGTTGAATGTAATCTTTTGCAAGATATGGTAACGCTGGAATCAAACACACTCCAACACCCACCATTATCATTCCAATCAGCCGATATGATTTCGTAAAAAGTTGATACAAAGCAGCCACTTTTATATCATCGTGTTCTACTATAGGCTTGTACATGCAAAAAGTAATAGCACTACCAACGCCTAATTCCGCGACCGTCAAAAAACCTATTAAACTAGCATATAATGAATCCAACCCATTAACTTCATTTCCAATATATTGGATCAAGAAGCGTCTTACCAATATAGAACCGATAAGCATAAAAATTCTAAAGAATATAGAAACCGATACATTTATTATACCTTTGCGCTTATCCAACTTAATATTCTCCTATATTGATTCCAGCATTATAACCCACTGAGAGATGATATAATCGATATCAAATTTATATAAATCCTTTTGTGAATTGCCAGAAAAAAACTCTCTTAATTTATAATTTTTCATGAGTTTTAACAGCTTGTCTGCAAATTCATTCGTATCATTGGGTGTCACCAAAAAGCCATTCACCCCGTCGGATATAATTTCGGAAGGACCATGTTTACAGTTAAAACTGACACAGGGTAACGCCTTCGCCTGTGCTTCTATAAGAACAAGCCCCCAGCCTTCGTAGCTTGAAGATAGCGCATAAATAGATGCTTTATCCATTTCCTCATCTAAATGCTCTGCGTAAGGCATAAGCTTTACGTTTGTTAAGTGATATCCCTCAATAAGAGATTTTAACTTATCTTTATCAGCGCCGTCTCCATATATTCTTAATTCCCACTCCTGATTTTCATCGCCCATTTTATGCCACGCTTCAAGAAGTGCATCAAAGTTTTTTTGGGGAGCATATCTGCCTGCCGCAATAACAACTTTGTTATTCATATTAGAATTCTTTGTCGGCTTAAATGCAAGAGGATTATGTAATCGCATTAGATTCTTTGCATTAGGATATCTCTTTTGATAATCATGTAAATCCCCATCGCTTAAAACCAATAATTTTGAAGCGTGTTTAATTGCTAAACACCGCGAATAATTCACCCCCCAACCGCTACGCACTAATAAAGCAAAATGTTCCCAACCTATTGTCTTATAATTATACTTTTTCCTAAATGGGTCGATAATACGATAGCACTGAATATCTACAGCTATCACAAGGTCAGGCAAAATATTTTTTATTACATACTCAAAAGACTTTTTGATTCCCCTAATTTTCTTCAAGCTCCAAAGCCTGAATTTTATTTTATTGCGACTATTATATGGAAAAGTTTCATCTTGTTGTAGTTCATAAAGCTTTATCTTTTCATTGGTTTCAAAAAAAGGGTTTAGACCTGTCTCTATACTTATGATTGATATTTCATATCCTTTTTCCGTAAGACCATTCGCTATTTGCGAAGTAACCCGTTCCGTTCCTCCACCATTATTGTAATTCCCTATTAGAAAGCAAATTTTTTTCACATTGACACCCTTTCTCTTTTATATTTCTTACGATAATTTGAAGCGAGCAAAAATATTAAAAACACATACAAAATATGATTCACATTCAAAATTTCGGCGATAAAGCCATCATAGGATGCTCTCGGGGCTGAAAGCATAGTAAAGAAAATAAATAACTTTATCGTTGTAGCCAACCAATTGCGATTATTTAAAACTTGAACCCGTTTGAAGAGACACCCATATACAAGACTTCCCGCCGCAACTCCTACATAACCAAAATCAGCAAATAATTCGGCTATAAAAGAAGAACCCGTTCCATTCCCTTGCAAAAATTGTTTTGGTATTGTTAAATATGATAACATTGCATCAAAAGAATGTGATTCAAGAGCAAATTGGACAGTATGTCTTGATGGAATACTTTGTAAATCAAACAAATTAAACAAAGTGCCATACTTAAAATAATTTAAAGTCCCACCCAAAGAGTAAAAACGGAATTTAGGAATTTCATTCCTTAATTCATATCCATATTTTATATTCTGTGATGCTGAACCTATATTAACAAAAAATTTGACAATGCTCTCACCAAAAGTCATTGATTCAACTTCTCGACCAGTTCGTATGTATTCATATAGGTACAAAAATGAAAGTAAAAATGGGACTGATAACAGTAAAAACACGAGTGTTTTTTTTGATATCCATACAGTCTTACCTCTATCAGTATAATTACGATATACAAAATAACATAAAAGAAATATACTATTAAAAATGACTCCTGAGCGTGAACCAATCAGTAATGTCAAGAGAGAGTAAAGTAAAAATGACTTAATTACAAAGGATGATTCTTTTTTGCTTGGAAAGGTTGACAAATATACGCATAAGGCAAGGGGTGTATATTCTCCAATCTTAACTAAAACAGACGGCAAAATAGAATTATATGAAATATAATAAGCAACATATCCATGCGAAGCAACAAACCTAATAGTATCCAATGTACTAATTAATGCAAAAATAAGAGAAATGACATAAAGAATTTTAGACGCATGTCTAATATTTATAATAAATTCGTTCGTATTGTTAGTTACTGCCTCTTTTTCTTTTCGACGAACAGGGAAAATAATGAAACCAACGAACATAGCTAATAAGCAGATAAAAATGCTTTTATGTGCGTGCAATGTAGCCGCTTCGCTAAATTGTAAGTAATAATGTTCATTAAAAAGAAGTTCAGCAATATCCCCTGACATCAAAAAAATAAAAAACGACAGCAAGAAAAAGAAGAAAAAACAATTCCTTGATATATCTTTAAGACATATCAATATCATAATACCAAACATCCCAACAGATAATATCTGCCAAACATCAGAACCTAACATTGCTAAAGCCAATAAGCAAATAATAAGCAATAGAAAACCGATAATTGACTTAAAACTTATTTTTATATCATCCATAGATCTTAAGTATTCCATCTACACTCACCTATATATATTGCAATAAAGTTTAGCCATCGTTTCAGCCGAAAATCGTTGAGACATTTTCAAAGCATTCTCACCATGTCGTTTCCTTAGATTATAATCAAGATAGTACTTTTCAAAAGCAGCAGCAATTTCTTCTTCGTTTACAGAAACAAGTTGTGCGCTATTTTCATCCAGCATATCTGGAACACCTCCAACGGCGGTAGCTACTATCGGTAAACCAGTACCCATGGCTTCTTCTAACGACATCGGTACTCCTTCCTTGAATGAAGGCAACGTAAACATATCCATTTTATACAAAAAGCCAAACACATTTCCTTGAATCCCCTCAAAGAAAACACTTCCACCTAATTTTTTTTCTTGAACAAGTTGTTCTATTTCACATTTCAATACCCCATCACCAATCAAATACAATTCACTATTTGAATTTTTTTTATGAAAAATTTCAAATGCATTTATTAACCCCTTGTGATTCTTTACTGGCATAAAACTTCCAACATGAATAATTTTAAAATTACCTTTTATTTCGTAATCTATTTTGGAAATACATTTATCTAAATCAACACCGTTGTATATAATAGGAATTAGGTCACTATTCAATTTATACTCTTTTATTATTGTTCTTTTGACATTATTGCTTAATGCTACGGGAACAGCCTTGCCACGCCTAAAATAATGTTTATTAAAAATTCTTGTGATTTTTCCAGCTTCATATGTAGCAATACTGTGTATTGTATGAACAACTTTTATTTTTAACTTGGACGCAACAGGAAAAACATATTTAGTTACGTAAAGATGAGTATGTATAACATCAGGTTTCTCTTGCTTAAACAATTTTTTCAACTTCTTAAACATAGAAAAATCAAAGCCATCTTTCTTATCTAAAAAACGAACGTCTACAGAAGCCTCTTTTAATCTTTGAGTAATGACCGTTTCTTTATTGTACAGACTGACAACTATAACCTCATGTCCTAATTTTTTTAGCTCATATACAAGATTTTCACACATTGTTTCGGCACCGCCCATTCCCAAAAACGGTATGACCTGAATAATTTTCATGATTTTCTCCTTACGTCATTCCACGATTGAAATGTATATATACGGCAATTGGGCCATCAAGATTTAGTAGTTTCCAACCTGTTTTTAACCACTTTAGCAGGTACACCAACTGCGACACTGTAATCCGGAATATCTTTTGTTACAATTGCACCGGCACCTATAATACAACCGTTTCCAATTTTTACGCCGGGTAAGATGATTGCCCTTCGTCCAATCCAAACATCATTTCCTATTTCAACGGGTTTTACTCCATCATCGCCTTGTTCCCCCATTGGTATGTCTGTCCGATTGTGCCTGTGTCCCACCGTATAAATTACAACTTCAGGTCCCATCATCACGTTTTCTCCGATTTGAACGGGACCGTAAATCTCGCAATTTATTCCAACGCCAGAATTACTTCCAATTCTCAAAAGTGGACCAAAGACAGCGTTTCGTTCTATATTAACATTTTTACCACATTCAGCAACAATCTTTTTAGCCCAAAAATATCTGCATTTTTTTGCAAATTTTGAACGCTGGCTTATGGGTAATTTGGCGGCAAAAATTCTATATAATATGTATAAAATCTTTTTCTTGGTTGTCCACATAGAGTTCCACCCTAAATCAGTTTTTCTATTAAAATTTTTACAATAGAACAAGGAAGATAATATCGACTTTTTTCTAAACAGTTCAATTTTAAGTCGGAGATACATTTAGTATTGTACACAACATTTTCAAGATGCTTAGTTAAATCAGACACGTTATTGATCTCGTATCCAAAACCAGTTGCACCTTCATCGATAATATCTGAAAAACTTTCCCATTTTGCGCTGATAATAGGAACTCCAGCCGCATATGTATCAATGATTGTCCCGGGGATCCCTTCTGTATAGAAGCGTGTCGGAAACAAAAGTGCAAAGTAATTTTTCAAGACTTCAACGCCTTTATCGTAATCCACAACGCCTTTATATTCTATGTAATTCGGAAACGTTGTCTGTAAATTTTCAAACCATTGCGTTTGAGATGAGTCTACTTGTCCATATATATCTAACGTATAAACAGTTCTACCAACTTCCTCATTTATCACTTTAACGGCATTCACGGCATCTTCTATCCCCTTTTCTTTCATCACGCGAGAAAAGGTACAAAGTTTATATGGTTCTCCGGCAGGATACACAAGCTCTTCGGGTTTCAAAATTTTTAAATCCTTACAATTCGGCATTATTACAATGTTCTTAAAACCTTGCTCTTCCAACGCCCGTTTCATTGTGTTTGTTTCAACATAAATTCCGTCAAAGCGTTTTAATCTTTTTGCGAGGCTTTTACGTGTTTTTAAAAATTCAGGAAGCCACCCGCCTATAACCACATAATGCAATTTTCTGTTTTTAAAAAACTTTCTAAAAACCGATAGAAGCGGAGCGTAAACTCGTAATCCGTTATGCGCAGGAAAAATTATTACATTTTTTGCAGTTTTTAAAGCTTTAAGACATTGAAAAGGCGCTTTCAATAATATGCTTTTCCCACCTGCGGTATCAAATTTCAACACATCATCATTTCCAATTTGTTTACACAACTCGTCGGTCACGATTTTAGTTTTTACCGTTTGCCCATCAAGGCACTCTTTTCCAAATGCAAAATGCCCGATAACCGCAACACGAGCTTTTCCTTTACTCAATTTTATAATCTCCAATAATCCATACCGGAATTATTCAAATCTTTCACCGAATAAATTCCCTTTACGTCAATTAAAACCTTTTCACTATCCGCCGACACTCTATACAACTTCTTGATATCATCAAGTCTTAAGGCTTTAAACTCATTATGCGCTACTGCTACAATCACGCAATCGGCATCTTTTACCTCGTGCAACGGAGTTAATTCAACCCCGTATTCATGCATTGCATCCCGTTCGCTTGCCCACGGATCAACAACAATCGGCTCAATTCCATATTCGTTGAGTCTCTTAATTATGTCGTCCACTTTGCTGTTTCTCGTATCGGGACAATTTTCTTTAAACGTCAGTCCCAAAATAACGACTTTTGACTTTTTCGGTGCTTGTCCCACCTTTATCATTTCTTTAATCGTCGCATCGGCAATGTACTTTCCCATGCTGTCGTTCACTATTCGCCCGTTCAGAATTATCTGACTGTGATAGCCAAGCTTTTCTGCCTCGTAGGTGAAATAGTACGGATCGACGCCGATGCAATGCCCTCCGACCAAACCGGGACGGAAGCCCAACGCATTCCATTTCGTATTCATTCCGTCTACAACTTCGTTTGTATCGATATTCATACGGTCAAATACCATAGCCAATTCGTTCATAAATGCAATGTTAATATCCCGCTGGCTATTCTCCACAACTTTTACGGCTTCGGCTGTACGGATATTAGAAACCGGATATGTACCGACTTCTATTACAATATCGTATACATTTTTTATCTCCTCCAAGGATTCTTCATCCATTCCCGAAACGATTTTATGTATATTTTCAAGTCGATGAACTTTGTCGCCCGGATTGATTCTTTCCGGCGAATATCCAACCTTAAAATCTACGCCACATTTAAGTCCTGATTGTTTTTCGAGTATAGGAATGCATACATCTTCTGTACAACCTGGATAAACAGTAGATTCATATACAACGATAGAACCTTTTGTAAGATTTCTGCCGAGTATCTCGGAAGCTCCGATTACAGGCGTTAAATCGGGAGTATGATCGGTATTTACAGGCGTAGGAACGGCTACAATGTGAAATTTTGCTTCGCGCAATTTTTTCTCGTCTGCGGTAAATTCGACCGTCATATTTTTTATTACTTCATTCCCGACTTCTTTCGTAGGATCAACACCGGACTTATATAAGTCGATTTTTTCTTTATTCAAATCGTACCCGATAACATTGATACCTTTTTTAGCAAAAGCCACAGCAATCGGCATGCCGACATAACCAAGTCCTACCAAAGACAGTTTTTCTTCATTTTTTCTGAGTTTGTCATAAAGAGACATTTTTAACTCTCCTTTTTCAATTGAGAAATTTTAATTATATGATTTAATAACTTTTCATTTGCTTTATCTGCATTGAACATATCTTCATACAGTTTCTTAGCATTATGAGACTGTTGAGTGGTGAACTTAGGATCTCTAAAATACAAATCAACTATTTTTATCAATTCTTCTGCGTTTCTATAATAACTACCGCAATCATATTTTTTTAGCAAGTTTTCCATTTCACCGGATACTGAAACCGCTATCGGCAAACCGGCAGAGAGGTATTCTCCGAATTTATTAGGTGTATTCAGCCTATAGTTCATACTATCTATGTACGGAGCGATGCCAAGCGAGGCATTTGCCATAAGCGAAAAAATTTGTTCTTTTTCTATCCACCCTGGAATTATAACATTATCTCCGACCAAGTTTTTTATCTCGGATTCGTGCTTACCATTTCCACATAAAACAAATTTTATATTTGTTTCGTTTTTAAAAAAATCGGCTACCGAAACAATTTCATCAAACTTAAATTGATCTCCAAAATTACCAAGAAAAACAACTATAAAATCTGTAGAATTGAGTCCGAATTTTTCCCAATTTTGCTCAAATTTGTCTTTATATATCGAATAGTCGATGTTTGGATAAGAAATGGGAAAGACTGCGTCGTTATCTGTTCTGTCTCGGTGAGCGTACTTTAAACCATAATTTAGAAAACCATCAGACAACCCCACAATTGAATCACAATTGCCCATAGTGTAGTTCAAAGTCTTTGCACATTTTTTTACATAAAAATTCAACAGCCAATGTAGTGCGTGCGGAATAACGTCATAATATATTTCCGGCCAAAGATCCCTTACGTCCACTATACATGGGATATTATTTTCTTTGGCATATTTAATGGCAACTTTTGACACCTCAAGCGGTTCCATAGATGCAAATATTACATCAGGCTTATCTATTTTATTCATCTTGTTATAGATTGATTTACCCGCATTCTTATGATGTCTGATTCTTGCTAAGGAAACATTCTTTTTATAGGGAATTGATTTCACCAAGTGCAGGACATAATTATCATTCACACAATAATCCGTATCGCTTTCACACCTCTGCATTTTTTTATAGTGATCAAACGATACCGAAAACCATTCTACAGAAACGCCATTGGAAGAAGCGTAACTTGCTAAATTACCCATTCTTCTTAGTCTTGTGTTTTCGCCATCAACAGGTAATGGTTCACCCACCGATATAATCCATAATTTCATTATCGTTTAATCCTCTATGCTAAATTTTATCTTGCTACAAGCCTCTTCACATTTTATAGCAGCATCGCTTGCCGTATCGCCTTGTGCAACAATAAAACCAACCCGATCTGTACTACTTTCAATTTCACCGACAACAGATCCCATTCCATGAACAATGCTAACCTGTCTAATCCCGTCCATCTGTCGAGCTTCTTCAATTCCCGTAATTGATTTTATTTTTCCTTTAGGACAAGAGAGATATCGAATCGCTGAACCTTTAGAATATTTTGCGTGAATATCGATAGGTTCACCAAGAGCAATTTTTATGCTATTCTCAACCATATCGATGCCGGTAGAAAGCGGCACAAGGTGTGTAGTTATACAGTCGCCACCCAAACGCGCTCCTAATTCTACGATTTTAGGTCCGTCATTCGTAACAATAATTTCTGTATGCGATGGACCATTAGTTATACCAACCGCTTTATTTGCTCTTATCGCTACGTCAGCAATTTTTCGTTTTATATCATCTCTCAACCGAGAAGGTTGCGTATGTCCCATTTCGACAAAATGAGGACTTCCTGTCGTTATTTTGTCGGTTATTTGTATGACACGACATTCTCCATTCAAAGTAAGCGTCTCAACGCTTACCTCGGGTCCTTTCATGTATTCTTCAACAACGACATCTCCATTCCTCGATGATTTTTTTGCATAATCATAAGCATTAGAAATAAAATTATGATCGGATAAATCATCTACTTTTACAATTCCTCGACTTCCGGAATTATCAGCAGGCTTAACTATAAAAGCACTATCAAACTTAGAAACAGCGAAAACGTATTCCGTTCTGTTTGATACTTTATAAAACTTCGGCACGGGAACATTATTTTTCTTTAATGCCTCTCGCATACATGCTTTATTTGTCGCCTTTATAGCAGTATCTTCGTTAATCCCCACAATCCCCATTTCTTTAGCGACCGCAGCTACTGTCCGCATCGGCATATCGCTCGCCAAAGTTATTATGCCGTCTATCTTATGCCTTATTGCCGCATCCACTACTTTAGGGATATCAATCGTGCTAATTATCTCTTTTTCAATTTGTGTTTCGTTAAATCCTATAGCCGCAGGGTTCATATCTACCACTACTACCTGCAACCCCATCTCTTTCGCTTTTTGAATTGCGGGGAGTTGCAAAATACTAGCACCCAAAATCATTATCTTTTTAGTCATTTTACCATACCACTTTTAAGTACTTTTATTACTTTTTCTGATATGAATACCATATCTTCCACACTATACCGTTGATCGCAAGGTATTGCTAACATGTGTTTTTCTGTATAATCGGCAACACTACAAATCCGTTTTGCCTCACAAGGAAGAGGCCAAATAACAGGACAATATATTTTTTCTTTTGCCAACAACTTTTGTACTTCATCCCGTTTTTCTACTAAAATAGGAAAATATAATGTGCTTTTTTCAGGGTTTTCTGTAATAAAAGCAAGCAATTTTTTCTCTTTCGCTATGTCTAAATTTTGCTTCAGAATTTTGACATTTTGTTCCCTTTGATTAAAAATTTTATTAAAATCAATTTGTCTTAAGATCATTTCGGATTTCCTTGAAATCGAGAAAATATTCAAGTTTTCATCCAACATTCTGTTTGCGGATTGAAATAAGGATAAATACGTGTCTTTCAGCGATTCTACACCTTCCGACAAATACAAGCTTTTTACTCTCATTGCCCTTTCTCTAATATCCGAAAATCTGTCATCATTTGTTGCGTTGCACATGTAATTCTCATTTGCCCAAAGCAATGCTCCATCAGGTAAAGCCAGCCACTTTCGAATACTTGATATTGTTATATACGGCAAAAATCCCTTCTTATCCCGTTCTATTAAGATATTTTGCATTCTATCCTCAATACTAATTATTTCAAGATTTCTTTTCCATTTCCTTAAATATGAATCGTTTATAGCATCAATTCCGAAATAAGACATATATAAGAAAATACATCCCTTTTCTAAATTCTTTTCTATATCGTCTACATCTGCCGTATAGTTTGAATTAATTTTGTAAAAAACAACTTCATACCCGCTCATCAAAAAAGGAATAACCATTGATTCACAACATAATACTGGAATCAAAACCTTTTTAGTTTGACGATGGTAAAATAAAGCAATTGCCTTTAACGCATCCCTACCGCTGCGAAATTTTTGCAAATGTACATCGCTAATATATTCAGCAGGGCTTTGCAAAAACGCAATATTAGAATCCAAATCAAATTCACTTCCGAATTCTTTTATTTTCATTATCTTCGTCCTCTTCGGAACATGCTATTTCTAAACGCAATTTTTCCGCTTCCTCTCGCGCTCCGCTTTCTTCGGAAGTATTTTTATATGTATTTTCATGCTTAAAAACCGTTACAATTGTCTTAAAAAATATTTTAACATCGAAAACAAAGGAACAATTAGTGGCATAATACACATCGTTCTTTATCTTAGTCTTTGCATCAGCATTATTTCTGAAATACGCTTGGTTGTACCCAGTGATTCCCGGACGAACACGCAAAAATACTCTTTCTTCTTCTGTATATTTGTCTATCCAATCTTCCGGATCTGGGCGAGGTCCAATAAAACTCATCTGTCCTAATAACACATTGATGACCTGAGGAAGCTCATCTATAGAAGTTTCGCGGAGCCATTTTCCAATTTTTGTGACTCTCGGATCATCCTCACCATTATAAGTTGAACCGTCAGACAACCGAATATCCGGAGCATTAACTTTCATTGAGCGAAATTTTATCAATTTAAACAGTTTCCCTTTACGTCCGATTCTTTTTGCAACGTAAAATACTGGACCTTTGTCATCAATTTTTATTGCAACAGCCACCGCCAAAAAAATTAATAACAAGATAGGCAAACAAAGCAATGCTACGAAAAAATCAAGAACTCTTTTGAAAAAGTATTTATACATAAGATTTACCCATTATTTAATAGCAATATTAAGGCTACAGATCAGTATCCGATATACCTACTTACAATATCAACGAAGTTATCAATCACGTATTGCACCTGCTCGTCAGTCAGACAAGTATGCAACGGCAACGTGATTTCGTGCGCGAAATGATTGTACGCATTCGGGTAATTCTGAATATTAAACCCGAGATTTTTATATGCCGTGTGCATAGGCAGCGGCTTGTAATGCACGTTGCAGGCAATTTCGCGTTCCGCCATTTTCGTAATGATTTCGCCGCGCTGCTCGTAAGTAATCTTCGGTATTTCCGTAATATACAAATGCCCCGAAGATTCGTGTTCGCTTGTATAATGCGGCAACACCTTTACCCCGAGCGGCTTTAATGCGTTATCATAACGCGCGATAATTTCTCTGCGCCGTTTCAGCATTTCCGGGTAACGCTCGAACTGCTTTAATCCGATTGCCGCGACAACGTCCGTCATATTGCATTTATACCAAGTACCTACAACGTCGTACTCCCAAGAACCAAGCTTCGTCTTTTCCAACGCACTCTTCGACTGACCGTGAAGGCTCAGAAGTTGAAGTTTATGATAAATATCTTCATCGCTGATTCCGTCAATCGTCTTCCAAGTAAGTGCGCCGCCCTCCGCCGTTGTAAAATTCTTTACGGCGTGAAAACTAAAACTTGAAAAATCGGCGATTGAACCGACCATTTTTCCGTGCCGGTTTGCACCGAACGCGTGTGCCGTGTCCGCACAAACGGCAATCCTGCCGATCGCTTTCTGAATCTCATTCGACGGCTTGAATAAAGACTTCTTTTTCTCTACGATTTCAAAAATTCTGTCGTAATCGCAAGGCACACCGCCGAGATCTACGGGGATAATCGCCTTTGTTTTATCCGTAATCGCCTTTTCTACCGCGTCATAATCCATTTCAAGACTATCCGGCTGCGAATCGATTAAAATAAGTTTAGCCCCTACGTGGCAAACAACGGAAGCCGAAGCCGTGTACGTATACGCCGGCACAATTACTTCGTCACCCGCACCGATGCCGAGAATATATAACGCCATTTCCGCGCAAGCCGTCTGCGAATTAAGGCATACGCATTTATTCACGCCTATCCATTCGGCAATTTCTTTTTCAAGTTGCTTCGTTCTCGGACCGGTTGTAATCCAACCGGAACGCAAAGCATCTGCTACTTCATTTATTTCAAGCTCGGATATATCCGGAGGGGAAAAAGGTACTCTCATTTGTAAAAATTCCTTTTACATTCCATCTTCAAAGCAATAATTATTTCCTTCGGGCGTTTTCTTTGCGAGTTTGTTTCCGTAACAAATTTGCCCGTGCGTTACTTTCGTTTGCGGCTCTACATAGGTGTTGTCCACAACAGTCGCTCCACAACATATCGTAGAACCTTTACCGACTTCACTTCCGCAATCGATTGTTGCGTTTGCGCCGATATAACAGCAATCATTGACAACTGCGCCGCTATTCACTACCGCGAAAGGCTCGATCATAACGCCTTTTCCTATTTTTGCAGTCTTGCTGATATACGACCTCGGACTAATCAAGGTAGCAATTGTATATCCGCAATCTTCAAGTATGCCTGTAAGTCTTAACCTTTCCGTCATATCCGCTACCGCAACAAAAGCAAATGAATATTCTGTTATTTTGTCCTTATAGCCCACGCCGTCTGATAAATCATCAAGCAATGTAACCGTTTCAAACATTTCGCTTTGCTCGGCGATTTCTTTTGCAACCTGCCCGTACTGCCCCGCGCCTAATATCAATAAATTTTTATTCTTGTCCATTTCTTTCTCCGCATCTTTATACACAAATACCGAGTTGAGATAATTTCATAATTTGTGTTGAATTCAGCTTGCCGTTTTTTATTGCCCTGCGCTGTTCAGTAAACCAGCTTTGCAGATCTATTCCGTCAACCTTGTATCCGCGAGGAACACTCACTGTTCCGTGATAGCGGTAATATTCGGCGGCACGCTCATAAGCACAATTCCACCTGTATTCATTTACATCAACTACAAACCCAATATCGTCAAGCCGTTTCTTTTGCTCGTCCGTCAATCTGCTCCGCGCAGTACCCTTATACGCCGACCGCTGATTTACTATCCACCTTCCAAGCGCATAGCCATCTTCGGTGACATAATCGTTTTTCACAAACAAATCGCCGTGCTGCTTGAAATACGTTTCGGCATAACCGAAACCCTTTTCCCATTTGTCCCCGTAAAACCAAATCATTCCGATCTTGCCAAGCAAAGCAATTCTTTCATCGGATAGTTTCCCGTCATTCTTGTACTTCCTTTGAATCGCAAGCCACCGACCTACGGATTTCCCGCTTTCTGAAACATAATTTTTCGGAATATTCAAATGCCCGTTTTTTTCAAAAAACTCTTTTGCACAAACATATTGTTCCTGCCATAAAACATCGTTGTTTAATACGTTTTTTTGAACGCCCAACGACATTAGTCTTTTCGCTTGTTCTTCGGTAAGTGTCTTCTTTTTGCCGCTTCTGCCGGTAGACTTTCCGTTCAGCCTTGCTTTTTGTTCGGTAAGCCAGCGCGCGAGCCAAACCCCGTCCACCACGTAATTAGCAGGAATTTTCAAATCGCCGTGCTCTGCGTAATACTGTTTCAGCAAAGCAAACTTTTCTTCCCAAGCGTCCGTTTTTTCAAAACTCACGCCAAGCGCAAGTAACTTTTCTTTCTTTTCCTCGGGAAGTTTTTCTCCGACATCAATCTGATACCGAATCCATCTGCCGAGCGCCAAACCGTCTGCCGTAACATACGCCACGGGGATTTTTAAATCGCCATACTTTTTCTTGTATTCGCAAGCTGCTTCGTAACTTTTATTCCAATTATTTCTGAACTTGCCTTCCCAAGAAAAACCTAATTCGTCAAGCCGTTTTATTTGTTCTTCCGTAAGTTCTGCGCCTTTTCCTATACCGTTCTTACGATTGCGCGTATTAAAAACCCACGTTCCGAGCCGCAAACCGTCCGCCGTCACATAATAACTCGGCACGTCCGCGTTTCCGTTTTCCTTGTAATAATCAAGCAACGCGGCGTAATTTTTCTCAAACAGATAATCGGGAACGTCCCAAACCATTCCTATTTCGTCAAGCAATTTTATCCGCTCGTCAGTTAAGTACGCGCTGCAAATTCCGCTCTTTCGATAGCTGCGAAGCTGCGCAATCCATCGCCCGAGCTTAACGCCGTGATACGCCTTATCGATGACGCTCGGGAGTAAATCACCGTGTTCGGCAAAATATTCTTTCGCGGCAAAGTAATTCTTTTCCCACGCAATATCCTTAACGCTTTCCCACCGCATACCGATAGCGTTGAGTTTTTCGACCTGTTCGTCCGTCAGTATTCCGCGCGCTTTTCCCGCATATACAAGCCGTTGCGTGTTCAGCCAAGCGCCGAGCGAATACCCTTCTTCGGTGATATACCGCTTTTCAACTTCGAGATTGCCGTGCGTTTCATAATAGCGTTTCGCTACCGAATACATATATTCCCAAGAAGCCGAAAGCGTATCGTTAAGCCTGTTAAACAACTGTCTGCATTCTTTAACTTCGTCGTAAATGCGGAAATTTTCCACCGCGATTTTATCCCCTTCGCCTCGCGAACGGTAATATGCGGTTGCCACCTGCATTTCGTCTTCAATCGAACCGATACTGTACAGGTTTTCAATATTCAGAACGATATCGAAAATTACGGGATTTGTTTTCTTGCTTGCCGATAGCGCACGCCCGATTTGCTGTTTATAGATAATGGGTGAAACCGTAGGACGAAGCAAAATCACACCGTTTACGTCGTCCACGTGAACGCCCTCGTTTAACATATCGATACAAAAAAGAAGTTTTAAGTGTTCGCTACTGTCCTGTTTAAAAGCCGCAAACGCTTCGTCCGTGGAAGGATCTTCCGAATATGCCTTGTAGATATGCGGAGCTTCGTCTATCTTGCCGAACCATTCAGGGACTTTATCCGTCATTTCGCAAAGATGTTCGTAATCAGAACAAAACACGATATATTTGCCGTTTTTATCGGTAATATGTTTTTTGAAAATCTCGTCGATTCCTTCCGCCTTGTCGAGCGAACGGCGCAATTCTTCGAGATATTCTTCTGCTGCGTCGCGCGTCGCTTTCGATTTCTGACGGCGCACGCGTTCCTCGTATTTTTTCAAACTTTTTCTGCACGAATAGACCGAAAGAACGTATTTCGGTGCGTTTAATATTCCGCGAACAATCGCTTCGCCGAGCGTCATATAACTTGCGATGTTTCCGTCGAAAAGCTCGTCCGCCATATCTCTTTGGTTGTCGAGATAGCGCACGTTCGTTGCAGAAAGTCCAAGTATAGGTCGATTATCGTAATATTTTAATAATTTTTGTACGCCTTTGCCCCACTCTTCCGCGCCGGCTCTATGAAACTCGTCGAGAACGATATAGTCGGGCTGAATTTCCGCGATTTCGCTATCCGTTAAATTCATTAGTCGCGCGTACGTGTAGAAGTCGATATTTTTCGGCTGATAGCCGTCGGAAACCGCAGAAAGGTTTTCAAGTTGCGTTTTGAAAATATATTCGGAGGGTGAAAGCCAACAAATCGTTTTGTCCGGATGCTCCTCGCAAAGCTTGAAGCCGATGAACGACTTGCCCGTTCCCGTGGGGTGGACGATTGCCGCTTTCCCTGTTTTTTGCATCATCGAAAGAGCGGCATAATACGCCGTTTCATTATGTTCAAACAACGAAATCGCCATATTAAAGCCTCCTTTTTAGATGTATTTTAGGGTTTGAATCAATACATCTATTAGCGTAATAGATGTACGAATTGTACGTTGATTATAGCACAATCGTCCGAAAAAATCAAGTTGTTTTATATATCTAAGCAATATTATACTGATTGTTTTCGTAATATTAAAAAAATAGATGTACAAAACTGACACTCACGGCAGAAAAAGATCATCTATTACGCTAATAGATGTACTTTTTGAAAAGATAAAACGACTGCGATTCTCGCCGAAACGCAGTCGTTTTTACGCTAAAAGCAAAAAGATTTAGAAGTCTTTGCCGCTTTACTCCAAAGTTTATTTATCATTGCTTTTTTATGCTCAGTTAAGCTGTGAGCATAACGATTCAACGTCACGGTTGAATTTTTATGCCCCATTATTTCAGAAAGCGTTTTTACGTCCATTCCACACTCTAACGCGCGTGTTGCAAATGTATGCCTCAGAGCGTGAAAACCTCTGTGGGGTATATGTAATTTCTTTTGCATATTTTCAAAACTTCGCTGATACGAGCGTGTCGTAACCGGCTTGCCGTTTGACGATATAACGTATTTGGAATCACTTTCCTTTTTCATCTTTCGCAAAATTTTTATGATAGGTTCACACAACGGAATGACTCTCTTTGAATATTCTGTTTTAGCACTATCCACCACTCTGCCGTGCTTTCCGCAATAACAGGACTTTGATACGTTTATTTCGCCCTTTTCAAAATCAACGTCATCCCACGTTAAAGCCAACAGCTCACCGATTCTGAGTCCCGTATACAAACAGATGATAATTCCAAGATGCTTTTGTTTTTTGCTTGCCATAACCGCTTCTTCCAACTTATTTTGTTCTGCGGCGGTAAAGCACTCAACTCTTTTTTCGCTCGACTTCGGGCGTTGAAGTTTATCGCCTGAATAGGTATCCGTCAGCCCTAACCGATACGCCGTTTGCAAACTGCTTTGAATGACCGATATAATTCCGTTTACCGAATTAGACGAAAGACCTTTCCCTGTCCTCGAATTTCCCTTTTCAATCATTTCCGTAACGTAATGTTGAATCGTTATGGGCGTAAGTTCATCCATATCGCAATCGCCGAGATATGGTGCGATTTTCTTTTCTACCGTTTGCTTATACAAATCGAATGTCCTTATTTTGTGCGTCGGCTTAACGTAATTTTCAAGCCATATATTTAACCATTCCGAATATTTCATTGATAATCCCTCCTGTTTTTTGTTATATCATACCCCGTTAAATTTTCTGTTTTGGGCATAAAAAACGGAGGGAACTTTTTATTCGTTCTCTCCGTAAGATTTATATATTAAGTTTTTAGCGGTTTTCAAAGCCGATGTCTTGCTCTATTTTTTTAATCTGCGCAATTCTTGAAGCGAAGCGTAATCCACGGTCAATTCACTTTCGAAATCGAATAAATAATCCTTATAATTTTCCACTCGTAACGAGCGATTAGCCGTTCCACACTCCGTTATCGTAAACCTTTCCTCGTTCAAAAGTTTCTCTTGTCTATCTCGTGAGCAATTCATCTTGTCCGTCAAAAATCCTCTTTCGGAAACGACTCGCCAAAAAGGTATTTCACCTTGCGCATAACACTCGAATATTTTCCGCGTTTCAAGCGCGTTGCTGATAAATTCTATATTTTCGACATTGAGTTGTTTCCTGACGTAGTTTTCTATGTCAACATATCTCGTCAACCGACCTTTCGGCACAACCCGTAAAAGGTTTATATAAACCGCATACGGCACACGCACACTTTCTTTTGAAGGTTTATAGATTACTTCTTTTTCGACCGAAATATCACCCATAAAATACCTCCTAAATCGATTATCTATATTATATCGTATTTTCAACAAAGAATCAATCCGAATTGCGATTACAAAAACGAAAAAAGTGAAACATTTCTAATAATTTTCTTACTCTTGCCATTCCGAGCCAAAAAAGTCGGATACTCTTTTACGAATATCCGACTTTAAGCTATCATTTGAAGGCTGTTTTCTATGTTATTTGGTGTTTTTTGTTGTGTCTTTCGGAAATCCCTTTCACTATTGATTGCATAATCGGCAATTTCTGTTACACCTTTGGGAATAACAATAGCTTCAAGCTTCGTACAGCTTTGGAACGCATTCTTTCCTATTATTGTCACGCCTTTTGGAATTGTAATCGAAGAAAGAAGGCTACATTTAGAGAAAAGAGTAGCACTGATTTCTGTAAGGTTTTCGGAAAGTTTCACGTTCGTAAGAGAAGCACACGAAGAGAACGCGCTCGTTCCGATCGTCGTTACTCCTTTCGGAAGTTCGAGGGATTCTATTCCCGTAGACTGGAAGGCACTATTTCCAATTTCCGTCAACAGGCCATCGGCATCGAATACGACTTCTTTCAGATTTTTATCGTTCTGGAATGTATTATTTCCGATTGTCTTGACGCTGTCGGGAACGGAAATCGATTTGAGAGCAGTAATATTCGCAAAAGCGTAATCTCCGATCGTCTCCAATTGCCCGTCCGCCGCGAACTCTATATTTTCGAGATTTGCACAATAACGGAAGGCATATGCGCCGATTTCCTTCACGCTTTCGGGAAGAATAATTTTAATCAGTTTATCGGCATAATCCACGATCGTACTTTTATAATAATGGAAGAAAGAATAATCTCCTATCTTTTCTACCCCCTCGGGAACTTTATACTCCGTGCTCGTATTTGCCGTCGGATAATAAACTAATTCCTTACCATCTGCGCTGAACAAGACGCCACCTATCGATTTGAACGCCGTGCTTCCCTTATCGACAAGAATCTCCCGTAAAGAAGTACAGCCGAAAAAGCTGAGACGGTTCAAAGACGTCATATTGGCAGAGAGCGTTACGCTTATCAACTTAGTGCAATCGCGGAATACGGACACAGTTTCATTCGTCGAAGTTCCCGTCGATAAAGTCGTGAGGGAAGAAGGAAGTACAATGCTCGTCAATCCCGTCCCCCAGAAAGCACAGTCATTGATTGTATCCAATCTGCTCCCCTCTTCAAATTTCACTTCGGTCAAAGCGGTACAGTTGACAAAAGCGCTCTTTCCGATAGAGAACAAACGCGCGGGAAGCGTAATACTTTTAAGTGAAGTACAGCTCGAAAAAGCACCCGTCGCCGCAGTTACCTTTGTAGACGAAGAAATCTTTCCTCCATCGGCAATTGTTAAATTCTCCGTCCCTCCAGGAGCAAAGGTGACCGTAGTAAGATCCGCACACTTTTCAAAGGCTTGATTGGCTATCGTCGTCACGCTGGAAGGAATTGTAACCGAGACAAGCGGCGTCGCCGAGAACGCTTTGGTCTGAATTTCTTTAATCCCATCGGGAATAATAAATTCTGTTATAGCTGTTCCGTAGAACATATTGCTGACGATAGCCTCTAACTGTGTTCCTGCCTCAAAATTAACGGTTTTTAATTGATCACAGTTATAGAAAGTATATCCTGTCGTTATCGTCTTTAAGTTTGCAGGAATCGTAATTTCTGTAATGGGAGTAGCTTGGAAGGTTCTAACTCCAAAAGAGGATACCTTACAGCCAGGCGCAAAAGTCACGCTGGTAAGCTTGGAACAATTTCCGAAACTCTGGCGGCCTATCGATTCTACATTTTGTGGGATATGGACGCTTTCGAGCGCACTATATTCAAACGCATAATCACCTATCTTGGTCAGACTTTCGGGCAGAACAATAGAAGTAACCTCGGAATAGCGGAAAGTATATGCGCCGATTTCTGTAACCCCTTCGGGAATTTCCACCGCTCCCGTTGCGAAAACAGCCAAAATCGTCGTCTTTTCCGCATTATACAGAATATTATCCTCCACGATGAAAGATTTATTTCCCGCTTCTACGGAAACCTGTGTCGGGCAAGCCTGTTTAGACCCATTATCAATGAAAAGATTGCCTCCTATCGAAGAAACACGGGAAGGAATTGTAAAGCTTTCCATTGCAATACAGTCTACAAATACGCCGTCCCCAAACTTCAAGTCCTCGGTTCCTGCATCAAAGATAACTTCTTTGAGTCCCTTCTGAGCTTCAAACGCATTATCCTCTATACTTGTCACACTACCGGGAATCGTAATGCTTTCGAGCGCCGTCCCCGTTCCCAATCGGATAGCGAAAGCGGCCTCCCCGATGGTTTTAAGGCCATTGGGTAAAACGATATTACTTAACTGAGGAAGACTTGCAAAAGCCAGATAGTTGATGGATTGTAAGCGACTTACTCCGTTTTCTTCCTCGAACACAACGCTTTGCAGGCTCTCTGCCTTATAGAAGCTCCAAGCGCCTACTTGCGTGAGTCTTGCGGGCAAATGGATCTCCGTGAGCGCCGTAGCATAGAACACAGAGTCGCTCCCCGTTCCGTCGGCAATTACCAAATCTTCCGTGCCGCCGGCTTCAAAGGTGACAGATGACAACGAAAGGCAATTATTGAAGGCGCCTACGCCGATGAGCGTGACCGATTTAGGAATTTCAATCGAGGAAAGGTTTCCACAATTCATAAAGGCGTTTGCCTCGATTGTGACGAGCGTTTCTGGCAAAGTTACTTTTGTAAGACCTTCGCAGCCCTTGAAAGCACTCTCTCCGATTTCAGTAACACCCGACGGAATCACTACTGTCGTCAATGCGGGACAATTGTTGAAAATAAACCCGTCTACACTATTCATTCCCGCTGAAAGCACAACGCTTTCCAAAGCGGCACAACCATCAAACGCATATGCACCTACGCTTGTGACACTGTCCGGCACAACGACGGAAATTAAAGCCGTATTTGAAAATGCATACTCCCCAATTGATATTAAATCCTTACCAAAAGTAATTTCAGAAAGCGATGCCGCATGATCGAATACATAATTTCCGATGTTTTTCCAGCGTTCAGGAAGAGTCAAAACGGAAAGTCCCGAACAACTTGCAAATGCGTATTCGTCAACAATAAGTTCTTCGCCCGCACCCTCGGCAAAAATAAGTTCTGTAAGGCTGATGCAGCGATAGAAAGCATTTGCTTTAATATGCGTAATATTTTTACCGATTGTAAAGGAGGTTATTTCCATGTTATTGGAAAACACCTTTTCGCCAATCGTAGTCACCGTATCAGGCAGAGTAAAATTTCCGCCTCTCTTGGAATAAAACAAAATTTCTGTGACATCTTTATTATATAAGACTCCGTCGATATCGGTATAATAACCGTTTGCCTCGTCGACGTAAACTCCTTCGAGATTATCACAACCGTCAAAGACCGTAATGGGAAGCATTTCGACCGCTGCAGACAAGGTAACTCGCGCAAGTTCCAGACAGTCGTTAAATACATATTGACCAAAGGTCATGCTTTGGTCTCCCTCTTCGAAGGCTACTTCGACAAGAGCAGTACAGCTTTGGAACGCATAATCTCCGATTTCCCTCATACTTGCAGGAATAGTAAACTCGCTCAATTTCGTGCAATAAGCAAAGGCATAATTTCCGATGCTCACCACATCGCTATTGGAATCGAAAGATACCGATTTCAACACGGGCAAATCATAGAAAGCATAATCCCCAATCGACATCGTAGTCGGTGCAGCACTGCCGAGGAATATGACCGATTCTAAGTTTTCACAGAGCGAAAAGGCATTCGAACCGATCGAAGTAACATAATTGGGTATAACCACCTCTGTGAGAAGCGCTCTATCGGTAAAAGCACCTGCTCCTACTCCCGTTACGCCTACGGGAATAGTATAGGAGCCTCTTCTTCCCAAAGGATAATAGAGTATGGTCTTACCGGTCTCCTCTGCCGTGCAAAGTACCCCGTCTATAGAGGAATACTGAGCATTTCCCTCTGCGACATTGATCGCGGACAAATTGTTACAGCCTATAAAAGTATCAATCTCAGTCGTTCCTTCATTCTTGACGGAAAGTTCGGTGAGGTGTTTCGGGAAGGATATTTCTTTCAGAGCCGAACAATTCTGAAAGGCCTTCGCTTCTATAAGGAGCGTTGCATTTTCGGACGACGTTGCTTCCTCAAAAATAATCGAAGTAAGATTTTTACAATTATAGAACGCAGATTCCCGAATCGCCGTCATACTAGACGGAATGACGATCATAGAAAGTTTAGAATTAGCAAAAGTTTTTACGGGAAGTTCCTGTACTCCTTCCGGAATCCGATACATTCCCGTCCTCGTACGAGGGAAATAAGCAATACGGAGAGTAGACGTATTCGGATTGTTATCCAATAATATCCCGTCTATCGATTGGTAACGAACAGCATGGTTTCCCTCTGTCTTATAAATATTCACCGCATCGAGATTCGTACAGCCTGAAAAAGGTCCGCTGGCGTCGGAATCGGCCGTAGAGCCAATAGCCTCCATCGTATCGGGAATTTCTATGCTTTCCAACGTCGAACAATTATTGAAAGCACCACTATAAATCACAGCTACGGGAGTATTATTATATTCCGCAGGAATTTGGACACTCTTCATAAAATTGATTTCAGGTCCCTTTTCGACTGCATAGACGAGTTTACCGCTAGAAGCGGACGTCGTCTGAACAAACTTAAATACTTCTCTCCAACAAGCGTAAACCGTAGTCTGTTCCGTATAGGGCCAAGAGGTGACACTCTTTCCCGTCTCATCGGTCAGACGTGTCCCGGCTCCGCCTTCTTTGGAATACCAGCCCGCAAAGGCGTAAATACCGTTTGCGTTCGTGGGAACTTCCAACACGAAATCGCGCCCGTATACAACGTCCGAAGCAGGATTTACCGTGTTTCCTCCGCAGGAATTATACACGGCGGAATAAGTTTTGGGAGTCCAATAAGCATACAGATAAAGATCGCCGGCTTCTTCAAATATTTCTTCCGCGTATTCGGCGCCATTTGCATCTGCTCCGTCGGGCGAATTATACCACCCTGCAAAATCATATCCTACCTTTTCAGACGTCGGAAGCTGAATCGGGTCTCCGTAAGCCTTATACTGTGTTTCGACGCCCGAACCGCCGCGGCTATCGAGGACAACGGCATAAGCAAAGATTTCCGTATGTACCCAATTCGACTTCATGCTGCCGTCCACAAACCTTACCGATACGGTATTGCTTCCCGCTTTCGTAAGAGCAATCTCCGCAAACGCAGAACCGTCGGAAACGGAAATTATATCCCCGTCGTTTACTTGAATTTCATAGCTTTCAGCTCCGACAACAGGCCGCCAAGAAAGGATTCCAGCAGAATATTTCATCGTGGAATACATCTCATAGTAACGGACGTCTAAGGAATCACTCCAAAGAGAGTTTCCACTTCCGCCGACAGCTTGAATCCGAACCGAATAATCAGCGCCCAAAGTCTCCGCAATCGCTTTTGAGAGATCAAATTCGGCCGAAGAACACGGATATTCCGTCCCCCCGATATTGACGAGATAGGAATCAGCTCCAGTGACAGCATTCCAAGTCAATTTATCTCCCGTAATTTTAAGGTTGCGGGGCGTAGCTAAAATCGTCTTGTCATATTGATAAGTGCTCGCAGCCGGAGAGTTATAGCCCTTTGTTCTAGGATAAACGTTGACGATAATCCCCCCTTCGCAGGGCGAACAATTTTTCAGGCAATAGCTTGTGCTGTTACCGATATAAACTTTATCGTGTTCATGAGCAGAATCGCCGCATTTTACGGATACGACGTATCCCGCTGCATCGGGTACGGCATTCCAAGAGAGCGTTTCCGTCTCTTCATCGAAGAAAAATTCCTCTATTTTGGAAAGCGACCGATTATAAACGAACTCTTCGGAAACCGAAGTGACTCTCCCGTTCGCTTCCGCAGTGATGACGAATTTAATGCCGCCTTCCTGCATGGCGCAATTCGCAAAATTATAAGTCGTGGAACGGCCGAGGGAAACTCTATCATGATTGTGGGATTTATTGCCGCAATCGATAGAAATATAATACCGTTCAGCGCCTTCCACTCCTTCAAAAATCAACGCCGACGGCTCTACGACCGTAAAGAACGAAACGCGCGCCAAGCCTTTATTTTTATAATATCTGACCGTCGTTCCCAGCTCCTCCACAGACGAAGAAGCAGTGACTTTTACGACATAATCGCCGGCAGGGGCAACGGAAAAATCAACTTTGTCATAAGTCGTCGAACCGCTTTCCTCCGTTACAGGTTGGAAACCGGACGGACCGGAGATTTCAATTTTGTACGAAACGGCATTTTGTACCCCGTTCCAATCGATAGTATTCTCTCCGACATTCACCAAAGGTTCAGAGGAATCCGCCGCACTTTGCCAAAGCGCGTATAATGTCGTATTCTCATTCAAAACCATACCTGTACGATATTGATAGGAAAGCTTTTCCGCCTCGTCGTACATGCTGACCCACCATCCCGCAAAAGTATATCCGTCGCGAGCTTCGGGAACGGGTAAAGTATAAAGTGCTCCCCCAATCGTCTGAACACTTTCGGGAAAAGTCGTTTCATATCCGAGGTCAAAATTGACAGTAAATTCTTTCTGTCCGAAAACTTCTTGTCCCCAATATGCATAAAGCGTAATATCGGAAACAACAGCTTGGGAGCCGAATAAAAACGGCTCTGTAAATTTATCGTCCGTATACCAACCGATAAACTTATATCCTTCTTTTTCCGGATCTTCGGGTTTTTCTATGGTCTTTCCGTTGATAACAGAAAGCGATCCCACCGAGCTTCCCCCGTTGGAATTAAAAGTGACCGTATAAGAGATTTTTCTTAAAAATCTCATTTCCGCATCGGAATATGTAAGTTTTATTCCGTTGTCGTCGAACGTCGCCGAAATTTGCTCTTCTTCCGGCTCTGTAAATACGAGGATCAGATTTTGCCCTTCGAGGGTATATGTCCCCGATTTGTATTCATCGGAAAAAAGGAAGGTAAACTGCCCGCCGCTCATTAAAGCGAGCTGATACTCGTCACCGTCCGCGGCATAATAATATACGCCGAGCTCGGACCCGTCCGTTTCGGGCGGAGTTTCGGGCTTATTTTTATCGCCGCATGCAACGATGGCTAACGAAGTGATTACGGTAAATATAACCACCAAAAACGCAAGAAACCATTTTTTGAGTTTCATATATGCCTCCTCTCTTTTTTTCATTATTTTACACAAATAAATGTATAAGTTCTTTCCTCTCGGCTCTCCCCCAAAGGAGCTCCTTTTTTTCTCTCAGTAATTATATTTCTTATTAAATATTTTTGTTGTGCTTTCTTGAAAAAAGAAAGCACAACGGGTACCCGTTGGAAAATTTTATATAGTTTAATTTTAGCATTAACCAATCGAATTGTCAAATTGTTCAGCCATATATTACCATAATATTCGATAATACCGGATATAATCTATTTTTATATTAATTATATAATAAAAAATCCTTACCTTGAAAATCAAGATAAGGATTTTTCCATACCTCGACAAATTATGCCGCGTATTTAACGGAAGTAATCTTTCTTCCCGTAGAAGTAGAAAGCGTTATAGCAAACGTATAGCTCCCGGCATATTCACCTTCCGAAATCGTCACGTCATATTCGTAATAACTATACTTGCCATCTTCACTTGCACTGATGAATCTTTCGACCGCTTTATCCACCGTGACGGACTGCCCGTTAATAGAAACCTCTAATCTAATTACCTTTCCCGTTCCGCTTATTGTATCGTTGACGCTTTCAGGAATATCGTAGTAAATGGTCAATGCAGCCTTGTTTCCGGTATCCGTTTCATCATTCGTCTGTATTCCAAAAGCAGAATGCACAGCTTTTACCAAATAATAATCAAAAGTCATCGTCTCATTATCTACAATAAAAGCGACATAATAAGTTATACTGCCATAACTGACATTAGATGTCATCGCCACCGTATAAATATTTTCTTTAATCGATTCTATTTTCCATGTATTTCTAGAATTACTAAGAGAGTAACTATCAACTCTCCCATCAATTCCATATACAATATTTACTCTCGCTCCAACGGCCAACCCGATATTTTCGGTACCTTCGCCTTTAATTTCAAGCGTAAATACCGACTCGCGGTCGTCGCTGTTCACATTGGTATATCTTAATTCATAGGAATCCGCAAGCGTTTCCGTAAACGTCAAATCCGCCTCGTTAAGCGTAACGATATGTTTACGGCTGTCGAGAATAAAGCTGATTTCATCGCCCAGCGTTATGGAAACTTCCGTTTCGTTATAGAAGCCTTGAACGGTTCCCGCGCCCGCCATAATGGTAAGCGTATTCTCTTCGTTCTTAAAGGTCCATTCGCTGCCTTCAATATAGAGCTTATATTGTTTTTCTTCCAGCGCTATCTCGATAACGTCGTCTGTCAATGTACCCGTAACAGGCGAATCGGAAATGCCCGTTTCACCGTCGAAGAGATATACGGAAAGTTTTGTTCCGTCGAGTTCGTAAACGCCGATACTCTCACCGTTAAATATTACCTGCACACCAAGCGTGAGCGCCGCCGTCTCCGACGCGGGGGAAGAATAGTAAGTCCCCCCCCCATTTTCGGCTTTCATGGCAATACCGACATATTTTGCATACTCCGCCCATTTTTCGTCGCTGCGGTAAGCGATAACGGTATTCAAATCCTTTACTGCAACATAACAGCCCTTCTTTCCGGAATCCGTGAATACGTCTTCTCCCATTGTCGGAGCGGTAGTTCCTTCCAACGTCAACGTAAATATGGCATTATTGTATGAGCCGCACTTGTAGAAAGCATTTTTTCCGATGGATTTGAGAGACGTGCCGAGCGAAACGTTTTCCAAAGCCTCGCTGCGAGCGAAAGCATAATCGCCGACTGTTTCGACCTTGGGGAAACTGACGGACGGCAGATAAACATTTTGATAAAATGCATAATCGCCGATCGTAGTTACATTTTCCGTCCCCGTTATTTCCGTAAGAACGACAGCCTGGAACGCATATTCGTCTATCGTCGTTACGTTGTTCAAATCTACGCTTGTAATTTGAGCGAGATAGAACACGCTGGGACCGATTTCGGTGACTTCATCGGGAATTTTAATTTTTCCGCCGGCCCCCTGATAAGCAAGAAGCACTCCGTTTTCAATGACAAAGTCCTCGGTGATTTGCGTAAACGTCTTTGTTTCCGAATCTGCCTTAAAGTATCTGTCGCCTATGGAGGAGCCGAACAGGTGAAGCACAGATTCTCCGAGAAGTTCATAATTGACTTTATAGGCATATCCGTTGAAGTCGATTAAGGTTGCGGAATTGTAACCGTCGAGAAGAATTACCTGCCAATCGGAAGAATTAAATTGCGCGTCCCATTTCTCTTCATAGACGATATAAACGGAATAAGTCGTACCGTCCACCGTAAGTACAGAGGTAAGATAGAATGTGAAATCGGCCGTCCCTTCCGTTTCGGAATAGAAAATAAATTCGTTCGTTCCATCCGTCGGTTCATAGGTCCCTTTTGCCACTTCCTTGCCGTCGATCGTCAAAACGGCTCTGCCGAAACCGTCCAATACAATATACGTATCGGGGAAAATCCGATCTCCTTCAAGCAGAGCATAGTTTCCCGATTTTCCGTCCGTAGGTCGGAGCTCTGTCCCGTTTTCAATGACATAGATATAAATGGCTTCGATACCCGTGTTATCTTCGTTATATACGATGAGCAGAAGCTTTTGGCGCCCTTCTATTACCGTATCTTCGCTTACCTGCAAAATTGCATTATACGTATTGCCTTCGGCATTCGTATAAGTTACTCTTCCATAAGCGTCTACCACGACCGAACCGCCGCCAATAATCGTATATTCCATAGCCGATTCGGAATCGGAGAGAATATACACAGGATAAACGTACCCCGAAGCCGTACGAGTCGTGACGATAAACGAGAATCCTTTATCTTCGTAACCTGCCTCCGTAAACGTGACGGTATATCCGTCTTTATCCGAACCGGTATACGTCCCCTCGGCCAAGAGAGTATATTCTTTTCCCTCCTCGTCCGCCTGATACCAGCTCGCTTTTCCGAATCCGTCGAGCGTAAGACGGTATTCGCCGATTGTCGTTTGTCCTTCCTCGTCCGTCAGACAGGAATAATGATTTCCCTGCTCCGCACCGGGTTTGACGATTTTGTCTTCACCGTCTTTCTTAATGGTTATCGAGGAGCTTCCGTCTACCGTGGTAAGATAGATATACGCCTCGTCCGTCGTATAAAGATATTGTTTTCCGTAGTATTCCGCGATTCCGTATCCGTCGAGCGTCAAATCTCCGTAATCGTGAACTTCGTCCTCATTATAGAAGAAAAATACGTCATAGCCCCCCGCCGTTCCATAGGTAAAGCGGAAAGATTCATAGCAAGCCCAAGTCTCGGAGTCTCCGTCGATATAGCTCTCGGCGGTAAACAAGAATTGTCCCCGTATATCGCCGTCGGCTTCATACGTTCCTTCCACCTTCGTCACATATTCGCCGCCCACGAGCACTTGTACCTGCGCATGTCCGTCTGCGAACAGCCGTAAAATTTCGGTATATTCGGGCATGCGGTTATTGGGAAGGTCTTGGAACTGTCCCCAAATTCCGTCGAAAAGCGTTCCTTCCTTTTTGCCGTTTTCGATGCGGAGAGAAAGTTCAGAGCTTCCGTCCGTGAAATGAATAAAGTCCCATGTCGTCGTTCCGTCCGAATATCCTTCCTCATACGTATATGCTACCGTCGCGGGGTCAGTTCCCTCCGTTTCAAGAGTAGCGTAACCAAAGCCGTTACACGTCAAAGTGAATTCTTTTCCGTTAGAAGTAAACGTATAAGCGCCTTCGACGCCGTCGCTCGTGACAAAGACGACGGAAGAATTTATATTATAAAGCCTGAATACAAAGTTGTCGTAATACGACGCGAGCATTTTTTCGGTTTCGTCCGCATATTCTGTCGCCGTGAACGTATAATCGTAGCCCGTCGTTCCGTAGGCCTCATAGGTACCTTCGATAAGCGCGGAATACGACTGATCCTGCATAAGCAGTTCAACGGCGGCCGTTCCGTCACCGCGAAGCAGAATTCTCGCGGTATACGGACTTTTACGGTTATACTCGCTGTATCTTCCCGCTTCGCTGCCGACAAGCTTAGCCTGCTCTTTTTGGGCAAGGTCAAAACGAACGGTATATGCGTCCTCGCCGAGCGCAAAACGGAAGAACGCCCAGTTTGTCGTTCCGTCCGAATAGCCATCGACATAGACGTATACGGTCTCGTCGGTCGTATCGCTATAAGTATATTCCGCGTTTCCGAAACCGTCGAGGGTAACGGTTATCTGTCCGCCCGCATCGCCGATTTCAAATGTATATTCTCCTCTCGCCGCATCCGAAATTTCAAATACGGCTCTCTGCGTTCCCGCCGTCGTATCCACGAGGCCGACAATATTGCAGACAACGGTCTTTTCGACTCCGTTATCGTTATATAAGACTTCGAGGTAACCGTCAGGAAGAATCGTATATACCGCCTCCATGGCTTCTTCGGATACTGTATATATCGCTTTTCCGAACCCGTCAATTACGAGCGTCGGACTCTGATAAATATTTCCCGACGCGTTCATGTAGTCATAGCTTCCAGCAAACTCGTCACGAATCAGGAATACATCCATGTCTTCTTGATTGGGAACACTCGCTATACCGAGGGCAAAACAAAATTCAAGGTCTTCCGACTCCGCTGTAAATCTATAAACCCCGTCGTCGGGAGTATACGTACCGGAAATTTCCTTGCCGTCCTTCGTCGTATAAACGGCTCCGTCGATTCCGTCAAGCTCAAGCGTGACCGTTTCCGAAGGCTTGTCGGCGGAATTCTGCCAATCGTACCAATAATAGGTAAGTTTCACGTCTTCGCGGAAGTAAGCAAACGTTTTTCCGTCCGCGGAAATTCTTCCCTGCAATTTCTGATTATCGTCGGTTGTGAACGTAAACAACCGCGTCTCCGCGTCATAAGTTCCTACCTCGTCATCGCGATATTGACGCTCCAAAACGACGGTATTTTCTTTTTCCGCAAGCACATAAATAACGTCCGTACCGCCGTTGACATCCGTCGTCCCGTAATTCCAACGCGCATAAAGAGTGACATGTCTGCCGTTAATCGCAATAGAATCGCCCGCCTGATATTCGACAGGCCCGTTCAAAGACGCAGCCCAACCCGCAAAGCGATAGCCTTCCAGAGAATAACCGTTTTCTTTTACTGTAACTGTGTTTCCGTTGATAATCCCCGTCTGATTTTCCGTCGTTCCCGTGACCGTAGTACCCGCGGGAGCTCCGTCAAGATAATAGACGGAATAGGTATTGCGATCATAATAAATTTCAAAGACACCCTTGCCGTCCACAAGCGTGAGAGGCAGCGTGAGTTTCTCATTCACGCGGTAAAATTGGGGCGCTTCCCAAGAAACAGAGTCGGCACTGATAGTCGCACCGAGCCAATCGGTCCCCTCTTTTGCGGCAAAATTTTCATCGATGTTATATGTACCGTCGGCTTCTTGAAGATACGCTTTAATCGTATATTTTGCTTTATATTTAGCTGTAAGTTCCATTCCGCCCGAAGGAAGAATGACGGACGAACCGAGTTCGGTTTCTCCCCTGAACCAGCCCGCAAAGGTGATTCCTTCTTCTACCGTTGGAACGATATTTTCCAAAAATCGAGAAACGTTCGTCCCGATCGCCAACTGATAAGTGGTCGTTTCTAAACTGCCAATCCCCGCATCGAGCGTAAGGGTTGCCGTTGCTTCAGGCGAGTTCTCGGTAAATTTCGCATAATATGTAACATCTTTTTCCGGCATAACGGAAGGAATGGTTACCTTATCGCCCGAAAAATCGGACGAGAGAAACCAACCGTCAAAGCTGAAACCGCTTTTTTCAGGATCAGCGGGAGGAGTTATCTCCGCCCCTGCTTCCGCAGTGATCGGAGCGATTTCCGTTCCGCCGTTCGTCACAAAGGTGAGGGTATAGTTTTTTGCACCGCAAGCTGCAAACAGCGAAATGCATAACATGAACAATACACTCACAGCAACCAACCATACTTTACGAAGAGAAGCTTTCATATACTTACTCCTTTGCCGTTTTTGGCAAAAACTGTACTAAAAGGACAAAATTCATTTATATTGTTTTATTATAGCAATTCTTTAATCTTTTTGTCAAGCAAATAACCGATAACTTATATAAATACAGTCTTAAAATTTCATTAAACCGATTATAAATGCTCCTTATAAATCTTCCATTTTCACTCGTTCCTCCTTTCACGAAAAAAAGCGGTATCTTTCATTTTTGGACGATTGATACCGCTTTTGTCACCTTATTTTTTTACTGTGAGCATTCGTTTTCTTATCTTTTATTCGATTTATTTGCAGGCCGCACATTGTTGTTACTCCTATTCTCTCGCCCGCAAACATGCCGATTATAAACCATATTGCCATTGGCTACTCTTTTTATTCCATTTCTATTTCATTATCCTTTGTTTCGTCCATATATCCTTTTGCCTTAGTGATATTCACATATTCCCCTATGATATTCAATGCCGCTTCATAGTTCTCCGACTTATTAATGCTCGAACACATTTCTTTTGCTTCTTCTTTTTATCCGTTTCTCCTGAGCCTCCTTCTCAACGGTCTCTGATTCCCCTCCCTCTACGGGAGGGCTTGTGCTTCCTCGAATCTTTTCTTTCCCCTGCCTTTTCTCTCTCCTTGCTTCCATATTTCCATTTGTTCTCAATTCAATTTTTTTCGATCAATCCAAACACAAATTGCTTTTGCGATATTTTATTTCTTTGTAGATACTCTTTTATTTTTTTAATAAGCTTTCCGGTACCTATATTGCCATTGTTCTCATATTTTCCATCTCTTTTTCTCGCTTGTTTGTATTTTTGGGTATAATTCGCCTTGTAATACTATTTCTACTAACTCGGCCATTGTCTGACCGTGTTCTTCTAAATACTTCTTCACTTTCGCTTGTAAGGAAGTAGATACTTTCACTGTTATTCTTTTCCCATTCTTCTTCCTCCTTTTTACTTTTTCTCCCGCTATTAAATATCTTTTTTATCTGTTCATCTTATTTTCTCCCTTTATTTTTTTTACGTAATTTGACTTTTTATCTCCTTGCCGCTTTCCTAATTTACTTGTTTACTTTTCTCTTTCTCTCTATCTCCTCCTTTCGTTTTTCTAAAATCAAAAGCACACAGTTTTTTCTTTACTGTGTACTTTTTAAGTTTATTTTCTATTTTTTGAGAGTTCAACTCTCTTATTTACGGAAAAATCCCTTTTTCTATCTACGTTTTCAGTCTTTCTTTTTTTACCTTTCAAATACGAAAACACCCTGGTTTTACCAGGGTGTTTCGGCGATATATCTTTTTTATCGCCAATTTATGGTGCGGATGACAGGACTTGAACCTGCATGGTCTCCCACAGGAACCTGAAACCTGCGCGTCTGCCAGTTTCGCCACATCCGCATATAAACCTTTACTTTAAGAAGTAAAGGTAAATTTTCAATTCATAAAACTTCGTATTTTTCTAAAACTCCGTTTTCGTTTATGAGTCGATATGCTTTTCCGCCGCTCGAAAGACTTCCGACAATCCTTTCATCTTCTATCAATAGAGCCGCATTGTCCTCAATCCCATAAGCACATTTATAATTATAGCATACAATTTTATCAAAGTCAAGCATTCTTTGTCCATAATGCGGAGAAATTATTCCTTTTATCCAATTTAATCCTTTGAACATAGCGTAAGCCGTTCCGTTTTCCGTTTTGAGAGAATCGGTATAAATATCGGAAAACCAACAAATTGCTCCTGCGGACAAGCCCGCCAAAGGAATTCCTCTCTCGTAAGCATCTTGAATCAAAGTTAAAAGCCCCGTTTTTTTCCAATGTTCCATCATAAACACCGTATCGCCGCCGCCCACATAAATGACGTCGGCTTTCAGGAATTTCTCTTTGATTTTCTCCATATCGGGTTCTTTGTAGACAGTTAAGACCACGTCCGTCTTGATATCGAACATTCCCGTATAGATTTTATGAAAAGAATTATAATACGGCATAAAATCATGACTTGCCGTAGGAATAAAAAGAGCGTTTGCCCGTCGATCCCCGGCATGTTTTTTAGCCAACTCCGCAATATATTCGTCTATTTTCAGTGTTGTTTTTTCCCTGATTTCCCCACCGCCGATTGCAATGATTCTTTTCATCTGTTTATCCTTTTCGAGCGGCAATAATGTCGTCTACCTGCCCGATAATTTTTTGAGTTTTTTCGAGAGCCTCCCGAACATACCGTTCAGTTTCTTCCGCATCGGCGAACGCATCGTCCGAAAGTTCCGACAAAAGATTCGCGATCGCGTCGAGTCCGCTTGCCACACCTTCGAAAACCATGTCTTTTCGTTCGTCGACGAGCCGCAGCGCATTCCACATTGCCTCTTCGGCCAAGGAACGGAGTTTTGCCACTTTTGCCTGATTAAAAAGCCCGTTGCGACTTTTATCCCTTTCGTCGAGGACGACTTCCAATTTCTTTTTCAAAGTCAAACAGCTCTGCCTGACCGCCGAAGGCGTTAAATTTTTTCTGGATTTTCTTTTAACAAAAGCCAGTAATAACAACCCAGCGACAATCAGAAGAATATACCAGCCGTATTGTATTGCCAAACGAAAGGCGTTTTCTCCGATTTCTCCTGCAGAAGTTCCTTCGGACAAGGAATCTGACGCAGATAAAAGAACATTGACAAATTCATTTCTCATCATGCGCCCTCCTTCCCGTTTACGACATGTATATCCAATTGATTATAGGGAATTTCGATTCTGTTCTTTCGGAAACTTTCCAAAATTCCTTCGAGCAAATCAAACTTAACGCTCCAAAAATCGTCGGGATTTGTCCAAACGCGCAAGGTAAAATTGAGAGCGCTGTCTCCGTAGTCGGTCAAGCGAAAAAAGGGTGCGGGGAGCGCTGAAATTCTCTTATCTGCCTCCACGACTTCCATGACTGTCCTTTTGACTTCCGAGACGTCCGAATCATAAGATACGGGTAAAAGGATTTCCAAGCGACGAAGAGGCATTCTGCTGTAATTGATGATGACCGAACCGAGAACCGTGCTGTTGGGAATAATGACGGTAAGGTTGTCGGTAGTCACGACTTTGACCGAGAACAATTTTATTTCCTTGACCGTTCCCGACGTGCCGCCGATATCCACATAATCTCCCGCCTGGAAGGGCTTTGTAAAAATGAGCAGAATACCGTTCGTAAGGCTAGAAAGCGTATCCTGCATACCGAGGGCGATGGCGAGCATGACGGAGGAAAAGGCAGCCACGATTCCAGCGGTAGAAAACCCCAGAGTTTTTACGAGCACCAAGGCCAAAGCCACATAGGCGATTAAAGCAACGAGAGAAGTAATGAAAGTCGAAGCCGCATTATCTAACCTCCGACTTTTAACGGAGCGTTTTTTCACGCTTGAAGTCACGATCCGAATGATCAGTAAGCCCAAGACGAATAAGGCCAACGCTTTAAGAATATTCAAGCCGTAACCGCTGAGAAAATTCCAAAAAAAATCTTTAAGGTTATTCCAAAATTTTTCCATGAACTCTTTAACTCTTTCCTTTACGTCGTATGTAAAATCCCTCGTTTGCGATAAGAGTCCCTGCCAAATTCGCAGGGACTCTTATCGCGGAAAAGTACCGTTTTACCGCCCTCTTTACTTTGTACCGAATAACCTGTCGCCCGCGTCACCGAGTCCGGGAACGATATAACAATGCTCGTTCAAAACAGGATCGATAGCGGCGACATACAGATCTACGTCGGGATGGTCAGCCAAGACTTTTCGGATTCCCGTAGGACAACTGACGATGCAACAAAGCTTGATGTTCTTCGCCCCGTGTTTCTTGATCATAGCGATCGCATCGGAAGCACTTCCGCCCGTCGCGAGCATGGGATCGACGACGAGAAGCGTTCTTTGTTCGCTGTCTGCGGGGAGCTTGCAGTAATATTCCACGGGCTCATGTGTTTCGGGATCCCTGTAAAGCCCGATATGTCCCACTTTGGCGTTGGGAATGAGCTCCAATACTCCGGAGACCATACCGAGTCCCGCGCGCAGAATAGGCACTACCCCGACCGTGCGGCCGGAGACCATCTTGCAATGCGCGGTCGTAATCGGAGTTTCGACGTCCACATCTTCGAGGGGAAGATTTTTCGTCGCCTCATAGGTTTCCAGCATGGCGATTTCTTCCGCCAACTCCATGAACTGCTTTGTAGTGGTGTTCTTGTCGCGCAAAAGCGCAAGTTTATGCTCGATGAGCGGGTGGTCTACCAGATGAAATCTGGGGTTGTCGAAAAACTCGTATTTTTCCATAAGTATTGTATCTCCTAACTTATTCTTTTGCATGTCAAGCCCGCTCTGCGGCGTTTTATTTGAAATATTTTTCTTCGATCGCCTTAATCTTCGCGATTCTGCGGTCATGGCGTTCGCCGCCCATGTATTCGCTCGTAAGAAACGCGGTGACGATTTCTTCCATCATGCCCGTGCCGAGACATTTTTCCCCGAAAGCGAGCATATTCGCATCGTTATGATACCGAGTATACTTTGCGCAATAAGTATCGTGACAATGCGCGCAGCGGACGCCCGGAACCTTATTGGCGACGATCGAAACGCCTATTCCCGTGGAACAAATGACGATACCTCTGTCGCATTCCCCGCGGGCGACGCTTTCCGCGGCAGGCAGAGCATAATCGGGATAATCGCAGGACTCCGTACTGTTTGTCCCGAAATCGACGTATTCATAGCCGTTTTTTACGAGATATTCTATCAACGCCTTTTTGAGATTGAGTCCGCCGTGATCGCAGGCAATCGCAATTTTCATAATTTGTTTTCTCCTTTTTCGTCTTTCATTATACCATATCCCCCCGTTCCTTTCAAGTATTTACCGCAAAATTTTCTCGATTTGCGCATTTATTTTTTCTTTTTGACCGCAGACGTTTTCTTCGCAGGTGTTTTCTTTGCCGCCTTCGCAACAACTTTGCCGCCCACGCCCGATGCTCCCGCGGTTTTTGAAACTCTTTTTCTCGGTTTTGCCCGCGGCTTTCTCGCTTTCTTTTCTCCGTCTTTTTCCCCGTTCTTTTTTCTTTCCGTTTTTTCTGCGCCGTTCTTCCCGCTCTTGCTTTCCGTTTCCTTCTTTTCCTCCTCGACCTTTGTCTCGGTCGCGCCTTCCCGCAATTCGGGGAACAATTTTTCTATGAGCGCAGACATGCCCCCGACGATTTTTTGATAAGTCAGGCGATAGCAATCGAGATTCTTTCCGAAAGGATCGGGAATTTCATAGCCCGCTATATCCGAAAAGGAAAAGACGTTGTTTTCAATATCCGAAAATCCCGCCCTTCTTAAAATATTCCACCGCATATCCATCAGAATGTCCCGTTGGCTGTCCGTCATGCAGATGATCGCATAGGCCTTTTCCAGCATATCCGGATCGAGCTCTCGGGAAGAAAAATTATCGATGGATAACCCGTTCTCCGATAATACCGCCGCGGAATTGGGATTGATGTTTCCGTTTTCCGAAGCCTTCAACCCTGCGGAAAAAACCGCGGCGTCCCGGATATTCAGGCGCCTGAGCTCCGAACGCAGTACGGCCTCCGCCATGGGCGAACGGCAGGTATTTCCCGTGCATACGAATATAATCTTTCTTTCTTCCATTCTCGTTCCCGCCTTTTAGTCTATGGCAATCTCCTTTTTTCTTTTGTCAATGAGGAATATCTACGGAGGCGCACGCCTTTTTCAGGCGGTTCATGACCCCCGCCATCACGCCGCCTTGTACGGACGGCTCCACGGCTATTAAAATATCGGCGAGCTTTTCCGCCCTTCTCAACAAATCGTAAAGATTTGCGGCCATATCCCTGTCCGTCCCTCCGAGATTTAAGACCTCGGCCCCGCGCGCTTTCCACTCCGCCGCGAGTTTTTCCTCGCATAAAAGGACGGCTCTGTTCCCGCTTTTTTTCTCTTTTCTCCACGCTTCAAAAGCGTCCGCCGCCCGTTCCGCAGGAAACAAAGCGGTCTTGCATCGGGGCGAATAATGCTTGTACATCATGCCGGGACTCTTTACCCGTTCTCCCGGTTTAAGTTCGGGCGCATACACCTCGCACGCACCCGCCACCGAAGCGATCATTTCTTTGGTAATCAGACCGGGCCGAAGAATAACGGGTTTGTCCCCCGTGACGTCGCAAACGGTGCTCTCAATGCCGCCCAAAGCCCTTCCGCCGTCCAGAATCAAAGGAATTTTCCCGTCGAAATCGTCCGATACATGCGCGGCCGAAGTGGGACTGACGTGTTTTGAAAGATTTGCGCTAGGAGCGACGATGGGAATATCCACCGTTCTTAAAAACGCCTGCGCGCCTTCATGAGACGGAACCCTCACCGCCAGAGTATCTAACCCGCAGGAAACAAAACGGCTCACTTTACCCGTAGAGGGATAAACGAGCGTCAAAGGACCGGGCAGAAAAGCCCTCCTCAATTCCGCCGCATACGGCGGGTCGTCGTCGATAATTTTTCGGAGGTCGTAATCCTTATGCACGTGCGCAATGAGAGGATTATCGTTTGGCCGTCCCTTGATTCGGAAAATACGTTTTACAGCCTCGTCGTCGAAGGCGTTCGCGCCCAATCCGTATACCGTCTCGGTGGGAATCGCCACGACGCCGCCCGAAAAGATAATCTCTTTCGCCTCCGCAAGAGCTTGCGGGGTAATTTTTTCTGTTTTCGTAATCATAATGAGGCCTTTTGTTCTTCCTTCCAAACTCATTCAAAAGGCAGTTCGTCGTCGGAATCGCCGTTCGTCTCTCCTCCCCGCCCGCTTTTGCGGGACGAGTCGTAGGCTCCGCTTTGTTCATAAGGCTCCCCGAATGCTTCTTCCGCAGGTTCGTCGTCAAATCCTCGCGGCCCGCGGGAATATTCGGGCGGTTCGTCGTCCCGATTCTGTTCGTCCACATCTACGAATTTCGTGCTCTCGCCGATAAATTTGAGCTGTACGCGCCCCTGCGAACCATTTCTGTGTTTGGCGATGATGAGTTCCGCCGCTCCCTTGACGATTTTCCCCGAAGCCATTTCCTCGGCGGTTGCCGTCGCTTCGGGACGGTTGATGAACATGACGATATCGGCGTCCTGTTCGATAGCGCCCGACTCTCTGAGGTCGGAGAGCTGCGGTTCTTTGGATTGGATACGGCGGAGCTGAGACAGCGCAATGACGGGGACGTTGAGTTCCTTAGCCATAATTTTCAGATCGCGGGTAATGGAGGCGATCTCCTGCTGTCTGTTTTCCGACCCCGCCATGTTCGAGGAACCGCCCGTCATGAGCTGGATATAGTCGATCATAATCATATCCACGCCGCCCGCGACGGTTTTCAGCCGTCGGCATTTGGAGAGGATTTCCGCGGGCGTGACGCGGGAGGAGTCGTCGATATAAATTTGACTTTTTTTGAGTTTATCGCTGGCCAGCATGAGCTTTTTCCATTCGGAAGCGGAAAGCTGTCCGGAAAGTCCCTTGGCCATACTGACGTTGGCATACGAACAAAGGAGCCTCTGCACGATCTGAATGCGGGGCATTTCCAAAGAGAATACGGCGCAGACCTTGTTTTTATGCAACGCGGCATGCTCGACGAGGTTCATGGCGAGCGAAGTCTTTCCCATACCGGGACGGGCGGCGAGAACGATGAGGTCGGAGGGTTGAAGTCCGTTCGTCATTTGATCCAGCCGTTTGAATCCCGTCTCTATGCCCTTGAAGGCGTTGGCGTCCGATTGAATGGCCTCGAACTTTTGCAGCACCTGCTGAACGATATCCCCTTCGCTCATGCCCGCGAGGGAAGAGCGATCCGCCTGTTTGGAAATATCGTATACCGCCTTTTCCGCAAAGGAAATGGCGTCGCGTCCGTCCGCGCCCGTCATGCAGTTTTCGATGATTTTGCGCGAAGCGCGGATGAGCTTTCGGTTGGTGCTGTCCCGACTGACGATTTCGTAATAAGACTTGTAATTTGCCGCAGAGGGAGTAATCTGCGCCAATTCGGTGAGATAGGCGATTCCTCCCGCCTTTTCGAGATTGCCCTCCCCGTCGAGCTCGTCGGACAAAGTGACGAGATCGATGGGCTTGCGGTCGTTGAAAACCACCTGCATGGCATGAATGACAAATTTATGCGATTCCTGATAAAAGTCGTCCTCGGTAAGTTTTTCCACCAATTCCGCCGCGATATCGTTGTCGATGAGGAGACATCCCAACAGCGCCATTTCCGCATCGCGGTTATAGGGCATGGTATTGATTTCTGCTGCCATTTCTTTATTCCTGTCAGTCCGTGAGTTTTTCGAATTCGTTCAAGGTATCCTCGAATTCCTTCATTGCCGTTTCAAACGGCGCCTTCGAGGTGAGGTCCACTCCCGCCTTTTTGAGAATGGAGACGGGGTCGGTGCAATTGCCTCCCGAAAGGAACTCAAAGTAATCCCTGACGGCTTTATCTCCCTCCGACAAAATCCGTTTGACGATGGAAATGGCGGAAATAATTCCCGTGGAATATTTGTAGACGTAGAAGGAACGATAGAAGTGCGGAATCCGCGCCCATTCGTAAGCAATTTCCTCATCGTGAACGATCCCCGCGCCGTAATACTCCTTATTGAGCTTGTAATAGACTTCGCAGAGGTTCTCCTTCGTAAGCGGCTCGCCCGACTCCGCTTTCGCGTGAGCGATCTGTTCGAATTCCGCGAACTGCGTCTGGCGGAACAGCGTCGTACGGATCATATCGATATAGTAATTGAGGAGATACTTCTTCAAATTCTTGTCCTCAGTCGTCGAATACAGATATTTCATGAGCAGAACTTCGTTGACCGTGCTGGCGATTTCCGCGAGGAATATCGTATATTCCGACTTGGGATAAGGCTGCCTTGAAGTAGACTTATAGGTGTGAATGGAATGTCCCATTTCATGAGCGATCGTGAAAATTTCGTTCGTCGTCTCCTGATAGTTGAGAAGCACGTACGGATGCGTGTCGTAAACGCCCGTGGAATAGGCTCCGCTGCGCTTTCCTTCGGTCTCGTAGACGTCTATCCAGCGTTCGTCGCGGCCGCGGCGGAGGAGATTCTGATAATCTTCGCCGAGGGGCGCGAGTCCCTTGATGACGAGCTCATACGCTTTCTCGAAAGGAACCTTGATGTCCGCGTCGGAAACGAGCGGCACGTAAATGTCATACATGTGCTGTTCGTCAAAGCCGAGAATTTTTTTGCGCAGAGAAATATACTTGTGCATGACGGGAAGCGCGGCGTGCACCGCTTCGATCAGGTTGCCGTATACGACGGGACTCACGTCCTCGCCGTCCATCGCCATATCCATGCAGGAGGCATAATTTCTCGCCGTCTTGTAGAAAATATCCTTCTTGACGTTCCCGTAATAGGTCTGCGTAATCGCGTCGACGAGGTTGATATAGGCTTTGTAATACGTCTTGAACCAGGTTTCCCGTTCCTCTCTCGTGCCCGAATGCAATACGAGACCGTACATGCCGTGGCTCATCTGCACTTCTTTGCCGCCGAACTTTTCCTTGGGGAGATTGAGGTTTGCGTTATCGAGCATGGAGAACACCGTATGAAATCCGCCCATGACGTCGGATGCGAGCGCCAGAAGTTTTTCCTCTCCTTCGTTCAAAACGTGCGCCTTGGACTTTGCGATTTTTTTCAAAGAATAGTCGTAATCGGCGAAATCGGGGTCGGAGATATACGACTTCAACTTTTCGTCGCTGAGCGCGGTGAGTTCGGGCTCGACGAAGGCCATAGCGGCCATGAGCTTGGAGATGAGGGAACTCATCATCGCCGTATACGAAGTATATTTGGAAACTCTCAGATCTTCATCGTGGCGCATGCTGGCATAGAGATAGAGTTTTTCCAGTCTGCGGAACATCGTATCGCGCAGCTTGAAAAATTCCAACGCTTTGGCCTTATCGCCCATTTTTCCCTGAAAAGCGGAAAAATCGTAATCGCCGTATTCCTTTTCGGCGGCCTTATATTCCGTTTCCCACGCCTCGTCCGAAGGATAGATCACTTCGAGATTCCACTTATACTTTTCTGCAATTTCCTTTCTTTCCATAAACGTTTTGCTCCTTTTGCTTTTTTGTGTTTGATTTCGGCGGAATATCGTCTTCTTCGACGCGGCCTTTCCCGCCTTGTGCCTTTTGCGTCTTTCCGTCCGCGGCTTATCCCGCCGCGAAATTATTATATCACGTTTTTTTCCGTTGTCAATCCCCGACTGCCAGCTTTTTCCGCCGTATCGTCAGTTTTTGAAACTGTGAATGGGCGCGGGAATATTTCCCCCGCGCAAAACGAAGCGGCTGCTGTCGGTGGTATGGACGGGCAGAATGGGCGCCCGCCCCAAAAGTCCGCCGAAATTCACCTGTTCGCCCACGCCCTTTCCGGGAGCGGGAATAATGCGCACGGCCGTCGTCTTTTGATTGATCATGCCGATTGCCGCTTCGTCGGCAATCATCGCCGCAATCGTCGTCGCGGGCGTATCGCCCGGAATAGCGATCATATCCAAGCCCACGCTGCAAACGCAAGTCATCGCTTCGAGCTTGTCGATGTTGATTTCACCCTTTTCCGCTGCCTCGATCATGCCGATGTCCTCGGAGACGGGAATAAACGCTCCCGAAAGTCCGCCCACGCGGGACGAGGCCATGACTCCGCCCTTTTTCACCGCGTCGTTGAGAAGCGCGAGCGCCGCCGTCGTGCCGTGACCGCCGACCTGCTCCAAGCCCAATTCTTCGAGAATCTGAGCCACCGAATCGCCTCTCGCGGGCGTCGGAGCCAAAGACAAGTCGACGATGCCGAATTCCGCGTCCAATCTGCGCGCCGCCTCTTTTGCGATCAACTGTCCCGCACGGGTGATTTTGAATGCCGTCCGCTTGATCATTTCCGCGGCCTCCGTAAGATCGGCGTCAGGAATCTGTTCCAGCGCGTGCTTGACCACGCCCGGCCCCGAAACCCCGACATTGACGACGACATCCGCCTCTCCCGCGCCGTGAAAGGCTCCCGCCATAAAGGGATTGTCCTCCACCGCGTTGCAGAAGGCGACCAACTTCGCCGCACCCAATCCGTCTTTATCCGCCGTGAGAGCCGCGGACCTCTTGAACGCCTCGCCCATCATCTTCACCGCGTCCATGTTGATTCCCGAACGGGTGGAGCCTACGTTGACGGAAGCGCAGAGCCGTCCCGTCGAGGCGAGCACCTCGGGAATGGTGCGGATAAATTTCCGTTCGTAATCGGCGGTAGACTTATGGACGAGCGCGGAATATCCGCCGAGGAAATCGATCCCCAAAGCGTCCGCCGCCCTGTCGAGCGCGCGGCCGATCAAGGGCGCTTCTTCGGGAAACGCCGCCGAAATCAGGCTGACGGGAGTGACGGACACTCGCTTGTTGACGATGGGTATCCCGTATTCGCGGGAGAGATCCTCCGCCGTCTTTACGATTTTTTCCGCGCGGCGGCATACGAGGTCGTATACCCTTTGCGCCGTGTCCTCCGCCGTATCCCGAATGCAGGGAAAGAGGGAAATTCCCATCGTGATCGTACGAATGTCGAGATGTTCCTTCTCGACCATGTCGATGGTTTCCAAAACGTCGAATTTCGTAAACATCTTTCCACCTCAGACGTTATGCATCGCGTTGAAGATGTCTTCGTGCTGCATATATACCGACATGCCGATTTTCTTTCCGAGCTCCGAACACTCCTTTGCGAGCACGGAAAGCTCCTCCGTCGCCTCCGAAAGCTCCACCAGCATGATCATGGCGAAATATTCGCCCAAAATCGTCTGAGAAATATCTTCGATGTTTGCGTTCTTTTCCGAAAGAAACGCGCTGATTTTGGAAATAATTCCTTTTTTGTCCTTTCCCGTAACCGTTACGACTGCACGCATTGCGTTTTTTCTCCTTTGTCAATCTTTAATTTTTTTGTTCTTCGTCTGTCTCCGCAAGGTCGTCCGCCGAATCCGCAGCGTCCGATCGGGGTTGCACGATCTTGGACTCAGACTCCTCTTCGTTCACGGCGCCCCGATTTTCTTCCCCGGCTTCCGTTTCGCCCGCGGAGTCCGAACCTTCGTCCTCGAAGTATTCTTCGTCCTCGTCTTCCTCGTCCTCTGCCAAAGCGCCGCGCTCGACGATTTCGTACTGGACGATGAAATTGCTCTGCACGATGTATTTCACGAGGTCGCCCCTATGAAAATCGGGCAGGGGCTTTTCTTTGTCGAAATAGGCTTCGCGTTCCATCCATTCGCTCTTTTTTCTGTTCCAGGTCTTGAATACGCAGGAAATCACGTCCACGTAATCTTTCTGCAATTCCTTTTCCTCAAAGCCGACGAAATAATTCTCCTCCACGTTTTTGAGTCCCTCGGACAGATAGTACATCATCTTGTAATAGCGGCGGACGCGGTGATATTTGATGCCCATGAACGGGAATACGAATATCGCGTACAGAGCCGAAGCGACGTATACGCATATTTTGGGGAGAGTCTGCATCGGATCGGCATAGGGCAGGGAGATATAATAAATCAGCCAGGCGATACAAAACGCCGCATAGCCCGCCGTCACTCCGAAAAAAACCTGAAAAGTCCGCTGCTTCTGCGCGCGGATTTTATTGAAATCGCTGTCGCTGTACACCGTTGTCATGTTTGCTCCTTTATTCGGCGATAAACAACACGCCCAAAGTATTTCTTCCGCAGTGCCCCGTGATGACCGAGCCCGCGACCGTCTCGATAATTTCCCGGAAATCGAATTCCGAACGCACACGCTCTTTCGCAAGCTCCACGAGATCCGCGTCCGCACAGGAATGCGTGACGAAACAGCGGGTCTTATCGTATTTCGGATATGCCGCTTTCAAATCGTCGATATAAGCGCGGATGCACATCGTCATCTTTCCCCGATATTTCTTTTTCACGCCGAGCTGACCGTCCTTCATATCGATCATGGGATGAATTTTGAGGATGTTGGCTCCGTACATCTCCATTCTCGAACAGCGGCCGCCCTTATAAAGATAGTCTAGACGATCGGGCACGAAAGAAGTATTGACTTTCAGACGGAGCGCGTTTACCCGACTCTCTATTTCCTCCGCGCTCAGCCCCTCGTCGCGGAGATCCGCCGCCTTCATGACGAGGAGTCCCTGTCCAGACGACAGAGCGAGGCTGTCCACCACGCGCACCTTGCCGCCGAATTCCTTTGCAGCCGCAAGCGCGCAGGAATGAGAGGCAGAGGCCTTGCTCGAAATATTGAAATGCAGCACTTCGTCGCCGTCCTTCGTCTGCGCGGCAAAAAATTCCCGAAAGTCCTCTATGCTCGGCGCGCTGGTCTTGGGAAGCATTTTCGTCCTCGCCACAAACGAAAAAATATCTTCCGGCGAAATGTCCACGCCGTCCAAATAACTGTCCGTGTCTAAAATCACCTTCAAGGGCATAACGCCGATATGCCGCTTTTCGATCTCCGCGCCGAGATCGCAGGTACTGTCTGAAGTAATCTTTACCATAATTTTTCCTCCGTGTCACCGTAATCCTCATTCCCCGTCAGGAATAACTGATTCGCATTCCGGGAATGTATTTCAGAATTTCTTTATACTTGATGGCCCAATCGGGCACGATTCCGTAAATATCGCTCTCCTTATACAGGCAGTCGAGATGCGAAAGCCCCTCTTTATAGCGGCTGTCCTTACTGTTCAAGCGGTTGTCCCCGAGAAAGAAGATCTCGTCCGTACCCACTTCGTACGGGCCGAAAGAATATATTTCTCCATCGGGAATATACGGTTCGTCGAGCGGGACAAATTCTTCCGTTCCCGCATAGCGGATATATACCTCGCCGTCCTCGCAGTATACCGTATCGCCCTCGACGGCGATCAGACGCTTGATGAGAAATTGCGTATTGCCGAAATCGTATTCGTCGCCGTAGCTTCTCACGTCCACCACGATGACATCGCCGCGTTCAGCGTCCCCGCCGTATTTCATCAGGAGCTCGTCACCCGAATGCAGTGTGGGGTACATGGAATTTCCGTCTACGTATACCCCTCCGAACGTATTCGTCCAATAAATGCGGAATCCCAGAGCCGCCGCCACGATCAGGGCGAGCACGCAATAAAATATCGTCGTCGAACGTCTGCTTTTATATCGATACCTGTATTCGTACAGTTCTCCGTCCCGCAAATCCTTTTCTTTCATAATTTTCTTTCCTTTTCCCCTGCGGGAATTTTAACGCGCTTTTTCAAGTCGTCGCGCATGAGATTGATTGTCTTGCCGCAGGTCAGGCATTTCAATTTGATGTCGGCGCCCGTCCGCACGATTTCCCATTCTCTCCCGCCGCAGGGGTGGGGCTTCTTCATCGTCAGAATTTCATTCAATTCGTACATGGTATCCTCAAAGCCAAAGAATGTTCGTTATCGCGTATTCCGTATCCTCGTCCTCGCAATCGAAACAGAGCGCACGGCCGTCCGAAAAACTTTTGAGCGGAGCCCCCGTCGCCTCGGCTTTGAACTCCGCGGCACTCAGGATCATGCGCTTCCACTTGCCGCCGCCCTTGACCGGAAGCAGACAGCTGAACCGCTCGATGCGGTTTTCCGAAGTCAAAATGTCTACGGAGGCTTTCAGTTCGATATCGCCGTACGCATAGACATCAAATTCCAGCATGGCGTTTTCTTCGGGGACATAGCGCGGAGAGCTGATTTTATACGTTTCGATTCCGCCCACCGAATATGCGCCCTTAATGCTTCCATACCCTTCGATACGCTTGGGAATTGCCTCGCATTCCAAAAAAATATCCGCGACCGAATAATCCTCGTAATTGGCGACGCTGAATCCGTCCACCTCCTCTCCCGAATAAATCACGCGGCTCTTGACGGCGCCAGAATCGGGGGAGGAGAATTTCTTGGAGGCAATTTTAGAAACCACCCTGAATCCGTTGATATATTTTGCATAAGCATATACAAATGCGGCGGAGGCTCCCCTATAACGCGACAATTCGCAGGAAAGTTTTCCGTTTTTGATATTTTTCCCCTCCGTGCGCACGACACACTGCCATTCTCTGAAAACGGAGCGCGTATTTTCGCCCGTTTCGGCATAATAAATTCCCGTTTCTTCCAAAATTCCGCCCTCGTCGTATTCCACGTCCGCCCGCAGTGTTCCGTCCTCGAAAGCGAGGGAAATATTCAGAGCTTTCGGAATATAAATTTCCCGTCCCTTCAAATGCTTTTCGAGAAATAAATCCAAATCTTTCAAGGCATTCGGACCGATACAGGAACCGCTGTCAGCCGAATATACGATGGCGCTGCCGTCTGTGCAGCCGATTCTCGAATAGGTATCGTAGGCGCGATCATAATCGAAAGCGGCGTCGCGAAACGCGCAGAGCATGAGCACGGGACATTTCACGAACGGAGCATACGACTGAGACTCTATGCCCGCGATATAGCGATGACGCTCGTCGCTCATATTGATTTCGGGATTAGACGCAAATTTATCGATATTCCGATAAGCCCGCCAGCCCGCCGCGTTGATGGGAACCCCGCACTTCAAATCGGGCGAAAGCATGGCCTTCCATGCAATTTCTCCGCCCGTACGGATTCCCACGACGCCGATTTCCGAAACGTCTTCCCTCTGTTTCAGGTACTCGACGGAATACAGGGCGACGTAAATCCACTCGAACCAGCAGGTTTCTTCTACGGAGCCCTCCACGCGGTCGTAGCCCCCCGCTCTCGCAAAGTCCGCATAGGAAAGAGAAGGAGGATATATCGTGCGCGGCGCGCTTTCGTCGGGAATCTCCGTCTCCCCGCTGTAATCGGGCATGAGCACCGCATACCCCTTGTCGATGAAATAATACAAAAGCTCGTCATCCAAGGGTTTCCCCGCATCCGGCAAAAGGAGAACAGCGGGGTACTTTCCCGCAGCCGACGGCTTTCCGAAGCGCGCAAAAATCCGCACGCCGCCGTCCTCCGTCTTATGTCCCGAATAGGTGACGTTCCAAAACCGCATACCCGCGGCTTTATCCTCCTTTTCTTCCCATTCGCTGGGATTCAAGGGAGTGCTCGTATCAAATTTTTTCCATACCGAAACGGCACTTAAAATCATAGTTCTTTCCTCTCGCGCACCGATCAGTACGCCTCTATCCTCAGGGAGGAACCGCAACGATCCGTTGCGCCCGAAACGAGAATTTTATTGTCTATTCTATGTTTGAGTTCTTCTACGTGAGAAATCAGCCCGATGGAAAAATGCTTGCTTCTCAGCTTTTCCAATACGTCCATGACGGTATCGACCAGTTTTTCGTCCAACGTCCCGAATCCTTCGTCGAGAAAGAAAAACTCTATCGGTCTGAGCGATTTCGCGCAGATGGCGCCGCTCAGCGCGAGCGCCAAGGACAGAGAGACCAAAAAGGTTTCGCCTCCCGACAACGTCCGAACCGCGCGGAGCATTCCGCCGTTCAGATTGTCCCCCGCCTTAAATTCGTCCTCGTATTTGAGAAAATACCTACCGTTCGTGAGCGACAAAAGCGTTTTGCTCGCGGAAACGCAGATTTCCTGCAAATATTCCGAGGCGATAAATTCCATGAATTTCCCTCGCGCCGTCAGCAGTCTGAGTTTGTCCCAAAGTTCCCGTTCTTTTTCCTTGGCTTTCAATTCTTTTTCGAGGCCTTTATACTTCTCTTTGAGTTCTTTCAGGCGATTGACCTCCCGTTTTCCCACGGCGACCTTGCCCAAAAGGCTTTCCTTTTCCGCTTCGAGCGTCCTCTTTTCCGTACGGAGCGCGAAAAGAGCTTCCTCGGAAAATCCGTCGAATTTCCCGTCGGGAATTTCGGAGCGCCTCTTTTTCAGAACGGCATACGCCTCGAAAAATTCGTCGCACTCCTCTTTTACGCGTTTCCCGTCTCCGATTTCCGCCGCCAAGGCCCGCGCCTCATCCGCGCTTTCGAAACCGTTTTCGGCAAGCAGGTCTTTAAGCGCCGCAAGCGCCTCTCTTTCCTGAGCCGCATAGCTTTCCGACAGCGTCTTTCCCGACTCTCTTTCCGCTTTCAGGCCGCTCAGTTTCTCCTCCGCCGCCCGAATCTTCTCCTCGGCACGCTTCTTTGCCGCTTTCAAAGTCTCGATATGCTTTTTTACCTCTTCCGCCGTACCTAAACCTTTGACGCGCTCGGTCTTTTGTCTCGCGAGCTCGAACCGTTCCCGATAATGTTTTCCGTCCTCGATGATGTTCGCTTTTTTCCGCTCGTTGTCCTCATACGCATTTTTTCGGGACTCTATCGCTTCCCGTTCCGCTTTCAGACTTTTGCGGGCGCCTTCTATCCGCTTGAATTCCAGCTGCGCCGCCGCGAGGTCGAACGCGCGCCCGCCGTCTGCCGCGGCGTATTTTTTCAAAAGCGTCTCCACGTCCTCCCGCGTTTCGGGATATTTTTCCGAAAGCCCGCAAAGGTCGAGGCGAAATTCCCCATACGCTTCCGACACGAGAACGGACTTGAAATGGCGACGGAGAAATTCCGTAAATGATTCGTCCGCACCCAAGGCCGCCTGCGCGCGTTCGTTTTCCGAAAGCAGAGCCTCAAAATCTTCCTTCGGACATTTATCTTTGATGTTGCGGTATTCCGCCTGACACTTTGAAAGTTTCTCCTCCGCTTCCCTGCACAGGGCGAGGTCCTCTTCCGCGCCCGTCAAGGCGCCGAGATTCTTATTCAATTCCTCTATTTCTTTTTCGATTCCGCTCTCTTCCAGCTGTGTCCGCCGCGTTTTCAGTTCGCTTTCCAGCGCGGCCGCGTCAAAGCCCGCTTTTTCCGCCTTGGCCGCGGCAAGCGTTCTTTGTCTTTTGCAATTTTCCGCAAAGTCATTCTTTTCGAGCACGGCTTTCGCCGCGGTGAACTTTTCCGCCTTTTTCCGCTTTTCCTCAAAAAACGGACGCTTTTCCTCCGCGCGGGCGAGTTTGAGGCAAAGCGCGTCGTATTCTTTCTTTTCCTCCGCGCGGCGTTCCTCCTCGTTCAGACGCTTCTCCGCCTGCGAAAATGCCTCGGCCGCACGCTTCAAATTCTCCTTTGAAAGGCGGAGCTTTTCTTCTTCCGCCGCGATGTTCTCGTCCGTGCCCCCCGCATTCTCCTGCATTTTCGTTCGCAGGAGCATCGCTTCGTTTTCCGCCGCGTCATAGCGGGAACGAATTTTCGCGGAAAGTTTATCCCCGTATTTTTCGAGGTCGAACAGCCGCGAAACCAATTGAAGCCGCTCCTTGGGCGCCGCTTTCACCAAGCCCGCGAACTCGCCCTGCGGCAGAGCGATACATTTCTTGAAATCGTCGAAGCCGAGCCCGACAATCTCCCGGATTTTCGCGTTGACTTCCTCCGTTCCTTCCGCTATGCCCTGCGGCTTTTCCCCGCCGCAGTCGTATAAAAACGCTTTGGCCACGTTGTTCTTTCTCCGACGTTCGCGCCGCACCTGATAAACGTGACGTTCCCCGTTTACGGTAATCTCGAACTCGAAAACCACATACGCTTTATCGCATTTGTAATTGATGCTGTCCGTGCCCGAAGAACGCTCTATTTTTCCGTAAAGAGCAAAATGAATACAATCGAGAATGGTACTCTTTCCGCTTCCCGTGTCTCCGAAAATTCCGAAGAGGCCGGTGCCTAAAAGTTTTCTGAAATCGATTTCCGCTTTCTCGGAAAAACTGTTGATTCCGCAAAATTCGAGATATACGGGTTTCATGCAGGCACCTCCTTGTTCGTTTTTCGTGCTCTTAAAATTCCCCCGCGGTACTTTTCGCTGTCCGCCCAAAATACCGCGTCTTAAATTAATTTTATATATTTATATACTTTTAACGCCCTTTCAATACCTTAACGCGAACGACGTTTCCGCGTTATTCCTCCAACTCCTGGATCGCCGACAAAAATAACGCCGTCAGCTCCTCTTTCGGCTCTTCCCGATATTGCGAACGATAAAATTCCTCGAACAGCTTTGAATCGGAAAAGCCCTTTCGGGATTGAAATTCCAACGTTCCTTCCTCCCGGACTTCGGCGATCAGCGACACTAAATTTTCGTGCGCGGAGAGCGACGCGGATTCCGCGGAAGTGAGCGGAGAGGTCAAATGCAGCCGAACTTCCGCAAGCGATTCGGGATAGAGGGACAAGAGCTCCTCCGCGCGGGCGGGGGAATCCGCTTCCAGCCGCACGAGTTTACGTCCCGACATCAGAAATACGTCGCGGAGATTTTCCACGCCCTTCTCCGTCAGATCGAATATCTTGACTCCCTTTTCGCCGTTCGCTTCATCGAAGGAATACTGCAAGGGAGAGCCGCTGTAATAACAATTTCCCTTGCCCATGTGCTGGCGCTTATGTAAATGCCCCAGCGCGATGTAGTCGCACTTCGGCAATACCTCCAAGGGAACGGCACGGGCCCCGCCCAAGTCGATTTCCCGTTCGCTTTCCGATGTGACGCCGCCCGCGACGAAAATATGAGACAAAAAGACGGAAGGAAGATGTTCCGTATTTCCCTCCTCCCCTTCATCTATCCACTTTTTCATGCGCTCGAAAAAGGGCAGATCGGATTTTTCTTCCTTGAATCTGGCTTCGTTTGGATAGGGCAGAGCATTGATGAACGCTTTTTCTCCCCGTTCGTTTTCAAAGACGGCAAAGCCTTTGCCCGCCCTGACGGGGCGGACTTTCCTATGCGAAGTCAAAGGGATTTCACGCCTCGAATTCCCGACGATATAGATGCCGAGTTCCTCCGACAGCGGAGCGGACGCCGATAACCGAACGCCGTCGTCATGGTTCCCGCTGATGAGCACCACCGCCCGCTCTTTTCCCGCGACCGCTTTGATTTTGGTAAAAAACAGATCCTCGGCCTCCGCACTGGGAAGATAGGTGTCGAAAATATCGCCGGCAATCAAAACCAATTCCACTTCTTCCCTGTCGCAGATTTGCACGATTTCATCCAGCACGGCGGACTGCTCTTTCAGGCGTTCCCGCCCCATCAGACGCTTGCCGATGTGCCAATCAGACGTATGCAGAATCCTCATGCGCGATGCCTCCGGGCCCGTCGGCCCCCTTCAAAAATTTTTGGAAAAAGCAAATCGAAATGTCTTGCTTTTGCCGGCAAAAAAAGCTATAATGGACATACACTGAAATTTTTCAGTCTGCCTATACTGTTTTATTATACACCATTTCTTTCAAGAAAGCAAGGAAACTGAAAAGGAAGAACGAAATTTTTCAGATAAACAAATCGGAGCGTCTATCATGTCATTTTGTTCCTTTTCGAGAGAATTTAACGAGAACGCCTACACCGCGGTGGAAAATCAGTTCATTACAAAATATATGCCCGGCGCCGACGATTTCGCCGTAAAGGTCTACCTTTACGGCTTATACCTCTGCCAAAATTCCGACTCCGATTTTAACGTATTCTCCATGGCCGAGGTGCTCAAAACGACGCGCGAAAAAATCGAGGAGGCCTTCGCGTTCTGGGAGGATTACGACCTCGTGGAAATCCTCTCGCACGAGCCCTTCGTCGTCAATTATCTCCCCGTGCGTTCCGCCGTCGGACGCCCGAAAAAAATCCGTTACGAACAATACGGGGATTTCAACAAGGAATTGCAGCGGAAAATGCAGCAGGTGGGGAAATTCGTCTCCTACAACGATTCCATTAAATACATGCATTTCCTCGACGAGAACAACATTCAGCCTCAGGCGTTTCTGCTCATCGCCGAGTATTGCATCAACAAACAGGGAGAAAGCGTATCCCCTTCCTACATCTTCAACAAGGCGAAAAAGTTTATCAGAAACGGCTGGACTACCTACGAACAGGTGGAACGCGAATTGAGCAACTACAACGCGCATGAGGGGGATCTCATCGCGGTTTTCGGCGCGCTCTCCGTTTTCAAAAAACCCGAGGAAGCGGATTACTCCCTCTATGAAAAATGGACGGAAACTTTCGGATTCTCCAAAGGCGCCGTTCTGGAAGCCGCCAAACACCTCAAACGCGGCAATACCGACAGTCTCGATATTCTGCTCACGGAACTTTCCGAAAAGGGAAAAACGGCACAGGAGGACGTCAAAAATTACCTCGCGGAACGGGATATGCTCGCTTCGCTCACGTTCAGAATCGGACGGAAACTCGGCGTGAAAGTCAGCAATCCCGCCCCTTATATCGACGAATATACCGAAAAATGGTACAACTGCGGTTTTGAAGAGTCCTCCCTCTCCGATATCGCACTCTTTTGCCTGCGCACCGACCGCAACGACTTCAACAGCATGAACGAGCTGGTGAGACAGCTCTTCTCTTCGGGAATCGTTTCGGCCGAGAGCGTGGAAGAATATCTCAAAGCAAAAAATGCGGAGCTCAAATTGTTCACGCGGATCCAAAGTTTCTGCGGAAATCTCAAAAAGAGCGTTGCAAATCTCTCGCTGATCGAAACCTGGCATTCGTGGAATTTCTCCGACGAAATGATTCTGGAAGCGGCGAAGCGTTCGGCGGGAAGCGGCAATCCCATTCCGTATATGAACAAAATTCTGTCAGACTGGAAACACTCCGGCATTTCTTCCCCCAAAGACATCCCCGAAAAATCTCCCGCAAGCAACATAAAATCCCCGTACGTCAATCCCGCCGTCGAAGCGATCAACGCAAAGGCCGACCGCGAAAGATATTATGCGAGACTCCGCGAAAAAGCTCAATCCGTCGCCGATAAATATATGGCAAAAGCCAATTCCGATCCTCGCTTTAAGGAAATTTCCGCCGAGCTTTCCCGCATGGAAATCGCACTCGCAAAAGCGGAAGTGTTTCAGCCCGAAACGCTCCCCGCCTTAAAAGAAAAGAAAGCGGCTTTGACGGAAGAAAGAAAGCAACGGCTCAAAGCACTCGGGATTCCCGAAAGCAAACTCGTGCCGCAATATAAATGCAAAAAATGCTCGGATACCGGCTTTCTTCCTTCGGGCGAAGTCTGCGACTGCTATGAAAAAAAGGATACCCCGGAAGAAGAATTCCGAGCCGTCGGAGGAAGCGCTTGAAAACTCTTATAAGTTTTCCAAAAAAAATTGAAAAAACAGGCTAAAAACACTTGCGTTTTTTTGTGAAATCATGTAATATAAAAAGGCTTCCGCAAGGGAAGCCTCATAAAATGCAGAGATGTCTGAGTGGTTTAAGGAGCACGATTGGAAATCGTGTGTAGGCCTGAAACCTACCGGAGGTTCAAATCCTCTTCTCTGCGCCAAAAAAGACAGAATATTTCGGTATTCTGTCTTTTTTAATATTTGATAGGCGGTAGGAAAAATGGGAATTATGTTTTGGCTTATGATAAGCGGTCTTATTTTATATGGTCTTTCTATGTTCGCACTGATTTTCTTGGTCGATTGGGATTCCAAAAAGAGGCATCTTTACGGCTATATTCCTAAAATTGCACTTTTTTGGGTCTATTTTGTTTGGGATTACATATTTGTTGCGCGCAGACGCCCCCATTTGAAGCAAAACAAATCTTCATCTCCTCAAAGCGGCGCAACGGAAGTCACAGAGCCGAATTATTGTCCACAGGTTATGAAAGCGCTCAAAATTTTATATTTCGTTACGATATTTTCTGTTTTTCTTATGGTCTTCGCTGGTATCTTCCACGATTTGGGTTAAATATCATTTTTTCGAACGGACTTTACGTCCGTTTTTTCGTATGAATTTATGGCTTTTCGCAACGAATTTCCTTGTCCAAAATATCTCTGTTTTATTAAAAGTTATTTCGTATAAAACGGTATGAAAAAATAATCCCGTTACGAAAGTTTACGGGATTTACTCAATAAATGCCGTTAAAAAACAAACGCGACTTAAACGCTGAAATCCAATTTTCTTTTCTGTGATTCCCGCCACATTCGTATTAAATCCAAGCACTCTGTATAAGCGACTTTTTCGCCATAGGCAAACTGATTTTCGTCCTCTTCTTTGATTTCTTTTAATTCAAACAAATATTCTTCAAATAAGTCGGTCAAATAAACAAGTATATCTTCTTCACGGTCTTTCATCTTTCGTTCCTTTATCCAATCGATTCGTTCAATATTTCCTCATAACTTATCAAGCCTTTACAAATACAGCATTGATAGATTTTATCGATAAACTTTTTCTTCCTGTCGTAATATGCATTTTTCTGCATGGGAAGATGGGTCATGATATATTTGTCCGAATCTCCTTTCTTGATTCCTTCTATCATCATTCTTATGTAGATATCTTTCTCTTTTTTAGTGATATCCTCTATTATGGCAAGAATTATTTTCAGGGTTGCGTCTATAACGATTTTTTGCTTTCTCTTTCCGACATAAAAATTGACTTCCGTCTTTCCTTCTTTCAACGCCGTCTGTATGTAACTATATCGGCGCAGAACTTCTTCTATGTGCGCTTTCATTACCTTTGACCCCTTTCAGTAACTTCCACGCTATATTATACATTATTTCTTTCCGCAAAAATTCCCCAATTTTTACGGTTTTTATTTTTTTCTGTAAATATCTATTTCTTATTGTTTTTTATTTACTTTTTTAAAAAGAGAGAGCCTTGCGGCTCCCCCTTTTCACAAAATTTTTTAATCAGATTTTTTCCTTATCGGTTCGCGAATCACTGTTTTCAGCTTTTCTTCGGATACTTTTCGGGGATCGCCGAGATAGATTTCATGGTGATAGCGCTCCCTTCCTAAATCAAGCAGGAATCCTGCCTCTTCGCAATATTTTTCCATTCGACTTATCGTCTCTGGTTCATCGTCATAAGCTCCGATATGCATACATTGTATACACAGTCCCTCAGCATAAGAAAAAAATTCCACCTTGGAAAAATCCCCGCTCTTTTTCTTCGACGCTTCCTCTATCGCCCAATCAAAATCCTGTTTCGAGACAAAATCGGGAAGGCGAATTAAAGATATCCACCGAAAATTTCCTTTTTTGGAATAATCGATACTTCCTTTTTCCGACCACCATAAACCTTCCAGAGGCGGAACCACATACGGAAAATAGCCTTTTATTTTATGAGTGCCCAAGCGGCTCATTTTAATCGTATAGGAAACCGCATATAACAGTCCGACCGCCGTCTTATATTCTCCCGATTCTTCGTTCGGATCTCCCTTCCCCCGCACGGCCAGAAAATTCATTTCAGGTATATCCGCAATCTCGGGCCGCTGAGGCGGAAAATAAAATTTTTTATATTCTTTTTTGTAATCGAAAACCATACTTTTCTTCTCCCGTTCACTGTTTGATTTTCGTCCGTTTATCGGCAAGATTTTCTTTATATAACCGATCCTGCTTTCTGAGTTTCTTTAATGCCCAATCGTAATGACTCGAAGTTACAGAAATACAATAGCTTCCCAAAGAGGTAGTTCCCGTCCACGGAAAATACTTTTTCAAAAACAGCTCTTCGTCCGTAAACGAACGAATTAAATCCATAACGGCCCGATGACTGTCTTTAAGCATTTGTTCCGCCGTTTGACAGGAAGTCGATTGATGCTTTTTCCAAATCTCCACATTCATTTGCGGATACGTTTTCCAATTATAAGGAATCGGCAAAAAGGCCGCGGTTACTCCCCTTCGGTTATTTTCCACAAAGTTCAGCAACAGTCGATGCCATTCGTAAAGATGAACGAATACATCCCGAATATTTTTGTCTCTGTCTTCAAACAAAAATTCAGCGCAACGCTCTTCTTCCGACATGGCTTCCGCAAAGCCGAAAAGTTCTTTGAATCCTTTCTCTGCCGCTTCCAGCAGCGACTGTTTGGTCGTCGGTCTGGGCATATTTCTTCTCCTTCGTTTTTCTTTCATTATAGCAAAGAAAAAGTGACAACAGCGTGTCACTTTTTATAAATTTGTTTTATTTTTTCCACTTGCTCCAACAGGCGATTTCTGACGGAGACGGGACTTTCCACATATACTTCCGCGCCATAGGAAAGCAGGTAGCCGTAAAGCCAATTATCTTCCGGCAGGCAAATCGAAACCGTATGAGAACCGTCTCTGTTTTTTGAAATATTTTCGGGAGAAAATTCGTCATAAACGCGGTAAGCGGCCGCTGCGGAAAAACGAAGTCTGAGTTCTACCGAGGCCGGCGAAGGAGTCTCCTGCTCGACGGGAGGAGGAGAAAATTTTCGGGCGTCGAATTTTTCCGAAAGGATACAAAGATTTATCATACGACGGATTTTGAAAATCCGATAATCCTTCCTCGACAAGCAATATGCCTGTAAATACCAGGAGCCCGACTTAAAAATTAATTTTAAGGGATAAACCGTCCTCTCTTCCGTCCTTCCCGCCGAACCCGCATAGACAAAAGAAAGAGCCGATTCGCCAACGACCGCGCGTTTCAACAATTCAAATTTTTCTTTATCCTGTTCGGAATTTCCCCAGCGGGAAAAGTCTACTTCTATCCACTGCCTGTCCGTAAACAGAATTCCGAGCTTTGATAAAATCGCCGCCTGGTTTATATACTTTGTCGAAGAAAGGCTTTGCAGGCCGATCACAAGCTGATTCCGCTCCTCTTCCGACAAGGGGGCTTTATCGAGCACAAACGAACTTGAAATGGAGACGCCTCCGCCCTTGCCCGGCGAAGTCAGAATCGGGATTCCCGCAACGGACAATGTCTCTATATCCCTCAATATTGTGCGTTTGGAAACGCCGAAGCGTTCGGCGAGCTCGGCAGCCGTCGCGCTCTTTTTCCGCAAAAGCGTATACACGATATCGAAAAGTCTGTCAATTTGCACAGAGCTCCTCCTTAAAATTCCCCGTTTTGTCCGTATTATATCATAGAAACAAACATAAGTAAATCTTTTCCCTTGCAATTCCGATACTTTTATGATATAATAAAACCGATGAAGAACTGCAATAAAAATACCCCTACGTTGGAAACAGAGAGGCTGATTTTAAGAAAATTTACAAATCGGGACATCGGCGCGCTGTTTGAGATTCTTCAAGATGAGGAAGTCAACACATACCTGCCTTGGTTTCCCGCAAAGACTTTGGAAGATGCGGAACTGTTTTTCAAGACGCATTATGAATGCGTCTATGAACACCCCCGCGGTTATGCCTATGCGGTTTGTCTGAAAACGGACGACAAACCGATAGGCTATATCAAGATCGAAACGGGCGACAGCTACGATTTCGGCTACGGATTAAAAAAAGAATTTTGGGGAAGAGGCATTATGACGGAAGCGGGAAGCATACTTCTCAAACAGGCAAAAGCGGACGGTATTCCCTACGTCACCGCCACCCATGACAGAAAAAATTTCCGAAGCGGAGCCGTCATGAAACGATTGGGCATGACCTATCGCTATTCCTATGAGGAACAATGGCAACCGAAAAATTTCCCCGTAATTTTTCGCATGTATCAGCTCAACCTGAACGGGAAAAGAGACGAAACGTATAAAAAATATTGGGAAAACGCTTCGGTGCGCTTCATAGAAACAAATATCTGAACTTTCAAAAATCGATGGAAAACTCCGTAAAGTAAGGACGGAAAGTTCCTTCCGAAAATTCTAAATTCTGCACGATATAGCCGAGCCGATTGACTTCCGCCACTGCCGTGACCGAACGAAAAGTCATCAGCTGATAGAGCCCGACCGACGAATTATAATAGGGAAATACGACGGAAACGGGATTGATATTTACTTTCTCTCCCTTAGGGCGGCAATCGGAAAAAAAGATTTTTTCCCGAAATTCGGGCGGCATATACGAGACATCTACCATAAGTTCTCCGTTCGTCGATTCGTTTCGGACGCACATTTTACAGCCTTCCGCAAAACGCGCCGAAAAGACATTGGCACGGGAATCGTACTCCTCGTCGTATACGAGAGTACATTTTTCGCCCTTCAAGCGATAGACGTTGTAAAAGCCATATCCGCCGCTCCCGCCCGATTGCGCGGAATAAAAGAGAAACGGCTCGTTTTCCGAAAAATTATAAATCTGAATGGCGGGAGAAAATCCGTAATCCTTTGTCGGAGTAATGACGCACACTCGTTTGTTGCCCTTCGACACTTCGATGCGGAGCTCCTTCATGAACGGACCGCCCGTGCCGCTCAAACGGAAAGTCCACGTTTTTCCGTCGATTTTTGCCGTGAGAACGGAAATGGTTTCTCTTTTTTCCGATGCAAAGACACCCGTCTTTTCCTCGACGGAGAGACGGGGCAGGCCTGCGGCGAAAGAGAGCGTTTCGCTTTTTGACGAAACAGGAACGGACGCTGACGGAGAAACGGCCGATAAAGGTGCAACGAAAAATTCGGCGACACCTAAGAAAGCAAAAAACAGCAATAACGACGCAAATACGGATACCATTCTTTTCATATCCGAAGTATGCGCATTTATTGCCGCTTTAACTCCCTGTGTTTCCTAACAATCAAAACATTTCCGAAGCTGCAACAAAGTTTCCGAGAGAAAACAAGGGCTGAAATCAAAAAGCGTCCTTGGAAATTTTGCTCCAACGCCGCGCGATAAATTTGAGCTTCCAAGGCAGGGGTAAAATTTTCAAGATTATGTTCATGACTTTGTTCCAAAACCCCGGAATGATTTTCCGGCGGTTCTTTTTTACCGCTTTTAAGCTACATTCCGCAACAAAAGCGGGACTTTTGGCTGCAAGTTTTCCCCATACCCCCTGTCCTTCGATTTGCGCGCGGACATCCGCGCGGGTAGGCATCGCACCGGGCAATACCGCCGTTACTTTTACTCCTTTCCCCTTCATCTCCTCCCGAAGAGAGGCGGAAAAGGAAGTGAGCGCCCCTTTCATCGCGCTGTAAACGGCAAAATAGGGCATGGGACAGAGCCCCGAAACGCTGGAAATATTGATAATTTCCAGCTCTTTTGCCCGTACCCCGAGCGCAAAACGACAAAGCGCCGCGGCCGCCTCGAAATTCACCCGACATTGAAAAGAGATCTTTTCCTGCGTATAATCGGAAAAGGGCTTTTGAATATCCGCCCCCGCGACGTTGATAAGGCGGGCTATTTTCAAATGCGCTTCCGCGATCGCCCACATCATGGAAGCTCTGCTCGCCTCGTCCGACAAATCTGCCGCATATATGCGCACGTCGATTCCCGTATGCTCCGCGAGTATCTTCTCTTTGAGCAGGCGAAGTTTTCCTTCGTATCGGCCCGTCAAGATTAAATTTTCCCCGTTCTTCGCCGCTATACGGACGAACGCTTCTCCGAGCCCACCCGTCGCGCCCGTAATCATCGTATAGACTTCCTTCGGCGTTAACGCATATTCTTTTTCCGTTTCGTCCGACTTCATATCGTTCCCCCGCTTTTATAAAAATCCCGCTCCGAAAGGCAATTTCATTCCTTATTCGGTATATAGTCGATGACGGAATCTTCCTCCGTCCGCTCGATTTTGAAAATAACGGGGCGCAGGCCGTCGTTGCAACTGCAAATCGCCACTCCGGGTTTTCCGATCCAGTCACCGTAATAAAACAGATCGTCCACGCCGTGCGACAAGGCAAATACATATTGATAAATCGCTTTCCAAGCCTCGTCGCAAAAGCCTTTCGGCTTCGCGTAGTCCGCATAGAATACCTGCCCTTCTTTCAGCATGGGACATCTGCCCAATCCCTCGGCCCCGTATTCGCGGGCGAGCTCCTCATCAAAACCGCATTTCAAAACGGTGATTCTACACTTTTTCAAGTTTCCCGCCTCCTTTTCCTTCGCTTCTTCACCCTGCGATCTCCCCCGCAAAAATCTCAATTACGTCCACAATTTCACGGGATCAAAGCCGTAAATCTGCACCACCTCTACATACGGAGAGTTCGCCATTTCGGGGGGCGTCACCACGAGTCCGCCGTTGGAATCCAGATCGACGCCGAAATGCCGATAAGCATACCAGACCAGATGAGCGCACTGGGTACGGGTAAAGGAGTCCTCGTTATATTTTTTGGAGAGTATCCCCACCGCAAAACTATATTTTACGCCGAGAAGGTTTTCTTTCGCATACTCTGCGACCTGTTCGCGAAATTCTTTCGGGAATTTCGGGCGCAAAATCATCAGATTGGCGAGATCCGTAAAGGAACTGATACTGCTGAGCTTGCTCACTTCGCCCGGCCCGAACGCTTCCGCAAGCGTCCCCGTATCCCCGTCCACTACCAGAGCGGCATGTCCCAACCGCCAACCCGATACGTGCGTCGTCGCCGAAACGACGATGTCTCCGTCCTCCAATTTCGCTATGGGCGCATGTTTTTCAATCGTCTCGCTGTAAGTGTAAGGATTGAAACGGCTGCAAGTGACCGTATGTTCCTCAAAATAGAAATCCTGTATTTTCAAAATCTGTCGGGAGTTTCCGCTTCCCCAAAGGCCGTCTACGCCGAGCTTCGTCAAGCCCGTCTGTTCGTACAAAAGCTCATAATCCGCCGCGGTCAAAGTACTTTTTTCCAGTGTTGCGGTAATATCCTTCTTTTCATAGTCGGGCCACCAATGCACCCAAGTGCGGTCGGTATAAATCACGCCGATTTGCAAGCCCAAAAGAACGCTTCCCACAAAGAACACGATACACGCCAAGGTAATGGCGACACGTTTTTTTACGTTTTTTTTCTTCCGTTTTTCTTTTTCCATATCCCGACGTCCTTTACAAAAGCCTTTTTCATAGTATACCCCGTATACTATGAAAAACAGCCGCGCGGCTGTCCGCAGATTATTGTATCATAAATCCGACCGTTTTGTCAACTGCCCGAATGTCGGAAAGCCCCGCTTATTTTGAGCGGGGCTTTCATCGTTTTTTCAAAAATTTCAAATATCTATTTTTTTCCGCAAATCGCTTCCACGATCAGAGAGACGATACCGCAGAGAATTCCGCCTACGACAAAAACTATCCAGCCGGGATGCCACCAATTTTTGAGAAAACCGAAAACCAAATAAAGAGCCGTCGCCGTCAACATGATGCTTCCGCAGATCGCGCCGCTGATGCGCTCCCCTTTTTTCGACAAAGCCTCGGAACATTTCTCCTTCAACTTCTCTTCCGTAATCGCGGAGAGCTCTTCTTCAAACGATTCGTCGCACTCGCGCATACGGCATTCCCGATTATAGCTCTTCACGTCGTATTTTGCCGCCGTCATGCCGGTGGACACATACATGCCCACGGCTACGGTCACAAGAAGTAAAAATATTCCTCCCGCAAAATATTCCCATTCCTCCGCCGTAAAACCTGCGGGAGAATATCCGTCCTCATAGCACATCGCAACCATTAAAATGATTCCGATGAGAATGAGCACCGTCGCTCCGGCATATAAAAAGGGCTCTTTTCGGCGGAACGCGCGCAGGCGCTCCAAAGGATATTTCTCCATTCCCGGGTTTTCCCGCATGAAATTTCCGTGAGCCACTCCGCCGGAAATAAAAATCGCCACGGCGATCGCGATACACGAGAGAAGCGTCACTACTCCCAACACTTCACGCACTCCCGCAGAATAGAGAAACAGCATGGCCGTCACGCCCGCCAAAATGATACATACCCCCGCCGTAATCAAAGCCGAATACATATTCATGTGTTTATTATAAGCGTCTAAATTCGCTTTATATTGCTTTGTATTCTCCGCCTCCGCATTGCCTCTGACGAGCACTTCCATATTACAGTCAAAGATCGTACAGAGCGCCAAAAGTTTTTCCATGTCCGGAAAGGCGCTGTCCGTTTCCCATCTCGATACCGTCTGCCGCGTAACGTCTAATTTTTCCGCAAGTTCCTCCTGCGTGATTCCAAACTTTTTCCGATAAAAAAGAACGTTTGTGCCAAAGCTCATTTTTCGTTTTCCTCGCTCCTGTTTTTTATGCCCCGATTATACCGCGGCATAAGCGCAATTTCAAGCGCTTTACGGTTGCATTTGAAAAAAATCCTGTATCATTTCACGTTACATGCGCAATTTTGGCTATTTTCGGCCTTAAAACGTCACAAAATTGAGGACATCAGCTCTAAAATCCAACGCGGCGTCGAGGGAAACAGTTCTTTAGCCGCCTGCAACAATTCCCCGAAATCGGAAACGAGACGAGTATAGCTTCCCGACGGAACGCCGTCCGAAACGACCAGCGGCGCATGCGCATAACCGTTTCCCGAACTCGCGGCAATGTTGGCTGCTATGGCCGCTCCGCCCAAGGAATATACTCCGATCGCCGCTCCGCCCACGGCGATGAATCCGACGGCTAAACCGCCGACGGCAAAAGCGCCCAGTGCCAATCCGCCGACCGCGAATCCGCCAGCCGCAGCCCCCGCGAGGACTAAAAGTCCCAAGGCAAAGCCGCCTATAGATAACAGCCCCAAAGCGAGACCTCCGACAGAAATGAGTCCGCAGGCGATATTGCCGATTGCAATAATTCCCTTTGCCTTACAAAATCCGAAGCCGATATGGATATGTACGAGCGGAAGTCCCCAAAGCGTTCGCTTGCTCTTATACTCGTATCTGAATCTGTAAACGGAAAAAACCGGTACCGCCTGTATTTCTTCTTTGGTCTCTTTCGGGGGAGTATTCCCGATAAGCTCGTCGGCGGATACGGAAAACAAACGGCAGAGGACGAGAATATTGTCCATGGAGGGCGAACTCAGACCCGATTCCCATTTGAATACCGTCTGTCGGGAAACCCCTACCTTCGTCGCAAGTTCTTCCTGAGAAAGTCCCGCGCTTTTTCTTAGCTCGGAAAGTTTTTGATAAAATTGCATAATGATGGTCACTCCTTTTTTTCATTCAGTATACGATATTTTACGGAATGTTGTCCACAAACAGCGATTTACTTTCCGTCAACTTTTGTTTACATCGGGCTTTTTTGATAGTTTCTCGCCCCGAAAAGCGTGGAACCGAGGCGAATCATATTGCTGCCGTGCGCGATACAAAGTTTATAATCTCCGCTCATGCCCATAGAGAGAAAGGAAAGATTTTCATCCTTTCGCCTTGCGGTATCATACAAAGCGCGCATTTCATCCGTAAGATCAGCCAAAAGCTCTTGGTCGTCCGAATCGGGCAGCATGGCCATAAATCCCCTGACGAGCAATCCTTCCTTTTCCCGCAATCGCTCCCATGCCTCCAGGGCCTCTTCGGGAGCGTAACCGCCTTTCGTGATTTCTCTGCCGATATTTACCTGTATCAAAACCTCGGAACGGACATTCTTTTTTACGGAAATACGGGAAATTTCCTCCGCGAGTTCGTCGCGGTCACAGGAATGAAAGAGAGAAATTTTTCCTACCAGATACTTTACCTTATTCGTCTGCAAATGCCCGATAAAATGCTGAGGGCAGGGAAGCAGAAATTCCGTCTTTTCTCTGAATTCCTGAACCTTATTCTCCGCTACGGCGTCCGCTCCGCCGCGGATCGCCGCATTTATGCACTCCGCGCTTTGAGTCTTCGTCGCCGCCACGAGAAACACCCGTTCACCGAAAACGTTCCCCGACGAAAGCTCCGCCTTTATCTGCCGCACTTTTTCTTCTATTTCTGTAATTTCCATTGGCCTACTCCTCTTTTCTTCTATTTATTATACTCCTTCCCCGCCTGTTTGTCAATGATCCTCAACAACCCAAGAAATCCTTTTCGGCACTCCGTTTTTGCTTGCTTTTCTGCGCTTTGAGTGTTATAATAATTAATGTAATAGATAAAACTGATAAGGATAATCATCTTTTTCAATGAATACCGAGGAACTTAAAACATTTATATTTCTATCCAAGGTAAAAAATTTCACCTTGGCCGCAGAGCAGATGTTTATCGCTCAATCCACCGTCACGAACCGCATCAGTGAGTTGGAAAAAGAGGTCGGAAAAAGACTTTTTACGCGCGGCTCCAAAACGGTGGCCTTAACGGAAGAAGGCAAGATTTTTTTGAAATATGCGGAGAGAATCATCGAATTGCAGGAAACCTCCCTCGAAGAAATAAACGCCGTCTCTGCCTATACCAGAAAATTTTCAATCGGAGCAATCAACGCGACCTATGAGACCTATGTGCGCCCGCTCGTCGACGAATGTCTGAAAAATAACACCTTCACTTCCGTAAAGGTGGTCTTGGGACATTCTTTGGATCTTATACAGCTTTTACAGGACAACGTTTTAGATCTCGTATTTTCTTCGGTTCCCTTAAAGCGAACGGGATATGTCTGTGAGGTGTTCGATTCCGACAGGCTCGTTTTAGTCGCGGGGAAAGGATTAAATCGATACCCCGAAGGCGTAACACAGGAAGAACTCACACATATTCCCTATCTGATGTGCAATTTTGCTCTGAGCGAGGTCGGAGCTTTTATCCGTTCCCTGTTTCCGAAAAATTATGTGTTCCGTCTGGAAGTGGACAATTCGTCAAAACTTTTCCATTACCTCGAAAACGGGTTGGGATACAGCTTTCTGCCCTATAAGATGATTAAGTCGGAATTGGAAAGCGGACTTTTGGAAGAAGTCCCTTTAAAAGATTTTTCCGCGCCGCAGGTAATGACCTATCTCCTCTACAAACAAGGATACGATGCAAGAAAATTTCTGGAAAACAGAATGGAGTAATCTGTCCGATATCCTATTTTTGCCGTTTTTCGGGGGAATTTTGCGTGAAAATATCCGATGAAAAAATTTTTGAGATTTTTTTCGGAAACTTACAAAAAACAGTTGACAAATCCTTTTATTTTTAGTATTATTAATTAGCTCTTTTGAGTACGTGTGTTTTTCAAAAGCACGTGTTCGAGAGGCCATTATCGCGGGGTGGAGCAGCTAGGTAGCTCGTCGGGCTCATAACCCGAAGGTCGCAAGTTCGAATCCTGCCCCCGCAACCAAATGGCGGCGTAGCTTAGTTGGTTAGAGCGATCGGTTCATACCCGATAGGTCATAAGTTCGAATCTCATCGCCGCTACCATTGTTTACAACGCGGAGTTTTCCGTTTTATCATACAGTCGTTATTCGCACGAAAGTGCGTTTAATATAGATGGCCCCATGGTCAAGCGGTTAAGACACCACCCTTTCACGGTGGTAACATGGGTTCAAGTCCCGTTGGGGTCACCACCAAAATGAGCAAAAATTAAAGGTTTTTGCTCATTTTTCTTTCATTTTCGGGGTATTTTTGGAGCTTGCCCCCAATTTTCCCCCAAATCAACAAAAAATAAAAAGTCTTTTTTCGTGCGGCTATCGGCCGCTTTTTTCTTTTCCTCCTATTCCAAGCGCACGGGCGCGGGATTCGCTATTTATCCGCTTTCCCGGCTGCTTCACCGTGGCGGCCGTCCTCCCGCCGACAAGCTCCAACACCGAGAAAGCCGCATGCGGCTTTCCGTTTTCTTTCTTCCATATCCCGGAAGCCCGCCCGCCGGGCTTCCCGCGTTTTAATCTTTCCGCTTTCCCCTCTTTTGCGCGTATGGGCGCCCGCCTCCGGCGCCCTCGCGCTATATTATATATTACAAACATATATAATAATGTATGTTTGACTGGGGCATTTTTCAAACTTTTTTGGGACAGTTTTTTTCGCCGGAAGTTTGCTTTTTAACCGAGTTACCGGACATGAAAAAAGCGCCCGGCTAAATCCTGCCGAACGCTCGTTTTGTTATACGACTATAAGCGCGGATTTCTCCACGCTCTTTTTCTTCTATCCAATTCGCCTATTCCTTCCGCCTTGCCTCGTTGTCATGTCGTCCCTCCTTTGGGATAACAGTTACATTGACAACCGTCTGGCTTAAATCCCGTATCTGAACATTTCGGGCACTTATATCGCGGCAACAGATCCGCCTCCGTCATGTTCAGCCCTTTCAATATCTCCCGTCTTTCTTTTATTAGCGCTTGCTTTTTGATGAGCAGCGCCGGCAGTGTTACCGGCTCGAAGATCTCCGCTTTCGCCAGCGCTATCTCCATCCGCGAAAGCTCGCCCGTGATTTCCTTAAACCTCGGCTCCCTATTCGCTTTCAAAAGGTACTTATCTACACGCTGCTGCGCTTCTTCCCGCAACTTCGCATAATAGCTTTCCCGTTCCGCTTTGGCGTTCACTGCCGCAACCTCGGCGGAAACAAACGCCTTTCCCCCTCGCTTCGCTCGCGGTTTCTTCAAATACTTTTTGTATTCGTAAACCTCGCGATTGACTTCATAACCGCTTAAATTATACTTGCTCTTCCCTTTGTTCTCTTTCGCTCGGTAAATCAATCCCGCTTTCATCAGCGCACGAAGCGACTTCTTGACCGTCGTTTTACATATTCCCAAATCCCGCGCGAACTGTCCCGCCGAGCCACGACATATCCCGCCGTTTTTCTTATTCTCGCATGCCGTCGTAATATGCGCCAGCAATCTGATCTCCGAAGGCGTCAGCTTCCGCCATTCTCCGCATACGCAAATTTCCGCCGTATATAAATACTGCGGGATATTGTCATAACGCTTGCCTTTGATTTCTTCTATGTATTTATAAGCTGTGCCGTCTTGATCTCGCTTTACACGCTCGATCTTTTTTTCTTTGCATAATTGCTCTATCGCGCCCGCGATCGTAGCTCTTGAAAATCCGAACTCCTCACGGATTTGCTCATAACTCAACCGACAGACCGCCTCGGGATCGTTCGTATGCGAAAATCCGTAAATCTTCCCGGCAACGGACACCGCGGAAGGCGTCAGTTTCTTTTTTCCCTTTCCGGGAGAATATAACCGCGTGGGGACACGGTTAAAAAGCCCGCGCTTTGTTTCCGGCAATTTAATTTTCAATACCGTTTCCGCCATTTCTTAACCTTCCTTTGTCCGTTCAGACTTCGTTACCCCAACAGTCCCAGCCGTCTATTTCTTCTCTGGCGAACAGCTCAATAGCTGCCCCCCCCCCCGACAAGTTTTCGGATTTTCTCCCGCGTTTCCGCAGGCTTCTCCGAATGCCTCCCGCGTGGGGAAAATATCAGTTGACTGATTCCCGCGCTCTCGCGCTTCGGGTGTCCTTTCGTTCCCAATAAACAACACTCCGTATTCCCTCGCGTCCAATATCCCAGACCTAACGTGCATGACTTTTTCAGTAACTCCCCCGCCGTCATGATTCGGTATTCGTTTAAGTTCGTCGTCGGGTTCAGCTTGATCCACTGAAACGCGATTGTCTTATACTCAAAGCCCCACTCCGGGAACAGCCGCAAGGCCTCCTCTATCATTGGATATGTCGCCCACATAAACAACACCGCATCCCTTTCCGCCAATGCCGGAACAGGCAGTTCCGCAAGCTCTGAAAACGTCATTGTCGGATAATGATTTCTCGCCGCTCCTCGTCGATTCCCACATCGGTAAAACCATGGCGGATCCACGTATAAAATTTTATACCGCTTCCCCGGATTGTATATATTCACTTTCACTTTGCTTGCGCCTTCCAAATTTGGATCAAATCACGTTCTGGCTCCCGTCGGCTTTCCCTTGCAAATCGTTCGGTATAATGCCGGAGCGTATGATCGGGGCGGAACGTAAGCGGCGACAATCTATCCAAACTTTCCAATTCTGCCCATAGTTCGGGGTGGTATTTATATAACCGTTTCAACTGCCCCACTCTTTGGTTATGACAAAACCAGCAGCCAAGTCGGGTAGTAAACTCATACGCCGGCGATAATAGCCCTTCCCTGTGGCAGATTTCGAATGTGTCCGCCTCTAAAATCTTATACTCTACCAGCGGCAGGAGTTTACTCGCCACCGTCTTTTTTGCCGCTCGTGCGCCTTCATCGTAGGCTATCCCGACAATATTCTGATATTCTCCTATGCTTTGAAAATATTTCTTTAACGGCCGCACTTTTAATCGATTATTACACCACGGACCTCGACGGAGGGGAAAACCATAAATTTTTCCTTCCCGTTTTCCCGATTGAAATATTGTCATAAACTGTCCGACATAATTTGTTTTGGCTTGTACTATTTTTACAGGAATACCCCAGCTCTCCAATTTTGGAATCGCCGTACAGTAAATAAATTCCTCATGTTCTGGATATTCCGCCGATATAGTATCATTGAACATTACCCGGCAATAAACTGCCTCGTCTATCTTCCCGCCTTGGGATAAATAGGTTATGATTGCCGCTGTACTATCCTTTCCTCCACTCCATGATGCGATTATTTTCATTTCCTTCCCCCTACTTTACCAAAACGGCGTTCTGGATCGACAGTTTCCCGTCCTTTTTCTTCAAAACCCCGTTTTTAATCATGCGGTTGACGGCGCTGCGCACCGTATCTCGGTCTATGTTCAGGGATCTGGCAATCAGCTTATAATCGACAAAGGCGGCCGAATCCTCGCCCAGATGCAGAGAGATGACTCTCAATATCTGCGCCGACGTTTTATCCAGCTCCGTCAAATTTTCAATCTTTAATGCCCTTGTCATAATTTTTTTCCTCGATTTTGCCCTGTGGCGAGGGGCGCCCTCCAATGTCGGGACGCTTTGCGCCACTCCATTGTCGGGAATAAGATACGGCGCGCCGCGGCTTAATTTTAGCCTCCCCACCCGCATGACGTTGCCCGGCGCCGTTGCCGGCCGCCCGCCGGCTCTGCGGCCGTCCCCCCCGCCCCACGGTGCGGGGATATACGTCCGCATTTCCGTCGGTCCGGCCGTCACCGTCTTTTATCCGGGCAACGTTGTTTCGTTCGGGGTTACCCCGGCTCTGCCGTCTCCCTTCTCCTTTGCGCCTTTCGGCGCCGCTGGATAAGTGAGAGTTCCCCCGCGCCCCGCCTCGGTGCTTTATTCCGCCCGCTCGCGGTCTTTTCGTCGCTTACCTGCCCCGCTCGTTTTATTTTTGCTTTCGTTCGGGCTTTTTCCGCGGTTGCCAGACGTATTTCACCCCGACTTCATCGCGGTATTTCTTCCGTTTTGTCGCTTCTATGCTGTTATCCTCGAACACCTCGAAAA
>ERZ1106930.44-NODE-44-length-74113-cov-637.313646_pt1 | contig 74113 bp, 54 predicted proteins | sample MGYA00403663_ERZ1106930 | MGnify/ENA primary metagenome ERZ1106930 (study PRJEB35170, sample SAMEA104062438) | human gut metagenome | biome: human gut; feature: human-associated habitat; material: faeces | place: Denmark | collected 2012-06-26 ... | reverse complement strand
CGGATGTATTCGGGCTTGTCGGGGAACATATCCGCGAAGTGGTGTTTTCGGGCATGGATGATTCGTCTGCGGCATTGACGTATGCCATGCTGACGGGAAACGCAGGCTTTATGGATGAGGACGTTCTGCAGAATTTCCGTTACGGCGGCGTTGCGCATATTTTTGCCGTATCCGGATTGCATATTGGGATCGTTTATCTTCTGCTTTCGGTGCTGTTTAAAAAACTGCGCCTGAAACCATGGCTAAGTTTTCTTCTGATTATGGCAGGGCTCGTGTTTTATGCCGGAGTGTGCAGTTTTTCGCCGTCTTCGGTGCGTGCGCTCGTTATGTGCGTGGTCATGATGGCGATGAAGTTCAAGGGCGTGCAGTACGATCGTTTGAATTCTGTGAGCATTGCGGCCCTGGCAGTACTGGCGATCAATCCCGTGTATTTGTTCTCGGTCGGATTTTTATTGTCCGTGTCGGCCGCGGGTGGAATCATCGTCCTGGGCGCGCATTTATCCCGCAGTTTTGCGCGTATCCCGCACATGCCGCGGAAATTGGCTTTTGCGTTGGGAACGGCGTTGTCTGTGCAAATTTGCACGTTTCCGGTGCTCATAGACTTTTTCGGGTATATTTCCGCGATCAGTTTTGTGCTGAACCTTTTGTTCATTCCCGTAATCAGCGCTGTCTATGCGGTTTTGTTTGTTGCCGGTGTGCTGGCGTCTGTTTTGCCGTTTGCATCCGCCGTGCTTTTATTTATACCCGAATATTTGCTGCGCCTTGCCGTCCTTCCGATTGTAATGGCAGATTTCAGATTTTGGCTGATCTGCGGTTTTTCAATCGGCGGCTGTTCGTTGCTTTGGTATTTCGGCATATATTTTCTTTCGGACAAGATCAATCTGCGCGTTTGGGTCAAGGCGATCGGGGCAACGCTTTTGTCGGCCGTATTTGTTTTCCTGATGGTAATGCGAAATGTTTCCATCGGCATGGACGGGTACATGACGGTGCACGGTTATTACGGCAGTAATTTTGTATTGATCCATGAAGGCGGAAATGTAGTCATGGTCAGTTTGGGCGTACCCGATTCAGATCATATCGAAAAGATTTTTCTCAAAGAAAACATAACAAAGATCGACGCGCTTGTTTCTTTGGGAACGGCTTCGGATGCCAACATGGTGCTGCCGGTCGTTTTGGAAAATGCGCAGGTAAAGAAGATGTATGTGAATGCGGAACTCGGGTTTATCAATACCTATCAGACGGTGCAGGTGCAGGAAGTATCCGGATTTTTCGATTGCGGCGGTATGGATATGATCTTTTCAGCAGAAGAGGCTTTGTATGTAAACTTTGGCGGAGCGGACATTTTGTTTGTGGAAAATATAGAGGAAGGGACGGAAGGCTTGCCGGGTTGCGATCTGATGATAACGGCATATAGCGGCGATTATTTGCAGAACATAAACAGAGAGGAAGAGATATACTTTGAGAAAGCGGACGGGAAAATGTCGGTTTACAGTTTCGGCGACTTGCAAATAGGGCGCAGAGATGGTATAATTTCCGTAAAGGAAGCGGTATGAAGCATGAAGTTTGTATTATTTAAAAAGAGCCTAGAAGAGGGAGCGGCGCCCGTTTATCTTTTTGACGGAGAAGAAGAATATTTCAAAGAGCGCGGCGAAGAGATGCTGAAGGCGAAATTTCTTCAGGAGCCTTCCCTGAATTATACGGTATTGCAGGGGGAAACGCTCAAGGGCGCGCAGATGAGCGCATTGCTTGCGGCGGTGCAGTGCGTGCCGTTTTTGTCTGAAAAGCGGATCGTCAAAGTGACCGATTTTTTCCCGACGGAAAAAGATTATGCGGCATATTTGAAGCCGTATCTTGAAAATCCGCAGAGAGATACGATTTTGCTGATCATCAATTCGGCGTCGCCGAAGGGCAAAACGGTCGATCTTCGGAAGGCGCCGAACGTGACCTGGGTGGACTGTTCGAGAGCGGATGACGATACGGTTTTGCGCTGGATCTATACGCAGTTCAAACGGGCCGGGATTGCGGCGGATACGGAATGCTGTGAACGGATCATGCGCTATTGTCTTTCGGATATGTCGCGGATCAGCGGAGAGACGGAAAAGCTGATCGCGTTTGCGTCCGATACGAAAAAGATCACGGCGCAGAATGTGGATGCCGTGGTCTATAAAGACGCCGAATATAAGACATATGAGATGTCCAATGCGCTCGGCATTAAGAATTACGGTAAATTCATGGCGGTGCAAAACGAGTTACTGGCAAAGGGAATGGATGAAACGGCGGTACTGAACGCATTGTGTTCTTATTATCGGGGAATGTTTGAAATCGTGCTTTTGCGCAAGAGCGACGCGGAGACGGCAAAGCTTCTGGGGATGAAAGAATACGGCGTGAAGATGAGCCGACGTCAGGCGGAGATGATCGGTCTGCACAGGGTGGAGGAATGTTTCCGATGCATTAACAGTGCGCTGAGCAGGATGAAGGCAGGGGAAATTTCGGCGTCTGCGGCATTGCAAGTGGTAAATTTGCAATTATTTTTCGGCGGAAATGCAAATAACGCCGTATAACAGTCCTTATTTGCTTTATTTTTTTTGCGATTTCATGTAAAATAAAATGGTACGAATGAGCTGACGGAGAATTCTATGAACGAATTTTTTTCCAATATTGCAAAGGCATTTTCGGATTTCGGACCGGTAGACGTATTGAGCATTCTGTTGTTTGCCTTGGTATTCTATTACGTATTCCGTATTCTGAAAATGAATAACGTCCGCAGTGTGATCGTTGTGTTCGCTCTGTTTGTGATCGTGACAGGGATTATTTTTGCGTCGGACGCAAAGCTGAAAGGCGATGTGTTCATGGTGATCCCGATGGTTTTGGCGGGATTGATCCTGGTCATCTTCAATGTGGAAGTCAAGCGGGATATTCTGAATCTCGGTACGCTGAACCGTTTATCGGAAAAGCGCGAGCATCAGATGTTTGCGTCCAAGGACGAGGTGGAGCGGTATATCTCGGAGATCATCAAGGCGCTGCAGAATCTTTCCAAAGACAATATCGGAGCACTGATCATTTTATCGAACGACAATATACCTGCCCAGGTGCTGGAGAGCGGGGTTATTCTGGATGCAAACATTTCGTCGCAGCTGATCGAAGGTATCTTTTTTGTCAAAGCGCCGCTGCATGACGGGGCAATGATCATCAACAATTATAAAATACAGGCGGCAGGATGTTTTCTGCCGTTGACGCAGAACGTCAACATTCCCAAAGAGTTGGGAACGCGCCATCGGGCGGGGATCGGGATTACGGAAACGTCCAACGTGATCGCTTTGATCGTATCGGAAGAAACGGGGATCATAACGATCGCACAGCGCGGAAAGATATCGCGTTATGCGGATTATGATTTGTTGAAAAAGACGCTGAGCGATTATTATTGGAAAGACTTGTCTGCAGACTGGAGAAAACGCATATGAGAGAAAAGAGCTTCTGGCGCAAAGTTGCCGGTATTTTTATAGATAATGTGCCGATCAAACTTTTGTCGATCGCATTGGCGGTATTTGTATTTATCGTGATCAATTTCGGGGGCTGAGGTGCAGGATAGCGGATGGAAAGGACTATGAAGAGCTGTATTGCAGTGCCTGAAATTTTACTGCCGCGCGTCGGAACGGATATGCACGCATGGGCGGTGATCGCTTGTGATCAGCACACGTCGGACAGTGCATATTGGTCGGAATTGGAGCAGACAGTCGGTGAAAAGCCTTCGACGCTGCGGCTGACATTACCGGAAATATATCTGGACAGAGCGGATTGCGCGGTGCGGATCGGGAATATAGCGAAAGCGATGCGGGAATACAGGGACGGAGGCGTTTTTCGGAAACTGCCGAAAGGGTTTGTATTGGTGCGCCGCAAGACGCCGTATTCGCCTGTGCGGACGGGTATCGTGCTGGCTGTGGATCTGGAAGAATATTCGTATGAAAAGCAGAGCAATGCGTCGATCCGTGCGACGGAGGCGACGATACTGGAACGGATACCTCCCAGATTGAAAATCAGGGAGTGTGCGGAGCTGGAATTTCCGCATATAATGTTATTGTACGATGATCCGCAGGATCTTGTTCTGGGAGAGCTGAAAGGTCGGACAGATCTTGAAACTTTATATGATTTTGAATTGAATATGGGCGGCGGACATGTTTGCGGGCAATTTGTATCGGAGTATGAAGAGGTAATCCGACGGTTTGAAAGCCTGAAAAAAGACGGTTTGCTGTTCATGGTCGGAGACGGAAATCATTCGCTTGCGTCGGCGAAAGCGCTTTGGGAGAAGATCAAGGCAAATTTGCCCGCGTCGGAACAAGAGTCGCATCTGGCGCGGTATGCGCTTTGCGAGGCTGTCAATCTTTACGACGAAGGGATTCGTTTTGAAGCGATCCACAGGCTTGTAAAGGGTGTGGATACGGCAGATTTCGCTAAAAATTTTTCGGGTACAGGCAAGGGGAACGGAGCATTTTACGTAAGCGGAAAAAAGCAGAGTATTTCTTTGCCGGAAGAAGCGGCGGACGCCGTGCGAATGGTTGATTCTTATATTTCGGAATATGTTTCAAAAAATGGCGGAAGCGTGGATTATATCCATGGAGAGCAGGCTCTGGCGCAATTTACGCGGGAGAATCCCGATTATGTCGGGATTTGTCTTCCGAAAATGGATAAGGGTCAATTGTTCGGGCAGGTTCAGCGTTTCGGAAGTTTGCCGCGCAAGACTTTTTCGATGGGTGAAAGTGAAGAGAAAAGATATTACATCGAGGGCAAGGAGATCAGATAAATGAAACCGGTCGTATGCAAATTTGGCGGTTCGTCTTTGGCGGACGGCACAAATATATTGAAAGTCTGTGAGATATTGCGCGGCGATCCTGCGCGTAAATATGCGGTGGTATCGGCGCCCGGCAAGCGCTATTCGGGAGATACAAAAGTAACGGATCTGCTGTATGAATGTTATCGTGAGGCGAAAGAAAAGGGACAGTGTGCAGATACGTTTGCAAAGATCCGCACGCGCTTTACTTCCATTGTGGAAGAGTTGGGAATGAGCGCGTTCGATATCGGCGCGATTCTTAACGATACGGAAGAGGAAATCAACGAAAGAAAGAGTGCGGATTTTACGGCTTCACGCGGTGAATATCTGAATGCCCGGATCATAGCGGCAAAATTGGGTTGGACATTTGTCGACGCCAAGGATATTATTTTCTTCAATGAAAAAGGAGCGTTCGACGAGGAAAAATCTTATCCGGTCATTGCGGCGAAGCTGGAAGCATGCAAGGAGGCGGTGATCCCCGGTTTTTACGGTACGGATCCGAACGGGAATATCAAGACCTTTTCCCGCGGCGGTTCCGATATCAGCGGATCCATCATCGCAAGAGCTGTGAATGCCGATTTGTATGAAAACTGGACGGACGTCAGCGGATTTTTGGCATGCGATCCGCGCATCGTGAACAGCCCCGAACGGATCGAGGTGATTTCGTTCAAGGAATTGCGTGAGCTTTCCTATATGGGAGCAAACGTGTTGCATGCCGATTCCATTTTCCCTGTACGGAAAGGAGATATTCCGATCAAAATCAAGAACACATTCCGCCCGGAAGATCCGGGTACCTTGATTTTACCTTCGAAGAAGTATGTATCCCACGGGAATACGGTTACGGGAATTGCCGGGAAAAAGGATTTTACGGTCATCTATCTTGAAAAATCGATGATGAACGGAGAAATCGGATTTGCCCGCAAAGTTTTGTCCGTTCTGGAAGATCATAAGATCTGCTTTGAGCATATGCCGTCGGGGATCGACACATTATCGCTGGTCATCGAAAGCAAGTATCTTACGGACGGCCTTTTGGAACAGTTGCTGGAAGAAATTCGCGATGCGGTTCATCCGGATTATGTGCGCGTCTTGGAAAATATCGCACTGGTTGCGACGGTGGGACATGGTATGGCCTCCAGTATCGGTACATCCGCCCGTTTGTTTAAAGCGCTTTCGGATGCAGGGATCAATGTCCGTATGATCGATCAGGGCTCCAGCGAGCTGAATATAATCGTCGGGATCGACAACGATGATTACGAAAAATGTGTCCGCGCTGTTTATCACGAATTTTTCTCAGACAAAAAGAATTGACGAAAGGATAAAAAGCAGACAGGCTCTTCGGACAACGAAGAGCCTGTCTGCTTTTTCACTTTAGAAAGAATTATTTTCTTATCGAGCTCTGCAAAAAAGCGCCGCAAAAAACGGAAACGTTTTTTGCGGCGCTGTGATTGTTTTAAAAAGAAACGAGGCAAAATGGCGCGAAAAATGATTCTGAAAAAGAGTACGGACGAGTTTCAGAGTCGGTTTTCCAATCGGTTGTCTGTCTTTTTGGATGATCGCAGATGGTCGAAAATTTTGATCATGATACCGGTCACCGGGAATGCCAGCAAAACTACGACAATGATATAGAGAATCGAAACAAAATCAGGTTTATAGGGATTGCCGAGGAACATTGTCGGCAAAAGCGTGATGCCGAGAATACAGAGTACGCACATGCCTGCAAAGAGAATTGCGCGGTACATATTGAAGGGTATGCAGACACGATAGAGCATGACAAGTCCTGTAAAGGTAATGATGAGGGTAGAGATTTCCTCGTAATGTTCAGCGAAATACTGCGGCTGCAGATTGGAAAGTATCCGAGTACTTTGAACTGCGAGCACAAGTACAATGGCGCAAGGGAATGCTCGTGATAGTACGGTTGGCAGAAATCTTCCCTGGACGCGGTTCGTGTTCGGTTGGAGAGAAAGGAAGAACGAAGGTACGCCGATCACGAAAAATTCCAGAAGCATCAAGTTATTTGTTTTAAAAGGATAGAGTTCCCAGCCGATGATCGAGATAATGGCAAAGATGGTTGTGAAAAAGGTTTTCATCAGGTACAGGGAAGAGGAGTTCTGGATGTTGTTTATAACGCGTCTGCCTTCGAATACGACGCGCGGCATGGACGAAAAATTATTGTCTAAAAGCACGATATGGCTGACATTTTTAGCAGCGTCGCTTCCGGAGGCAACGCTGACGGCGCAATCCGCTTCTTTCATGGCGAGGATATCGTTTACGCCGTCTCCCGTCATGGCGACCGTGTTTCCCTCGGACTTGATGGCTTTGACGAGGATCGCTTTTTGTTCGGGTGTTACCCGTCCGAATACCGTATACTTGTTGGCGACGGAAATAACTTCTTTTTCGTTTAATCCTTCCAAAGAAATATATTTTTCGGCATTGGAAACCCCGACCCGCTTTGCTACTTCTGACACGGTTATAGGATTATCGCCCGAAATCACTTTGATGGCGACGTCGTTGTCTTTAAACCAGCGTATTGTCTGGGCGGCGTCGTCGCGGATGTTATCGGCAATGGATACAATGGCGATGGGTTTGAAAGCTGCGGGCAATTTATCGCCGGTAATTTTCCCTGCGGACAAAGCAACAATGAGGACGCGCAATCCCATGGAAGCGTACTGGTTAATGATTTTATTGATTTTTTCAGGGACGCTGCTCAGTACGAATTCCGGTGCGCCGATCGCGACGGTGCCGATTTCCGCAAACGATACGGCGGAAAGTTTTCTTTTGGAAGAAAAGGGCATGGTAGCGGTAGGAGTCAAAGTTGTATTGTGACCGAAGTAATTATAAAGAGCGATGGAAGTCTGGTTATTGTCCTGCAGGGAATGCAGGCATGAGCCAACGATTTCATTGATGGAAAAATCGGTGGGATTGGACAGGAGCATACAATCGTTGACTTTCATGCGGCCGTCGGTGATCGTACCGGTCTTGTCGAGGCACAGAACGTTGACGCGGGCGAGACCTTCCAGGGAATAGAGATCCTGTACGAGCGTGTTGTGAGTCATGAGGCGGATGATCCCGAGCGTGAGGGCGATACTGGTCAGCAGAAGCATGCCCGAGGGGATCATTCCGATCACGATGGAAACGGTACGCTGGATCGTGTCGTTGAGCTGCGTGAGGCCGGAAGCCGGATTGTAATTTGCCCAGTTGACCGGGAACATAAATCCTGCGATCGGAATAATGAGCAGGCCGACGATGAGAATGATGAGTTTGGTGGAACGCATGAGTTCCGAATTCGGTTTTTTATATTTTTTTGCTTTGGAAGAAAGGGAATTCAGATAGGTATTTTTGCCTACTTTTTCCGCTCTTGCTTTGCAGGTTCCGCTGGAGATAAAACTTCCCGCATACAGGAGATCGCCGGGTTCTTTTTTGACGGGAACGGATTCGCCCGTGAGCAGGGATTCATTGACTTCGATGCTGCCTTCCGCGAGAATGCAATCGGCAGGGATCTGATTTCCGAGAGAGAGCACGACGATATCGTCGAGAACAATATCTTTGGACTGTATTTCCTGTTTCTCGCCGTCGCGGATCACGACCGCGGTAGGGGTTGTCAGCAATGAAAGTTTGTCGATCTTGCGTTTTGCAATGATTTCGGTCACGATACCGAAGCCGATATTCAGAGAAAAGATGACGACAAAAAGAAATTGGGAAGCGCTTGCTCCGGAATAAACCAGGGCAGCGGCCGCGAGGACACACAACAGGTTAAAGAAAGTGCACAGGTTTCCGATGAAAATACTGGCATACGATTTGGAATATTTCTGATTCGTGTCGTTGAACAGGAACTGAGAAAAACGTTCGCTGACCTGCGAAGAGGATAAGCCTTTTTGCAGATCGGGCGAATAGCGCCGTATATCCGATGTCGAAGGAGCTTGTTTCTTTTTCTTATGGAATTCTTTTTTTATTTTGTCGATATCATGATCGGCTGTGTTTGTCGGTGCATTCGTATCCGATGCGGAAAGTTTTTCCCGCACATAATCTTCTACGCGGAGGGAAGAACTTTCGGTATTTGTTTTCTGTACGGAATTTTTGTCGGTCGATTCGTCCTTTTTATGCGAGATAAAGCCGAACAGTTTTTTCTTTTTGTCCATACATTCTCCTGTTGCTGAAAAAATCGGATTTCAATAAGAACATTATACCATAAAATATATTTGAAAACAAACAATTTATTCGTAATTTTATTTATGAGCGGTATAAGCGTCGGAAAAAAAGGAAGTAAATTGACAAAATGGCCCGCAATCTATTGCCAAAAAGGAAAAATTGTTTTAAAATAATAGATGAAAGAATTACGGAGGCAAATTCATGATCGATATTAATTTTTTGCGGAATAATCCGGACGCGGTGCGAGAGAACATCCGGAAAAAATTTCAGGATAAAAAACTTCCGCTGGTAGACGAGGTACTCGAGCTTGACGCGAAGCGCCGTGAGTTGCAGACGGAGGGCGATGCTTGCCGTGCCAAGAGAAATACGCTCAGCGCACAGATCGGAAAGCTGATGCGCGAAAAGAAAGCGGAAGAAGCGGCAAAGGTAAAAGAGGAAGTTGTACAAAACAATGATCGTATTGCCGAGATCGAAAAGCAGACGGAAGAAATATCTGCGAAGCTGAAGCACGATATGATGGCGATACCGAACATTATTGCGGACGACGTGCCGATCGGTAAGGATGATTCGGAAAATGTGGAGCGTCAGCGTTTCTTGGAACCGGTTGAGAAGCCTTTTGAAGTGCCGTATCATCTGGATATTCTGGAAAGCCTGAACGGCATTGATCTGGATTCGGCGCGCCGCACGAGCGGGCAGGGATTTTATTATTTGCTGGGCGATATAGCGCGCCTGCATTCGGCAGTCTTAACGTATGCCCGCGACTTTATGATCGATAAAGGATTTACGTATGTGATCCCTCCGTATATGATCCGCAGCGACGTTGTTTCCGGCGTCATGTCGTTTGAAGAGATGGACGGAATGATGTATAAGATCGAAGGGGAAGACCTGTATCTGATCGGTACAAGCGAACATTCCATGATCGGAAGGTTCATGAATACCGTTCTGGACGAAAAGGAACTGCCTCTTACGCTCACAAGCTATTCACCCTGTTTCCGTAAGGAGAAGGGAGCGCACGGCATAGAAGAGCGCGGTATTTACAGGATCCACCAGTTTGAGAAACAGGAGATGATCGTGATCTGTAAACCCGAAGAAAGCAAGGCTTGGTTTGAAAAACTGTACTCCTATACGGTCGAACTTTTTGTTTCGATGCAGATTCCTGTCCGTACTTTGGAGTGCTGTTCGGGAGATCTTGCGGATCTGAAATACAAGAGCATTGATGTTGAAGCGTGGAGCCCGCGTCAGAAAAAATATTTTGAAGTCGGCAGCTGTTCGAACCTGACGGACGCGCAGGCACGTCGCCTTGGGATCCGTTATAAAACGGAAAAGGGGAATGCTTTTGCGCATACGTTGAATAATACGGTGGTTGCGCCGCCGCGCATGCTCATCGCTTTGTTGGAAAACCATCTGAACGCAGACGGAAGCGTTACGATTCCGGAAGTGCTTCGCAAATACATGGGCGGGAAAGATAAAATCATTCCAGCGAAAAAGTAAAATAAGGCGCCTGCATGAAAGGCGCCTTTCATATTTTTTGCAAATAAGTTTTTTGAATGCGGGAATCTTTCTGGAAAATTGCGGAAGATCATTTAAGAAACAATATTTTCGGAATTTTTCCGGCTTCGGCGAGAAATTAAAGAAAGGATGGATGACGGCGATTGCATCTGCAGTAAAAATGCCGCAACGGGAAATTCCGTTGCGGCACACTCTTTGGCCTATATAACAGATCATTGATCATTCTTCCGTATCTTCCTCGTCTTTTTGCACAGTGACGACAGCGCTTTCGGCAAACCGTTTTACCGAATCGACGGCGCTTTCGCAACGGGATTTTGTCGGATAAGTTTCGCCTGTGCAGAGCAACTGTTTGGAACCGTTTAAAAGTTTAAAGAAATATTGTTTCTTCTTGTTCTGCGAAATAACGATATTGTCGCGCAGGATATTGTTTTTATGCGTCTTGATTCCGTTTTTTGCGCCGGAAAGAGAAGTATAATCGATACTGGTCAGAAGTTTTTCCCCGTTGCTTGCCCGCAATTCGAAATAGTAGGTGCCGTCTTCGTTTTTCTGAATGACCCATTTACCGGTATAAATGGATTTTTTGTCCTCTTCTTCCGCTGTTTTTTCGAGCAGCTTTTCTGCTGCAGGGCGGGATGCGACATGAGATTGGTCGGCGCCGACGACAGAAGTTCTGTCTTCTTTTTCTTCCGTTGCCGCAGTGTTCGATTGTACTTTGTCTTCCTTTTCGCGATCCGCTTTGTCAAAAGTTTTGCTGTCGGGAATCTGATTGTCAGCAGCTGTCTTTTCAACGGCGACGGGATTGTTTTCCGGGTCAGTTGTTTGCGCAGAAACAGCCGCTGTAGCAGAGGGTTCGGAAGTTTGGACTTCAGAGTTCTGGTTGCTGTCTGCCTGTAAAGTTTGCTGAGAGGAAGAAGAAACGGGTTCGGCCGTCGCGGCAGCCGCGACGGTATTTTTTTCGGTTACGGAACTTTCTTTCGCTTTATGTTTTGATTTATGAGCGGCTTTGGCTATGGCAACAATGATCAATATCAGCACAACCGCTACGCAAGCGACGATAATCCAGAAAAACAGAGGATTGGCTTTGAAATATTCGATGATTGCGTTCATTTGAATCACTCCATATATATTTTTCTATAATATAATGTTAGTACAAAATCATAAAATTGTCAAGTACAGACAGAAGTTTTTGATTCCGTTTGACAAAATTTTCGAAATACGTTAGAATAAAGCAAATTCATCGCAAGGGTTTTACATGAAAGATTATACGGTTTTGATAATAGGCGGGGGAGCGTCGGGCATGATGTGCGCATTGCGGCTTGCGGAAGGCGGCGTGCATAATATTGCGCTGATCGAGAAAAACGAACGGTTGGGCAGAAAATTGTCGGCGACGGGCAACGGCCAGGGGAATGTGACGAACGAGAACATGTCTTCGTCACATTATTTTTCGTCGAGCGGAAGTGCCGAAAAGGTATTGAGCCGTTTCGGGAAAACAGATCTGTTACAGTATCTGTCGCATTTGGGCGGTTTATACACGGCGGACGGATCAGGTAGGGTTTATCCTGCGTCCAGGCAGGCGTCGTCCGTTACCGATTTGTTTCGGTTTGCGCTTGCAAGGGAAGGCGTTCGGGTACTGACGGGTGAAGCAGTGCGAGAAGTGCGGAAAGAAGACAAATTTATTGTGTGTACGCAAGCAGGCGAATACCGCTCGGAATACCTTGTGCTCGCTTGCGGAGGGAAAGCCTCGCCGCATTTCGGTTCGGACGGATTCGGGTATAAAACAGCGTCTTATTTCGGACATACGATCACACCGCTCAGCCCTTCCTTGGTACGAATAAAGACGGTGCAGACAGATATCCGCGGACTGAAGGGGATACGCGTGGATTGTGATGCCGGATTGTTCCGTAAGGACAGGAGCGGCAAGGAGCAGCCTGTTGTTGCGCAGCGAGGCGACGTTTTATTCACCGATGCGGGGATCAGCGGTGATCTGGTATTCCGCCTGTCTGCTTTTTCAAAACCGGGGGATATTTTGTCGCTGAATTTTCTGCCCGGTTTTTCAAAGAAAGATATTTTCGAAGTGCTGGAAATGAAAGTGCGGAGCTATCCGGAAATGCCGTCGGAAGATTTATTGCGCGGCATTGTAAACAGTGCAATCGGGCGGGTGATTTTAAAAAGATGCGAAATAGCGCAGTCTGTCGGAGTGCGGACGGTGAAGAATATTGTGCCGAAGCTGACAGATATGCTGCAGCATTTCAAACTGGAGGTCAGCGGCAGCGAGGGTTTTGAAAATGCGCAGGTTACCAAAGGCGGGGTGTCGATGCGGGAGTTGCGCGATGATCTTATGAGTAAAAAATGTGATCGGCTCTTTATTGTCGGCGAAACGGTCGACATAGACGGCGAGTGCGGCGGCTATAACCTGCAGTGGGCATTTTCCAGCGGCGCCGTTGCAGCAGAAGCGATAATGGACAGGATACATCATGTTGACAGAAATTAAATTGAAACCGGGCGAGAGTGAAAAACTTTTATGGAAAATCGCAGAAAAAAAATTACCCGGGTGCAAGTATGTAAAAATATTGAAAAAATCATTGGACGCGCGAAATAAAAATGAAATCCGTTGGGTCTATCAGATACAGGCGGAAAGAACGGTACCGCAGGAAACGCACAGAACATATCCGCAGGCAAAGGGGATGAAGGGGCGTGTGGTCGTCGTCGGCAGCGGTCCGGCAGGCTTATTTTGTGCGATCCGACTGATCCGCAGCGGTATTTTGCCGATCGTCGTTGAGCGCGGAGGGTCTGTAGAAGAGCGCGCAAAGCAAAACGAGAAATTTTTCGGCGGAGCAGGTTTGGATGAGAACTGCAACGTACAGTTCGGAGAAGGGGGCGCGGGGACATTTTCGGACGGGAAATTAAATACGCAGACGAAGGATCCGCGAAACCGCGAGGTTTTGGAAACATTTGTTGAATTCGGGGCTCCGCCTGAAATATTATATTTGAATAAGCCGCATATCGGCAGTGACAAACTTCGCGGCGTTGTAGCATCCATGCGCAATTTTATTATCGGAAGCGGTGGAGAGGTTCGTTTTCATACTTTGTTTAAAGATATTATCGGCAATGGTGAAAAAGTAAAAGCTGTGCGATTGGAAGACCTTACCGACGGGCATGACTATGAATTGGATGCGGAATCAGTGGTTTTAGCTATCGGACACAGCAGTCGCGATACCTTTCTGAATATGAAGAATCGGGGACTGGCAATGGAGGCGAGGGAGTTTGCGGTTGGTGTAAGAATTGAACATTTACAAGAAAAAATCAATTTTGCGCAGTACTCTGACACACATAGATTGCTTCCTCCGGCGGATTATAAACTTGTCAGCCATGCGGGAGACCGGAGTGCATTTACGTTTTGTATGTGTCCGGGCGGGGTTGTCATTCCTGCTGCGAGTGAGCAAGGCGGCGTGGTAACGAACGGTATGAGCGACTATGCCCGCGACGGAAGGAATGCGAACAGTGCGCTGTTGGTGCAGATACACCGCTCGGATTTTGATGATTCGGATGTTCTGGGCGGGATTGCGTTTCAGCGTATGATCGAAAAGAAGGCTTTCGAACTTGGCGGGGGCGACTATAAAGCTCCGGCGCAGAGAGTGGAAGACTTTTTGAATGACAGGCCCACAAAATCATTCGGCGAGGTATTGCCGACCTATGCGATCGGAGTTGCGGGAACACAATTAAAAAAATTGTTTCCGGATTATGTATCAGATACACTCAAACGGGCAATACTGGATATGGACAGCAGGCTGAAAGGGTTTGCCGCACCGGATGCGGTTCTGACCGCCGCCGAAACGAGATTTTCTTCACCGGTTCGGATCTTGCGGGGTGCAGACGGCCAGAGCTTGAATTTTGCCGGAGTATATCCCTGCGGCGAAGGATGCGGCTATTCCGGCGGTATCACAAGTTCGGCGGCAGACGGTATACGGATCGCCGAATGTATATGTGAAAAATATATTTAATTTTTTATGATAGATTCATATTCTTTTCATGCAATCAACATAATTCTGCTGTATACTGTGCCTGTAAAAATCAATTAAGCTTACACAAAACTTTTTTCATATTCTCTCACTATAATAGGTCGGGCCGTTCTGCGGTTCGGCCTATTATGGTGTTATCCGAATTTTCGCTTGCTTATCGGGACTGCATTACGGCGTTTATAGTTCTTTCAAAGAACATCCTGAAAAGACGAAAGGGTGAACGTGCTTTTTTTGATGGGTTGCCGTAACGATCCGCTTGTCAAGTTCAGACGACCGCATATTTCGGCTTTAATTTTTTTACAGGAGCGAGATAAGGATATAAAGCATGATATCTCAGCGGATTTCTTATTGCAGAAAAATTCGGAGCACAGTTAAATTTGTAAAAAGCAGGCGCCCCCCCGCATTTGCGGGGGTGCGCCTGCTTTGAAAAAATCAGATCTGTTCGATATTAATGACGTTGGAATTGCCGGATTTTCCGTTGGGATTTCCTCCGGTGATGACGATCTTATCTCCTTTTTTTGCAAGGCCGAGTTTCATAGCGGCGCGTTTTGCGTGGTAAAAGAGGACATCGATGGAATCAAATTCTTCGGACATGATCGGGATGACACCCCAAGAGAGGGCAAGTTTACGGTAGGATTGCGGTTCCACGGTCATTCCGACAATATCGATTTGCGGGCGGAATCTGGAGACGAGCCGCGCCGTGCCGCCGGAACGCGAGCAAACGACGATGGCTTTCGCACCGATATCTTCCGCAAGTACGCATGCGGAATGTGAAAGCGCGTCCGAAGGATTCTGGATAAAGAAGCGTTTATCCGAATATTTGTTTTCCAGATGCTTTTCTGTCTCCACGCAGATTTTTGCCATTGCTTCGACCGCCTGAACGGGGAATTTACCTGCGGCAGTTTCTCCCGACAGCATGACGGCGCTCGTTCCGTCATAGACAGCGTTGGCGACGTCGGAAATTTCAGCACGTGTAGGGCGCGGCTGGTTGATCATGGATTCCAGCATTTCGGTTGCGGTGATGCAGCGTTTGCCGGCGAGGCGGCATTTGTCGATGAGCATTTTTTGTATCTGGGGCAGTTCTTCGTAAGGAATTTCGACTCCCAGATCTCCGCGGGCTACCATAATACCGTTGGCAACTTCCAGGATCTCATCGATGTTATTTACGCCGCTTCGGCTTTCGATCTTGGCGATCAGGTCTATGTCGGGATTGCCGTGCTCTTCCAGCAATTTGCGGATATCGATAATATCCTGGGCTTTTGAAGTAAAGGAGCATGCAATGAAGTCAATGCCCTGTTCGACCCCGAAGAGAATATCGTTGCGGTCCTGTTCGCTCAGATATTGCAGGCTGAGAGTTTTGTCGGGGAAAAACATGCTTTTTTTATCGGACAAGGTTCCTCCGATCATGACTTTTGTTTTGACTTCGGTTGCGTTTACTTCAACGACCTGAAAGACGAGAAGTCCGTTGTTGAGCAGGATTGTATCGCCTGGAACCAGGTCGTTTACGATGCCTTTATAGGATACGGAGACGCGTGATTCATCGCCTTCGATTTCTTCCGTGGTAAAGGTAAAGGTGTCGCCTTCTTTTAATTGAATTTTACCGTTTTTAAAAGTGCGGATCCTCAGTTCAGGACCCTTCGTATCCAACATGATGGGAAGGGGAACATTCAGTTTGTCGCGGATGGATTTTAACAATTCGATATTTTTTTTATGTTCTTCGTAATCGCCGTGCGAAAAGTTCAGTCTTGCAACGTTCATTCCTGCGAGAACCATTTTCGTCAAAGTTTCTTCATTGCGGCAGGCAGGACCTAAAGTGCAAACGATTTTTGTTTTTTTCATATTTTTATCTCCAAAAGAATAGATTAAACAATACAGATAAGATCGATACAATAACTTAAGATAAATGCCCAAATTCTCACAAATATATTATATTCTTTTTTTTGTCAAAAAACAAGTGATTTAGAGGACAAAAAAGCCGCCAAGTATTCGTGTATACGGTTGACTTTTTTGTGTAATTTTAGTATAATATTTAACATTCCGAGTTGGTTATACGGCCGCGCGGAGCAGGAAATGTTCCGTGAGGAAAGTCCGAGCACCACAGAGCAGGACGCCGGATAACGTCCGGTGGAGGCGACTTCAAGGAAAGTGCAACAGAAACAGACCGCAGAGAAATCTGTAAGGATGGAAAGGGGAGGTAAGAGCTCACCGGTACTGCGGTAACGCGGTATGCAGTGTAAACCCCGTCCGGTGCAAGATTGGGCAATTGTCAACAGGGCTGCTCGTCCGATGATTGCCGTGAATATCGCTTGAACGCGCCGGTGACGGCGCGGCCAGATAGATGGCCGTACACGACAGAACTCGGCTTACAGACCAAACTCGGAATGAATTGAATACAAAAAGCTCGGCAATTTTGTTTTGCCGGGCTTTTTTTGATATAAAGAAAAACCGCGCGATCGTCAGAATGCAACAATGGTCTTTAGCGATGAAACTTCAAAAAAATTTCTTTTGCTATAATGGGGATGTGACCTGGCAGTTCGATATGAGGTTGCGATTTCAGAAATAAGAAAACGAACGGCAAAAATAATCAAAGTCTTGAATTTTGTGTATTGCCATGGTACAATAGATGATATTGAGCGGTTAAAGGACATAGTAAAACTGCAAGTGTAGCAATTTTTACTGATATACTTGAAAAATTTTACTGACTTGAAAACTAAGATAAGGAGGAAATATGAACGAAGTAATTTTAAGACCGCATGCACCGAACAAAACATCCATGCAGGTATTTTTGTCGGAAGAAAAGCGCAGCAGTGCGGGAATTATAATATTCCCCGGCGGAGGGTATTGGGACAAAGCAGAGCATGAAGGGATCGGATATGCTCATTTTTTGAATAAGCACGGATACAATGCATTTGTTGTCCAGTACAGTACGAGGCGGCAGTGTGATTCATCTTTTCCGGAACAATTGCTGGACGCGAGGGCTGCAGTCCGGTATTTGCGAGCGAATGCTGAAAAATACGGAGTAAATCGAAAGAAAATCTATGTTATGGGGTCGTCCGCCGGCGGACATCTGGCAGCTTTGGTGAGTACATGTCGGGAAAGATTTGGGGTTGAAGCGGGCGAAAACGATCGGGAAGAGGATTTTATTCCTGACGGGCAGATCTTATGTTATCCTGTGATTGAATTGTATGGAAAAAATGCACATGTGGATTCGGCTAAGAATTTGTTGGGGAATAATTACAGCGAAGAAAATTGCAGGAAATACAGTCCGGATCTTTGTGTGACAAGAGGAGCGCCTCCGGCATTTATCTGGCATACATTTACGGATACCTGTGTGCCTGTGGAAAACAGTCTTGAATATTGTTTAAGGTTAAAAGAAATAGGTACGGAAACAGAGTTGCATATTTTTCCGACGGGTGAACATGGTTTGGGGTTGGCGGATGATCCGCTGCACAAGAATGAATATGTATCAAAGTGGTCGGAGCTGTTATTGGCTTGGCTGAAAGAAAAAGACCGTTAAAATTCAAAAAATATTTACATAACGAGTTATTCATATTTATTCCGATTATTTTAGGAAACATTGACGACAGGGCATGGTTGAGAAGAAAACGAGGGGAGAGGAAGATAAGTAACAAATGAGTCAGTATTGGTAAAAAAAAAGCAAGTCATAAAATATATTATCTGATATAATAGAAGCGATCCGACCTGGAAAGTGAAAGACAGAGGCAGAGCAGGTATCATTCATCGGATCAAATAAAGGTATTGCGGAGAGCAAAATGACGTCAAAAGAAAGGTTCAGGAGGATATTTGAAAAAAGGGAAGCAGATCGTATACCCATCGTTGATAATCCGTGGATAGGGACGTTACTGAGGTGGTTTGAGGAAGGAATGCCCCGCGAAATGGATTGGGAAGATTATTTTGGGATTGATAAGATCGGGGCTGTGCATTGTGATATGTCACCTCGGTATCCTGTAAAAATAATTGAAGAAACGGAAGAGTATACGATAGCTACGACAGGTTGGGGAGTCACTTTGAAGAATTTTAAAGTTCCGGATTCGACTCCGGAATTTCTGGATTTTAAAATAAAGGATTCCACGATTTGGAAAGAAGCAAAACAGCGGATGAAGCAGGATATAAGTCGGTTTGATATGTCGAAGCTGCGCAAAGAGTATCCCAAATGGCAGAAAGAAGGTCGCTGGTTACAGGCAAACTTTTGGTTCGGATTTGATGTGGCGCATTCGTGGATGTCGGGAACAGAAACGATACTGATTGCGATGCTGGAAGAACCGGAATGGGTCTACGATATTTTCAACACATATCTGGATCTGAGCATTCAACAATACGAACTGTTGCAAAAGCAGGGTTATGTTTTTGATGAAGTATTCTGGTGTGACGACATGGGATACAAAAGCAGGACATTTTTTTCGATGGAGCTGTATCGGAGTCTTTTAAAACTGGTACAAAAGAGAGCAGTGGACTGGATCCATAAGAACGGAATGTATGCGCATCTTCATTCCTGCGGTTATATCATGCCGTTTGTGCCTGAACTTATAGAGATCGGGGTTGACGCTTTGAATCCTTTGGAGGTAAAAGCCGGCATGGATCCGGTGGTTCTGAAGGAAAAATTCGGAGATAAACTGACTTTGCATGGCGGCATGAACGCGATGAATTGGAACAATACGGAAGTTACTTTAGATGAGATCCGTAAAATTGTTCCTATTTTGAAAAAGAACGGCGGTTATATTTTTTCCTCAGACCATTCGATTCCCAATTCGGTCAGTTTACAGAATTATCGTGCAATTGTTGACTGCGTGAAGAAGGAAGGATCTTATGATAAGTACTCTTGAGGGAAAGGCGAGTGCTTGGAAACGAAATAAAAGTTGCATGTATGCGTTGCAGAAATGAATTTTGTCATGATATTTTGCTGACGTTATCGATGATTCAAAAATCGTGCCAACACAGGAAGGAGAAAGTATAATGACGGAGTTGGAGATTTTATTGGAGAGGTATCCGTCGCTGGTAGGTTGCAGCGGAGCATTGAATGATGCTGCAGAGATGATGTGTGCGTCGTTTCGCAGCGGCGGAAAGCTGGTGCTTGCCGGAAATGGCGGCAGCGCATCGGATTGCGAGCATATCGTGGGTGAATTAGAAAAAGAATTCAAGATTCATCGTAAGCGTAATGCAAATTTTGATCGGGATTTTTTAAAATATTATCCGCAGGATGGAGAGTTATTGTCGAAGCTTACCCCTGCGGTTCCTGCAGTATCGCTGGTTTCGGGTGTTTCGATCAATACTGCGATGATCAACGATATCGGTGCGGAAGTAATGTACGCGCAGAGAGCATATGCGATGTGCAGAAGCGGCGATGTTTTTATGGGGATCAGTACATCGGGAAATTCGCGGGCAGTTATTGCGGCCATGAAAGTAGCAAAGGTGTTGGGGTGTAAGGTAATAGCTCTTACGGGTAAAACGGGCGGCTTGATGAAGGAATATGCGGATATTCTTATCAACGTACCGGAGGAGCAGACGTATCGGGTTCAGGAGTTGCATTTGCCTGTTTATCATTATCTGTGCGCACAGACGGAGCGGGAACTGTTTGGAGAAAAGGATGTATGAATTATGTAGGACTGGATATAGGGGGAACCAAGTGTGCCGTAACGTTGGGCCGCGGTGAGGGGAAGCCTGAGATACTCATGCGTTCGGAATTCCCGACAAAGGAGGCGGATTGGCGGGGAGTTCTGGAAAAATTTTGTGAGGAGATCCGAAAAATATCTTTTCAGTACGACCTATCGGCGATCGGCATCAGTTGCGGAGGCCCTTTGGACAGTATAAACGGGATCATTCAGAGCCCGCCGAATTTGATCGGATGGGACAATATACCGGTTGTTTCCTATTTTTCGGATCAATTTTCCGTTCCCGTTCAATTGCAGAACGATGCCAATGCCTGCGCATATGCAGAGTGGAAGTATGGAGCGGGGCAAGGTTTGAAGAATATGGTGTTTCTGACATTCGGCACGGGACTGGGTGCCGGACTTATCCTGGACGGCAGGCTGTATCGCGGTACGAACGACAATGCCGGGGAAGCGGGACACATACGGCTGGAACGTAGCGGACCGCAAGGGTATGGAAAGGCAGGTTCTTTTGAAGGATTTTGCAGCGGGCAGGGTATTGCCAGACTGGGAAAAGAATTTGCGTTTCGGCAGATGAGGCAGGGAAAAATTCCGGAAGTGGTAAAATATGCAGGGGGAGCTGATCGGCTCACGGCGAAGATTCTGGCTGAGTTTGCCGAAAACGGAGACGTATTTTCACGGAAGGTGTATCGCAGCAGCGGTGAAAAATTGGGAAAAGGATTGGCAGTCATCATAGATTTGCTGAATCCGGAAGCAATTATCATGGGCGGAGTCTATATGCGTTCCAAGGATCTTCTCTATCCGCACATGATGCGCGTTTTGCGGAAGGAATGTCTTCCGCAAAGCTTGGAAGTTTGCAGGATTTTACCGGCATTGCTGGGCGAAAATATCGGGGATTATGCGGCGTTGTCGATCGCACAAAGCCTGTGTGTTTAGCCTGGCGGAAAAGTGGACGGACAAAGGCGGAAGAAATGCTTGGGGAAAAGAGATCATCGTGTCGTGTTTGTTCGCGGATACTGAAAAAATTAATTTAATATTATAATATTGATTCGGACTTGCGGCCGGTATTTTTTGTACAACAAGGTAGGATGAAAAGGCTTTGCCGGCGATCCGATAAAAAGAGAGGGCAAAGCAATGTATGTCCTTTCTTTTTTTGTTGAAATTGCAGACTACCATATTCAAAGAGATAAAGAGTAAACCGCAATGTTTGGATGCCAAGTTTTTGCTGCTGTTTTCAGACTGTAAAAGCGGTTGTCTGTCCGAGATTTTCTGCCGTATAGCCATATTTTGTATTGGGGGCAAAGGTAAAAAAAAAGATATTATTGGTAATAAATGAGCAAGAAATGTAAAAAATTGTGTGTTATAATAAAAACAACAGCTCAGAATGGATTGTTGATAAGAGGGGGTAAAATGGAGAACGATAAGCAGAAGCGAAAGATATCCTTATTGCCGAAAAAAAAGGATATTCCTTTACTGATTCTTTTGTTGCCTGCATTGATAACTGTGATCATGTTTGCATATTTGCCTTTATCGGGATTATTGGTTGCATTCAAAGATTACAAAGGGAAATTGGGAATATTCGGAAGTCCGTGGGCGGACATGTGGGGAATGGCGAACTTTGTGGAAATATTTACCGTTCCCGGTCTTACGGACGCGATATGGAATACTTTATACTGGAATATTTTATCTTTGCTGATCGGGTTTCCTCTTCCGATCCTATTTGCATTGTTGTTGGATGAAGTGAGGAACAAGCGTTTCAAATCGGTTGTGCAGACGATCAGTTATTTGCCGTATTTTTTATCTTGGATCGCGGTAACGGGAATGGCGTCCAGTCTTTTAAGTCAATACGGTATTATCAATGACGCGATCAAAGCCATAACGGGAGAGAGGATCATATTTTTGGGCGACAAAAAATATTTTCTGCCGGTTTATTTATTTTTGGTGGTCTGGAAGAGTGTGGGATGGGATTCAATCATATATCTCAGTTCGATATCTTCCGTAGCGCCGGAGCTATATGAAGCGGCGAGGATCGACGGAGCGGGCAGGGTCAAGCAGGTATGGCACGTAACATTGCCGGCGCTTGTGCCGACGGCGATGATCCTGTTGATCCTGAAAGTCGGGCAATTATTCGGATCCAATTTTGAACTGGTATACGGGTTGCAAAATCCGGCGTGGAATGAGGAAGTGATCTCGACGGCGGTCTATAATTACGGTATCGGTCAAGGAAGGTATGCGTTGGCAACGGCATTAGGATTTGCGCAAGGAATTGTTGCTTTGGTCATAACAATGCTTGCGAATAAGATTTCGGATAAGTTGACGTCGATTTCGATGTGGTAAGGGGAGAGGATGGATAAAGCCAATCATATAAAAGACAGCGCATCGCGAAAAGTATTTGTAGTATTTAATACGATAGTGCTGGTATTATTTTCGTTTATTTTTTTAGCGCCGTATGTAAATATTCTGGCGAAGTCATTGAATAAAGCGTCGGACACGGCATTGGGCGGACTGACGTTTATTCCGAGGGCGTGGACGTGGGATAATTTTGACATAGTTTTTGCAGACGAAAGCCTGATGAACGGATTTGTTGTAACAATTGCGCGTGTGGTGATCGGTACAGTCTGGGCGCTGTTTGTTACATATACGGCGGCATATGCGTTAATGCAAAAGGGACTTTGGGGAAGGAAGGCAATTTTGGTAATATTTACGATCCCTATGTTTATCAGCGGCGGATTGATTGCCAATTTACTCATCTATGCTAAATTGGGCCTGTACGATAACTTTTTTGTTTATATTTTGCCGGGAGCGTTCAGCTTTTTCAATATGGTAGTGATCCGTACATATTTGCTGGGCATATCGGATGCATATCGTGAAGCGGCGAGGATCGACGGTGCGAATGAGTTTACGATTCTGATAAAGATATATTTCCCGTTGTCGATGCCGATCGTGGCGACGATCGTGCTGTGGACGGCGGTGGGGTATTGGAATGATTGGACGACATCTTTGTATTATATACAAAGTTCGTCGCTGTACACATTGCAATATGTTTTGCAACTGTCTTTAAAGGAAGCAAACCGGATTCAGACTTTGATAGCGAATGCGATAGCGAGCGGAAAACCTTTGGGGAATGTTAATTCTGAAATTTCAGGGGATTCGATCCAAGCTGCGCAGATCATAGTAACGACGATACCGATTTTGGTTTTATATCCGTTTTTGCAAAAATATTTCATAAAGGGGGTTATGATCGGGGGCGTCAAAGAGTAAAAAACATTTAAATATAAGGAGGAAAATATTTATGAAAAAGAAGACATTTACATTTGTTGCAATAGCGATGGTGATGTTGTTGAACATCGGTTTATCGTCATGCGGAGGGGATAGTACTCCGAGTGCGGTAGTGGATTCATCTTACGAGTGGCTTTCGGAGGAATATACGGACAGTTCGCAGCTGACGAGTTGGGCGGATCTTGGACAAACGAAGAAATTAAATCTTGTGGCGTGGAATACGCTGCAGGAGGGTGGATATAAAAAAGTCAAGTCGTCGGACGACGTGGTTTATCCGGAAATCGAGCGCATAACGGGTGTAACGATCGATACGGAACGTTCGTTTGACAACGGGGGCGTAACGGCGGACGTCAAGTATGAACAACTCCAGATTACAGGGTTTCCGGATATTGCGTACGGATCCTGGATCGATCCGGATGAAGTGTACGATCTGACAGATCTGATCGATCAATATTGTCCGACCATCAAAGCGCGCATGCCGGAGTCGGTGTGGAATGCGGCGAACATAAACGGGGGACAGGAAGGCAAGGTGTATGCGGTGCCGTACGGATTGGGCAACGTGTCTTTGAGCGATGTGGATCCGGAAGCGGATCGTTCGACCTGTGTCATGTTCAACGGGGTCACCAATTATTATCCGTACATATATGTACGTGAAGACATTTTGCAGGACGCGTATCCGGATGCATACAGCGTCGAGGATCTGGAAGAGATCTATGCTACGGAAGGTAAGTTTACGGAAGAACAGCTGTTCGATGTGGAGATCACGTCGGCGGAACAGTTTCGTACGGAGTTTTTGCCCAAGATCTATGATGCGATCCACAGTGATACAAAATACCAGATCAACGCGGAACGTTGGGTAGAGCCGTTGCTGTGCGGGTACGGGAGCGACCGCGATACGTGGGATTTCATGGGCTTGCTGATCCCCTGGCTGATCGGTGCGACGGGCAATCATATCAACACGGAATTTACTTATTGGGATGCAGTGGACAAAGAAATCAAGCTGCTCTTTGAACAAGATTTCTATAAAGCGGAGCTCAAAGAATGGGTGGAGCTGATTCAGGAAGGGAAGTATGTGGATGACTATGGCATCATCAATAATAACCAGACGCTGAAAAGTGAATTGAACCGTGGGTATTATGCGATCGCGTACAACCCGTCGACGAAGCCGGATGGGGATACGGTTACTTTGGATAACGGCGAAAAGGTCAGTTATCGCAGGGTATTCCTGAAGATCGAGAAAAATGAGCATTTTGAATTCTTTGCCATGGAAGAACCCAAGCCGAACGGGGTATGTATTTTTAAAGACAGTGTAAAAGAAAGCGATCTTCCGCAGATCCTGCGTTGGTTGGATTTCCAGGTTTCGGAACTTTGCGATCAACTGGTCGCATGGGGGCCTGAAACGGCAGGGCTGTTTGAAACGGTTACGAATGCAGAAGGAAAGACGGTGCGTCAGTTCAAAGATGCGGATTTGGTGGATCAGATGGTTTATTCGACGGTTGTTGTGGGAGATAAGGTGCAGAAGTACAATCTTTGCAACGGAACATCCGATTCGCCGAACGTAGTGTTCACGTTCTTTTATCAGGGAGGCAGCAAGGTTCATCCTAAAACTGTGTACGATCTGAGTTCGCTCTCCGATCTTATGTATAATGCTTATTCTCCGGCTGCGGTATGTCCTGATAAAGTTCCGGTCGGAATTGCGCTTTCTCCGGAGATTTGGAAGTGGAACGATCAGATCTTGGACGGCGTGGAAGAAGTATGGGGCAAACGTCCTGCGGTAGAGAAGGCATTGTTTGAACTTCTGCGGTCGGGCAGCAATTTTGAAAATCAATGGAAAAATGTGGAGCAGACGTTAAATTCCGTCGGCTGGACGCAGGAATATTTTGCGGGCGATTTTATGGATGCTTTCCTGAACGAGAATGAGGACTATTTGTCCGGATTTTATGAATAAAAGGGGGAAAATGAATGAAGAAGGCTATTTTGGCATTGACATTGGCGGCGGGTATTGCTGTTGGCGGAGCTGTTTTAGCAATGAATCCTGCAAATGCCGATGAGCAGGCACAGGCAACAGTTACAATCAAACTGAACGGTGGATTCCGCATCACGGATACGACGGTAGCGGCGCCTGTTTACAGTGATGAGGACGTGACGTATACGGCAAATGCGGGCGAATTTGTATTCACGCATGAAAATGTGCGCACCATGTTCGGGAACAGTCCTGTTTACAAGAAGGCGGAAAAAATAGACGGTGAATACAAGATCGAATATCCTTTCAACGTGGGACAGGAAGAATGTACGTTTATTTTTGATGAGGAAGGACGTTTCAATCCCAGAGAGAAGAGGGGGACGTTGACGCCTATACTCTTTGGTGTGTATGAGGATACGAACTCGAACGGGGTTTTGGATACGGATGAGAAACTTTATCAGTCCGGGGACGCGATACAACTGACGGACGGCATGGTACTTACCTGCTATTATAACGACGATTTTTACTATAAAGTCAATACAAGGTATGTCGATGAAATTAAGTATGTTGCATTGCAGAAGGCGTGGAAGAATCCGGATAATTCCGATCGCCGTGAAAAGTATACCGCAAGAGATCTGCAGCCGTTCTGGCAGGAATTGTATGAAATAGGCAGCCAGGCTTTTTCTACAGGCGGATGGACCGATACAATAAAATCGGTTGAATTGCCCGATACGGTACATTCCCTTTCAAACCATGCGTTCAATATGACGTTCAAAATGGAATCTTTGACGGGTATTGAGAACGTTCGGGAGATCACAGACTGGGCAATGCCTAATTTTGGTAAGGATTACAACGGAATGATCCGTTTGAACTGGTATCTAAATACCGTATGCCGTTGCGCATTTGCATTGGCTGGGGAGAATGCTCCGTTAGATCTGCGGCTTGTGTTTATCGGGACAGATAATCAGGATAAATATAAGATCCTGAGTGCTTATGGGTACGGCAACGAGCCGAAATATTTGCTGCACGATGATAACGGAGTAGGCGGCGCGCTTGATTTTGAGGATCCTTCGGCTTATGTATACGTGCCGTACGGAGAAACAGAAGAATGGTATCCGTTGGATGCAGATTATGAAAAGACGAGCTTTTCGCCGTCTTATGTGATGGGACAAGGGACGATTACCAGCCTCAACCGCGTCAATATACCGGTGCGCGAGATGTATGAAGTTACGTTTGATCTGAACGGCGGGAACATTGCGGGAGAAACACAGATCAGCTCTACATATATGGATGCGCGTGCTGTATCCGTGAAGCGTACATTTGGCGGCGTTGCGGATCAGGAAGCGAACCTGACTTCTTTTACACAAGATAATGTGCAGATACGTTCGACCAATCCTGCGGAACAGACGCCCTCTTATTTGCCGGCCGAGAAGCCGGAAGATCCTGTTTTGGACGGATACGCATTTGCAGGCTGGCAGGATCAGAACGGCTATATCTGGACGAACGAAGAATGGGCAGCGGGCGGACATATCGGTGTATATGAAAACGGAAAAATTCAACTGACCGCGGTTTATAAGAAAGGCGTGTCTGTAACTTATAAATACAACAGCCCGCAGGCAGATCTTGTAGTCGGCACTTATGAAGATGCGAAACTGGAAAAACCTGCCGATCCTGAAAATAAAGCGTTTTATAACTTCACCGGTTGGTATTCGGATGCGGCATGCACCCAGGCATGGGATTTTGATACGATGACGATCGGAAGCGAGGATATGACCCTGTATGCCGGATGGGAATCGCAGACGATCAAGGCGACATTGAACACAAACGGCGGTATTCTGACGGAAACGCAGTCTGTCGTGAAACAGCAGGACGGGAAATATCAGATTTCTTATAAATATGACGAAGGAGTACAGTTACCTGTTCCCGAAACCAGGGAAGGCTACGTCTTCGGCGGATGGTATAAAGATGCTAATTTTACAGGCAATGCGGTAACACAGATAGAAGCGCAGGAATTGGGCGTTTCCTATTATGCAAAATGGACTGCAAATACTTATCAGATCACATACGATCTTGACGGCGGAGAGAATTCGGCAGAAAACCCTGCGCAGTACGAGTACGGCACGGTCGTAACGCTTAAGGCGGCGACCAAGGAAGGATATGTCTTTGAAGGATGGTATACGACTGCGACGTTTGAAGAAAACAGCAAGGTAACGGAGATCAAAGATAAGGCGGAAGATATTTCACTGTATGCGAAATTCAGGCAGATTGCGCAGTTTACCGTCACGATCGAGCATAGTATCGAAGGAAAAGCCGATACAGTTCTCACCGTTACAGAGGGCGAAAAGGCGGATACTTCTTCGCTTGCGGAAGAGGGATATCGTCTTGTCGGAATATACACCGATGCGAACTATACGCAGGAGTTTGATGCGGATACACAAATCAATGCAAATACGACTTTGTATGCGAAGTGGGAAGCGGAAGATGACGGCAAACAGGATCCTGGCGGCAACGAGGAAGACGAAAATAAGGATGACGAAAATAAAGAAGACGAAAACAAGGATGACGGCAGCACAGACGACGAAAAGGGAACCGGATGCGGCGGCAGTATTGTCGGCGTGAGCGCGGCGTCGACCGTATTGCTGGCGGGAGCAGCCGTCGTTGCAGTCTTGCGCAAGAGAAAGGAAGACTGAGCTGGATTGGCGGAACAATGTAAGCGCAAAATTCAAATTATTTGATTTTTGCGGAAAGAACAGATGCTGAAAGGGAAACTTTCGGTCAAAAATTTTGCGGAAGCCGCAAAACAATCTTTGCGGCTTCCGTTTTTTAAAGGAGGGACGATGAGAGCAATCAAAGGAAACCTGATCAACGTATTGTTGTTGTTTTTTGTCGTAAGTTTGATTCTCAGTATATGTATGCTAGTTCCGACGCAGAAAGTGCGTGCGGAGCAGTCGGCGGAAGCATATTACTATACGGAAGACAGATCGACATTGGGAATGTGGTATACAGGGGAAAAGGGCACGAAAGAGTTCAGAGAAAACCGTGTATACGGACAGGAAGGCGTTATCTTATTGAATCACGGACAGGTTACGGACGGAAACAGTGTTATAAGCAAAGCGAATGATTATTCGGATAACAGCGACAAGTTTGAAGCGCTTACGTATGCACATTATGTGGAATTGCCCACGTGGATGTCGGGAATAAGTTTTGAAGGAAATGCGGGTGAAGTCTGGAATAACCAGCAGCTGACGGTGGAGGAGCGCATCAACAATGCTCTGATTACGCAGGAAGGGCTGGGGTATGTCAAGCAGTTGCTGTATATCGATTTTGATGATGAGAAAAACGCGGAAAAAGATATCGGTACGCCCTGTCTGTTTATCAAAAACCAGGCGGAATACACGTTTGACATTACGGATGATCAATGGCACGTCGTAACGTTTTATGTAGGATCAGCCTATGCGCACGAACAATTTTCCTATGGGAACTGTATGATCACACTGTACGATCTGTCCGGAAATCAGATCGCGCAGAAGCTGATGGAGGACATCAACAAAGATGTCTATGTTTCGTTTGCGGTCAAGGGAGCATTCAAGGCAAAAATAGATCCTGCGGGATATTCCGGAACAGCGCTTTCGGCGATTTTCTTCGATAATCTGAAAGAGAATGATCAGATCGGAACGTCGGATTTGACGGCGACGCTGAGCGGGGCAAAGACTGTTGAGTTGAAATGGCAGAACAAGAGCAGCGATTCATACACAAACATATATCGCAGGGTCAAAGGGGAAAGCGGCTTTACATTCATTGCTGAAGTGGGACCCGGGGTGAATACTTATCAGGATACGGGCACGAAGGTTGCGATGGATTATGAATATGCGTTGTCTTCCGGAGTGAAGCGTATTTATCCGGAGGACAGATCGTGGGACTACTACGGTTATGCCATGACGGGAACAAAGCTTGAGTTTGATCTTGGTGTGCGTGAATTCAATCTTCTGGACATGAATGTATTTGCTTCCTGTTCTACGGCTCCCTACAAGATGACTTACATTGAATTTGTGAATGAAAATCTCGGATGCCAGATTGGAGACACTGCGTACACGACGGTGAAGGTTTACAAGAACACGCAATACGATGCGGATGGAAATCTGATCGATAAAGGTGAGCCGTACAGCGGAAGGATGGTGTATTTTACGCTTGACGGCGAATACGTTTACAACTCTGTGGAAGGACAGGATGTACCGAACATGAAGACGGATATCTACAGCAGTTATACGGGTGAGGACGGAATAGCGCTGTTGGTGTACGAACCGCCGTATGTAGGAAATTATACGATCACGGCGAGGATCGACGAATTGCCGGATGAAGGAGATATTCTGAACGGTTATGACGCTTCGAGCGTGACGACAGACTTTGTCGTTTATGCACCGCCGTCTGAAACACATGTACCGAGTTTATTCAGCATATCGGACGCGATAAAACCGGGCGATGCGTTCTCCATTACGGGTAATTACATTATGCTCGGAAATGAAAACGAAGTGGCATATGCACCGGCAAACGGGGAAGAGGACCGTGTATTTTCAGAAGATATCGTTGATTTAAAATATCTGACGGATAAAGACATCATAGTAGAAGATTCCATGTTCAATACAGGCGTCATGGCGATTTTCCCTGTTACAGAGGAAGCGGGCATTTATGATTTCTGGGTAAAGAATAAGTATGGTTGGAGCACTGCGATCACGATGAACGGTGTGCGGCCTTTGTACATGAATCAGGACGGGGCGTATGCCGGAATGCCGATCGAAGTGGTTGGAAGAAACTTTTTCGGCAGTGAATACGGGATGCCGAAAGAATCGGAGCAGAATGTAAAGGTGAAACTTGTGCGGATCGGAGATCTGCAGGGTGTTTCGGACGGTGTGGAAAAGGAATATATCGTACCGATCGAACAAGGCGTAAAGTACAGTGCGGAAGAGTCCTTTACAGGAGAAGAAATTCTCAGGAGCAACCCATACAGGATCGAATTTAGAGTTCCGGAAGGGGTCGCTACGGGTACGTATGATGTGTATGTCGCATCGGATTCGGTCGGCTACAGAAAGCTGGAGAGTCCGCAGAAGCTTGTGGTCTATACGAAGGTAAATACAAATTATTCTGCGAAATATTTTGGTAAGGGAGAGCATATCGGCAACGATCCGCTTGATCTGAATGTTTACTGGGCGCAGGATATTAACTATGCAAATGTAATTGAAATGCCTGCGGAATACCGTTCTGCGACGGGCGATTTTGAAAGCTGGGGCGGATATACGCAGTTAAGCAAAGCCAATCAATATATCCAGGCGCAGATCGATCTTCTTGCGGGACAGGGCGGCGGCGTGCTGTATTTCCCGGACGGACACTATTACTTTGCAGGAATATATATCAAATCCGGCGTTATATTGTTGGGCGAATCCAAAGAAAGGACGATTTTTGAAATTGCGTTCTCGGAGGAAGAACAAAACTTTTTCCGCTATATCAGTGCCGAAAGTGCCAATCATGTAGGGATCGCGAACGTAACGATCACAATGCGCGACATGACGGAAACGGTTGCGGACATGACAATCATTTTTTCAAATTGCCAGTATATGTTTATAACGGATGTTGACTTTAATCTGCCGCAGCCGGAGAAGCTGAACAACCGTAACAATAACCGCGGTATGGGCTTATATAGCGGAAGTCATCTTGTTTATCAGAATGTTAAGTATGTCGGGGAATATTCTCCGTTGAGTCTGGATAACACGACTTACACGATGATCCATAACGTGGACATTTCCATGAAAGGGCTGAGCAACAGTATAGGCTGGAAGTATGCATTTTTGGAAAACACGCGTTATGTATCGGGCTCAGAGGGACACGGATGGTCCGGGCGCGATACGGCATACTGTGCATATAACTATATTCAGGACGTCGGAAGAAAAGAGAATTGCGATAACAGAGGAGAAATATTCTATTTTGAACCGCCCGGAAGCGTAACGTCGCGCGGGTATATCCTCACGGCAGATTCGCGCACCTTTACGGCGTATACGGAGAATGGTGACGTGATTACGGCAGATACGCAATTGGGATACAATCAGTGTGCGATCCAGATCACGGACGGAACGGGTGCGGGACAGATACGGTATTTTGAAAAAGCGCCGATTGCTGGTAAGGAGGGGATTGTTTTCGGAAATACATATCAGCTGTGCGCCTGGGAAGATGATTGGCAGGTGATCCCCGATCATACGAGTAAATTCAGTATTTTTGAATCCATGCAGGGGCATACGATCTACAAGAATGTAGCCCATGATGCGGCGAAATCGCTGATGCTTTATTCTATGTGTTCGGATTCTGTCATCATCGGTAATGAGCTGTACAATACGGAAGGGATCCAGGTGTATAATGATACGGTATCGACACATTTGGGGACAAATATGAATGTACGTATCGAAGGAAATGTTGTCGACGGCATTTCTTCGGGTACGGGAAGCGGCGGCATTGAAGTCATCGCAATTAACGGTGCCGGGTATTTCGGTATTTCTGATATCGGGATCGTTATCAGGGACAATACGATCCGCAATCTTCGCAATTATGAAGGGAAGACGGGTTCGAGCGAACATGGCAAATACAATGCTGCGATCAGCCTGGATACAAAAGAAAACGTTACGACGTTTGCACCCGGGGCGATCCGGTTCGTAATTCTGGAAGATAATTACATGGAAAACTGTGATTATGGTATTCGGACAGATGCGCGCATGTACGGGGTATTGTCCAAGAACAACTCTTTTAAAGATATAGGCTCAAAGAAGCAGGATCTGCCGAGCGGATATGTGCCGAATGCCGGCATGGCGACGGAAGATACTACTGTACTGAACACGGTGCAGTTCCATGCGTTGAATAAGCTGACTTTTGTTGTAGACGGAAAGGAAGATGAAGAGTTGAGCGGGTACTACACGTATATGCAGACGCTGCCTGTTCTGGACGGAGCGTTTATCGGATGGGCAAAGACGGAAACGGTCGAGGATGAAAGCGAGATACTGAAAATGAATGACGGCGGCGTAGCAACGCTGTATCCTGTTTTCGGTTACGAAATCTCGCTGCAGTTTAATTATAAGCTGGAAGACGGTACGGACAAGGGAGAATATCGTAATTATAAAATTCTGTCCGGGGAGTCGCTGACCTCTCTGGGGCGGCCGGTACGCGTGGGGTATAATTTTGCGGGCTGGTATTACGATAAGGATTGTACGCAGGCATATGACGCAGAGGCAGAAATTACGGGCAACATTACGCTGTATGCGAAATGGGAGTCGAAAGATGTATCCGAGCCGCCTGCGAATGAAGTAACGCCTTCGGAAAACCAGAAGAACGGGTGTTCATCTTCGATGAGTACGGGTAATCTTGCAGCAGTGCTTTTGTTTGTAAGCTGTTTTGCGGGATGGATGATCATAAAAGGCAAGCGTGCTGAAAAGTGAGCGCGAACTTTTATGACGGCAAAGGCGAAAACGGGCTTAAAGCATAAAAATTCAGTAAGACAAAGAGCCTGTTTTTTGCCGGAAAGAAAAAAATAAGCGGCAAAACAAAAATGTTTTGCCGCTTAAAAAAATCAGAATACTTTTATTTTTTAAGTTCTTTTCTGTTGCGGTATTCTTTCGGGGTCATGCCGATGTATTTTTTGAACATCGTGTTGAATGCGGTAAGGCTGCTGTACATAAGCCTGTTTGCGATGGCAAGAGTTGTCATGTTTGTTGTAGAAAGCAGGTTACAGGCGTAATTGACTTTCAAACGGTTCTGATAAGAAATAATGGTTTCGCCTTTGTATTTTTTGAAATAAGCGACAAGTGTTTTTTTCGAGTAGTTGGTATATTTTGCGATATCGGAAACGGAAGCGAATAAAAGTTTTGGTGAATTCATGGCACGGAGCAGATTATTGAACCAAGTCGGGATCGTTCGGTAGGTGTGACTTATATTCTGGTAAATAATGGTCAGGAAACAGACAATGATTTCTTCTACAATGATTTTTCTCATATTGTTTGCATTGAAATCGTCGGTGATATAGTCTAATTTTTCTGCGAGATGATTCAAAAACCGCTGTTCGTCTTCGGTGAGGACGAAGCAGATCTGCGGTTCGTTCAGGATAAGGTCGAACATATCCGATGAGAGTGCGTCGGTCAATTTTTTAAGTTTGTTTTCGGTAACTCCGACAGTCATTTGCAGTGATTCTGCTTTTGCGATAGGTCTTACGGAGTGGGATTCGTTCATGCGGAGCATGACGAGAGTCCCGGTCGGAAGTTCTGTTTTCACATTATTCAAAATGTGCAGAATTTTCCCCTGGGAAATGAAAAAGAATTCATAATAGTATGATGATGCGTGCAGGACGGAGTGTTGCCCCACCAATGAAAGCTGACTTCAGTTTCAGGGAAAAGGAACTCTTTATGGTAATCGATCAGACTATCCAGATCGGCTACTTTTTCGTCCAGAGGCACAGATTTAAAATAATGAGATCTCAATTTTTTCATGTGAAAATTATATCATAAAATGATTATGTTGTAAATATTTTTATGAATTTTGAAAGATCAGATCAATAAGGTATTTATTCTTATTCGGAAAAGAAAAATCAGAGACGGCTTAAAACGGGGGAGGAACTATGAAGGACAACTTATATCTGATAGGCAATGCGCATTTGGATCCGGTATGGCTTTGGACGAGAGAAGAGGGCTATGCGGAAGTATTGTCTACCTTTCGGGCGGCGGCAGAGAGGATCAGGGAGTACAAGGAATTTATTTTCACATCTTCTTCTGCGGTGTATTACAAATGGGTGGAGGAAGCGGATCCGGAGCTGTTTTCTGAGATAAAAAAATATATTGAGGAAGGGCGTTGGAGTATTGTAGGCGGAGAATGGGTGCAGGCGGACTGTAATTTGCCGTCTGGGGAAAGCATATGCCGCCAGTTTTTGTATGCACAGAGGTATTTTCTTTCTAAATTCGGAAAAATCGCTACGACGGGTTATAATGTGGATTCTTTCGGTCACAGCGGGAACATGCCGCAGATTTTGGCGGGGAGCGGAATAAAAAATTATGTATTTTCGCGTCCGGCAAATTTTGAAAATGACTCACCCAATTTATTTCGTTGGAGAGCGAAGGACGGCTCAGAAGTTTTTACGTATCGGATACCGTTCGGATATGCCAGCAATAGTTTGGAAGATCTCAAGAAAAAGATAGGGAAATGTGGGGCATTGTCGGAAAAAAATAAAAGGGCGGAGATGGTTTTCTACGGCGTGGGCAACCACGGCGGCGGCCCGACGATCGATATGCTGGACTATATTGAAGAAAAGCGAGAAAAGGAAAGGCTCATATATGCGGCCCCGGATGATTTTTTCCGTACTTTGTGCAAGGAAGAGTATCCGGTTTATGAGAATGAACTGGAGCGCCATGCCGTAGGATGTTATTCGGCGAACGGAAAAATCAAGAAACTGAACAGAAAATGTGAGCTTGCCCTGGAAAATACGGAAAAAATGATTTTCATGGCAAAAAGTTTATCCGTTCCGACCGAATACAAAAAGCGAATGGATGAAATGTGGCAGACTTTGCTTTTTGACCAATTCCACGATATTATCTGCGGATGTGCCATCCGTCTGGCGGAAAATTATGCGGAAGCAGAATTGAGCGGTATTCTTGCGGAATGTTTTAATATACAGAGTTTTCTGGCGCAAAAGATTGCGTTGCGTCTGGATACGACGAAAGGAATGCGGCCTGTGGAGGCGGCAAAGAATTTAGGCAGACCCGTTGTGATATTCAATATGAACACGTGGGAGGTAACGGCCGATGTTGTGCTGAAAAATTTTTATACGCAAAGGGATAAAAATTTCAAAAAAGTGGTTGCGGTTTCAGACAGCGGAGAGGTGGCTCCTGTACAGCCGGTCAAAGGGCATTGTGTGTTCTGGTATCTGAGGGACGCGTACTTCAGGGTAAAAGTTCCTGCATTGGGGTATACGTTGTGTTATGTAAAGGAAGGAGAAACTGAAAATAAAAACGAACTGAAAGTATATCGTGAAGCGGATTTGCTGAGTGATCGGTCTTGCGTGAGCGTCTGCGGCGATTATATACTGGAAAATCGGTATCTGAAAATCAGGATAGGCAGTGAAAACGGGCTGATCAAAAGTATGAGCGATAAGCGGACGGGTCGGGAACTCTTATCCGGAAACGGTGCAAAATGTCTTGTGTTTGATGATACAGAGCTGGATACGTGGGGACACGGAGCGGCGAAGAGTGATCTGGAGCGGAATTTTGATCTGGAAACATGGTCGGCGTGCCGAGAAAAAATGGGTGAACTGTGCGGCGCGTTTATGAAGACGGAATGTAAAATTGTGGAAGAAGGGCCGGTTCGTGTTTCTGTGCAATGCAAATATACGTACGGAAGGTCTGAACTGAAGCAAACTTTCTCTTTGAATGCAGACGCTGCGGAATTGATCGTAAAGGCTGCGTTTCGGTCGGAAGATCCTCACAAAGCATTTAAGATCAGCATACCGGTCAACATAGAAGATTACAGTTGTTATACAGAGACGCCTTATGGGTATACGGAGCGCAAGGCGGACGGCAAAGAGAATTTCGGACACGGATGGGCTGCAGTCTGCAACGAGGAAGAAGGACTGGCGGTGATCAACGACAGCAAATATTCTTATTCGTTTGACGGCAATGAAATGCAATTTGTGATTGCCAGGACGGCGATTTATGCAGATCATTGCGGGATCCGTGAATTTGGATACGATTATGATTATCTCGATATGGATGAGCAGGAGTTTTTGTACGCGATACGTCCGACGAGAAAAAACAGTTTTGCGGAGTTATCCAAAGAAGTGGCAGAAATTGTTTATCCGTGCCATGTTCTGAGGGAAGGATATCATAGCGGCAGAGGGGCGGATCGCATGGGATTGATTCGTTCGGAGGGAAAGGATATACTTTGGAAGGTAATTAAAGAAGGGGAAGATTCCGAATGTGTATTACGTGGAGTCAATTTATCCGGCGAAAAGCGAACGAGTGTGGTTTTACTATGTGGTGAACGCATAGAAAGTAAGTTCGGGCCTTATGAGATCAAGACTCTTAAACAGGGTCCGGACGGTTGGAAAGAGACGAATATTCTGGAATTGGAATAAGATTGAGGGCGAGGAGAGTATGAAATACATTGTAAAAGGCGGGAAGATCCGTTTGAAAGAAAATTTACCGCAGCAGCTCGTATTTTGTGACGGAAGACTGTATCTTACATATGATGAAAAGGGTGTTTCGCGGTTATGTTATTTTTTGCCGGATCAAAGGGGAGGCAATCAAATACTCTTCAAAAGAGGAATTTTTCATGCGTTTCGGCCGATCATCGGGTACAAAGGTAAGTTGTATCTGCCGGAATATAAAAATTGTGAAATAACGCCGTACGGGCTGACTGCCGAATTCAAAATCGAAGGGAGAGTATTTCAGTTGGGTGTTTATGCCATCCGTGAAAGTTTATTTTTTGAGATGAACGGCGCGGAAGATAGCGAGCTGATCTTATCTTTTTATGAAAGTACGCAGTTTATACCGTCTTTTCAGGGCGATTTTGACGGAATGGATTTTGGATGGAAACGCAGTTGGTCGGGCTGGACTGAGGAAAATGGTGTATTTTCGGGGGCTTTCACCGAGCAGAAAAAAAAGGATGAGAGAAGCTTTTATACGGGAATATTCAGCGGCGGGACGTACGAAGTAAAGAAATACGGGGTCAACACGCGGTATGATTTGTGTGCGCGGCCAGGAAAATCGGCTTTTTTCGGGATCACGTTTGGTCTGGATCTGAAAAAAATGATGGCATCCTGTAAAGAGATGTCAGAAAACTATGCACAGATCAAAAGTGCGCAGGAAAAGCGTTATCGGGCAGTTGCGCGGAATATGCCAGTCCTGAAGACATCGCGAAAGGGACTGGACGATTTTATAAAGCTTGCTCCGCTGTACCATGAATCGCTGAAAGTTAAAGAAAGAGCCGGTTGTATTCGGGCAAAGAATACGCGGTACTGGGTATGGGGCTGGGACAGCCTGATTTCGTCGGTCTCTCCGCTTTTATGGGGCGATGCCGGTTTTGTAAAGGAAGAACTGGATTTTTTTGAAAAGACGGCAGACCGAAAGAGGGGACTGTTGCATGCCTGTAACTATGATAATACGGTAGCGAGTTATTCTCAAATTCCTGCGCAGGGTATTTATATCGTAGCAGCGTATGAATACTGGAAGATGACGGGTGATTTGAAATCCATACAGAAGCATTATGATTTTTTAATGTTTATTTACCGAAAGATCCGCTCGGCAGAAAGCAAAATAGCAGGATTATACAGAGGGTCGTCTTTGTTTCCCGACTATCCGAAGTGCCTGAAAGAGACGGGACAGGATATCAGTCTTTATAACAACACAATTTGTTACGGAGCAATGCGGGCTTTGGAAGAACTTGCTGCGGCGGTTCACGATGAGAATACGCGCGCGGAGGTATCAGCTCTGAATGAGCAGACACGGAAAAATTTTAATCGCTGTTTTTATGATGAAAAGCGCGGATATTATGTAAACTCCATTGATGCGGAAACAGGAGAAAAGCGGGATTGTATTAATATTTGCGGATTTTTCTGGGATTGTGCGTTTGAAGAAGAATTGATCGGGGATAAAGCGGCACAGCTTTGGAAGTATATAAGTGAAAAAGGGATTTCAAAAGCGGGTATCCGAGCGATCCCTCTGGAAGAGTATGCGTATGATGCGGATGCGAATCAACTGCATTGTTGGTGGCCTGCAGTGGAAGAAGTGGTGGTGCGCCTGGCAAAAACGGAAAAAGCGAATCAATTTTTTAAAGATTGGATGAATCGTATTGCATATTGGACGGGAAATCTGATTTGTCCGGAAGGAATTTCCTATCGTTTTGAGACAGAAACGCCGGAAACCGACAATTGGAATTGTGAACCGGGGTCATGGCAGGCATATACGATGCGGAAGTGGTACGCGGAAGCGATCGGGATCATTTGTGGGATCGGCATCAGGCAGGAAAGTCTTGTATTTGATACGCCTGTCATCAATTATCGGTTAAAGCGTTTGCATGTTTTCGGCTGTAAGGTTAACATTTCGTGCGAAGGAGAAGGAGAGATCTGTGAGGTAAGACTCAATGGAGAGCCTGTGAGCGGAGTGGAAGTAACGGCAGAGCAGATCAAACAAAGAAGAATTTCAGACATCAGAATTTTCCGCAAATGACCGGCAGTATTTTGATTGAACGGAGCGCGGCGTACGTATTGAGAACAGGGAGAAAATGGGTTGAAGATCGTTACTTTTTCGTTTGATGATGGGGAAACATATGACGAAAAACTGTGCGAAATGTTTCGAAGGCACGGGCTCCGGGCCAGTTTTGGATTGCGGAGCAACTATTTCGGCAAACACGGAGAACTTTATCGGGAGGACGGGCAGTTTTATCGGAGATATGAAACGATCCGTAAAGAGGATGTGGCGCGGATCTATAGAGGATTTGAAATTTGTTCGCACGGAGCGAATCACAGAAGTTTTGACAAACTTACTTGGGAAGAGTTGGAAGAAGAGGTTGGTTCCGATCAGAAAATACTGAAAGAGCTGACAGGACAGGAGATCATCGGAGCGATCTATCCGGGCGGGAATTTCAATGACCGTTGCATCGAAAATCTGAAAAAATTGGGAATCAGATTTTGCAGGACATGCGATGACGGTACTTATCCGACAGGAATTCCGAAAGAGTGGTTGGCGTGGGTGCCGACCTGTCATTTTAAAGATTCGAATTTGCCGGACTTGATCAATAGTTTTACAAATGGTACGGAAGAAGAAACAAAGATTTTGCATGTTTTCGGGCATTCCTATGAGTTAGAATTCAAGGACAGAGATTGGTGGGGGTATATGGAAGACATCTGCCGTGCTGTGCGCGGAATACCCGGTGCAAAATTTCTTACGCTGGGGGAAACATTTTTATTGCTGAACCGATCGTAGCTTTTGGCAGGAGAAGAATTGACATGAATATTCCGGAAATAAAAACGGACAATGACCAAATCAATAAGGTCTATGAAATTGCGGTAGACGATATAAGGCGCAACATAAAGTTGTATCGGGACGGACTTTTAAGAGAGCCGTCGTTGGTTATCATGGCGGGAGAAGGGTATAATACGCCTTGGACGCGCGATGCGGCAATCAATGTATGGAACGGATGCGGGTTATTGTTCCCGGAGGAATCGAAGAACACACTTTTATCGGTCTTGGTGGATGAGAACGGGGTTAAGAGGATCGGCGGAGAATACTGGGATGCAATAGTTTGGGTGACTGGCGCTTATGCGTATTGGATTTACAGCGGAGACACTGATTTTTATCCGCTATTCCGAGAAGTTACAGTCAATTCCCTGAAATATTTTGAAGAAACGGAGTATGACGACAAGCTTTGTTTATTCCGCGGCGCCGCATGTTATGGGGACGGAATATCTGCATATCCCGATTTTTACGCACAAAAGAGCAAGAGCGGGATTGTAGAGTTTGCGGAACATTTTCCGGAATATCGGGCCAAAAAAGGCGTCGGCGTACCGATGCATGTTTTATCGACAAATTGCCTCTATTACAACGCCTATAAGATCGCGCATAAAATTACAGGCGAAGAATCCTATGCTCGGAAAGCCGAAAGTATAAAGAAGTCCGTAAACAAACATTTTTGGAATGAAAAGACGGGTACGTATGATTATATAGTCGATGATTTCGGAGGGAGCCAGGCGGCGGAAGGTCTCGGACTAAGTTTTGCGATTTTATTTGGGATAGCGGAGTCGTGGCAGGTTGCGTCGATTTTGAAAAATGTTTATATTGCGCCGCAGGGGATCCCGTGTTTATATCCGAACTTTCAAAGGTATGAAAAATATGGTAAATATGGGATCGGACGGTATTGCGGGACGATCTGGCCGCAGATTCAGGCGTTCTGGGCGGATGCGTGCGCGAAATATGATTTTTCACGTACAGAAAGCGAAACGGAATGCCTTATAGCCAATGTACTGCGAGACGGTTATTTTTCGGAAATTTATCATCCGCAGACTGGGGAGAGGTACGGAGGTGTGCAGGAATGGCAGGGAGAGATCGTAGATATATGGAAATCGGAAAAACATCAGACGTGGTGTGCGACGGGATATATACGGATGCTTTTATTTGATTTTCTGGGGATGAAATTTACCGATAAAGGTCTTTTTATTACACCGGCAAAGAGCAGGCTCTGCAGCAGTTTTGAGCTGAATGGGTTAAAGTGGCGAGGCAAACGGATTGATATCCACGTACGGGATTATGACAAGAGCGCTTATATTCCGGCGGATGAAAGCGAAGAAATAACTTTGAAACTTTAAGAAAAATTTGGCGAAGAGGGGGAAAACGAACGTGATCAGAACACCGATGATGATATTGTTGAGAGAAAACGAAGTGCTGGATCATGCCTTGATCGAAAGGGAAGTCGAGGAGATTGCCGCGTGCGGATTTGATGCGGTATGCCTTGAATTTCGGAACACTACTTACAACGAATTTGATGATTATGGGAATGCAGCGCTGCAGCTCGCATACCGTAAGACGAAGGCTCTGGGATTGGGTTTTGTTAAAATTTTGTCGCATTGTCCGAAGGAGCTCTACGAGCGGATCCCTGATTTTCACAAGCGGGTGACAAAAGGATATGTAACGGTGAGGGAAGGGAATGGCTGGACGGTGCAAGGAGATCTATTACTGGAAGGGATTGCGCCCGATGGCATCTTTGCTGCATTTACGAAAAATTTTGAAAGAACAGACTGTGACGAGTTTTCGTTTGACGGAACAAAAGTCAGATTTTCAAGCAAGGCAAAGGATGTTGCGCTGGTTTATCTTACATATACGATGGATTCGCCGGATTATGCGAATCCTGAAGCGGAACAGATTGCTTTGGCATATTTAGAAGTTTGTCGGGATCTTGAACTTGACGGTTTTGCGCTCGATGAGTTTGGCGCTGGTGCGAGACTGGATAAGGTTTATCTGGCAAATACCTCCTTTTTAGATCTTTTTGCAAAGAAATACGGGTATGATTTCCGGGAGGCGGTTTATCTTATGGATCGTCGGGGGAAAGACAATACCTTTGCAAAAGTCAGGTTTGACTATTTTTCTATGACGAATGAAGTGACCTATGTATATCAGAAAAAGGTCAAAGATTTGTTTACGAAGAGATACGGGGAAGATATTTTTATCGGATTTCACCATACTTGGTTCGGGGAAGGAAACTCGGGAGATCTGTGGGCAGGGAATATAAATTATTTTGAATTGGGGCGAAATCTGAGCGGTGGATTTGTGGACGCGCAATACGACAGTGAGCGAACGATGACGTCGATGGGACTGCTTGCGGAAAGTATAGCAAAGTACACAACCGGGCGGGCGTATGACATGTGTTGGGACAGAAATACGACTCCGCAAAAGATGGATTATTTTCACAGGATGCTTTCGGTTCGGAATATTCATTGGGTAGGTCATGCGGTGTCTCCTCAGATTGCCAGAGAGGAACCGTTTTCCAATGCCATGGTTGCAAGTTTTCTGAATAACGAAGATTTCGGAAATATCAAGTACTATATTGATCGGGAACACCTGTTTGAGGAATTTATAGGAAAAGCGCAGGGCAGAGCGAAAGTCGCGATTCTGTATCTATGGGAGTCGTGTGCGTATTTTAACGATGATTATATGCATTTTCACAGGCTGTCTTTGAAAGCGTTGGCGGATAAACTGATTCTGAACAATATACCTGTGGATATTGTTCCATCTTTTGAAACTGATTTTACTAAGTATGAAGTGATATTTGCCTTGTGGCCGGTGATGGTGCCGAAGAAACTGTGGGAAGCGTTGAAAAGGGAGATCGTCAAAGGGAAGAAGGTGTATTTTATCGGGCCGCCTGCCCGCGTGACGACGGATGGGGAAGATATCTCGCGGGAATTTGATGAGATCGTCGGCCGTAAAATCTGTTATGAATATGAATTTATGGGCGGATATGAATACTGTGCTTGGGATTTATGGTTTACAGAAAAGCGAATTCATATGCGATCGTATCAGGACGAGAAACATCATATGAATTTTTATAATGGCAATGTTAGGTATTATGGTTATGAGTTACCTATTACAGACATGTTTTACAATGTTTTGGAAGAACTTTCGGAGTATCAGACGGTTCATTCCTCGAAAGTGATCAGCAAAGAATTTTATGACGGAGAAACAGCTGTTCTGACATTGACTGCGCGCTGGCAGGGGAAAATCGAAGAAAAAATTCAGTTTGGCGGTCATGTGTTTGAAATACACAACGGAACGATTGTCGGGATAAGGTTGGTAAAGGGGTCGGTAGACAAGATCATTTCGGAAAGCGGAGCGGAGATCTTGGCAGGCGGTAAGCGATACCGATATGATGCCGTCGATGGAGAAAAAGTTTTTCGCGGTGATAGATGAAAAGGGGAAAAGAAAATGATCCGGGTGTTTGACGCTCAAGAAGTTGGACGAATGAATTTTGAGAGATATGAATATAAAAAAGCGGGCGGGCAAGCGCTGAGTCTTATCATCTCGTATCCGGAAGCGCAAAAGCCGAAAGGCTGTATGCTGTTTATTCATGGCGGAGGGTGGACGCGGGAAACGCTCGAGAGATTGAAACCGCATGCGCTTTATGCGGCGCAAAACGGCGCAGTCGGAGTAAGCATTTCTTATCGTCTGTTAGATGATACGATGGAAACGGATGTGCGTGACGGTTTGGAAGATTGCATCGATGCATTGGAATTTGTGCGAAAAAAGTGTGAAGGGAGATACGGCAAGATTCATTATACGGCGGTCGGGGATTCTGCGGGCGGATATTATGCAGCATGCCTGGGGTGTCGATCGATCGTCGAACGAGTTAAAAAAGGTGTTTACGGGTGCGACTTTGTGGTGGATCTGAACGGTATTGTCGATCTGACGGGAAAATGGAATTTCGGTATACGGATGAAGGCGGCGGAAACATCAGATCGACAGGAAACAGCTTACTCTTTTTCGCCTTTGTATCAGGCGCGTAAAGGGGACGCGCCTGTTCTGATTGTTCACGGAGATTGTGACGAAACGGTCGCACTTTCCGATTCCGATGCGTACAGACGTGCATTGAAAAAACATGGCGTAGAAGCAGAGTTGCAGGTTTTAAGCGGCGCAAAACATTCCTTTATTCTGTTTGATTATCAGCATGAAAATACTTATGTGGCGGAAATACTGCGGGCGGTTTTGCAATATCTTTCCGATAAAAATATGATTTGATGATACGTAAAAATATTTTTATCAATTCAGATAATTGTTTAAAAAAATTTAAAAAAATGATACAATGGAAATAAAAACGGAGACGGGGGTAAAATGAGCAAAATTTACGAGCGTATCGGAAAGATGTGTGAACTGCTTGAGGAACTGAGTGTCAAACAAAGGAAGGAAGTTACGCAAATCGAATGGCACCCGTGTGCATATGAAGATGGAACCCAAGAGCCTCAGTCCGGATGGCGCAAGTTTAAAAAAGAAGATGGATGGGGCGGGAGGGCAGACGGACACTGCTGGTTTCGTTTTCATGCAGAACTGCCGGATGAATTTAGCAATGATTTTACGGAATTACATATTGAAACAGACTTGAACGGTTGGGATGCGGGGAATCCGCAGTTTTTTATTAAAATTGACGGAAAAATAAGACAAGGCATGGATACAAATCATACGTCGGTAGAGTGGAAAGCGGGAGTGGATCGGGAAGCTGTTTTATATGCGTATACAGGATACAGCATATCGAAAAAGCTGGAACTTCGGGCGGAATTCCGAAAAATCGATCTTGCTACACGGGCATTGCTGTTTGATTTGCGGGTGCCGTATCAGACATTGGAGTATTCGGACCCGGAATCGCAGAGTTATACACAGACGTTGACAGCTTTGAATGAATGTGTCAATTTGCTTGATCTTCGGGAGCCATATTCGGAATCATACAATCAATCGGTGGAAAGAGCGCGCCATTATCTGAAAAGCGAATATTATGAAAGATACGGGAAAAGTGCGCGGGCGAAAGTGACATGTGTGGGGCATACGCATATCGATATAGCATGGCTATGGCCGATCCGTCAGACGCGAGAGAAGGCTCTGAGATCGTTTGCAACGGTGCTGGAATTGATGAGGAGGTATCCGGAATACAAGTTTTTTTCATCGCAGCCCATTTTATATGAAATGGTAAAAGAAAAAGCGCCGGAGGTGTATGGGGAGATTAAAGAGCGTGTTGCGGAAGGCCGTTGGGAACCGGAAGGGGCTATGTGGGTGGAAGCGGACTGCAACCTGATCGGCGGCGAAAGCATGGTGCGGCAAATTTTGTTCGGGAAAAAATTTTTCGCGGATGAATTCGGGATAGAAAGTCATGTTTTATGGTTGCCGGACGTTTTCGGTTATTCAGCCGCCATGCCGCAGATCCTGAAACTGAGCGGGATAGACGCTTTTGTTACATCAAAGATCAGTTGGAACGACACGAACCGCATGCCTTATGATACGTTTGAATGGAAGGGTATAGACGGCTCGGAGATTTTGACGTATTTTATAACGACGCAGGACAAAAAGCGCGGCCCGACAGTTAACAAAACGACCTATGTGGGAAAGGCAACGCCAAGCCAGGTATCAGGAGCCTATGCGCGGTACGGGCAAAAAGAGCTGAGTGATGATGTCATGCTGCTTTACGGCTGGGGAGACGGCGGCGGAGGTCCTACCTATGAATTTCTGGAAAACATACGAAGGATGAATGCCGGGGTCAACGATTGTCCGAGGACGCAGACGGGTACAGCTTCCGGTTTTTTGAACGAACTTTCGGAGAAAGCCCGGCGATTCAGGCGGCTTCCGATATGGGCGGGAGAGCTGTACCTTGAATTTCATCGCGGCACATATACGTCTATCGCAAAAAACAAGAGAAACAATCGTAAGAGCGAATTTGCCTGCCGTGATGCGGAGCTTTTCTCGGTGATTGCCGATGGTCTGGTTTCGGAGAAATACCCGAAAAAGGCGATGCACGACATTTGGAAAACGATGCTGACCAATCAATTCCATGATATTATACCCGGTTCATCCATACGGGAAGTGTATGAAGTTACGGACAGGGAATATGCTGAGATTTTCAAGAAATTGTCGGGGATCCGGGAAAGATGCGGAAAGATTTTGTCGGGAAAGATAGGTACAAAAGGCGGGTATCTGATCGAAAATACCAACGGTTACCGTGCTTATGACGTCATATGCGAAGACGGCACGTACTATACCGTACATGACATTCCGGCCGCGGGGTACTGTGTAACCGACAGATATAATTCGGGGCGTATGCTCAAAGCGGAATCCTGCAAGTTGGAAAATGAGTGGTTTATACTGGAATTCGATGAAAAATACCATATTGCACGTCTGTACGATAAGCGTTGCGGGAGAGAAGTCCTGCAAAGAGGAAGCGTGGGCAACAAACTTGTGGCTTATGAAGATATACCGTTTTCGTATGACGCGTGGGAGATCAGCGATTACTACAAGGAAAAGAGCTGGGAAATTGACGATGTGCGTTCAGCGACTGTGCGTGAAGCGGGGGATCGTGTTGAAATCAGGGTGGAGCGAAAATTTCTGCAAAGCACTGTATGTCAGACGATCGCTCTGTACAGGGATATACCCAGGATCGATTTTGATACGGTAGCGGATTGGCATAACGAACATATTCTTGTGAAGGCAGAATTTCCTGTTAATATCAATTCTTCGAGGGCAACCTATGAAATTCAGTTTGGTTCGGTGGAGCGTCCGGCGACGCTGAACAACGGATGGGAACGGGCGAAATTTGAAGTATGCGCGCACAAATACGTAGACTATTCGGAATATGGATATGGTGTCGCTTTGCTGAATGATTGCAAATACGGTCATGCCGTGCATAACGGAGTCATGACTTTGACTTTATTAAAATGCGCAACGCACCCGAATGAAACAGCAGATAAGGGTATACATGTCTTTACATATAGTTTGATGCCGCACGAAGGAGACTACCGTGAAGCAGGAGTGATCGGCGAGGCATACGCGCTGAACGATCCTTTGCGGGCAGTTCGGATTTCGGAACAGAAAGGAAAATTGCCGGAAAGATTTTCATGGATAACGTGCAATGAGCCGGCGGTGATCGTTGAAACAGTGAAGCAAGCGGAGGACGGGGACGGTTGGATCGTTCGTTGCTATGAATCGTGGAATCGCCGCACAAAAGCCTGTTTTACTTTGGGGTTGCCGTTTGCGAATGTTCAGGTTTGTGATCTGATGGAAAAGAATCTCAAGGAATTGCAAAATTGCGCGGATGGTTTTGTGTATGAGTTTTCGCCTTTTGAGATCGTGACATTCCGCGTAAGAACAATTCCTGTAAAGAGAAAAACGGTCTGAGTAATAGCTTCCGAATTTGAAAATACGCTTGTACATACGGCGAATACAATGAAGATCCAATTAGAAACCTTCTTATTTCTTTTGTTTTCATAACAATGGGTGAACCCAAAATTGGTTGTTTGATTTTTGTTGTGCATATAAATGATTGATCCGCAAAGAGAATAAATTTGAAAGCCTGTCCGCGAAAGCGTGACAGGCTTTTTTCTGCGGCATACATAAATCAGGAAAGCGGCTGAAACAAATTTGCCTCAGAAAAAGTAAATTATTTGTGGGAAACGAAGTATTTTGTTAGACACATATGCCACCGGGCTTGCCAGATTTTGTATGTTTGACAGACGGGAATTTTCCGCATACTTTATACAGGGGCAATGTATTGGAGAAGGAAGCGCAAGAAACAATCTGCGAATTGAATGCACCATTGATTTACAGTTTTTCAAAATATGTATTAGAAACCGCTCAAAAGAGAGGTTTGAAGAGAGTATATTTTCTGGCGCGGGACGGGTATGAGCCTTATCTTTTTGCAAAGAGATTGGCAAGGGTATATCATTATTCCGTGGAGTGCAGGTATCTGTTTTCGTCCAGGTTAGCGTGGCGGCTTGCGTGTTACGCGCGGTTGTCGGAGAAGGAAATATCCGGTTTGATTTTTTCGCCGTCGTTGTTTTTGACCCCCGATATGATACTGGAACGCATCAGGGCAACGCCGCAAGAAAAAGAGGAGTTGCTTGTCGAAACAGGATTGTGCAGAAACGATCTGCTGACTGCTTGTCAATGCCGAAATTTGCAGAAGAAACTTGAAAAAGATATAAGATTTTGGAATATAGTTCGCAAAAATTCTGATAAAGCTCTTGATATTACTTTGAAATATTTCAGGCAAGAAGGGTTAATGGATAATGACTTTGCAATTTGTGATACCGGCTGGTCGGGATCAATGCAAAAATGTCTGGAGCTGATTTTAGGAACACGGGGGAGCAGGCATAAGGTTTATGGTATTTATTTTGGTTTATATGCCTGTCCGAAAGAATTAATTTCCCGTGTAAGTGCTTATTATTTTTCGCCGGACCGGAAATTTTTCAGAAAAGCAAAATTCAATAATAATTTATTGGAAGCAATGTTTGTATCTCCGCATGGGATGACAATCGGGTATAAAGAAAAAAACGGTAAGATACTGCCTGTTTTAAAAGAGGACAAAGCGGAATGGTTCAGACAGGATCATTTGTATTTGCAGAAAAAATTGGAAGAATATCTGGAAACGGAAACTGATGCGGATGAGACAGAAGTAAAAAAACGTTTGGCTGAAACTATGTATAAACCGATGCGGGAACAGCTGATTTGTTTTTCGAGGTATCGGTTTTCAGATGATCCGTCTGAACAGAAAAGAGATAGCATTGTACGGAAATTGACAAAGGAGGAAGCAAGGAAGTTTCTTGTTTTCAAACGTCTGCAAACGAAACTGAGCAAAGAGAAAAGAGCGCCGCTTCCGAATGTGTATTGGCTTTACGGATCAATCGAAGCATCGGATCTGAAGCATAAATATTGGTATCGCTGGAATTGTTTATTTTGGGAAATGATGCGGCTTGTACGGATCAGGTGCAGGTCAGACAGGTAGAAAAACAGGGGGACAAAAATGGAAATGCCGCTTTTGACGGTTGTTGTGCCGGTCTATAATGTTGAGAAGTACATTGAAAAATGTATATACAGTCTGCAAAATCAATCCTATAGAAATATTGAGATAATCTGCGTAGATGACGGAAGTCCCGACCGAAGCATTGAAATTGTACAAAGGATAGCGGAGTCGGATGACAGAATCCGGATTGTACGGCATGAAAAAAATCAGGGATTGTTTCGTGCAAGGCTGACGGGGATAAAATATGCAAAAGGCAAGTTGATCGCTTTTGTGGACAGTGATGATTTTGTATCGTGCGACTGGTTTCGGCCGTTGGTAAAAACTCTGACAGAGAGTGGGGCGGACATGGCGCTGGGCAACACGGTGAATGTCGATGAAACAGGTAACAAGACGTATTTCAATCACTACAGAAGTTTTAACAGGAACCGTAAGCCGTTGCAGGGCGAAGAATTGCTTCGCTGTTTTTTTGAACAACAAGGCGAATGTTTTATATGGCATACGGTCTGGAATAAAGTTTACAGCCGAGAACTGATTGTCAGATCTTTGCCGTACCTGGAAAAAATGCAGGAACGTCTTATCATGGGAGAGGACATCGCTTTTTCGACGGTTTTTTATGCAGTGGCAAAGAAACTGTCCTTTTGCGATAATGATTGCTATTTTTATTTTCGCCACAGCCGTGCGTCAACGAGCATACATCATTCCCGCGATCAGATGCTGCGGTATGTAAAAGATATATGCAATGTCTTTGTATTTGCAGAAAAGTTTTTGGAAGAATGCGGAAGAATGCAGGAAGTTGAGCGCAATTTTATTTTGTTCAAAGAGAAGTATTTTCGGATCTGGTCTGGAAATATCCGTGCAGCGGGATACGATAAAGACAAGGAGATCGTGGAATGCCTGCTGCAAGGATTTTGTAAAGAGGATCTTTCCGCTCCTGAAAAAGGTGAGTTTTATTTTTATGATCAATCCACCGAATGGGATGAAAAATATGAAGAACTCCGCTATAAAATTCAGCAGGACGATGTTTTGACGGTGAGCTTTGATATTTTTGACACATTGATCACGCGCCCGTTCTGGACTCCGGACGATATATTTTATTTTGTGGCGGAGAAGGTCAGACAGATCGTTTCGGATTCGGAAACATTTGTTGCCATGCGCAAGGCTGCGGAAGAAAAATGCCGTTTGGTTGCTAAAACTTTGGAACCGGGTACAGAAGATGTGACTTTGCATGAAATTTACGCATTCATGGCAAAACTTTTTGAATTTTCGGAAGAGGAAACAAGGTTGATGGTGTCGGCAGAAGCAGAGGCCGAACTTTCATTTTGCCGTCCGAGGAATGCGGGCGTTGCAATGTTTGAATTGGCAAAATTTGTCGGAAAGAAGGTTGTTTTGACTTCGGATATGTATCTGGAAAAACCATTGATCGAAAAAATACTGGAAAAATGCGGTATTTACGGATATGACGGACTATATCTGTCTTCCGAATATAAAAAGCTGAAAGCGACCGGCGGGTTGTTTAAGATCGTCAAAAAAGACGAGGGCGGAGCAAAGAAAATGCTGCACATCGGGGATAACTGGGCGTCGGATATTCTGGCGGCGGAAAAGGCGGGGATACGGCCGCTGTTCTTCCCGAAGGCAGTGGAAACATATACGAACAATATTTCCAATATTTATACGGGAGACGCGTTTAAGCAGATATATGAGGGCGCACACACAAATTATGACAGCCGCTGTGTGATGGATCAATTGCCGCTGCGGTGTTTGTTTGCCTGCGTGGCAAATGGCTTTTTCGATGATCCGTTCGGCAGCTTTCATGGCGGATCATTATACAATGCAGACGCGTACTATATGGGATTTTCTGCGTTGGGGATGCATCTTTTAGGGATAGCCAAGTTTATCCGAGACAAAGCGGAACGGCTCGGTCTGGATCATGTTGTGTTTTTGGCGCGCGACGGATATATTGTGAAAAAGGTCTTTGATATCCTTTATGGGGAAAGCGGGATTCGTTCTTCTTATTTTTACGCAAATCGCAAAACGCTTTTGCCGTTTGTCGTAAAAAAGAAGGAAGACCTGTTTGGGTTGTACCGATATTTTGATTTGTCAGTGAACAGCCCGAAAGATGTTCTGAAAATATTGGAACCTGTTTGCGGCAAATTGACGGCGGAACAAGCGCTCGGATTTCATAGGTACGGAATTTCGCTGGATTCACCGTTTAAGAGCCGTTCGGCGTATTTGGATTTTGCAGCGGCGGCTTGTAAAATAATGGGGCGTAAATTATTTGACGATAAAAAATTGCAGAAAATGCGGGCCGCGATCGCCGCGGAATTCGATGGACGGTGTGCATGCTTTGATGTCGGTTACAGCGGGCGATTGCAGGCGATCCTGTGTGACATAGCCGGGAAAAAAATGGACGTTTTTTATGTTCACGATAACGGGAGTTCTGCAAAAAATCTGGCTGAAAAAAACGGATTCCGGATCTACAATTTTTACGAATATACGCCGAATATAACTTCCGTACTGCGCGAATACCTGATCTCAGAACCGGAAACGGCGTGTTGCGGATACAAAGAGCAGGGCGGTAATCTCGTTTTTCAATTCGATGAATTTGAGCCGAAATATTCTGAAACGTATGCAGTCCGTGAATTGCAGCGAGGGGCGATCGACTATTGTGCATTTGTCAAAGAGCGGTTCGGAGATCGTCTGAACGGATTTTCGGTGCGGCCGCAGGATATTTCGGTGGCATTTGAAAACTTTTTATGGAATGCGGAAGAGTTTGACAGAAAAGTTTTCAGTAATTCCTATCTCGAAGACAAGATTTACGGCGGGTATGAGCGAAAGAGTTTTTTTAAGATCTGGAACTGGCACTTGTCGCAATTAAAAAAAAACGGCAATTGTGACGGGGTGAGAATAGGCGCCGACAGAATCGCGGAAGAAGGATACCCGTTCCTGAGGGGGAAACCGCTCATTTTAAAGGGTCTGTTTTATTGGTTGTTTGACCGAGACGGTTTTTATGAAAAATATCGAAAACGCAAAGCAATAAAAAAACTGAAAAGGGGAGATTAAATGAAAACGGGATTGCTACGAAACAATGTGCGCCCAGTCGGAACTTTGTCGGAAAAGTTATCGGACATGGGTGAGAACACGGGGAACCTGGTGTTTTGGCGAGCGCTTGAACGGCTGTTTGATCCTTTGACGATACCGTATGGGGATACAGATCGTCTGAAAGCGTGCGATAAAGTGATTATAACGGATCTGATCTGGATACGCGAAAATTCTGATTTTATTTATTTGGAAAGGCTTATAGATAAATATCCTGTGCGGTTTATCCCGATAAGTATTGGTTTGCAGAGTACTATGTATGACATACATTTCCGTTTAACCGATAATACGGTGCGCTTGCTGCACAAACTCGAAGAGCGCGCAGTGCTGGGAGTGCGAGGAGAATATACGGCGGAAATACTGAATAAATACGGCGTAAAAAATATCGCGGTGATCGGCTGTCCTTCGATGTATTATTGGAAGAATGAACGTCTGAAAATAGTCGGTGACGAAAAATTGGGGAAAAGCAGCTGTAATTTTCGCTCGTTTTACGGTAAGCTCAGTGTTCCTGAAAAACATTTTCTGAGTTATTGTGCGAAATATAAGATGCAGTTCATTGAACAGACAAAGTGGGAATTTACTCCCGAATTGGTGAATGATCCTGCTTATCATGCTTATGTACAGGAATGGCTTTCAAAAAATACTGTGCTTCCGACGAGTTGTGAAGAATGGCGGTCTGCTTTGGAGGGAATCACATTTTCGATCGGCGGTCGCTTTCACGGGAACGTGATGGCGCTGTGGAACGGGATCAGGTCGTTATTTTTAACTGTTGATTCGCGCACGAAGGAGTTGACTGATTTTTTTCATCTGCCTTCAATGCCGATGCCCAGATTTCATAAGGAGCGTCCGCTTGAATATTATTTTGATCAGGCAGATTATACAGAATTTAATCGCGTTTATCCGAAATTATTTGCGAGCTTTACGGATTTTGTAAAAAGAAACGGTTTACAGTTGTGTGATGTAAAACCTCTCATGTTTGAAAAAGAGCGCGCCGATTCTTCTGCGGTATCGGCGGGTAAAACTTCATGCGGTAATAAAAACCTGATCAGGTTAAAGTCGGTTCTGAGAGAAAAAAACAAGTTTATTTATGATTTCGATATAAAGGGTGCCGTGTCGGAATTTTTTTCCGAGCGAAGACCTTTTACGATCGAATACGAATGCGATCTGGAAACTGTACCCGATTCTGTTGCCGTCATACCGTTTATGAGTCTTGTTCTTCCTGTGTGCTGGCTGACCGATTCGGAACTGGAAGTTGCGGAAGCGGATGAGGATTTCGCGGAGAGCATAGATGAGATCAAGCGCGGATATGCGGCCATGTATCCGGATCTTTGTTTTAAAGGGCGGATTAAGATCGGCAGAAAAATTAAAAACACAGTGGATTATAGTTTGCGGCGTGTTTTGTGTCTGTATTCGGGAGGGGTTGACGCCCTTTCGACTCTGCTTTCTAATTTTTGTTACAGGCCGGAATTAATGACGCTTTGGGGCGCGGATATATATTTTGAACAGGAAAAAGCATGGCGGCTGGCGCAAAAGAATATAAAAGAGACGGCATCTGAATTCCAACTGCCCTGTACGTCGGTAAAAACTTCTTTTCGATATGTGTTGGATGAAAAAAAATTAACGCAAGCATTTGCCGCCAAAGTGCGGGAAAACTGGTGGCACGGATTTGAGCACGGAATTGCACTATTGGGGCATACGGCTCCTTATGCTTATAAAAATAATATTATGGATGTCAAGATCGCGGCGTCGTACGACGCTTCGGAAAGGGACAGGCAAACGTGTGCGAGCGATCCGATCATAGATGAGAAAATGCGGTTTTGCGGCTGTAAAGTATATCATGACGGATTTGAAAAGACAAGGACGGACAAAGTGCGGCAAATTGTACGCTTTGCGGAAAAAAATCAAAGAAAGCTCAGATTAAGAGTATGTTGGGAGCAGATCACCGGGGAAAATTGCTGCACGTGTGAAAAGTGCGGAAGGACGATTTTTGCGATTTACGCCGTCGGCGGCAAACCCGAAGATTTTGGGTTTGAACTGACTCCTAAGAAAAAAGCAAAAATATTGGAAAATATACGGCTCGGAAATATCTATCGGAATAAATTCTGGGATGAGATCCAAAGAGTATTGTCTGAAAGGAAAGAAGATTTTAAGGATAATGAATTGGTGCAGGCGCTCCTTAAAACTTAGATTATTTTGAGGATTGGGGTAGGGCTGAAGTTGCCAAAAAAGATCGAACGCAGTTCGTTGCTTGAAAAATAAGGACGGAAGCCGCCTGTCAATTATGACAGGCGGCTTCCGTTTCCTGAATAAGGAAGAAAACTACGTTGGCGCAAGCAGGACTTTATGCAGTGTAAAACGCGGATTGGAAAAAGCTATCCGATCGCGGATGTGCGGTGAGAGGTATTGCATAAAACGATGCGGAAGTTTTGAGCGGAGCTTAAGTTTTGAGAATGGAATCGGAGTATTCCTTGAACACGTCCTGAATGTTTCCGTCGGCACGGATCGAGCCGTTATCCAGCCATAAGGCGCGTGAACAGTAGCGTTTGACGGATTCACTGTGCGATACGATCAGAAAGGTTGTACCGTCAGCGCGAAGTTCATCCAGTTTTTTGTAACATTTTTTACTGAATGCGAGATCGCCCACCGCGAGAATTTCATCGATCAGCAATATTTCGGAAGGCATATGGACGGCAATGGAAAATCCGAGCCTTGCAAGCATTCCCGAAGAATATGTTTTGATAGGGGCGTAAATAAAATCCCCGAGTTCGGAAAAATCCAGAATAGGCGGCAGTTTTTCGTCTATTTCTTTTTTTGTATAACCGAGAATGGCGGCGTTGAGGTATATATTTTCAATACCGCTTGCATTGCTGTCGAAACCGGCGCCCAGGCGCAGGAGCGGGGTGATTCTGCCGAGGCATCGGACGCTTCCCTGTTCGGGGGGAAGGATCCCGGAAACGATCTTCAATAAAGTGCTTTTGCCGGCTCCGTTTTTTCCGATCAAGGCGACGGCTTCACCGCGGTCTATTCGGAAACTGACGTTTTTCAGACACTGAAACCTGTTTTTTTTCAGATCGCGTTTAAAGATGCGTACGACAAGTTCTTTCAGAGTGTCTACGCCGACCTGGTATTTGTAAAAACTCATAGAAACGTTTTGAACAGTGAGCAGTGTCTCTTTGCAATCGGAATGTGTCATAAAGTTTACAGCCTCGCGGCGATCCGCGGGCGGAGATATCGGAAAAAGAGTGAGCCTGCAATCAGAGAGATTGCGGAAAACAGATAGCAAACGGCGAAGGAAACGGGAGACGGCGTCCCGCCGACAAGCATGGTTCGGAACAACGTAATAAAATGATACATGGGGTTGAAATTCATAAAACGGACGACGGCTTCGTTCTGCAACTTTTTCAGACTGTAAAAGAGCGGCGTCAGGTAAGTCCAAAGCGTAAGGATAACGGAATAAATATGCTGTATGTCCCGAAAAAAGACATACAAAGAGCTTAAAAAATATGCGATCCCAAGCGAGAAGAGAAACAGCGCGGGCAAGAGAAGGGGCAGAAAGAAGATCTGCAGGTGGAAAATGTAATAACCGGCGACGAAACGTAAAGTCATAACGATCAGCAGGGCGATCAGGGAGAACAGGAAAGTGACAAGAGAGGAAAGAACATTGGCTGTCGGGAAAATTTCGACGGAAACTTTTGTTTTCAGGAGCATGTCCCTCTGTTGAACGAGACAGGGAAGAGCGGCGGTAGTCGACGAGCGCATGACGTTGAAAACAATATTCCCTGACAAAATATAAACGGGGTAATCAAGCCCGTCTGTTTCCGTGCCGAACAAAACAGAAAAGACGAATGCCATAACGAGCATATTCAGCAGTGGGTTAAGAACCGTCCACAAAATGCCGATAACAGAGCGATAGTATTGATTTTTGATATTTCTGCGGACAAGCAGACGCAGTAAAAAGAGAGACTGAAAAAGTTTCCGTTTTTTTTCCGTCATAAAAATCTGTTTTCCTTTCTGTTACGTTTGAGTTTCAGGTAGAGTTTTTTGGGAATAAAAACAGCGACCAGACTTTTAAAAGCAAGCAGCAATCCGAGAGCCGTTTTCAGTTTGCAGCTTCCGTAAAATCTGACGCAAAATTCGTTGATGCGCGAACGAACGGTGTGTTTTGAAGTGTCATAAGGGCTTTCTTCATAAAGAAGAAGAGGCTGCGGCAGGTTATATCCCGATATTGCTTCGGCATACAGCCGAAAGAACAGGTCATAATCTTCACAGCGCCGTGTAAAAGGCGTGTCGCGATAGCCGTTTGTTTTTTCGAAACATTCGCATCGGAAAAGTGTACTGGGATGAATAAAGGGATTGTGCCGTATTATGTCTGCGGACGATGGACGGGCAGGGAAACGGCGTATGCCATATATTTCATTATGATCGATCAGATAGGCGGCGCTTCCTACAAAACCGAATTCTCTGTGACGGGACAAAAAATCCAATTGGATTTTCAATCGGTCGGGAAGAGAATAGTCGTCGGCGTCCATTCGGGCAATGAATTCACCTCGTGCAAAGGAGAGGCATCTGTTCAGGGAAAACGCGAGCCCTTTGTTCGTTTCGTTGCGAAAGCAAATGCAGCGGGGATCTTCGGCGCAGATTTGTTGGAGAATTTTATAGGTTTCATCGCGGCTTCCGTCATCCGCTATGATCAGTTCGAGATCCCCGTACGAACCGTTCAGGATGCTCTCGGCTGCACGCCGCACAGTTTTCTCCGCATTGTAGGCGCTCATAATCACTGAAATCATAAACAGATCCGCTCCCGAAATTAAGTTTTACGTAAAAAGTATGTGCTTTTTTCACGGTTTGATTCAAATGACGGCGCATACGATACAGTAAAACGATTTTCGGCAAGAGATCAAAAAGAAATTTTCAGGCGATACGTTGCGAATAAGTCTAAAAATTCGGCAATGAAAAAAGCGGCGCAAAATGCGCCGCTTCTGAAAATTGTATGATGTCGTTAAGCTTTAAAGACAGGTTCGCCGTTTTCGAATTGTACTTCCAGAACGTGGGCGTGTCTGTCGGGGTTGTTTAAGGGGTCGCCCGAGATGTGTTCGTCCGAATAATCCCGATAATGCAGGATGCAGAGCGTTTCGCCGTTTTCACCGGTTGTAAAACTGTTGTGACCGGGCCCGAAGATTTTCTTTTCGGGCTGTGTTTTGAATACGGGATAGCGTTTTTTCGTCCAGGATGCGGGATCCAACAAATCAGCGTTTGCATCGGCGCAAAGCATACCCATGCAATACATCTGTCCGGTCGCCGAGGCCGAATACGTTACAAAAATTTTTCCGTCATGTTTGAGTACGGCAGGACCTTCGTTTACCCAAAAGTCGATGCGTTCCCAATCGAAGTCGGGGGTGGTGAGAAGTACCTGAACCGTTTTGAGGCGGATGGGGGATTCCATTTCCGCAATGTAAAGATTGGAGATCCCGAAACGTCTGCCGACTTTTTCAGCCCAGATCATGTATCTTCTTCCGCCTTGTTCGAAAGTTGTGGCGTCCAGGGAAAAATCCGTAAAGGAATAGGGGTCCTCTCCGTTAAGATGTTTGCGGGTCTTCGTCCTGTGGGCCTGCATCATGCCCAGTTCTTTCCATTCGTCGTTCATAGGATCGTTCCCGGAACATTCCAACACATACGGACGGATCTCCCAGATCTTTTTGCTTTCACCGGCGGCAAAATAGATATACCATTTTCCGTCAATGAAATGAATTTCCGGTGCCCAGATATGCGAACCCATTTTACCGCTCTCATGCTTTCGCCAGATAACTTTTTCCTCGGCATCGGTTATGCCGTTCATCGTTGCTGATTTACGGATACAGATACGGTCATAGGCGGGATAAGTGGCCGTAAAATAATACATTCCGTCCGTATGCCTGTAAACGTAAGGGTCTGCACGCCCCAATGCCAGAGGATCATTGTATTTCGACATATATTTTGCCTCACAGATTTTATTTTCTTTGTTTTCTGTTCATATTTTAACACGGTATTATACTTCTGTCAATAAATAAATACAAAAAATTTGTCTGTTTTTCAGAAAAATTGCGTAAAAAATAGCAAAAAAATAGCGAAACGTTTCGATATTTACCAAATATTTATTTAAAATAGTATAAAATTGCTTTGATTTATGAAAAAAACAAAAAAATTGTTTATTTCATTAAAAAAATACGGGCAAAATTTAGTGAAACGTTTCGCTATTGAGTCTGATTTCCTTTTTTTGTTAAAAAAATTAAACTGTTGCAAATGCAACAGTATTTTTTTGATAAGGATGTTAAAATAAAAGCACGAAAGGAAGGAAAGCTTCCGAATACAGATAAAAGAGGTTATTATAATGAAAAGGTGTGCGATTTGTGGTGAAATTGTAGACGATTCTGTAACGGTATGCCCTGTTTGCAAGGCGACGAAATTTGTGCCGATCGATGACAGCGCTGAGATAAAGTTTGCATGCGTCCATGAAGTGGGTGTAGCGAAGGGATTGGACGAGGAAGTCGTTGCAGGACTTCGCGCGAATTTTGAAGGTGAATGCACGGAAGTCGGGATGTATCTCGCGATGGCTCGCGTTGCGGAAAGAGAGGGATATCCTGAAATTGCGGAGGCTTATAAGCGTTATGCTTATGAAGAAGCTGAACATGCTTCCAAGTTTGCCGAGCTTTTGGGTGAATGCATTACGGATTCCACGAAGAAGAATCTGGAGCTTCGCGTTGCTGCGGAGACGGGCGCTTGCGCAGGGAAACTTGCGATCGCAAAGCGTGCGAAAGAGCTCGGGTATGATGCGATTCATGATACCGTTCATGAAATGGCGAAAGACGAAGCGCGCCACGGCGCAGGCTTCAACGGTTTGCTGAACAGATATTTCAAAAAATAATGGCGTTTGATCAATAAGCTGAAAACGCGGCGCACGGAAGTATTCCGTGCGCCGCGCTGTATTGTGCGGTGACTTATCCTGTTACATAGTGCAACGGTTAGAGGAAAAAGAGCGCATACGGTGCATCATACTGCTTTGTGTGATGTCCGAACGGAAATCAGTCGTTCGGGTGGATGTCCCGATTCTAAACGGCGGTTTTTCAAAATCGGAAGCGAGGCCGAATTGCGGGCGATTTGTTAAAATCTGTTAAACGAAAAAAGAGGACGGCGTGCCGGGAATGGCACGCCGTATAAAATCAGGAGGGAATGGGATCAGAAATCGTCGGGTTTATCGTCGATTTCCGCCGTTGAGACATCGTAACGGATCTTATTGTTCCGTGAACAGATGTCCTTAGTAAATTCGTTGTACCAATCGGGCTTGACGACGATCACGGTGTAGCGTTCGTCCTTAAAATAGATGACGAGTTTATTGGATTTTGTAAACAGGTGAATGGATTCCATGTCATCGATTTTATAGACAGATTTAATGAATCCGAACCACAGCACGAGTTCCTTGTCGCCTACTCTATAAACAGAACGGATCAGGATGGAAGGAAACACGGACAAAGCAAGCAAAGAAGCGATGATGATCACGACGTGCTGGATAATGAGCTGCGGCGACGAAAAGCCGAGCGAGGGAGACAGGATTCGGTAAATCGTAAAGCCGATACCGACGAGGCCGAGGATGATTCCGAATATGCAGCCTGCAACGGCCGCCTTGGAAAGTTTGAAACGATATGTATTCATAATCTTTATACTCCGTCTGAAAAAATTGTAGCATAAATGCACATAAAAAGCAAGGGAAAGCGAAAGAAAAGCGACGTGATTTTTGTCGAAAAAGGGAGCTGTGCGGACGGAAAGTATTAGGTAAATGAAGGAAAAGGCTGTGTAAGTATAAGTATTTATTATCTTTCAGCCGCGGTGATTTACTTGAAAAAATTTTTGAAAAGTAGTAGAATGAATTTGATTTTAAGGTACAGAGGTTGACGAAATGGAGAATTTTTCAGCACAACTTCTCGCAACGGACAAGTTTGCGGGACTGAAAGATAAGATATTTCCGTCGGATGTGATCGTGATCGGCGGATTCCGGATCAACGACAGTGTGATCACGGGATTTATCGTTGTTTTTGTTTTGCTGATCGCGGCGCTGATTCTGCGGCTGACGGTGATCCGGCATTGGAAGACGACGCCGTCGGCAATTCAGATGTTTCTGGAGTGGCTCGTGTCTTTTTTTGATAAGAGCGCGGATGAGATGACGGAAAATTACAGTAAACTGATGGGGCCGTATACATTTGGCGCCGCTGCGTATATCTGCTGCGGGGTTTTGATCGAAATGTTCGGTTTGCGTCCTGCCATAGCGGATATCGGAGCTTGTTTTGCTTTGGCGTTATGCACCTTTCTGTTTATTCATACGCTCGGGTTTGCCAAAAACAAAATCCGCAGGTTTACGCATTATCTGAACCCGATCAACATTGTGACGGATTTATCGGTGCCTGTTTCCATGACCTTCCGTCTGTTCGGAAGTATTTTGAGCGGTATGGTGATCATGGACATGGTATATATATTGGTGGAAAGTATCTGGTATTTCGGATTGCCGTTGATTTTACCGGCCGTCCTCACGCCGTTGTTTACGCTTTTCCATGCATTTATTCAGTCTTATGTGTTTGCGTCGCTGACACTGACGTTTGTGCAGGAAGCGATCGAAACGCCGCCAAAAAAGCAGAAAAAGCCGAAAAAGCTGAAAGCGGAAGCGGCGGGAAGTCAGGTTCAGGCCTGATCATAAAACAGTTTAAAATTTTATCCATATATCCTTGAAGGAGGTACGAACAATGGAACTTTTGGTTACGATGCTGGCAAATCTTCTTGCCACGGACGGGGCATTGCTCGGTGCAGGTATTGCGGCGCTGACGGGTCTTGGTGCAGGTATTGGTATGGGAATCGCGACGGGCAAAGCGGTGGAAGCGACCGCGCGTCAGCCGGAAGCGGTCGGCAAGATCAGAACAATGTTGCTGCTTGGTCTTGCGTTTGCGGAGACGACTGCGATTTACGGTTTGTTGGTAAGTATTTTGCTGATTTTCGTTGCATAAACAAAATAAATATTTCATAGGTGTAAAATGTTCGTAGAATTAGTCGGAAACCAGTTGCTGGCGAGTATCGGCGAGCTGGTGGAATGGGAGAGTGTAGTCTGCCATCTGATTGCGCTGATCATCCTGACGGTCGGACTGTATCTTTTGCTGTTCAAGCCCGTGAAGCGGATGATCAAGGAACGGCAGGACAAGATCAAAAAAATCGAGAAAGAAAATTCCGACCTGAATGCTGAAGTCAAGAAGATGAAAGACAGTACGGCAGTCGTGCTTTCCGAAGCGAAAAAGGAAGCGGCGGTTATCCATGAAAACGCTGTAAAAGCAGCCAATCAGAAGGCGGATGATATCGTCACCGATGCGAAAAATCAGGCAAAGAATCTGATCGAACGCACCGAAAAAGAGTTGGACGAAGAGCGCCGCGGATTGCAGTCTGAGATCGAACGTCAGATCACGGACGTTTCGATGGCTGTCGCCGAAAAAATTCTTGAAAGGGATATTTCTCCGGAAGACGATAAAAAAATAATTGCCGAATGTCTTGCTCAGTGGAGTAAGGAACAATAATATGACAAACAGAAATAATATTACCGCAAATGTAATTCTTGCCAGAAAGCCTGACAGAGAAACGGAAACGATGATCGAGAAGTTTATACAGGCTCACGGATGCAAAAAGGTGCAGTATGAAATTGACCAAAGCATCATCGGCGGGATAATCATTTATATAGGCGATACGGTTTTTGACGGTTCGGTGCGTAGCCGGCTTGACAAGATCAAGAACGACGTTACCGCCTGAGAGAAATTTAGGTTGAATATATGATTGATGTAAATGCGATAGGAAAGACGATCGTTGATAAAGTACAGTCATCGCATGGGATTTCGGATGAAAGGACGTGCGGGAAGATCATTTACTCAGGCGACGGGATCATACATATTTCCGGTCTGAGCGACGTGAAATACAACGAGCTTCTGGAAGTGCAGGGCGGATACAAAGCGCTTGCGCTGAATTTGGAACGGGACAGCGTCGGGGCTGTGTTGTTTTCGGGAGAGGACAAAGTACGATTCGGCGATTTGGTTTATTCGACGGGCAAGACGGTGCAGATGCCGGTCGGGGAAAGTTATTTAGGCAGGATCGTAGATCCTTTGGGCGATCCGATCGACGGTTTGGCGGAAATACAGGCGGAAGAATACAGACCGGTGGAATTTCCGGCGCCTGCGATCATGGACCGCGGAAAAGTCAATAAGCCTTTGCAGACGGGAATACTTGCGATTGACAGTATGATCCCGATCGGGCGCGGACAGCGTGAACTGATCATCGGCGACCGCCAGACAGGTAAAACGGCAATAGCGATCGACACGATCCTGAACCAGAAAGGTGAAAACGTTATCTGTATTTATGTTTCGATCGGGCAGAAAGCGTCGTCGCTTGCGAAGATCATAAGTACTTTGCGCAACAGGGGCGCCATGGAATATACCTGTGTCGTATGTTCGACGGCGGACGACGATGCGCCTTTGCAGTATCTTGCGCCGTACAGCGGCTGTGCGCTGGCGGAATACTTTATGTATCGCGGCAAAGATGTTTTGATCGTTTACGATGATTTGTCAAAGCACGCGGTGGCATACCGTACGATGAGCCTTTTGCTGAAACGTCCTGCAGGTCGTGAAGCATATCCGGGTGATGTCTTTTATCTGCATTCGAGATTGCTCGAACGTGCGGCGAAACTTTCGCCGGAAAAGGGAGGCGGGTCGATCACGGCGCTTCCGATCGTAGAGACGCTGGCGGGAGATATTTCGGCATACATTCCGACGAACGTCATATCCATTACGGACGGGCAGATTTATTTGGAAAGTGAGTTGTTCAACAGCGGCGTACGTCCTGCCGTAAACGTCGGATTGTCCGTTTCGCGTGTCGGCGGAAGCGCGCAGAGGACAGCGATACGTCAGATTTCCGGACAGCTCCGCGTGAATCTCGCGCAGTATCGGGAGCTTGCGATATTTATGCAGTTCGGTTCAGATCTGGATTCGGAAACGCAGAAGACGCTGAATCGCGGCGCGAAAATGACGGATACGCTGAAACAGCGTCAGTACCTGAATTATTCGGTGCGCGAAATGATTGTGCTTTTGACGGTTTCTCAAAGTGAGCTGGTGGATAAGATCCCCGAGAAAAAGATGACGGCTTACAACGAAGGGCTGTTGGATTATATCCATGCGAATCACGAAGATCTGCTTGAAAAAATCGATCCGGACAAAAAGACGGATGATGCTTTGCGTGCCGAAATTCTGTCGGTTGCCGAAGATTATGTGAATTGTTCCGTAGGGGAAGATTCTCACCAGGTGCAGCCGGATGCCGAAGCGGAGGCCGAAGATGCGGAAATATCTTCGGATGTGAAGTAATATGGCAGACATAGCGGAACTCAGACACCGTATAAAGAGCATTCAGGATACGCATCAGATCACAAAAGCGATGGAACTGATCTCCGTGGCAAAGATGCGGAAAGCTGTCGTAAAGCAGTCGTTCAGTTCCGTATATTTTGATTCCGTCCGCTATACGTTAAAAGATATCATGCGGCACAGCAACGATATACACAACCGTTATACCGAACATCGTCCGGATAACCGTACGGCGTACATCGTCATTGCCGGGGATAAAGGATTGGCGGGGTCGTTCAACAACAATGTATTGAATCTCGCATGGGAACATATGCAGAAGCGTCCGGTGCATTACGTCGTGACGATCGGTCAGATGGCGCGTGCTTTTTTTGAGAGCCGTGAACAGCAGGTCGATCTGGAGTTTACGCATGCCGTAACCAACCCGACACTGCATGATGCGCGCGGCGTCATGCGCGATATTCTGGAATTGTACGACCGCAATCTGATGGATGAAGTTTATGTCGTTTTCACGCGCATGAAATCGGCATCCGTGTATGAACCGGAACTGGTCAAACTTCTTCCCATAGAAGAAAAAGACATAGAGGCGGACGTTACTCCGACGTATACGGGCGAGATCTGTTATGATCCGTCGCCGAAGGAAGTTCTGGATGTATTGGTACCGCAATATCTTGTCGGGATGATTTATTCGACGCTGATCCACAGTTCGGCGAGCGAACATGCGGCGCGTATGATGGCGATGTCCAACGCGAATAAAAACGCGGAGAAAATGCTGGATGCGCTGAACCTTGAATACAACCGGCTCCGTCAGAGTGCGATTACGACGGAATTGCTGGATTTGTCTTCGGGCAGATTTTTTTCGGAAAACAATTTACATCAAAAGGTAAAACATAGCAATGGTAAAACCAGGTAAAATATGCCAGATTATCGGACCGGTCATTGATGTGGCTTTTGAAGGGCAGATGCCGCCCGTTTATGAAAAGCTGGTCGTGCAGGATTCGGATTCGGTACTGGAAGTGCTTTCGCACGTAGAAAAAGGCATCGTACGCTGTATTTCCATGACGGCAACCGACGGGCTGTCGCGCGGGATGACAGTCATTGACACGGGATCGCAGATCTGTGTGCCGGTAGGAGAGAGTGTTCTGGGAAGGGTTATCAATGTTTTGGGCGAACCGATCGATCACAAAGGAGAGATCAAGGCGAAAGAACATTGGAACATTCACAGAAAACCTCCGGCATTTTACGATCAGAGCCCTTCGACGGAAATTTTTGAAACGGGTATCAAAGTTATCGATCTGATCGCGCCGTACAGCAAAGGCGGCAAGATCGGATTGTTCGGCGGCGCAGGCGTCGGCAAGACAGTCCTGATCATGGAACTGATGCACAACATTTCCAAAGAACACGGCGGCTATTCCATATTTACAGGTGTCGGCGAACGTTCGAGGGAAGGCAACGACATGATTTCGGACATGACGGAATCGGGAGTACTCGGAAACACGGCGCTTGTGTTCGGGCAGATGAACGAACCGCCCGGAAGCCGTATGCGTACGGCGTTCACGGGTCTGACGCTGGCGGAATATTTCCGTGACGTAAACCGTCAGGACGTATTGTTGTTTATCGATAATATTTACCGTTACATTCAGGCAGGCAGTGAAGTTTCGGCGTTGCTGGGCAGAATGCCGTCCGCCGTCGGTTATCAGCCGACGCTTTCCCTGGAAATGGGAATGCTGCAGGAACGGATCGCCAGCACGCGCCGCGGATCCATCACTTCGATCCAGGCTGTCTATGTGCCTGCGGACGATATCACCGACCCTGCGCCGGCTGCGATCTTTTCGCATCTGGACGCTACGACGGTTCTGTCCCGTAAAGTCGTGGAAATGGGTATTTATCCTGCGGTGGATCCTTTGGAATCCACCTCCCGTATTCTGGATCCGCAGATCGTAGGCAGGGAACATTACGATGTGGCGAACAAAGTCATTGCGACGCTGCAAAGGTATAAAGAACTGCAGGACATTATCGCTATCCTCGGTATGGATGAGCTGTCGGAAGAAGATAAGAATGCAGTGTTCCGCGCGCGTAAGATCCAGAAGTTTATGTCGCAGCCTTTCTCGGTTTCCAAAGTATATACCGGATTGGAAGGAAGGTATGTGCCGTTGCAGGCAACGATCGAGAGCTTCAAAACCATTCTTTCGGGCGAAGTGGACGATTTGCCGGAAAACGCGTTTTTCAACGTCGGCGATATCGACGAGGCGAAGGCAAAAGCGCGGACAATGCGTGCGGATTCGTAAAATCTGTGAGCGGAAAAGGAGGGCATGAAAGAAATGAATACATTTTTCCTGGAAATCATCACGCCCGAGAAGACTTTTTATCGCGGCAGAGTGGAGAGCCTGGATATCCCGGCGATCGGCGGAGCGTGTACGGTGTTGGCGGGCCATCAGCCGATGGTCTTTGCGACAGAACCCGGATCGATCTTTATCGTAGAGAACGGGAAAAAACGGGAAGCCTTTATGAGCGACGGATTTATTGAGGTCAGACCGGATGAAACGATCGTGTTTTCACAGGCCGTGGAGTGGCCGGAGGAAATCAATGAGCGACGGGCGAAAGAAGCGAAGGAGCGGGCGGAAGAGCAGCTGCGCCGCAATCGGAGTGCGGCGGAGTATCGCTTGAACCGCATGGCTTTGCAGCGAGCGTTTGCAAGGCTGCGCGTAAAACATCACCACAACATGACAGATGAATAATATTCGCAAGGCGCCGCGGAAATTTTCCGCGGCGCCTTGCGAATATATTTTGTTGCTTGCGTTTGACAGACGGCTGTTTTATGACGGAGCGTTTTACGGACGGGAGAACGGTTTCGGAATTTTATCTGCGACGGGTTTATTTGTTTGTTATTTTAAAAGTTCTGTGCTATAATGAAACGGAATAACTGGAAACGAGGTAATCATGTTACAGGTAACGAATGTCAGCCTGCAATACGGCAGCAAGAAACTGTTTGAAGATGTCAATCTGAAATTTACGAAGGGCAATTGTTACGGGATCATCGGGGCAAACGGTGCCGGGAAATCAACGTTTTTGAAAGTACTCTCGGGTGAAATCGAGCCGAATAAAGGCGAAGTTACGCTCGATAAGAATGAACGTATGTCGGTTTTGATGCAGAACCAGAACGCGTACGATGATCAGACGGTCGTCCGCACTGTAATGTTGGGGCATAAGCGGCTTGTGCAGATCATGGACGAAAAGGACGCGCTGTATGCGAAGCCTGATTTTTCGGAAGAGGACGGAATCCGTGCATCCGAATTGGAGAGTGAGTTTGCGGAACTGAACGGATGGGAAGCGGAATCGGAAGCGCAGACGCTCCTGAACGAGCTGGATATCCCCGCGGAGTATCATTATACGCTGATGGGCGATCTTGACGCGAAAATGAAAGTCAAGGTATTGCTTGCGCAGGCGCTTTTCGGGAATCCGGATGTTCTGCTGTTGGACGAGCCGACCAACAATATGGATATCAAGACGGTGCGCTGGCTGGAAAATTATTTGCTGGATTTTGAAAACACGATCATAATTGTTTCCCACAACAGGCATTTTCTGAATAAAGTCTGCACATATATTTGTGACGTGGATTTCGGAAAGATCCAGTTGTATCTGGGAAACTATGATTTCTGGTATCAGACGAGTCAGCTGATCGCGCGCCAGATGCGTGACCAGAACAAGAAAATGGAACAGCGCGCCAAGGAATTGCAGGAGTTTATTGCAAGATTTGCCGCAAACGCATCTAAGTCCAGGCAGGCGACATCCCGCAAAAAAGAACTGGAGCGCCTTACTTTAAATGATATTAAACCCTCCTTGCGTAAATATCCTTTTATTGATTTTAAGTTTGAAAGAGAGATCGGAAACGATATTCTCATTGTGGAAGGGCTGACGAAGAAAGGCTATTTTGAAGACGTGGATTTTATTGTGCAGAAGAATGACAAGATCGGTTTTGTCAGCGATAAAAGCACTACGATCACCATGCTCTTTGATATTCTGACCGGGAAAGTACAGCCCGATGCAGGGACGGTCAAGTGGGGAAAAACGATATCGCTGTCCGTACTGCCGCAGAATAACAACGAATACTTTGAAAACTGTGATTTGAATCTGGTGGAATGGCTGAGTCAGTTTTCAAACGACCATTACGAAGAATATCTCCGCGGATGGCTGGGCAGGATGCTCTTTTCCGGAGAGGAAGCCCTGAAAAAAGCAAAGGTTTTATCTGGCGGCGAAAAAGTCCGCTGTATGCTGGCAAAAATGATGCTCGAGGGGAGCAATTTTCTGATCATGGACGAGCCGACGAACCACCTGGATCTGGAATCGATCACGGCGCTCAACAACGGAATGCAGAATTTTAAGGGCTGCATGTTGTTTACGTCGCACGACCAGGAGTTGATGAATACCGTTGCAAATCGTATCATTGAGATTAACGGGAAAAAGACTTTCGACAAAAATGTTACTTATGATGAATATCTCGACATAACGAACAATTAAAAACGGGAAATAAAAAATGTATCCATATAAAATTATCACATTTCCGGACGGAACGGGTATAACGCTTTATGAAATTTTTATTTTGCTGGGCGTGATTGCGGCACTTGTTCTTTTTCGGATCCTGGCGGACCGCCGCAAAATGCCGGCGAAATTACAGAATCTGATTCTGATCGGAGCCGTTGCGGCGTTTGTGATCGGTTATCTTTCGGCAGTATTGTTTCAGGCGTTTTACAATGCGCTTGAAACGGGGAAATTTGAACTGAACGGCAATACAGGATCGACGTTTTACGGTGGTTTTATCGGCGGAGCGGTCAGTATGCTGCTGATTTATTTCATTGGCGGCAGGTTGCTTTTCAAAAGCATGAAAACCTCTGTGGAGTGGCTTCCGACGTTTGCCAACATTGCGGCCGCGTGTATTCCGTTGGCGCACGGTTTCGGAAGGATCGGCTGTCTGACGGCGGGGTGCTGCCACGGCGATGTGACAGACGCCTGGTACGGAATAACACAATGGGTGGAAATATCTGCGGGAAAATACGGCTGGGAAAAGGTGGTCCCGATCCAGCTGTTTGAAGCAATTTTTCTGTTTTTATTGGCAGCATTTCTTTTTATGCTGGTCTGGAAGAAAAAGGGGTTTGGTTTGTCAGGATATCTGATCGGGTATGGGGTCTGGAGATTTATCGTCGAATTTTTCCGCACGGATGATCGCGGGGCTTCGTTTATTCCCGGGCTGACGCCTTCTCAGGTTACGGCAATTCTGATGGTTTTGATCGGTATTGCGCTGATTGCTGCGTATTACATAATCCGAAAGAAAAAGGGACGGGAAGTTTTTATTGCACCGGATTTAAGAGAAAGTTCAGAAACGAGTGATAAAGAAAAACAGTCAATGGAGGGGTGAGGAATGGATAAAGATCCATTTGAGCAGCAGGAAAACACTGCGGCGGATGAAAAAGAATCGGAGAGCAGTGCATCAAAGGAAAAGAAAGAGTCAATGGATTCAGAAGAGTTGCAAAAGAAAAAGATCGTGTGCTGTTTGGCTTATGTGTTCGGAATTTTATTCTTTTTGCCTCTGATCCTGTACCCGAAAGATGATTTTGCTAAATTTCATGCCAATCAGTCGCTCGTGATTTTGCTTACAAGCATTATAGTGAGCGCTTTGTGCAGTATTCTCGGAATGATCCCTGCCATCGGATTTGTTTTCGGGATTATCGGGGGTGTTCTCGGCGTCGTCATTCTGATTGCGTGCATACTCGGGATCGTGGCGGTCGTTCAGGATGAGAAGACGAAGCTTCCGCTTATCGGAAATATACGGATCATTTCGTGATCGGTCATTTTAAAATTAAGAAAAGAGGATAAGAGCTGTGCTTTCAGGTACGGCTCTTTTTGTTTTACGGCAGGCGGGGAGCAAAAAACGGCAAGCGCTGTAAATATCAGAAATCGAACAAGACAGTGCATTGTAAGGGGCTGTTAGGCGGAGAAAACGACGGCACGCGTACCTTGTCAGACGGAATAAAGACAGACTGAAATGTTCAAAATTTAAGATGAAAGAGGCAGAATGCGGGATCGGCTCTTGCTAAAGTAAAAAAATTTTGGTATAATATGGGCAGAAAAGTATTCCCGTACGGAGGAACTATGAAAGAACTTGTGCTGATTGACGGAAACAGCCTTTTGAATCGGGCATTTTACGCAACGAAACTTTTGACAACCAGGGACGGCACGCCTACCAATGCAGTTTTTGGTTTTATAAAATTGCTTTTGAAAATTATCCAGGACAACAAACCCGATCGGCTGATTGTTACGTTCGATCTGAAAGCGCCGACATTTCGCCAAAAAATGTACGATAAATATAAGGCGACAAGGAAACCGATGCCGGACGATCTGGTTGTCCAGGTCGGGATGCTTAAATCGCTGCTTCATTCCATGAATATCACGATGTGTGAAAAAGAGGGATACGAAGCGGACGATCTGATCGGTACGTTGTCGCACGCTTTTTCGGATACGCACAGCATTGTTATCACGGGAGACCGGGATGCCTATCAGCTTGTGGACGATCTGACGGATGTTTTTATAACCAAGACGGGTGTGAGTGAGCTTTTAAAGCTCAATAAAAATAACTTTGAACAGCTTATAGGTTATAAACCTACGCAGGTCATTGACATGAAAGCCCTGATGGGTGATTCATCGGATAATATACCGGGGGTGCCGGGTATTGGTGAAAAAACTGCGCTGAATCTGCTTTTGAAATACGGAACGCTGGACAATGTTTATTCGAATCTGGATGACATCACAGGTTCGGTGAAAACAAAATTGGAAAACGGAAAGGAATCGGCATATTTATCGCGCCGTTTGGCTGCGATCGACCGCCAAGTGCCGCTTGAAACGACGGAAAACGAGGGCGAGATCTGTATGCCGTTTACGCAGGAAGTGCGGAACCAGTTTTTGAAACTGGAGTTCACTTCTTTGCTGAAGCTGAATATTTTTGAAACGGAAGCAGATAGAAAGACAGATGCTCACCCTCGGGCAGAGACGAAAAGCCTGGTGATTGCGGATGCTGATCAATTTCTCAATGATTTTGTTCCGAATATATTTTCTGCGGTCAGGACGGGAGATGAATATCATTTTTTTGCAGACGGGAAAGAATACATTCTGCGCCCGGCCAGGACATTGCTGGATGAGGGATTGCATGCGACGGATACGGGGCGGATTTTAAAGAGTCTGTTTGAAAAGAAAGACAGAAAAGTCATTTTGTACGGAAAAAAGGATTTCAGGCATGCGCTGGCAAAAGAACAAGTGGAGCTTGCGTGCAGCTGTGAAGATGTATCATTGATCAGATATTTAGTGGATTTTAATGGGAAAGATGAAGATCTTGGGGATATTTTGCGCGGTTACGGCTATGATGATACGGCTCCTGCCGCCGGGGTATTTTACTTGTATGAGGACTTGTCGGAAAAATTGACATCCGAAAACCTGGAAAAGTTGTATAAAGATATAGAACTTCCGCTTGCGGATGTTTTATTTGATATGGAAACGGAGGGGGTGCGTATCGACTTAGAGACGTCCAAGCAGTTCGAAAAGAGATACAGAGAGGAGATAGCGCGCCTCACCGATGAGATCTGCAGGCAGGCGGGAGAAAATTTTAATATCAATTCGCCCATGCAGTTAGGGAAGATCTTATTTGAAAAGTTACAGCTTCCTGCACCCAAAAAAAGTAAACGAGGAACTTATTCGACGAGTGCGGATATTCTGGAAAAATTGGCGGGAGAATACAAGATCGTAAGGGATGTACTGGATTGCAGGCATTTTCAGAAATTGCTGTCGACGTATATCGACGGATTTAAACCGCTGATCGATCCTGCGACAGGGCTTGTCCATACGACGTATAACCAGGTTCTGACAACGACCGGCAGGCTGTCCAGCACAAATCCGAATCTGCAGAATATACCTGTGCGGGACGAAGAAGGGCGGGAATTGCGCAAACTTTTTGTGGCAAGATCTTCGGACAGAATTCTGATCGATGCGGATTATTCGCAGATCGAATTGCGGCTTCTTGCGCATTTTTCGGGTTGTAAGGAATTGATCGAGGCATATCGTGAAGACAGGGATATACACGCATTGACAGCTTCGCAGGTTTTTGGCGTGCCGTTGGAATCCGTGACTCCGTCGCAGCGTCGGGCGGCCAAAGCCGTTAACTTCGGTATTATTTACGGGATCAGCGAATTCGGGTTGGCGTCGGGACTGAATATTTCAAACAAACAGGCGGGAGAGTACATCCGCAAATATTTTGAAACGTACAGCGACGTAAAAAAATATATGGATTCGAACGTTGCTTATGCCAGGGAACACGGTTACGTTACGACGCTCCTGGGAAGAAAGCGTGTTATTCCCGAAATCAAATCTTCCAATTATAATCTGCGTTCGTTCGGGGAACGGGCGGCGATGAATATGCCGTTGCAGGGAAGCAGTGCGGATATTATTAAAATTGCCATGTGCAACGTATTCGACCGCTTGAAAAAGGAAGGTCTGCGTTCCAAAATGATTTTACAGGTGCATGACGAGCTTGTGATCGACGCTTATGAAAGCGAAAAGGAAGTGGTTACGGAAATTCTTCGGACAGAAATGGAAAATGCCGTGCAGCTGAAGGTGCCGCTTACGGTTGAAGTGCATAGCGGAAGGAATTGGTATGAGGCAAAGTAAATATTGCGTTGCGGTAACGGGAGGCATCGGCAGCGGGAAAAGCGAAGTAATGAAAATCATCCATATGCTTGGATATCCTGTTTTTTCGGCCGATGCAGTCGCGCATGAGGTATATAACGACCCATATGTATTGGAAAAGACGGCGCAAGAATTCCCGGAATGCGTCGTCGGCCATCGGATCGATCGTCAAAAATTGGCTGATCAGGTGTTTTGCAATGAATTGAAGCGGAAAAAATTGGAAGCGATAACGCACCCTATAATTATGCAGAGACTTTTTCGTGAAATGGAACAATCAGGCTCCGATGTTGTTTTTGCCGAAGTTCCGCTGCTGTTTGAAGGGGGATACGAAAAAGACTTTGATGCGGTGATCGTGGTAATGCGAAATTTACAGGAGCGGATCCGATCGGCGGCAGAGAGGGATAAGGTTTCGGAAGAAAAAATAATTTTGCGGATAAAAAATCAGTTTGATTACGAAAAAAAGAATGTTTCTGGGCATACTGTTATATATAACGACAAAGATCTGGCGTCTTTGACGGATCAGGTGAAACAGGTTGTCCATGGAATTGTCCGTAAAGCGAAAAGTTAGTATACTTGTATTGGTTGCAGTATTTTTTTTGCTGATTGCATCCATTTTATTGGTTTATGCGATGTTGCCAAAAAAATACGAAAGGGTTATTCAGGAATTTTCGCAGGAATTCGGCGTTGACGGCGACCTGATTTTTGCGGTAGTCCGTACGGAAAGTAATTTTCGTGCGGATGCAATCAGCTGCAAAGGGGCGGTCGGATTAATGCAGATCATGCCGTCCACAGCCGAATTTATTTGTCATACATTGGGGGAAGAACTTGATTTGAATGTGCCGGAAGACAATCTGCGGATGGGTATATGGTATATATCCTATTTGGAGAAAAAGTTTGCGCATATCGATGCGGTTTTGGCCGCCTATAATGCGGGGGAAGGAACGGTGCTCGGATGGATTCGGAACGGCTTTGCGGGAGAAAAAGGAGAATTGACGGATATTCCATATAAAGAAACCAAAAGCTATGTCCGGAAGGTGAACTTTTTTTATAATTGTTACAAAATGCTCTATTGAGCGCTTGACAATTTTTAGGAAATATTGTAAAATAAATATCGCTTGTGAGGATGGCGGAATTGGCAGACGCGTACGTTTGAGGGGCGTATGGAGTAATCCGTGTGGGTTCAAGTCCCATTCTTCACACCAAATCGAGGACAAGGGCGCATCTTGCGCCCTTTCTTCATGTCTGGGATTTCAGTTGTTTACGCCTTAGTAAATTCCCTTGGCCTCGCATTTGATAGAACACAATCTGCAACCCTTCTGTTCGGTTTGGAAGGCGGCATTTTTATTGATACAACTATTCAATCCGAACCTCAGAGTTTGGACAGCAATGAATGTCTTTCTTTTTTTTCGATAAAATGTTAAAAAAGAGTATCAATCACCAATAGTAACAGAGGTAGTCATTTTATCCACAAAAATCCATAACAGAGAGCTGACATTTCTGAGAAATAGAGATGTCGGCTTTTTATTTGTTCGGAAGCATGTGAAATATGGAATCGAGGGAAGCATTCATAAATGAAATGAAAAAGAGGAAGAGAATATTGTTAAACATTTCGCTAAATTCTTTTTCATTTTACCATTGCTTATAAAAAATTTTTTCTTTGCGTTGCCTTGCTTGACATTTTTTCTGAATGAATGTATAATAAGTAATATGTTACTTATTTATCTGAGGTAAAACAAATATGGCGGGAGTAATGCCGTTTGGTTTAAAAATAGCGATCATCAGCAGAGTGTTTCGAAAAAAAATGGATGAAAAGGCGAGTGCAATGGGGCTGACGTACGTTCAGTTGCGCGTATTGGGTTCCGTAAGTCGTTTGGAAGAGTCCGGAGCGGCGGAGATTCATCAGAATGATCTGGAAGAGATAGAACATGTTACGCATCCGGCCATGACAAAATTGTTGCAGAAACTTGAAAAGAAGGGGTTTATTGAATGTGTACCGTCCGCGATAGACCGGAGATACAAAAAGATCACGAGTACGGAAAAATCTTCCGGGATTCATAAAATGATTCTGGCGCAAGACAAAGAGGTGTTCGATGACCTGTGCAGGAATTTTACGCAAGAGCAGAAACAATCTTTACTTCAAATGACAGATATCCTATTAAGGAATATCGATTCGGAAGTTTTTTAGAGAACGAAAAAAATAAACCAAACAGGCTGAGTGCAGATTATAGCAAAAGCACTCACGCCTGCTTTTTTGGATAAATAGGTAACAAGTTACTTAATTAGGAGGCATAAAATGGAACAGGCAACGGCGGAGAAGAAAAGCATATTCGCGGCGGAGCCGGTCGGAAGGCTGATCATCAGGTTTGCAATACCGTGTGTAATTTCATTGGTTGTAAACGCATTGTATAACATTGTGGATCAGATATTTATCGGCTGGGGGGGGTAGGTTATCTGGGAAACGG
>ERZ1106930.40-NODE-40-length-76567-cov-76.492302_pt1 | contig 76567 bp, 65 predicted proteins | sample MGYA00403663_ERZ1106930 | MGnify/ENA primary metagenome ERZ1106930 (study PRJEB35170, sample SAMEA104062438) | human gut metagenome | biome: human gut; feature: human-associated habitat; material: faeces | place: Denmark | collected 2012-06-26 ... | reverse complement strand
CAACAGGCGACCGACGTGTACAAAAGACGTACACGAGGGAGCACGTAGGCGGCCATATCGCCCCTATCCGCCGTCCCCCTCTCGCGTGGCGGTGAAATTTTTTCGCCGCCACAAACAATCTGCCATGCGTTGACAAACGTCAACGCATGGCAGATAAAAAAAATACGATACTTTTAAGTACCGTATTTTCATATACATTGAATACAAGGATAAATCCGGAAAGTTTTTTGAAAGAGTGTTTTCCGTCACTCTGTTCGTAAAATCTTTATTTAAGTGGCTCTGATTGCCACTCTCTTAAAGGAGGTGATCCAGCCGCACCTTCCGATACGGCTACCTTGTTACGACTTAACCCCAATCATTGGTTTTACCTTAGGCAGCTGCCTCCTTGCGGTTAGCACACTGACTTCGGGTACCCCCAACTCTCATGGCTTGACGGGCGGTGTGTACAAGACCCGGGAACGCATTCACCCCGACATGCTGATTCGGGATTACTAGCAACTCCGACTTCATGAGGACGGGTTGCAGCCCTCAATCCGAACTGGGAATGTTTTTTTGAGATTCGCTTGCCCTTACGGGTTCGCTGCTCTTTGTAGCATCCATTGTAGCACGTGTGTAGCCCAAGACGTAAGAGGCATGATGATTTGACGTCATCCTCACCTTCCTCCGTGTTGACCACGGCAGTCTGACCGGAGTTCCTAACTTAATATTGGCAACCGGCCATAAGGGTTGCGCTCGTTGCCGGACTTAACCGAACATCTCACGACACGAGCTGACGACAACCATGCACCATCTGTCTGCAAGTCCCGAAGGAATTCACTACTTTCATAGCTATGCTTGCGATGTCAAGTCTTGGTAAGGTTCTTCGCGTTGCGTCGAATTAAACCACATGCTCCGCTGCTTGTGCGGGTCCCCGTCAATTTCTTTGAGTTTCAACCTTGCGGCCGTACTCCCCAGGCGGAATACTTAATGTGTTAACGACGGCACAGGGGGAGTCGATACCCCCTACACCTAGTATTCATCGTTTACGGCGTGGACTACCAGGGTATCTAATCCTGTTTGCTCCCCACGCTTTCGAGCCTCAGCGTCAGTTACAGTCCAGTAAGCCGCCTTCGCCTCCGGTGTTCTTCCTAATATCTACGCATTCCACCGCTACACTAGGAATTCCGCTTACCTCTCCTGCACTCAAGCCAAGCAGTTTTATGAGCAGTTCCGCAGTTAAGCCGCGGGCTTTCACTCATAACTTACTCAGCCACCTACACTCCCTTTACGCCCAGTCATTCCGGACAACGCTCGCCCCCTATGTATTACCGCGGCTGCTGGCACATAGTTTGCCGGGGCTTTCTTACAGAGTACCGTCATTCTTCGTCCTCTGCGACAGAAGTTTACAATCCTAGAACCTTCATCCTTCACGCGGCGTTGCTGGGTCAGAGTTGCCTCCATTGCCCAATATTCCCCACTGCTGCCTCCCGTAGGAGTTTGGACCGTGTCTCAGTTCCAATGTGGCCGATCACCCTCTCAGGTCGGCTAACTATCGTAGCCTTGGTAGGCCGTTACCCTACCAACTAGCTAATAGTACGCGAGGCCATCTCTAACCGCCGGAGCTTTGACCCCTGAGCGATGCCGCTCTGTGGTCTTATGCGGTATTAGCAACCGTTTCCAGTTGTTATCCCCCTGTTAGAGCCAGGTTCCTCACGCGTTACTCACCCGTCCGCCACTAGATATTGCTATCTCGTTCGACTTGCATGTGTTAGGCACGCCGCCAGCGTTCGTCCTGAGCCAGAATCAAACTCTTAAGTTAATGGTTCAATTCCTCACTCAGCATTGCTGACTGTTGAAAAAAATTGACTTAAATTGAATGGTTTTTGCTTCAAAAAGCCTTTTCGAATTTATCCTTGTCAATGTGCGATCTGTGACTGCCATCAGGCAGTGTTTTGCGTCGCTCTCGGCGACAGCTTACTTACTATACCATATTAGGTTTTGAAAGTCAACTGTTTTGCGAAACTTTTTTGAATTTTTTTTCATTCTTTGTCGTTTCGCAGGGAGCTTAGTGCTCCTCGGTGCGACAGCCTGATTAATATACCATATAGAGCTTGTAATGTCAAATGTTTTTACAAATTTTTTCAAATTTTTTTCGGCTTTTTTCGCGCCCGTAAAACGCGGGACAAAAAGCCGTTACTTCGGCGTCACATCCTGTCCGGAGCCTTGATGAGCAGCAGAGAAAGCCCCTCTTTAAGGACGTCCGCCACCGAGCGCGTGAGTGCCAGGCGCGCGGCGGTGAGCGCCTTGTCCTCCGTTATTATGCGTCCCGCTATATAGAAACGGTTGAACGCCTGCGCAAGGTCTATGAGGTAGCGCGCGACTATGCTGGGCTCGTACTTCTCGGCGGCGTCCGTCACCGCGTCGTTGTAGCCTTCCAGCATCTTGACGACGGCGTAGCTCTCGTCGTCCGTGAGCAGCGCGGGATCGTACTCCCCGCCCTCTTCCGCCTTGGCGAGCACCGAGCGGCAACGCGCGTGCGTGTATTGGAGATAGGGCGCGGTCTCGCCGTCGAAGGACAGCACGCGGTCGTAGTTGAAGTCCACGTCCTTGACGCGCTGAGTGCCAAGCGCGAAGAACATCACCGCGCCCACGCCCACGCTCTCCGCGACCTCCGCCTTATCGGGCAGGTCGGGGTTCTTTTCCTCTATTATCTCGCGCGCCTTGGCGACGGTGTTCTCGATGACGTCGGCGAGGAACACCACGTGACCGTGGCGGGTGGAAAGCGGCTTGCCCTCATACGACACCATGCCGAACTGCACGTGAACGAGGTCCTTTGCCCACTCCCTGCCCATCAGTTCCAGCACCTTGAAGAGCTGGCGGAAATGCAGGTTCTGCTGCGTGGCGACCACGTAGAGGCATTTGTTGAAGTGATACGTGCGGGCGCGGTAGTCCGCCGCGGCGAGATCGCGCGTGGCGTACAGCGACGCGCCGTCGCTGCGCGTGATGAGGCAGGGCGGCATGCCGTAGTCGTCCAGGCGCACGATGAGCGCGCCGTCGCTGACCTCGGTCAGTCCCTTGGCTTTGAGCTCCTCCACGATGGGCGCCATCTTGTCGTTGTAGAACGCCTCGCCGTTGTAGCTGTCGAACACGATGCCCAGGCGGGCGTATACCTTGTCCACCTCTTCCAGCGTGGTGCGTTTGAACAGCTCGTACGTCGCCACGGCGTCCGGCTCGCCCCGCTCGATGCGCAGGAACTCGTGGCGGCCGCGTTCGGCGAGCGCGGGGTCTTTCTCGCTCTCGTCGGTGAAACGCACGTACAGCTCCAGCATGTCGTTCAGCGTGAGTTTTTTGGTCTTGTCGCCCCAGAGGTCGTACGCCGCCAGCAACTTGCCGAACTGCGTGCCCCAATCGCCCAGGTGGTTGATGCCCACGGCGTTCCAGCCGAGGTGCTTGTATATGCGGTAAAGCGAGCCGCCTATGGCGGTGCTCATCAGATGCCCTATGTGGAAAGGCTTGGCGATGTTGATGGACGAATAGTCCAGACACACGGTCTTGCCGGCGTTACGCCCGCGTATGCCCGCCAGCACGGCGCGCTCGCGCACGTCCTTGAGCGCCTCTTCGGCACGCGTACGACGGTCCAGATAAAAATTGAGGTAACCGCCCGCGACCTCCGTGCGCTCTATGGCGGGGTGTTTGCCCAGCCGCGCGGCAAAGTCCGACGCTATGGCCTGAGGGCTCTTGCGCAGCTCGCGCGCGTACTTGAAACAGGGCAGCGCGTAATCGCCGTGTCCCTCCGCCGCAGTCGTTATGTCCGCAGGCGTGACCAGCGGATCGCCTATCGCTTCGCTTATTATCTTACGGTAGTCCATGACGTTATTTTAGCACAATATGCGGATATGCGCAAACGTTTGGGCGCAAAAAACGGCAAACGAAAGCCCCGCGAGCGTCGCGCGACGCTCGCGGGGCCGTTATATCGCCTGTCAGACGTTGAATCGGAACAGCACGACGTCGCCGTCCTTCATCACGTAATCCTTGCCTTCGGAGCGTACCAGCCCCTTTTCCTTGGCTTTGTTGAAGTCCCCCGCCGCCACGAGATCGTCATACGCCACCACTTCGGCGCGTATGAAGCCCTTCTCGAAATCGGTGTGTATCTTGCCCGCGGCCTGGGGCGCCTTGGTGCCGCGCGTTATGGTCCACGCGCGCACTTCCTTTTCGCCCGCCGTCAGATAGGATATCAGCCCGAGCAGCTCATAGCATTTGGATATCATCCTGTCCAGACCGCTCGCGCCCAATCCCAGGCCTTCGATGTAGTCGGCGCGCTCTTCCTTGGGCAGGGACGCGATCTCCGCCTCCACGCCCGCGCTTATCTCGATGAACTCCGCGCCCTCGTTCTTCGCGTATCGCTCCACCGCCTCGGAAAGCGGGTTGGACTTGCCGATGTCCGCCTCGTCGATGTTGGCGCAGTATATGACGGGCTTGCCCGTGAGCAGGAAAAAGCTGTCCATGAGCGCGCGCTCGTCCTCCGACAGAGCGAGCGTGCGGATGCTCTTGCCCTCGTTGAGGCAGGCGTTGAGTTTTTTGAGCAGGTCGTACTCCTCGGCGTACTTCTTCTCGCCCGTGCGCACGAGATGCTCCGCGCGCGTAAGGCGCTTCTGCACGCTCTCCAGGTCCGCGAGCGCCAGCTCGGTATTGATCGTTTCGATGTCGCGCACGGGATCGACGGACCCTTCCACGTGTATGATGTCGGGGTTCTTGAAACAGCGCACGACGTGGACGATGGCGTCCACCTCGCGTATGTGCGAAAGGAACTTGTTGCCCAGGCCCTCGCCGTGGCTCGCGCCCTTGACCAGCCCCGCTATGTCCACGAACTCCACGACGGCGTGCGTGATCTTTTTGGTGTCGTACATCTTGCCGAGCACTTCCAGACGCTCGTCGGGCACGGCGACCACGCCCACGTTGGGCTCGATCGTGCAGAACGGGTAGTTGCGGGCTTCGGCGCCCGCTTCGGTTATCGCGTTGAACAATGTGGACTTGCCCACGTTGGGCAGTCCCACTACACCTAATTTCATTTCGTTTTCCTTTTACTTGAAATACTTTACGCCCGACTGGAATATCTTCATGTCGTAAGACAGCGAGACGTTCTTGTAGAGGTCGGGCGCCCAGCGCTCGCTGTGGCCCATCTTGCCGAAGATGCGGCCGTCCGCGCTGGTGATGCCCTCCACGGCGTACATGGAGCCGTTGGGGTTGAACGGGGACGCCATGGTCACGTTGCCCGCGAGGTCGCAGTACTGCGTGGCGATCTGGCCGCCCGCGGCGAGCGCCTCGAGGTCGGCGTCGGTGGCGACGAAACGCCCCTCGCCGTGCGACACGGGCACGCCGTATATCTCACCCACCCTGACCGCGTTGAGCCAGGGGGACTTGACGGACGCCACGCGCACGGTCACCATCTGCGACACGTGGCGGGCGATGTTGTTGAAGGTCAACGTGGGGCTGTGCTCCGTCTGTACGGCGATCTTGCCGCTGGGGAGCAGACCCGTCTTGACGAGGGCCTGGAAGCCGTTGCAGATGCCGAGGATGAGCCCGTCGCGCTTTTCCATCAGCTCACGCACGGCGTCGGCTATGCGGGGGTTGCGGAAGGTCGTGGCGATGAACTTGCCCGAGCCGTCCGGCTCGTCGCCGCCCGAGAACCCGCCCGGAAACATGAGTATCTGAGCGGTGCGCAGACGCTTGACTATCTCGTCCACGCTCTCGTCTATCTCGGCGGCGGAGCGGTTGCGTATGACCAGCACGTCCGCCTCCGCGCCCGCTTTTTCGAAGGCGCGCGCGGTGTCGTATTCGCAGTTGGTGCCCGGGAACACGGGTATGAACACTTTGGGACGCGCGACGCTCACGCGGCAGGCAGCGCCCGAACGCGTGCGGTAAGACAGCGCGGGAGCCTTGCCCTCGGCGGGAGCGGTGGTGCGGTATATGCGTTCGAAGGGACGGCGGAAGCTGTTTTCGAGGTCGGCGAGCGCCACGGATGCCGAAGAGCGCAGCGTGACGGAGCCGTCGGCGTTCTCCTCTATCTTGCCGTCGGGGATGACCTTGCCGTCCGCGGTGGAGAAGCCGAAGAGCGAGCAGTCGAACGCAGAGTATGCGGACGCGTCGCCGCTCACGGTCGCGACGAGCACGTCGCCCAGAGAGTTGGCGAAAGCGTCGTCGGACAGGTCGGAGAAGAAGAATCCCGCGCCATCGCCCATGCAGGACTTAAGCACGGCGGCCGCCGCGCCGCCCGTTTCCACGACCTGGCAATAAGTCGTCCTGCCCGCCTCGATCTCGGCGTGCAACGTGTCCATCAGACGCATCGCGTAGTCGAAATCGGGCATACCCGAAGGCGTGCGCTTGAGCTTTATGCGGTACACGCACTGTTTGGGCGCGAGCACGTTGGTTATCAGTTTGCTTGCGGACGCGGGAGCGAGCGCGAATGATATGAGCGTGGGCGGAACGTCCAGGTCCTCGAAGGAACCGCTCATGGAGTCCTTGCCGCCTATCGCGCCCAAGCCCAGCTTCATCTGCGCGTACAGCGCGCCGAGCAGAGCGGACGCGGGCTTGCCCCAGCGTTCGGGATCGGTGCCCAGCCGCTCGAAGAATTCCTGCAAGGTAAGACGCGCGCGGCGGAAATCCGCGCCGGTCGCCGCCACTTTGAGCACGCTCATGAGCACGGAATACGCCGCGCCCACGAAACGGCTCTCTGTGAGCAGGTCGGGATAGCAGCCGTAAGCCGACACCGTCGCGGTGTCCGTGTCGCCCGCCACGGGCAGCTTGGCCGCCATCGCCACGGAGGGCGTGAGCTGGCGCTTGCCGCCGAAGGGCATGAACACCGTGGCCGCGCCTATGGTGGAGTCGAACATCTCGGTCAGGCCCTTCTGCGAGCAGACGTTGAAGTCGGACAGCACCGCGTGGAGCGCGTCGCGTCCGGACGCTCCGCCCGCCTTGCTTTCGGTAAAGTACGTCGGAGCGTTGTCGCGGATGACGACGGCGTGTTCCTGCGTCGCGCCGTTGGTGTCCAGGAAGGCGCGGGAAAGGTCCACGACCATGCGCCCGTTGTGGAACATGCGCATGCGGCCGAGGTCGGTCACGTCCGCGAGCTTGGTCGCGGGAAGGTTCTCCTCCGCGCACAGACGGACCATGCGGTCGGCGTCCTCCGCCGCCACGACCACCGCCATGCGCTCCTGCGATTCGCTTATCGCCAGCTCGGTGGAGGTCAGGCCCTGATATTTCTTGGGTACGGCGTTGAGGTCGATGTCCAGCCCGGGAGCGAGCTCGCCCACCGCTACGGACACGCCGCCCGCGCCGAAGTCGTTGCAACGCTTGATGAGACGTGTTACCTCTTTGTTTCTGAAAAGACGCTGTATCTTGCGCTCGGTGAGCGGGTTGCCCTTCTGCACTTCCGCGCCGCAGGTGTCCAGGCTCTCGACGGTATGCGCCTTGCTGGAGCCCGTCGCGCCGCCGCAGCCGTCGCGGCCCGTTTCGCCGCCGATGAGCAGTATCACGTCCCCGGGAACGGGACGGGAACGCACGACGTTCTCCGCGGGAGCCGCGCCCACGACGAAGCCCGTTTCCAGGCGCTTGGCGACGTAGCCCTCATGGTACATCTCATGCACCTGGCCGGTGGCCAGACCTATCTGGTTGCCGTAGGAAGAGAAGCCCGCGGCGGCCGTCGTGGATATGGTGCGCTGAGGCAGTTTGCCGCGCAGAGTCTTGTCCAGCGGCTCGGTGATGTCCCCCGCGCCCGTGACGCGCATGGACTGATATACGTACACCCTGCCCGAGAGCGGATCGCGTATCGCGCCGCCCAGACAGGTCGCCGCGCCGCCGAAAGGCTCTATCTCGGTGGGGTGGTTGTGCGTTTCGTTCTTGAACATGACCAGCCAGTCCTGCGGCTTGCCGTCCACGTCCGCCTTTACCTTTATGGAACAGGCGTTGATCTCCTCGCTCTCGTCCAGATCGGGTATCCTGCCCTCGCGCTTGAGCTTCCACGCGCCCATGGTCGCCATGTCCATGAGAGTGGGATATCTCTTTTCGGGGCGACCCGCCGCGCGCTCGGAATGCAGTTTGTCGTACATCACCGCCGCTTCGTGCAGTTCGGGGATGTCGGTGTCTATCTCCATGCTCGTCAGGTGCGTGGAGAACGTGGTGTGGCGGCAGTGATCCGACCAGTATGTATCGATGACGCGCAGTTCGGTCTCGACGGGATCCCTGCCCTCTTTGCGGAAATAGTCGCGCACGAAAAGGAGGTCGGCGAGGCTCATGGCGAAGCCCATGGACTTGTGGTACTCCGCCGCCCGCTCGTCCGTGAAGTCGCGGAAGCCCTCCACGACGGGCACGGGAGCCGGTTCGTCGTATACCGCGGCCAGCGTCGCGGGCTTTTCCAGCGAGCACAGACGCGCCTCCACGGGGTTGACGAGGTATCTGCCCAGCTTGTCCGCAACGGCGTCCGCGCCCTTGAACGCGTAGATGACCGCGGTGCGGATGAGCGGGCGCGCCTTACGGGTGAGGAGCTGCACGCACTGTGCGGCGCTGTCCGCGCGCTGGTCGTACTGCCCGGGGAGCAGTTCCACGCCCAGCACCAGCCAGCCGTCCAGATCGACGTTCTCCTCGTACAGAGCGTCCACGGGCGGCTCGGAGAATATCGTCGTCCGCGCGCGCTCGTAGTCCTCGTCCTCCATGCCCTCTATGTCGTAGCGCAGCAGCATACGCATGTCCGACAGCGTGACGGAGAGCGCGCTCTCTATCTCCGCCTGTTTCTTGCGCCTGACGGTGTCGTAACCCGCCTTCTTTTCCACAAAAAGTCTTCTGATCATCTGCCGCTCCTTAAAGTTCGGAAAGTATGTCTTTGCGGTAGTGCATCTTGTCGAAATGCACTTTTCGTATGTTGGCGTACGCGAGATCACGCGCCTCCCTGAGCGTGGGCGCGAGCGCGGTTACGCCCAGGACGCGCCCGCCGTTCGTTACCAGCTTGCCGTCCTTGAACGCGGTACCCGCGTGGAACACGATGACGTTATCGTCCATGTCCCCTATCGTTATCTCCTTGCCCTTCTCGTACGCCTCGGGATAACCGCCCGACGCGGCGACTATGCACACGGCGGCGTTGCCCGTCCACTCTATCCTGACCTTGTCCAGCGTGCCGTCTATGCACGCGTCGAAGATCTCCAGAAGGTCGGTGGCGAGGCGCGGCAGTATCACCTGCGTCTCGGGATCGCCGAAACGCGCGTTGAATTCCAGCACGCGTATGTCGTCGCCGTTTATCATCAGACCGGCGTACAGCACGCCCTTGAATTCCACGCCTTCGCTGATCAGTCCGTCCAGCGTGGGGCGCAGCACCTCGTCGTATATGCGCTTTTCCATCTCGGGCGACACTTTGTAGGAGGGCGAGAACGTGCCCATGCCGCCCGTGTTGAGCCCCTTGTTGCCGTCCAAAGCGCGCTTGTGGTCCTGGCTGGTGGTCATGGGAACGACCGTCTTGCCGTCGCAGAACGCCAGAGCGGAGCACTCGAAGCCCGTGAGGAAGTCCTCGACGACCAGCGTGTTGCCCGCGCTGCCGAACGCCTTGTCCAGCATGATCTCTTTAAGCCCCGCCACGGCCTGCTCGTGCGTTTCGCATATCAGCACGCCCTTGCCCAGCGCCAGTCCGTCCGCTTTGAGCACGACGGGATAGCGGCAGCCGTCGATGTACGCGCGCGCCGCGTCGTAGTCCGTGAATACCTCGTACGCCGCGGTGGGGATGCCGTACTTCTTCATCAGGTCCTTTGCGAAGGACTTGCTCGCCTCCAGACGCGCAGCCGCGGCGCGCGGACCGAATGCCCTGAAGCCCTCGGCTTCCAGCCTGTCCACCATGCCCAGCGCGAGCGGGTCGTCGGGAGCGACGACCGTCATGTATATGTCGGGATGAGAACGCACAAAAGCGACGACCCCGTCGAGGTCAGTCGCTTTTATCTCCGGATGGCACTCTGCCAGCGCGGCGATGCCCGCATTGCCGGGCGCGCAATAGATCTTGCCCGCTTCGGGAGAGCGGGAAAGCGCGTAGATTATCGCGTGCTCTCTCCCCCCTCCTCCGATAACGAGAATGTTCTTTTTCATGTGTGTTTCCTCTGTCAGTGTGTCTTTCTCAGTGTTTGAAGTGACGCTGTCCCACGAAGAGCATGGATATGCCGTTCTCGTTGCACGCCTTCACGGAATCCTCGTCGCGGATGCTGCCGCCCGGCTGCACGATGGCGGTGATGCCCGCCTCCGCCGCCGCTTTGACGCAGTCGTCGAAGGGGAAGAACGCGTCCGAAGCCAGCACCGCGCCCTCGGTGGCGTTGCCCGCCAGCCGCGCGTGCTCGATGGCCTGCTGAGTGGACCATATGCGGTTGGTCTGACCCGCGCCCACGCCTATCGCCATGAAATCCTTGGCGATGACGATCGCGTTGGACTTGGTGTGCTTGACCACGCGGTAAGCGAACTCCAGCTGAGCCTTTTCGGCGTCGGAAGGAGCCTTCTCGGTGACGCACTTGACGTCGTCGGAGTACAGCGAAACGTCCTTTTCCTGCACGAGCAGACCGCCCGCGACCTTCTTCATGTCGCGCGTGTCGGGCGAGTAAGGGCGGGAGATGTCCGCTATCTCGAGCAGACGCAGGTTCTTCTTGGCGGAGAGTATCTTCTTCGCGCCCTCCGAGAAGGAAGGAGCGATGACGATCTCGAGGAAGATCTTGACCATCTCGCTCGCGGTGGCCTCGTCCACTTCCCCGTTGCACGCCACGATGCCGCCGAATATGGACACGGGATCGCAGGCGTACGCCTTTTTGTAAGCGTCGCAGATGTCCTTGCCCAGCGCGACTCCGCAGGGGTTGGCGTGCTTGACCGCAACGACGGCGGGCTTGTCGCCGAACTCCTTGATCAGGTCGAGCGCGCCGCCGCAGTCGCCTATGTTGTTATAGGACAGCTCCTTGCCCTGGAGCTGGACGGCGGAGGATATGGTGCCCGCCGTGTCCGCTTTGAATATCTCGGAATAGAACGCGCCTTTCTGGTGCGGGTTCTCGCCGTATCTCATGTCCTGCTTCTTTTCGAAAGCGAGCGTGAGCTGGTCGGGGAACTCGATGCCCAGGCGCTTCTGCATGTAGTTGGCGATCATGGTGTCGTACACGCTGGTGTGACGGAACACCTTGTAGGACAGACGGAAACGGAACTGCTCGTCCGCCGTGTCCGTCTTGATGCGCTCGGCGACCTCATCGTAGTCCGCGGGGTCCACGACGACCAGCACGCCGGGATAGTTCTTCGCGGCGCTGCGGATCATGGTCGGACCGCCGATGTCGATGTTCTCGATGGCTTCGGGGAGCGTGACGCCCGGCTTCTCCACCGTCGCTTTGAACGGATAGAGGTTGACGGCGACCACGTCTATCTTTTCGATGCCCAGCTTTTTGAGCTGTTCCATGTGCTCGGGCAGGTCGCGGCGTGCGAGCAGACCGGCATGCACCGCGGGGTGCAGGGTCTTTACCCTGCCGTCCAGGCACTCGGGAAATCCCGTTATGTCGCTGATGTTGATCGGTTTGAGCCCGGCCTGCGCCAGCGCCTTTTCGGTGCCGCCCGTAGAGATGATCTCAAAATCCATTGCGACGAGCTTTTTGGCAAATTCCACGACGCCCGTCTTGTCGCTTACGCTGATGAGTGCTCTTCTTTTCATTTGTCTCTCCGAAACCTTAGAACTTCTTCATTTACAGACGACTTTGCCGTCCACTACCTTTATCTTGTCCGCGCACAGATCTCTGATGACGCTCACGAGCATGGGATGCTCGATCTGGTCGAGGATGCGGCGCTGGAGCGTTTCGGGCGTGTCGCCCTTGTAGACCTTGAGTTTTTCCTGACGGATGATGGGGCCGCCGTCCACTTCGCTCGTGACGAAATGCGCCGTGGCGCCGCTCTCCGTTTCGCCCGCGTCGATGACCGCCTTGTGTACGTGGATACCGTAAAAATCGTGTCCGCCGAACTTGGGCAGCAATGCGGGATGGATATTGACTATCCTGTTCTCGTATTCCTTGATGATGAAGTCGGGAAGTATGCCCAGATACCCCGCGAGTATGACGTAATCCACGTCATACGTCTTGAGCAGCCGCAATATCTCGCGGTCGCGCGCCTCAACGGACGGGAAATCCTTTTTCGCGCAGACGAAATTAGGTATCTTTGCGCCCTGCGCGCGCACGAGGGCGTACGCCTCGTGGTTGGAGGATATCACTACCGCTATGCGGCCGTCTATCTCCCCGCTCTGACACGCGTCCATCACCGCCTGCATGTTCGTCCCGCTTCCGCTTACCAATAAAGCAAGTTTCTTCATGCTATCACCCCTCTCTTGTTTTCAAGGGCGTCCGTCATACGAGTCTGACGCCCTCTTCACCCGTTACTTTACCTATGACGTATGCTTTTTCGCCCAGCTCCGCGGCGCGGCGCACGACCGCCTCCGCGTCCTCGGGACGCACCGCCATTACCATTCCTATGCCCATGTTGAACGTATTATACAGCTTTTCGTCGGGCAGTCCGCTCTTCTCCGCCAGCAGATCGAATATGGGCAGACGCGGGAAGGAACGGATGTCGATCTCCGCGCCCTTGCCCGCGGGCATGATGCGGGGAACGTTCTCGATGAACCCGCCGCCCGTGATGTGGGCTATGCCCTTTATCTCGAACTCCTTTATGAGCGCGAGCACGGGCTTGACGTACAGGCGCGTGGGAGTGAGCACCGCTTCGCCCAGAGTCATGCCCAGCGACGGCACGTACTTCTCCAGCTCTTTCCTGTCCTCGCCCAGCAGCTTGCGCACGAGCGAGAAACCGTTGGAATGCACGCCCGAGGACGCCAGACCGACCAGCGCGTCGCCCGTTTCGATGGTCTTGCCGTTGATTATCTTGTCCGCGTCGGCGATGCCCACGGTGAACCCCGCGAGGTCGTATTCGTCCTCGGGGTACATGCCGGGCATCTCGGCGGTCTCGCCGCCGATGAGCGCGCAGCCCACTTCCTTGCAGGCGCGGGCGACGCCGTTGACGACGACCGCCATCTTCTCGGGGTCGAGCTTGCCGCAGGCCACGTAGTCCAGAAAGAACATGGGCTTGGCGCCCTGGCACACCACGTCGTTCACGCACATGGCGACGCAGTCCGTGCCGATGGTGTCGTGCTTGTCCATGACGACAGCGTATCTCAGCTTGGTGCCGACGCCGTCCGTGCCCGATACCAGCACGGGCTTGGCGTAACCCTCGGGAAGGTTATAGAACCCGCCGAAAGAACCCAGACCGGCGGGGACGTTCTCGTCGTACGTCTCCGCCGCGCCTTTCTTTATAAGGTCTACGAGTTTGTATCCTCTTGTAACGTCCACTCCCGCGGACTTGTAATCTATCATACAGGTATCTCCGTGATACGAGCAGAAAGCGTCACGCGCCTTCGGTGATGCGGCGCATCATCTCTTTGTAAGCGTCCTCCACGCCGCCCATGTCGCGGCGGAAACGGTCCTTGTCCAGCTTCTCGCCCGTGGCGTGGTCCCAGAAACGGCAGGTGTCGGGCGATATCTCGTCCGCCAGCACGATGCGGCCGTCGTAACGACCGAACTCCAGCTTGAAGTCGATGAGGTCGATGCCGAGGTGCGCGAAGTACTCTTTGAGCACGTCGTTGACCTTGAACGCCATGGCGCGTATGGTCTCGATCTCCTCTTTGGTGGCGAGGCCGAGCGCGAGCGCGTAGAAATCGTTGATCATGGGATCGCCCAGGTCGTCGTTCTTATAGCTGAATTCAAAGCCCGTGCACTTGAGCGGGGTGCCTTCGGGAACGCCGTAACGCTTGGAGAAAGAACCGGCGGCGACGTTGCGCACGATGACCTCGAGCGGCACGATCTCCACCTTCTTGACGAGCGTCCTGCGGTCGTCCACCTCTTCGATGTAATGCGTTTCGATGCCCTTCTTCTCGAGCATGCGGAACATCATGTTGGACATGCGGTTGTTGATGACGCCCTTGCCCGCTATCTGTCCTTTTTTCAGACCGTTGAACGCGGTCGCGTCGTCCTTGTAGTCGACGAGCACCACTTTTGGGTCGTCGGTCGCAAAGACCTTCTTCGCTTTTCCTTCGTAAAGCTGTTTGCCTATCTCCATTGCCTTGTTCTCCTTGGTATTTTACGATGTTGTCAGTCGATGCGCAGTTCCTTCTGCAGCGCGAGGTCGTCGTTGACCACCTTTTTGCGCATGTCTTCCTTGTATTCCGCCAGCTTGGCCTTAAGCTCGGGATACTTGACCGCGAGGATCTGCACCGCGAGCAGAGCGGCGTTGTCCGCGCCGTTGACGGCGACCGTTGCGACGGGTACGCCCTTGGGCATCTGCACCATGCTGAGCAGGCTGTCCAGTCCGCCCATGAAGCTCGTCTGGACGGGCAGCGCGATCACGGGCAGAGTGGTGTAACCGGCGAGCACGCCCGCGAGGTGAGCGGCCTTGCCCGCAACGCCTATAAGCACCTCGAAGCCGCGTTCCTCCGCGGAAACGGCGAAGTCGTGCGCTTCCATGGGCGAGCGATGCGCCGAAATGATGCGGATCTCGCTCTCCACTCCGAAGCGATCCAGCACGGTCACCGCGGGTTTTGCCACGTCGTAGTCCGAACGCGAGCCTATTACTATTGCAACTTTTCCGTATGCGCTCATTTGTTCCCTCCATGATATCGGGTGATGTATTTTACTTTTTCAGTATATCATCATGGCGGCTCCAAAGTCAAACGAATGCGGACGTCTGCAACAAAAACCGCGCCCTTTTTATGCTCGCCCCGCCCCGCACGCGCTTGATTTCGCGCGCGATATATAGTATAATCACAGTGATCGGGCAAGCGCCCGAGCCGGAGGGCCGATGGACGAATGAGAGCGGTAACGGCAAGCATATGCAAACGGGGCGGACGGACGGTCAACCAGGACGCGGTGTGCGCGGAGACCTCCGCCGACAGGCTGTGCCTAGTCGCGTGCGACGGGCTGGGGGCCTACGAGGGCAGCGAGCTGGTCAGCCGACTGTGCGCGGACACGCTGGCGGAGCTGTTCCGAGACGCGGGCGAGATAACGGAAGAGGACGTGCGCGCGTTTTTCCGCGAGGCGCACGACAGGATCGTCATGTTCAAGAGCGGCGATCCGCGCCTGGCAAGCTCCTGCACGACGGCGGCGTGCGTGTTCTGCGACGGCCGCCGCACCTTCATCGCGCACACGGGCGACACCCGTGTCTATTATTTCCGGGCGGGACGCGAGGTATTCCGCACCACCGACCACTCGGCGGCGCAGCTCGCCGTGGACCACGGCAAGATAGACGCGGACGGCATACGCGCGCACCGCGACAGGAACAAGCTGACGCGCGTTGTGGGCGGCAAGTACTTCGTGCTCCCCGACGTGCACGTCACGGAGGGAGCGCCCGCCGAGGGCGACGCCTTCCTGCTCTGCACGGACGGGTTCTGGGAGTACGTCCCCGACGACGAGATGAAAGAGGCGGCGCTGCTGTGCGCCTCGCCCGAGGACGCGCTCGCGCGGCTGGAGAACGTACTGCTCGACCGCGCCGATGCCGACAACGACAACTATTCCGCGATAATGACGTTCGTCGTCTGATATCCCCCGCCGCGAGCGGAGGACTCACTTCCGACGTACATACCCACATAAGATGACTGACATGGACGAAAACAGCGGGCTTTGCCCGCTCTGCTTCACGCCGCTGGTCAAGGGCGGCTGTCCGCTGTGCAAGGCGCGGGGCAGAAAGAACAGACCGGACGCGCGCACGCTGCCCGCGTACTCGCTGCTTAAAGGGCGGTACCGCGTGGGCGGCGTTCTCGGCGCGGGCGGTTTCGGCATAACGTACGCCGCTCTGGACAGGCTGACGGGCGCGCGCGTGGCGATCAAGGAGTACTTCCCCGACCGTCTGGTGACGCGCGGCGAAGGGGGCGGCATACTCCCCGTCAACTCCGATTCCCGCCTGGCGTTCATGACGAGCAAGGCGCGTTTCGCCGAAGAGGCCAAGCACATGGCCGAGCTTCGGAACGTGGAGGGCGTCGCCGCAGTGCTGGACTTTTTCGCGGAGCGCGGCACGATGTACATCGTCATGGAATATTTGGACGGCGTGACGCTGGGCGCGTACCTCGCCAAGAGCGGCAAGGTGCCTTTCGCGCACGCTTACGCCCTGCTCCGCCCCGTGATGACGGCGCTCTCGCGCCTGCACGCGGCGGGGTTCATACACGGCGACGTCGCTCCCGACAACATCATGCTGCGCGAAAGCGGCGCCACGCTCTTTGATTTCGGCGCGGTTGTGCATTCGGACGTGTTTGAAGGCGCGCGGCGTGTCACGCTCAAAAAGGGCTACGCGCCGCCCGAGCAGTACAACGCGGGCATGGTGCTCTCCCCCTCGGCGGACGTTTACGCGCTGGGCGCGACGCTCTACCGCTGCGTGTGCGGCGCGGTGCCGCCCGAGTCCGTGCTGCGCGAGCGCAAGGACACCATGAAAAAGCCGTCGGCGTGCGGCGCGAAGATAACGGCGGAGGAAGAGGCGGCGCTCATGCGCTGTCTGGAAACGTCGGCGGACGCGCGCTTCCCCGACATGCGCAGCGCGGCGGACGCGCTGGACGCGGCCGTGGAAAAGGACAAGCGGTGCGGCGCGACGCGCGACAAACTGCTGGAAAAACTGTTGAGGGCGACGCGATGAGAGCCGTGATCATAATCAACCCGTATTTCGACGCTCCGCAGTACGTGCGGCAATACACGCGCATCGCGGAAGAACTGCGCGCGGCGGGCTGCGACGCGGTCGTCATGCGCGCGGACGAGCCGGACGTGAGCGTGGACGAGCGCACGCACGTGGACGTGGACGCGGACTTCTGCGTGTACCTCGACAAGGACAAGTACCTCTCTCTCCTGCTGGAAAGACGGGGGATGCGGCTGTTCAACAGCCACGCGGCGATACAGGCATGCGACGACAAGATGTCCACGCACGCGCTGCTCTCCGGCCACGGCATACCCATGCCGCTCACCGTACCCGCGTCGTTGTGCTACACCCCCGGCGCACGGGCGACCGACGCGCAGCTGGAACGCGTGGGCCGCGTCCTGGGCTTCCCCGTCGTCGTCAAGAGCAGTTACGGATCCATGGGCAAGGGCGTCTACCTCGCGAAAGACAAAGCGGAACTGCGCGCGCTGGCGGACGAGCTGGCGAGCGTGCCGCACCTTTTCCAGCGCTTCGTCGCGGAGAGCGCGGGGCGGGACCTGCGCGTCATCGTCGTGGGAGGCAAGACCGTGGGCGGTATGCTCCGCTCCTCGGAAACGGACTTCCGCTCCAACGTGGGCGCGGGCGGCCACGGCACGCCCATGCAGCCGTCGGAAGAGGCGCGGGACGTCGCGGAGCGCGCGGCGGCGGCGCTCGGGCTGGACTTCTGCGGCGTGGACCTGCTGTTCTCCCACAAAGGCCCCATGGTGTGCGAGGTCAACTCCAACGCGTTCTTCGAGGAGTTCGAACGCGTCACGCGCGTCAACGTCGCGCGCGCTTACGCCCTGCACATGCTGAGCGTGATGCGCGGCAAAACGCGCTGAACGCGGAAGCGCGCAAGCCCCAAGGCGACATAACGCGCGAGCAGTGACATATACGGTATACAGAGAAAGCCGCCCGATCGGGAGATCGGGCGGCCGTGTTTTTATTTGCGAGTTTTTCTTCGCGTGTCGCGCTCGTCGCGTTTTTCATCGCGCCCGCTCGCGGGCGGGTCGGCGAGCAGCACGAAGCCCCTGCGGGGCGGCGGCAGCACCGCGCGCGAGGCGAGGCGGCAGGTCGCGGCGAAGTAGCACGCGTATAGGAGGGCGTACACCGCGGGAACGGCCGCGCCCACGATGAAGGGGACGGCGGACACGTAGCCCAGCACGCACTCGCTGACGAACGAACATATCACGACGGCGGGGATCGCCATGAGCGCGGGGACGATGAGCGGCAGGCCCGTAAGCGCCGCGATGCCGCGGAACAGCAGTCTGCGCGACTCGTCGGGCGGGACGCCCAGCGAGGCCAGCACTTCGTACCGCTTCCTTTCGCTCGCGGCGTCCGACATCACTTTGAGGGACAAAAGCGCCATGGACATCAGCATGAACGTCAGACCCAGGAACACGCAGGACACGATGAGGACGGAGAACCGCGTGTTGAGGTCGTCCACCGACCCGTAGTTGTTCACGAGCGGAGAGTTCGCTATCTCATAGCCGCCCGAGTGATACACCGTTTCGAAAAGCGACGTGTATTCGTCCGAAAGATAACCGCACTTCATGCGCAGGTTGCGCGTATAGAGGTAATTTTCGTCTATCACGTCGTCGGGCGCGACGATGACGGAGCGCAGATCGCGCGTGCCCCAGTCCACGATGTCCTCCATGACTTCCCTGTCTATCTTCCGACTGCCCGCGAATCGCAGCTCCGAGCCGTACAGCACGCGCGTCTCGCCCTCGGCGATATGCCCGTCGTAGTCGTACAACGGCACGGTCTCGCCGCTGTCCGCGTAATAATAGGAATAGCAATAGGAGTTGAGTATGAAAAAGCCGTCCTCCCCCACGTCCACGCGCGGCTCGCCCACCATATCGAGCACCTTGTTCATGTCGCTCTCCGCCGCGACGTACAGCCCCAGCTCGGAGTCGAGCGGTTCGTCCGCGCCGTAGAACCCGAACACTATCGCATCGTCCACGTGCGTGCGCGCCCTCGCCTCGTCCACCGCGCGTTCGGGAGTGGAGTCGCTCGGCCGTTCGTCCGCGTTCTCGGGAACGATGACCCAGGTGCCCCACACGTCGAACGGGCCTCTAACGTCCGTCAGCATGACGTGATAGACGGAGAAGGAGAATACGACGAGCAACACAGCCAGCGTCATCAGCAGCGCGACCGCGCTCATGACGACGGCGCTGCGATCCATCGAACTCGACATCTCGCGGCAGGCGAACATCTCGCCGCGCGAGTACGCGCGGTCGCGGTACAGCGCGGCGGGCGCGGGAAGGGGCGGGCGTGCGGCCTCGGCGGGTGCGGGAGCGGTCGGGGACTTTTTCTTTCGCGCGCTCCCCTTTCTTCTTTCGCCCCGACGGATGCGCTGCAACCACGCGCCGCGCAGTCCGAGGTGCAAAAAGACGATGGCGACGAGCAGTCCGATGAACGCCACCCCCACCGACGAGAACACGAAGAACATCAGCCCGAACGTCGCCGACCACACCAGCAGTATGTTGTGCATCACGACGCAGACGTACGCGCAGAGCAGAACTATGACCGCGACCATGACGACGGAGACCGTCATTTCCGCGCGCGGGAAACGCGGCATCCTGCGGGATTTTTCACGCGCGGCGATGAGGTCGCCGAGCTTGGAGCGGGAGAGCGAGAACGCCGCCAGCGTTATGGCCACGGCGAAGATGCCCGCCCATTCGCCGACGGTCGCCCACACGCCAGCGGGGCGCATGGAGAGCGGCGGCATGCCGTTGGACATCAGCGCGCACACGAGCGCGTTCATGGCGTAGAACACGCCCACGCCCAGCAGACAGCCCGCGACGAAGGACGCCGCACCCGCGATGACGTTTTCCAGCACGAACACGGAAACGACGCGGCGGCGGTCCATGCCCATGAGCATGTACGTGCCGAACTCGCGGCGGCGGTTGCGCAGCAGATAGGACGTGGCGTAGCACACGATGAAACACACGATCGCGACGACGGCGATCATGACGGGCACTATTATCCACGTGAGCGACTCCCGCGTGTACTCGGCGTCGTAGGCGTACGCCCACAGCCCGTCCGAGAACAGCACGTTGTTTATGGCGAACATGAGCGCGACGGTGGTTATGACCGTGACGAAGTATATCGCATACACGGATGCCTGGCGGCGCACGTTGCGCAGAGCGAGTCTAAGCGCCATGATCCTCCCCTCCCGCCGCGGCGTTCACGCCCACGATCTCGCGAAAGAACGCGTCCTCCGCCTTGTCGCCCCGCCGCAGTTCGTTGTGCAGTCTGCCGTCCTTGAGGAACAGTACGCGGGAGGCGTAGGACGCGACGACGGGGTCGTGAGTGACCGTGAGTATGGTCGCGCCGTACCGCTCGTTCATCATGCGCAGCATACGCATGAGGTTGCGCGAGTTGCGGGAGTCCAGCGCGCCCGTGGGCTCGTCCGCGAGTATGAGCGCGGGGCGGCCGATGACGGCGCGCGCGCAGGCGGCGCGCTGACGCTCTCCGCCCGACAGCTCGGCGGGGAACCTGTCCTCCGCGCCGACTATGTCGAACGCCCGCGTCATTTCGGCGACGCGCCTTTCCGTTTCCGCTCTCGGCACGGAGCGCAGCGTAAGCGGCAACGCGATGTTCTCGTATACGGTGAGAGTGTCGATGAGGTTGTAATCCTGGAACACGAAGCCCAGCTTCGTGCCGCGGTACTCGGCGAGCGCGCGCTCGTCCATGGACGTGACGGGCATGCCGTCCGCGACTATCGAGCCGCCGCTCACGTCGTCCACCGTCGCTATCAGGTTGAGCAGAGTCGTTTTTCCCGAGCCGGACGCGCCCATGACGGCGACGAACTCCCCTTTCTCCACGCCGAAAGAAACGCCGTCCAGCGCCTTGACCGCCACGCCGCCCTTGCCGTATATCTTCACCACGTTTTCCAGCCTGAGTATCTCCATGCCTGTCCCCCGTTTCCGCGCGGCTCCCCGCGTCTTTATCTTACCACGCCGAGCGCGCCCGTTGCCTTACGGAAGTTTGATTTAATCTTACAAAATCGTAAGGTACGGAAAAAGGAGCGCGTCAAACCGCGCTCCCGAACACGAGCGTGAACTCCGTCCACTCGCCTTCCTTCGATCGCACCGACAGCCCGACGTCCAGCGCGTCGCACAGCTTCCTGCACAAATACAGCCCCAAACCGGTGGAGCGGCGCTCCCGCCTGCCGTTGCTGCCCGTAAAACCCTTGTCGAACACGCGCGGCAGGTCGGCCGCGGGTATGCCTATGCCGCGATCGAGCACCTTAAGCTCGGTCGCGCTCTCCGACGCGCTCGTCGTTATCTCTATGTCCGCGCTCCCGCGCGCGTACTGCAACGCGTTGACAAGCAGTTGTTTGAGCACGAACGCCACCCACTTGGCGTCGGTGTACACCCTGCCCTTGACGTCCGTGCGCACGGACGCGCCCCGTTCGATGAACAGACGCTTGTTGTCTTTAAGACACTCGTTCACGACGGCCGACAGCTCGCAGGGACGGATGAGCTTGTCCCGCGAAGGGTCGTCGCAACGCGCGGCGTAGAGCACGCGCTCGGTCAGATCGCTAATGCGGTCCACCTGGCGCGACAGCTCGCGGAAGTCCTCGCCCTCGTTCCTGCCGCATATGAGCGTCGCGGCGGTGATGGGTATCTTTATCTCGTGCACCCATTCCTCCACCGTCTCGCGGTGCTCGCGCGTGCGGCTCTCAGCCTCGCTCACGCGCGCTATCGCCGCCCTGCCCTGCATGAGCATCACCTCGTAGTACAGCCTGTCGGCGACGCGCGAGGGCGCGGGTACCGTTTCGGACAGCATGAACTTGTCCTCCGCCGACAGCGCGACCGCACGCACGCGCGCCACGCGCCGTCTGAGCAGGATATAGTCCGTCACGAAGAACGCGCACGCGCCGCACGCCCAGCCCGCCGCGATCACGCCCGCCGTCAGCCACGAGGCGGTCATGCCGATGAACAGCGCCGCGGCAGTGACGCCGCACGCGTTGAGCGTCAATGCGAGCGCTCTGTCCCAAAGATAATGCCGCAGTTTCATAGCTCACCCCAGCCTGTAGCCCGCGCCGCGCACCGTCGTGATGGCGTTCTCCATGCCTATGGAACGCAGCTTGTCGCGCAGACGGTTCATGTTCACGTACAGCGTGTTCTCGTCCACGAACGCCTCGTTGTCCCACAGCTCGTTTATCAGCTCGTTGCGGGACGTCACCTTCCCCGACGCCAGCGTCGCCAGCATCACGTATTCCGTGCGCGTGAGCTGGACGGCGTTGCCCGAGTACACGGCTTCCATGCGCACGGGGTCGATGGTCAGCCCCGCCCGCGTCAGCTTGGGCTCTTCCTGCTTGCGCAGCAGCCGCGCTATGCGCGCGAGCAGCACGGCGGGCTCGAAGGGCTTGCGTATGAAGTCGTCCCCGCCCATGGCGAACCCCGTAAGCTCGCTTTCCGTGCTTTCCGACGAAGTAAGGAACACGACGGGAACGTCCGCCCGCCGCGAGCGTATGGCCGAGCACACCTCGTACCCGCTCCGCCCGGGCAGTTTGACGTCCAGCAGCGCCAGGTCGTACTCGCCGTCCGTGGCGTCGCCGTTCTTTCCGTCCGCCACCGCGTAGCCGTGCGCGGAGAGCAGCCTCGCCACCTCGCCGAACAGCGTCCGGTCATCCTCTACGAGAAGTATCGTCTTTGACATATCGTCCACGCGTCGGCGCAGTCGGCGTCACACGCCGCTGTTGACCACGGGCTGAGCGTCCTTGTTCCCGCACAGCACGACCAGAAGGTTGCTGACCATCTGCGCCTTGCGCTCGGGGTCGAACTCCACGACGTTGTGTTCGCTCAGCTTGTTGAGCGCCATCTCCACCATGCCGACCGCGCCGTCCACTATCTTCTGGCGCGCCTGCACGATGGCCTCGGCCTGCTGGCGCTGGAGCATGGCGGCGGCTATCTCGGGCGCGTAAGCGAGGTGGGATATGCGGGCTTCGAGTATCTCCAGCCCCGCTATCGACACGCGCTCCTGCAGCTCCGAGCAAAGCTGCGCGGATATCTCCTGGCTGGAGCCGCGCAGGCTCATCTCCTCCTCGCCCTCGTCCACGTCGTAAGGGTACTGCCGCGCGACGTTGCGGATGGCGGAGTCCGCCTGGGTCATGACGAATGACTCGTAGTTCTCCACCTTGAACAGCGCGGCGGCGGTGTTGTTCACGCGCCATATGACCACCACGCCTATCTCCACGGGGTTGCCGCGCTCGTCGTTGACCTTCTGTTTGTCGTTGACGAGCGTGCGCGCCTTGAGCGACACCCTGCGCTTTTTCGCGAGCGGATTGACGAAGTAGAAACCGTCCTTGGCGACGGTATAGAGGTACCTGCCGAAGAAGATCAGCACCACCGCTTCGTTGGGCTCGATGACGCACAGGCCCATGTAGAACACGATCAGCACCACTATACAGACGATCCCGACGGGCAGCAACGCCGCCAGAGCGGGGATATCGGACATGAACATCGCGCCCATGACCATCATCGCCAGGCAGGCCAGCGTCAAAAATATGAGCAGCACGAGCATCGCCCAGCCTTTCTTGGGCTCGTGCAGTTTTTCGTCGTAGTCCTTTATCATTGCGTCCTCCTTTTTTATGCGGTCACACGGTGAGCCGCTCGTACAGCGCGTCCACGTGCGACATCAGGCTGTTGTACGACACGAACGTCAGCCCGACGCAAGCCGCCGCCAGCACCCCGAGCGTGATATATAACGCGCCCTCGGAGCCGAGCGGGGTGACCGCGCACATGATCACGAGCACTATTTCTATGACTAATCCTATCACGCAGAACAGCATGCCCAGCAGCATGGGCACGAGCGTGGCGTAGTTGCCCTTGATCGCCTCGCGGGCGGTCGTCCAGTTCAGTTTGGGTTTTTTAAGGTCGCGATGCACGCACATCACGACGAAGAGCGCGCCGTACGCCAGCAGATAGACCAGCGTGAGCACGATGAACCACGCGTTGGCCTTGCCCATGACCACGCCCACGGATATGCTCATGGCGATGACGGACAGCACGACCGACACGCCGCCTATGATCCAGCTCAGCACGATCTTGGCGAGCGCCTGCGTGCGGTACGGCACGGGTATGGTCTTGCTGTAAGCGAAACTCACGCCCTCGCGCGTCACCGACGTGGGCGCGGATACGTTCATGCTCGTGCTCATCATCTGGACGAGGAAGGACACTATGATCCATGTCATTATGAATCCGATATTGGGCGCGACGCTGTCCAGCGAGGGGTCGGACAGAGAGCTGCCCATGATGATCGGGAACAGCACGCCGAACACGGGGCTGACCACCACCCCGCCCAGGCACTGGAACGCGAAGGACGTGTTGCGGGAAAGCTCTCTCCACTCCTTTTTGACGAGCGCGGAGAGCGCGGAGCCGGTCACGTAATCCTTGCCGGACGCGGTGCGCGCGGAGTTCTCAGTTTGGCGCAGCGCGCTCCTGGCGTACACCGCGCGGCTGATGACCACGGTCAGGACGCCGCACACCGCTATCGTGCCCAGGAATATGCAGAGGTCGATGGCTGCGGACGCCGCGACGCCCTCCGTCAGTCCGGGCGTGAGCGTTCCGAACCGCGCGAGCGCGTAGAGCGGATAGAGCACGTGAGCGACGACGATGAAAGGCTCCAGCATCTCGTCGACGGATACCGCGCCGCCGCCCACGGTGGGCGCGCCGCCTATGCCCTGCATACGCATGGAGAGCACCATGTACGCCGCCATGAACGCGGCGAACAGCAGTATGAGCAGCACCGCGCCCATCATGCCCTTGTTCTTGAAGAAGGACGCGACGCGCATGAGCGGCACCGCGATGAGCGAGCACAGCAGCAGCGGGCAGACGGGTACCAGCACGAGCGCGAGCACCGTCATCACCCAGAACACCGCGGGCGGCGCCGTCATGACGCCCGTGACTATGAGCGCGGGCGCGATGAACACCGCGGACACGGCGAACTCCTGCACGTACACCACCGTCAGTTTGGCGAAGTATACGGTGGAAGGCGAAACGGGCAACGAGAGCAGGAACTCGTTGTCACGCGAGTAATATATATACGAAAACACGCCCATCGTGCCGAATACCAGCACGGCGACGAAAGCCGTTTCCATGGGCAGCGTTGCCGCCACCGCGAGCAGACCCGCCTGCGCCAGCACGGGCGACAGGAACGCGAAAGCCGCGCCTATCATCACCGCGAACAGCAGGCCGAGCAGGACGACCACCACCGCGGAAACGCGGCGCTTCTTTTCGCCCTTGCCCGTACGGAAGAACATGGAGAGCAACGTGCGCGTTATCCTTGCCCAGCTCTTCATCTACACCTCCGCGTTGCCCGTTCCGGCGACGGACAGGAATATGTCTTCCAGCGAGCCGTTCTCGCCCTTGGCGGCGCGGATCTCGTCCAGCGTGCCCGTCATGATGAGCCGACCCTTGTCGATTATGCCCACGCGGTCGCATATCTTCTCCGCCACGTCCAGCACGTGCGTGGAAAAGAACACGATGTTGCCCGCGTCGGCGTGCTCGCGCATGATGTCTTTCAGCTCGCGCACGGACTGCGGGTCCAGCCCCACCATGGGTTCGTCCAGCACCAGCACCTTGGGCATATGCACCAGCGCGCCGATGATGGCTATCTTCTGTTTCATGCCGTGGGAGTACGAGCCTATCTGGCTGTCCACGGCGCCTTTCAGGTTGAAATCGGCAAGCAGTTTGTCCGCGCGCGCCTTGCGGTCGGCCGCGCTCACGCCGTAGACGTCCGCCATGAAGTCCACGAATTCCCTGCCCGTCATCTTCTCGTACAGCACGCCGCTGTCCGTCACGTACCCCATCTCGCGCTTGGCGGCGATGGCGTCACGCGCGATGTCGTGCCCGCACACTTCGATACTGCCTTTCTCGAATGGCAGTATGCCCACCATCATCTTGATGGTGGTGGTCTTGCCCGCTCCGTTGGGGCCGAGGAAGCCGAATATCTCCCCCTCTTTCAGATCCATGGTCAGGTCGTCCACCGCGAGCACGCTCGACTTGGCGTACGACTTGGACACGTTGCGGAATCTTACCATATCTCCTCCCTTTGCGGCGGCGCCCTGCGCCCCGATATCAGTATATATGATACCATACGGTATATACCACTGTCAAGACGAAAAAAACAAAAAGTCTCTTTACCCGCTCCCGCGACGTAAAAAGACTTCCAAAAGCGACGAACGCGTCGCTCTTTCTCGCAATTGCATGTGTTATAGACGATCGATCAGCCCGACGTACGCATCCAGCTCATCCGCCGCCCGCCGCAGTTTCTCGCCGCGCGCCGCAAGGTCGTCCGTTTCCGACGCCGCCGCGTCCGCCGCCCGACGCGCGAGTTGCGACGCCTTGGCGGTCACCTCATCCCGCATCACGCTCGTGAGCGTTCCGCACGTTTCCGTCAGCTCGGCGGACAGCAACGACACGCGTTCCCGCGCCCTGTCCAGCCGCAACGCCCCGTTCCGCAGATCGTCCGCGGAGGACACGCAAACGCGTTTGCGTGCGGAAGGCCTGCCGCCCGACGCCGCCGACAGCGCGGCGTCCATGCGCTCCACGGCGCCCGCCGCGCGCGCCGCCACGTCGTCGCACCGCGACACGCGGCTCTCCAGACGCTTTCGGTCACTGCCTGCGCGTTTGAGTATGTTTTTGGCCTTGCGTATGACGTCGCGGCTGTCCGACACGTACCGCTCGATCTCCGCGCGGCGCTCGTCCAGCCTGTCTATCAGATCGCCCAGCGTCTTGACCGCGGCCGTCAGTTTGCGCTCCCTGCTTTCAAGCTCTGCTTCCCTGCTTTCGGCGAGCGCCACCGCGCGCTCCGACGCCGCGCGGGCCTGCTCCGCCGACTTTGCCGATGTCGTTCCGCCCGCGGAGCCATCGCGCGCCGCCTCCGCCTTCACGCGCTGCGTGGCGAGCCGCGCATCGCGCAGGCCTTCGCGGCAGTCGTGCAACGCCTCTTTGCAGCTATCGAGCGACAGGACGGCGCACTCCCTGTCCGCGGCGATGAGGGCCAGCGAGCGATCCGCCACGTCCGACACCGTCTTGTCCTCGTGCTCGTAAGCCTCCGCGACGTCGTTGAGCACGCCGCCCTTACGCGGTTCGTACAACGCGTCCGTCGCGCGCAGCCGAGCCGCCAGAACGTCGCGGAAATCCCGCACCGCGGCCGCGGTGGTGTCTATCGCGCGACTCATACGGGCGCCTCGCTCATCAATTTGTCTATCTTGCTCCTGACGGGCGCGTACTCCACGCGGTGCGCGTTGCATTTCCCGTTCAGCTTGGCGAGCGCGTCGAACGCGTCGGCGAGCGCGTCAACGTATGCCGCGAACGCGCGCAGGGCGCTCGAATCCGCCGCCCGTCCGAGCGCGTCCGTCCATTGCGACGCGGGCAGCTCGGGCGCGTCGAACGTGAATACGGTCTCGCCGTCGTCCGAGCAGACCGAACGCGCGGGGTCGCCGACGTCCGCCGACGTTCTTTTCACGACCAGCCCTGTCATTTCTCCGCTCCTTCGCGGAGCAGAGCGAGCACGGTGCGGAACTGCTCCGCCGTTTCGTCCAGGTACGTTTTCAGATCGTTCGCCTTGACCAGCTCCGCACGTATCTTGTCCGTCTTGGCGCGCATGGTGTCGCGGAACAGCTCGTAATCGTCGCTCACCCACGCGTCGCCCAGGCGCGACACCGAACGCGTGAGCGCGTCCAGCTCCTCGCGCATGGACGTCACGTATTCTTCCAGCCGTCCGGCGAACGCCGATATCGTCTTGTCTATGTGTTCGGTCTCCGCAATGATGCCGTTGTCCATGCTACCTCCTCAGTGCGAGCGCGCGTTGCGCTCTATCTCCGCCTGTATGCGCGCCGCGCGCGATACGGTGTCCAGCTTGGCCGCGATCTCCGCGCGCATCTCGTCCGTCATCGCCCGCACGCGCCCGACGAGCGCCTTTGCCTCGTCGCTCACGTTGTCCTTGACCACGCGGGCATACGCCGTCAGTGCTTCCGCCAGCTGCGCGTTATGCCCGTCCATGCGTTCCAGACAATCGCTCGCCGCGCGCATGCACGCCAGCATGGCGTCGGGATCCCATTTCTTGCTCATCGTCACCTACCTTCCGACAGTCGCCTGCCGAGATCGGCCCACCACGCGTCCGCTTCGGGTTGCGCGTAGTCGTAAAGTCGCGTGCTCGCGGCCACGGGCATCACGAAGCACGTGTTCGCGGACGTGTTGGTCGTCTGCTGGCGGCGCATCTCCTCGAACGAGCCGTATGCGCCGTGCTCGGAGAGCGTCCTGCGCGCGCGGGAATCGGGCGCGAGCGAGAGCACCACGGAGGACACCGTGCCGTACCGCTCCGTCGTGACGAGCAGGAACACGCCCTTGCGCCCGCCAGACAGGTACAGCTCGGAGAACGCGTCGCGCAGGCCGCGCACGGTCACTTCCACGTCCTTCTTTTCCGATCCGCCCGTCACCGCGCCTATGTTCATGTGCTTTATCTTTTCCATCAACGCGGGCGGTATGGACGCGCCCGTGGCTTTGAGACGTTCGTAATAGCCGTCGCCCGAAGGCTTTTCCGCGCTCTCGGAGCGGGCGGGCGTCCATTTGGCCAGTCTGTCCGGCTCCATCCATTCCGCCTCGTGCAGGATGACGAGCACCGGCCCGTCCGCGCGGGGCCGTGAGTTGAGAGATATCAGCAGCCGAGCCGTGTCTTCCCTGCCCGTCACGTGCTCCACGCGTGCGGACGGCCATTCGCGGCGCGCCGCGCACTCGCCGAAACATTCGTCGTAAGCGGAGGGCGTGCGCGTGCCGTCCTCGCAGTACACTACGCGCGGCCCGCCCGCGATATCCGCGGTCTGGAACAGGAACGCCAGCGCGGCGTTGCGCTCGATGCGGAAGAGCGTGCGCTCGTTCGCGCAGGCGAAACAGCCCACGCCGTTTGCGTCCGTGGAGTATTCCAACGACACGGGCAGAGAGGAGGAGGATGATATCCCCAGCGCGAGAGGACGCAATGCGCGCATGCCTTCCTCGATGCCGCTGGTGGCGAAGTCGTCGGGGTCCTCTATGCGGCTGATGTCCGCGCGGTACGCCGCCTCCTCCGCCCAGGTGCGGTACGTGTCCGGTCCGCTCACGACGGCGGACGAAGTCACGCCCACCACCACCTGGCGCCGCTTTTCCGCAGTCGGGTATTTCTCGCGTATGCGGGCTGCCAGTTCGCGCATGCGCTTGCCGTCGGGCGAGCCCGCGTATGCCATGCGCACGAACGAGGGCGGCTCGGTGCCGTTGGTCGCGCAGAACGCGTAACCGCGATATTCCCGCGCGGGGAAACGCGCGTAGTTGCGGTCGTCCCACTTGCCGAACACGCGCTCGTATATGCCGCTGCCGTTGTAGAAGGCTATGCGGTTGCTTATCTGATCCATGGCGTCCGCGGGCAGTTTGGCCGCCTGACCGCTGAAAATGACGCCTATGCCGAACGCACGCGCGCGTTTGAGTATGGTGGTCACGCCCTCGACGATGCGCGGGCGGAGCAGGTCGGGGTCGCCTTCCGCGCCGTTGCCGTCGCCGCCCGAGAGCATGTTCTCGTACTCGTCGATGATGACGTATATCATGGGCATGGGCTTGCGCTTGCCCGAGCGCACCTCGGGCGACGAATTGTATTCCGCGAACTTGCCCAGCTTGTTGCGCTCGCTCATCAGGTCCTTTATGTATCTGATGACTTCCAGCGCGTTCTCGGGACGGCTGCGCAGCGAGAGATAGGTGACGTGTGGGATGTACAGGTCCTCTTCCCCGCCGCGCGAGATGTACCCCGCGAACTCGCGCGAATCCGTCTTGGTCTTGAAGTCTATGATGTTGAACTGCAGCTCGTCGGGCGAATACTTCATCGCGCCGCTCATTATGAGCGAATGCAGGAACGCCGATTTGCCCGAGCCCGCGGAACCCGTCACCAGCGTGAACGGATAAGGCGGACGCTCGGTGCCCGTCACCAGCGAATACAGCCGACCTTCCGCGTTGCCCAGCGGTATGGATATGCGGTCGCCGAAATACGCATCGCTCTCCGTCTGCATGACGGAGTCCAGATAGAACGCGTCGGCGTGGCGCAGTCGCTCCGCGAGAGCGGTACGCACCTCGGCGAACGTCGAGCCGTCCGCGCGCGGCAGGAATACTTCCCGACCGTCGCACACGGCGTCGCCCTCCGCGTCCAGATGCACTTCCGTGATGTCGGGCGGCAGGGACGGCATGCGGTCGCGCTCGTCCGAGCGTGGCTCTTCGTCCGTTATGACGAGCACGAATATGCCCGCGCGCCCGCCCTCGAGCAGCTCGTTGAGCGTGGCGAGCGCGTCGCGATCCGCGTCGCCCGGGTATCCGTTGACTATGACGAGGATGGACGGCAGGGCGTTGTCGCGGTTGAGCGCGTTGTACTCGGCTATGTCGGCGCACGTGCTACCGTTCTCCTTGCGTACGGTGCGGAACACAGTCAGTCGGCTCTTCAGCTCGGCGAGCAGGGACGAATACAGCTCCGCGACGTGCGCCCTGTCCTGCGCCACGCGGCGATACATCACGTCCGGGGAGACGTCCTTGTTCATGATGTCGCACAGCGGCGCCAGCATGGGCAGCGACTTAATGCTCTCCGCGAAAGCGAGCTTCAGCCTGCCCGGCTCGAAATCCGCCAGCGCGCCGAACACCAGCCCGCACAGCATGTCGAAGAACTCGTCGCCGCGACGCTCGAACGCCCTGTCCACGCGCATCAGAGCGCAGCCCGGGCCTTTGTGGGAAAGCTCCAGGCGTGTATCGGAGAGCGCCGCGGGGTCGATGCCGTTGTCCCGCAAGAACGCCGCCACCGACTCGCATAGCCCCGTCCTTACCCGCCCCAGCGATACCGAACGGGGATAGTCGATGCCCGATTCCTTTTCCGCGCGCAGTCTGCCCGCCGTGTCCGAGGGCGGCAATGCGGCGAGCGTCGTCTTTATCCGCGCGACGACGCTCTCCGCGTCGCCGCCCGTAAGGCGTTCCAGCTCGCGCATGCGCGCCGCGCACGCGTCAGCTCGGGCGCCGAGCGCCGACAGTTCGCGCTCGCTTTCCGCGCGGGCGCAGCCGTCGGGGTCGGACGCGATGCGGCGCAGCTCGCCCGTGTCCGCCGCAAGCGCGCGCAGCGCGGCGTCGACGTCCCCTTCGCCGCGCACTATCGCGAGGACGGACGCGCGCACATCGCGCTCGATGTCCGCCGCGGACGTATTGCCTTCGCCGCCCGCCATCTCGGGCACGCGGCCGCGATAATACAGCACGCCGCCGCGATACGCCGCGCGATCGGGGAACAGCATGGCTATCCTTTCCATCGTCGCGATGAACTTGGCGTTGCTCAGAAGCGCGCGTATATGCGCGGAAAGCGCGGCATACCGCGAGCGTAGCCCCGCGATATCCTCCGCGCTTTCCCTGCGTTTTTTCAGTTGTTCCGCCTCAGCCGCGAGCGCTGCGTATTCGCTCGCGTACCCTGCGGCTTCGATAATGTCGTTCATGTCGAGCCGGCTCCGTATGCTCTCGTCAGAAGGATCAAAGATCTTTCTTTGCGTACTCTATGTCTTCCAACAATCCGTTTATGCGCTCTTCGATGGAGCTGACGCGACCGGCCGCTTCGTCGTAGCGCTTCTTGACATCCTTGTATTCGGACGACTGCAGATCCTTGTCGTCGTCCACGGATATGATGGCGGTCACGATCCCCGTGACGAACATGAGCACGACCCCAGCGAGTACGCCCGTGAGCGGCGACAGGAACACGAGGAAGAGCACCTTGCCCACCGTCGGCCACTCGCCGGTCACGGGAGAGAACCCGAATCCGAAACCGAACGCCAGTGCGGCGGCCAGAACGACGATGACCAACGGCCAGCCGTACACTTTGGACGTCGCGTCTTTGCGGCTCTTGTTCTTTTCCTTTTTCGCTTGGAACTCAAGTTCGAGCGCGTTAAACTCGGGCGTTATCTCTTCGAGCGCCTTTTTGGCCTCTTCAAGTTCGCTCCGCGCGCTTTCGAGCTGCTCGTTGAACGACTTCAAGTCGCGCTCGACGGCTGCGCGTTTCTCCGCCGCTTTCCTTTCCAGCCGCTGTTTCTCGGCGGCTCTTTTGCGCTCCTCTTCCAGGCGCTGCGCTTCCAGACGTTCGTTGCGCTCCGTGGCCGTTCCCGCGAACGCGGCTCTGCCCACGCGGCGCACGTCCTTCCTCGGGACTTCCAGATCGGTACAACCCGAGAACGCCTCGTCGCCCAAGGACACCAGCGAATCGGGGAAATTTATCTTCATGAGATCCTTGCAGCCGAAGAACGCTTTGTTGCCTATGCTCATCAGTCCTTCGGGCAGGGACACCTCCATGGCCTTGGCCCCCGCGAACGCGTTGTCCGCTATGGACACCACGCCTTCGGGTACGACCAGTCGGGGCGCGGTCTTGTCCTTGACGCCCGTGAGCGTGTACGTCCCGTCCGCGTGCGTTTCGTATTCGAAAGACGCCAGCTCGCGCTCCGCCTTCTCGCGCTTTTCGCGCTCTATCTTTTCCGACACCAAAGCGCCCGCCTCGGTAGCCACCGCGCCGAAGAAATCGTCCGCGTCATCCGGGAACGCGTCCGACCCGAGGGCGTCCGCGTCGTCGGGCTTCATGCTCTCACTATCGTTTTTACCGTCCATTACGATCCTCCTTTACCTGCGGAGAGCTTCAAGGCCCGTCCGCCACTCTATAAAACGGAGAACGACAGACTACGTCTGCCGCCACCCCGATATATTCGCTTTTCGATCAGACGTCCGCGGCGATGTCCAGCGCAAAAGCCAGCATCTTTCCGAAAGAGCGTTCGCGCTCGTCCGCGTCCAGCCCGCCGCCCTCGTCGAAGGCGTTGTCGCTCACCGTGAGCAACGCGAGCGCGTCCTTGCCGTGCTTTTTTGCCATGGCGTACAGCATCGCCGTTTCCATCTCCACGGATATGCAACCGTGTACGTCGCGCGCTTCCGCCAGCCGCGCTTTCTGGTCGTAGAACACGTCGCTGGTCAGCACGCGGCCCGTCACCACGCCCTCCGAGGGCGCGTGCAAACGGGCAAGCTCCAACAGTTTGGGCGACGCGTATACCACGCGCTCCTCAATGCCCACGTGTTCGAGCACGTTGCTGTCCGTGTACGCCGATTCCGCGACGACGATGTCGCGCAGCGCGGTCTTGTCGGATATCGCGCCCGAGCTGCCCGTGCGTATGATGGCGGACACGCCGTAGAACGCGTAAAGCTCGTGGAAGTATATGCCTGCGGACGGCATGCCCATGCCGTGCGCCATGACGGAAACGGGCTTGCCCTTGTACGTGCCGGTATACCCCTTCACGCCCCGCACGTCGTTGACGAGGCGGGCGTCCTTCAGATAGTTCTTCGCGATGAACTCCGATCTGCGGGGGTCGCCCGGCATGATGACCACGGGAGCGAAGTCGCCCCGCTCTGCCTTGTTGTGCGGGGTCGCCATGTCATCTCCCCCCGCGGTACTTGTATCTGGAAAGGTTGGTGAGCGGCTTGGCCTTGATGCCGTCCCTTCGGAGCAGCTCCACCGCCAGCTCCATGTACGCCACGCTGCCCTTGGAGTTGGGCTCGTACTGCACGACGGGCAGACCGTGGCTGGGCGCTTCGCCCAGACGCACGTTGCGCGGGATGCGGGTCTTGAACACGCTGTGCCCGAACCACCGCACGACCTCGCTAGCCACCTGGTTGGACAGGTTGCTGCGGCCGTCGTACATCGTCATGACCACGCCCTCTATCTCCAGCGCGGGGTTGAGCTTCTTCTTGACCAGCTTGACGGTGTTCATCAGCTGACCTATGCCCTCCAGCGAGAAGAAATCGCCGGGCATGGGTATGAGCACCGCGTCGGACGCCGTGAGCGCGTTGACGGAGAACACGTTGAGCGAGGGCGGGCAATCGATGAATATGTAGTCGTAGTCCGCTCTCACGGGCGCGAGCGCCGTGCGCAACACCTTTTCCCTGGACTCCTGAAGGTTCATCAGATCGGCGTCCGCGCCCGCGAACTCCATGGTCGCGGGAAGAACGTCCAGCTTGGGGATGGTGGTGTGGCACACCGTCTCCTTGACGGTGGCGTCCCCCAGCATGACGTCGTATATCGTATTTTTAAGATCGTCTTTCTTTTGTCCGACGATGCCGAAACCGCTTGTGGTATTGCCCTGAGGGTCGATGTCCACCACGAGCACGTCCAACCCCATGAGCGCGACGAACGCGCTGAGGTTTATGCAGGTGGTCGTTTTGCCGACGCCGCCCTTCTGATTGGAAACCGCAATAACTTTTGCCAATTCCGTGCGCCTCCTGTTCGGTATACTTGAATAGTACCAAAAATAAGCGCCTCCTGTCAATAACTTGACGCCTTAACGCAAAAATATTTTTTTCGCGGACGCATCATTTCCTTGACAATCGCCCCGAATAACGGTATAATAGGCAAGCACGCATGAGGAAGACGCCCCGCACGACGCGCCGACCGTCTTCCCCGCTCCGATATGCGCCCTTAGCTCAATTGGATAGAGCGTTGGTCTACGGAACCAAAGGTTAGGGATTCGAGCTCCTTAGGGCGCGCCAACGAAAAAGCACACCGCAAACGCGGCGTGCTTTTTTCATTTCCGCCCGATGAGCGGGGATATTTTTTGCCATACCGCCACGCTTTAGCGCGACTACCGAGAGAAAGGCTCGCCGGCGCGGTCAGTACGCGAGAGATCTGTACGTCTCGCCCCAATCCGCCATTGCGTCTATCACGGGAAGGAGCGAACGTCCGACGTCCGTCAGCGAGTACAGCACGCGGGGCGGGACCTCCGCGAACACTTCGCGCGAGATTATGCCGTCGCTTTCCAAGGCGCGCAGGTTCTCCGACAGCACCTTTTGCGATATGCCCGACACGCTCTTTTTAAGCTCGCCGAATCGGCGCGCGCCTTCCAGCAAGTCGCGTATTATCAGCAGTTTCCACTTGTTCCCTATCAGCCGCACCGTCGTGGCCACGGGGCATTCGGGCAATTCGTCTTTCGTCAGCATATCCGCCTCCCATGTCTTTGTCGTTCGCTCTCATCATATCATGATAAAAGCCCTCCGTCAAGCATATAGTATCTAAAAGATACCAAGTTACGAAAATATTTCATGATGATAATATTGTAACGTTCGGGACGGCGCGCCCGGCGTGTGGTATAATGCGTAAAAAACACGGAGGTAATACAAATGGCAAATTACGCAAAGACGAGCGTCGCGGACGGACCGCGCGCCGTACTGCACGACGAGATCGGACTGACGGGTGCGGAAGTGAGCATAAACGTCCTGCCCGCGGGCGCGAGCATACCTTTCGTTCACTCGCACAAGCAGAACGAGGAGATCTACGGAATACTCGAAGGCTCGGGCAAAGCGGAGATAGACGGCGACACCGTCGCGCTCAAAGCGGGCGACTGGCTGCGCATAGCGCCGTCCGCGAAGCGCAGGTTCTTCGCCGCGGACGACGAGGCGATCAAGTACGTTTGCATACAGGTCAAGGAAGGTTCGCTCGAACAACACACCGCCGACGACGCCGTCATGTGACGCGTCCGAAGCCGCAAAGCGCCCCGAGGCAAATGCCTCGGGGCGCTTTGCATACGCTCACAGACGATGATATCATGCGTAGGACGGCAAGGTCTTGAGAAGAACGCTGACGCGGTTTTTCCCTCTCCGACGTTGACAGCGCGCGGGACGGCGTGGTATCATGAGAGCATGAAACGCACTTGGATATTCTATACGGTAACGGTGGTGTGGTTCGTCGCGATAATCGCTCTTGGCGTGAGCGCGCGGGCGGTCAAAGACGAATGGGCGGCGCTCGTGCTGTCCGGAGTCACGTTCATACTGTTCCTGCTGTGCATCGCGGCGGTGATCGTCGTGGTGTCCGCGTCGACGGCGAGCTATAAAAAGGACGTAACGCGGCTGGACGCGGCCCTGCGGGCGAGGACGTACGACGAGGCGACGGAGTATTTCGCGCGCGCCGTGCGGACGCGCGTCCTGCCCTTCACCGCGCGCAACGCCTGCGTGTGCCTGTTCACGCTGGGTCTGGCTGCCGAGAACAACGACGTCATGCGCACGGCGTCGGAGGCTTACCCGTGGTACGTCGGCAACGTGCGTTCGCTGTATTTCCGAATATTGCTCGCCCTGCGCGACCGCGAAACGGACCGCGCGCGCATGATGTACGCCGAGCTGGAAAAGACGGGCGGCGCGGCGTTCGACGCACAGCGCAAGTTGTGCGAACGCATATTCCGTGCGGTGGACACGGGCGACCCGACGGACAGGTTCTACGAGGACTCCGACTTCCCCGTCGTCCGAAAGATATACGACATGTACACGTCGGGCGCGGACGACGCTGCCTGACGCGACGGGCGCGGACAAAAAAACGGCCGTATTCCCTCCGAACGGGAAAGGCCGCGTAACGCAATGGAAAAGACCTGCCTCGCGGCAGGTCTTTTTTCGGCTATTGCAAGAGCAACTTCTTGAATAACAGCACCCAGATGAAGTCTATCCAACCGAAGATGATACCGAAGACTATCGTCAGTATGCAGATAACGAGTCGGACCAGCCCGCCCTTCTGTGCCCAGGTGGACCACCTGACGACGAGCTCCACGATCCAGTTTACAACGGGGATGAGCAGCAGTATGAGCTGCACTATCCTCGATTGTTTGTTGAACCAAGTCATAAGATCAAATTCCTCCATGTCTTATCGTATTGTTTCGGCCATTGTCCGATGACTGTTACATTATACGACATATGAAGAAATTTGTCAAGATTTGCAATTTCCGTAAAACGCGCCGCGGCGTAAGACGTCACCTCGCGTCCCCGCCATCTGTCGCCTATCGCGGTGAATGGCGTTATTTCGAAGTCGTACGTCAGATACTTGCATATTACAAAAGACTGTGTGCGCGTACATATGTGGCCGGCTTTTCACCAACATATTACGCAATATATTACATATAGTGTATAGTCCAAAAAGGCTGTATGATCATGCTGTCTGCCCTGTAATGAAGCTGAAACGGACATATATAAAAACACATAACGGTATGCTTATGTAAATATATTGCTCTTTTTTAGGTGTATTTTGCGGAAAAATGACGATATCGCGCGATATCGGACAAAAACGTCTTTTTCACGATTGACAAGCGGGGATTTTTTTATTATAATAAAGAAAAACGGATAACGAAGGAGACAGATAGAAATGAAAAAATCCAAGAAAAGGCAGGTCATATCCGGACTGCTGTTCCGTGCGGCGAACCTCTGGCAACAGAAATGCGACGGCACGAATAACGAGCTCACGCTCAGGCAGTCCATGCTGCTCGACCGCATCAAGACCATGCCCGAACAGAGCGCCAACCTTTCCCGCCTGTCCGAAGTGTTCGGGGGCAGCAGGCAGAACGTGCGTCAGCTCGTGACGGCGCTCGCTGACAAGGGCTACGTCACCCGCACGCAGTCGGAGAAGGATCAGCGCGAGATACGCATATCCCTCACCGACAAGGCGCGCGCACACTTCGAGGACAACGACAAGGCCATGGACGACCTTCTGCGCGAAGTGTTCTCGGGCATAGGCGAAAAGTCGCTGGACGGCACCATCTCCTGCCTTTCCATCATGATCGAGAACCTCGAGGATATGGACGACGACAAGAAGAAGGCCGGAAAGTCCGAGGACGAAGAAGAAGAAAAGTCGGAGAACGAAGAAAAGAGCGAGTGATCGCCGTCCGATCGATCCGTACGGCATCAAGACACTTTCGGACCATACGGAGGACGATATGCCGCGCCGCTCACAGCGCAAGCACATAGTATGACGACTATAAAAAGATACCGCACCACTTCGGTGCGGTATCTTTTTTCGTTTTCCCTGTTTACCCGACACACGCGGAGCCTGAAAGCGTGACGCCGGTGCGGCTTTAATCTTGTCGCGCCGTACGGGCGCGTTTCAGCTCTTCCAGGCGCGCGGAGAGCACCGCGTACGCCTCGGCGGGGTCGGAAACGTCGGCGACGGCGCGTTCCATCGGGCAGACGTCCTTGCCCGTGCGGTCGATGATGTACGGCACGAGCAAGCCGCAGGAATGAGGTATGTCGTGCTCCGAAAGCGTGCGCTCCCCCGCCTCGCTCATCACCTCGGCGTATACTTCGGACACGCCGGCATACGTCATGAGCATCGCGGCGGCCTTACCCACGATGAGGTCGGCCACGGACGCTCCGCGAAGGGCGTTTTCCTCGGACGCGATGGCAAGCAAGGGCGCGATGCCGCGTCCGTCGCGCGTCATGACCTCGCCCGCGCGGCAGACGGCCACGGAGTGGCCGCGAAGCGCGGCTTTTGCGCGATCGATGTCGCTCATGCCTTACGCTCCGAGCGTGCGAGCAGTGCGTTTATGCCCATCACCGCGAAAGGCACCACGACCGCCTGGAGCACCAGCCCGACCAGCCCCGTCTGGATCTGCGACCATACCGTAGCGACATCCGGAGAGGATACGGGCGAAAGCGCGGCGGCGAGGACGATGAAGAACGCTCGACCGCTCACGGACGCGAGCAGGACGGCGGGAAACGCCATCCAGCCGTTTTCGGCTATCTTGCGGGAGAACATGCCGCTGACGGCCGCAAACACCGCAAGCTCCGCGATCATATAAGGCAGACGCGCCGCCGCAGGCATCGCGCTGCCCATTGCGGACGTCACGGCAAAGGACGCGAGGGGCGAAAGTATGCCCACGCCCAGCCCCCAGCGCCAGCCGAGCAGGCACCCTCCCAGAAGGACGGGCAGATACATGGGCAGCCATGTCATGCCGCCCGCGGGACCGGCGGCGAGGTGGACGAGCTGCGGCAGCAGCACCGCGAGCGCGACCACGCCCAGGGATATCACCGACTTGACGGTGAGCTTTACGCTCGTTTTCTTTCCCGAAAGGACATTGTCTATCATGAGTTACCTCCGTTGTTTCAGTCATAGAGCGCCGCCGCTGCGCGTTCCAACTCGGCGCGTATGGATATGTGCTGAGGGCAAGCCTGCTCGCAGCGTCCGCATTTGAGACACTCGGTGGCGCGGGCCTTGCCGTGGCCGCCCACCAGCCATTCTTCCTGACCGAGGGCGCGGGTCTTGTCGCCGTACAGCGTCAGATAGTTCATGGCGGTGAACGTGCCGCTCACGCCTATGTTCGCGGGGCAGACCTTGGCGCAGTAGTTGCAGGACGTGCAGGGTATGAGCGGGATCTTGTTGAGCTCGGCGCGCGCTTTCGCTATCACGTCGCGCTCCGCGTCCGTCAGGCCATGGAAGCCCGAGAGGTGCGCGATGTTGTCCGCCATCTGGGCTACGTCGCTCATGCCCGAGAGCACCGTGATGACGCCCTCGAGGTCGGCCGCGAAGCGCAACGCCCAGGACGCCGCGGACGACTGCGGCTCGGCGTCCCGCAACACCTTTTCCACGCTCGCGGGCGGGGTCGCCAGCATACCGCCCTTGACGGGCTCCATGATGACGACGGGCTTGCCGTGGCGACGCGCCGTTTCGTAGCACTCGCGCGAGCGCACGGAGGGATTGTCCCAGTCGGCGTAATTGATCTGGAGCTGTACGAACTCCGCTTCGGGATGCGCGTTCAGTATCGCGTCCAGCTCCTCGGGCGTGGAGTGGAAGGAAAAGCCGAGGTGCTTTATCAGCCCTTTCTTCTTCTGTTCCAGCCCCCACTCCCAGAGGTCGAAGTCGTCGAAGTAGTGCGTGCGGCTCTCGCCCAGGTTATGGAGCAGATAGAAATCGAACCAGCCCGCGCCCGTACGGCTAAGGGACGTTTCGAACTGCGCGAGAGCGTCCTCGCGCGTGCGGCAGTTTATCCACGCGGCGTTCTTGGTCGCGAGCACGTATCTGTCGCGCGGGTAACGCTCCACCAGCGCGCGGCGTATCGCGTCCTCGCTGCCCGGGTACGCCCAGGCCGTGTCGAAATAGGTAAAGCCCGCGTCCAGGAACATGTCGACCATCTTACAGGTCTGCGCAACGTCGATCTCGTCGCTTGCGGTCCGAGGCAGACGCATCAGCCCGAAACCCAGTTTTTTGATGTCTTCTCCGAGATATGACATGATATCCTCCTTTCGGTCGGCGTCAGACGCCGAAGTACGCCGCGATCTCTTTCATGCGCTCGGACTGCCTGACCTTGAAGGGACAGCGGCGGTCGCAATGCCCGCATGCCACGCAGTCGGACGCGTGCCGTGCGAGGTGCATGTAGTGGTCGGCGGCAAGAGCGTCGCCCACGCGTGCGAGATCGTAGTATTTGTTGATCGTGCCTATGTCCAGCCCGACGGGACAGGGCTTGCAATGGTTGCAGTACACACACTTGCCGCGCGCGTCAGCGGGCGCGAACGTGCCGATGACCGAATAGTCGCGCTCGGCTGCGCTCGCATCCAGCCAGCCCAGCGTGCGGCGGAGCTGTTCCCTGTCGCGCACGCCGGGGAGCACGGTGAGCACACCCGGCTTGTCCAGCGCATAACTTATGCACCGGTACTCCGTGAGCGCCTTGCCGAAGGGCGACGTGCGCGCGTCCAGCAACTGCCCGCCCGAATACGGTTTCATGACAGAAATGCCCACGCCCTCCGCCTCGCAACGGCGGTAGAGCGCCATGCGTTCGGCCGCGCTGCCGTTGGCGAACTCGCCGTGGCTGTAGTCGTAGCCGGGATTGATGCTGAACATCACCATGTCGGGCAGACCAGTGTCCAGCACCGTTTCGACGAGCGCGGGAACGTGGGATGACAGCCCGATGTGTCTTGCCACGCCCTGCTCCTTCATGCGCAGAAGAAGGTCCAGCGCGCCGCCCTTGCGGTACGCGTCCCAATCGCTCTGCTCATCGATGCAGTGGATGAATGCGTAGTCGATGTAGTCGGTGCGGAGCGCGGTGAGCTGCAAGTCCAGCGAACGCTTTATCGTTTCCGCGTCCGTGCTCCAGCCGTACTCGCCGTGCGTGTAGTCCGCGCCGAAATGCACCTGATACAGTACTTTGTCGCGCACGCTGCCCAGCGCCTCGCGCATCCGTCCGAACGTCACCGCGTCGCTCGTCGCGAGGTCGAAATAATCGACGCCCCGCTCGTAAGCCTCTTCCAGCGTGGCGACGGCTTCCGCCTCGTCCGCCTCGCATATCGTGCTCGTGCCCAGCCCGATGACGCTTATGCGGTCGCCCGTGCGTCTGTTCGTCCTGTATTCCATGTTCCCTCCTTCCGTCCGTGTCCGCATATATTATACGACGACAGCGGGCATTTGTCCAATACCCGCTGTTTATGGCCGCCATAACTTTTGCTTATACCGCGCCCCAAAGCGAAACGACCGGAGCGTGAGCCCGGTCGTCGGCGTGTGTCGTTATGTTATTTGCCGAGCTCTTTTTCCGCAAGGTCGAGAGCCGCGGCGATGGTGTCGTCCATGTCGAAGTACTTGTACATGCCCAGCCTGCCGCCAAACAGCACGTTCTTCTCGCGGGAAGCGCGCTCTTTGTACTTGGCGTACAGCGCGTCGTTGCGCTCGTTGTTGACGGGGTAATACGGCTCGTCGCCCCGTTTCCACGTCGCGGGGTACTCGCGCGTCACCACCGTCCTGGGCTGCGTGCCGAACTCGAAATGCTTGTGCTCGATGACGCGGGTGTACGGCACTTCGTACTCGGTGTAGTTGACCACCGCGTTGCCCTGGTAGTTGTCCGTGTCCATCACCTCGCTCTCGAAGCGCAGACTGCGGTATTCCAGCTCGCCGTACTCGTAACCGAAGTACTCGTCTATCATGCCCGTGAACAGCACCTTGTCCGCAAGCGCGTCCAGCTCCGACTTGTGCTCGAAATAATCGCATTCGGTGCGCACGTCCGATCCCGCCAGCATCTTCTCGCATATCTGCGTGTAGCCGCCCATCGGGATGCCCTGATAACGGTCGTTGAAGTAGTTGTTGTCATAGATGAACCGCACGGGCAAGCGCTTGATGATGAACGCGGGCAGCTCGGTCGCGCGGCGTCCCCACTGCTTCTCGGTGTAGCCCTTGACCAGCTTCTCGTATATGTCGCGCCCCACCAGCGACAACGCCTGCTCCTCCAGGTTCTTCGGCTCGGTCACCGCCGCTTCCGCGCGCTGGCGCTCGATCTCCGCCTTAGCCTCCGCGGGCGTCACCACGCCCCACATCTTGGAAAAGGTGTTCATGTTGAACGGCATGTTGTAAAGCTCGTTCTTGTACCGCGCCACGGGACAGTTGATGTAGTTGTTGAACTCCGCGAACCCGTTCACGTAATCCCACACGCGCTTGTCCGAGGTGTGGAAGATGTGCGCGCCGTACAGATGCACGTTGATGCCCTCGCGCTCCTCCGTGCGGATGTTGCCCGCCACGCCCTTGCGCTTGTCCACGACCAGACATTTCTTGCCGCGCTTCGTCGCCTCGTGAGCGAACACCGACCCGAACAGTCCCGCGCCCACGATGAGATAATCGTATTTCGCCATCATATGCTCCTTGTCATCTGTCTTTTCTTGATATGATTATATACTTTCCGCCATCCAAAATCAAGCAAAACCGCCCGCAATGCGCATAATGGTGCGCGATCGAGTCAATCGCGCAACGCCGCGGCCGTACGTTTTGCGTCGTTCGCATACAGTCGCACGGTCTCCGCCAGTCCGCGCTCGAATTCGTGAGCGGGGCGGAATCCCAACGAAACGATCTTGGAATCGTCCATGGCATACCTTCTGTCATGGCCCGGGCGGTCTTTGACGAACGAGATGAGGCTCTCGGGCTTGCCGAGCGCGGCCAGCACCGCGCGCACGATCTCAAGGTTCGTCCGCTCGTTATGCCCGCACACGTTGTACACTTCGCCCTCTCTGCCCTTGCGGAGCACCAGATCGATGGCTTCGCAGTGGTCGAGGACGTGCAACCAGTCGCGCACGTTCTTGCCGTCGCCGTAAACGGGCAACGGTTCGTCCGCCAACGCGCGGCTTATCATGAGCGGTATCAGCTTCTCGGGGAATTGATACGGCCCGTAATTGTTGGAAGAGCGCGTTATGGTGACGGGCAGACCGTAAGTCCGACGATACGCCATAACGAGCAGGTCGGCGGCGGCTTTGGACGCGCTGTAAGGGCTGGACGCGCGCAACGGCGAATCCTCGGTAAAGAAAAGATCGGTCCTGTCCGAAGGGAGATCGCCGTATACTTCGTCTGTGGACACCTGATGAAAGCGTTTTACGCCCGTTTCGCGGCAGGCGTCCATGAGCACCTGCGTACCCAGCACGTTGGTTTTGAGGAACAGTCCCGGATCCTCTATGCTCCTGTCGACGTGGCTCTCCGCCGCGAAGTTCACGACGACGTCGAAGCGCTTTTCTCCGAACAGAGCGTTTACGCATTCCGGATCGGAGATATCCCCTTTCACGAACGTGAAATTGGGCTTGTCCGACAACGGAGCGATCGAACCGACATCGGCCGCGTACGTGAGCGCGTCCAGACAGGTGAAGTTGTCCTCCGGATACTTGTCTGTCATGTAGCGGCAGAAATTCCCGCCGACGAATCCGGCACCGCCGGTAATGAGGATCTCGGACATATCGGACCTCCGCGTTCTACTGTTTTTCCTTATCCTTTTTCCTGCGAAACTTTTCGATGAGCGTCTTAGTCCCCAATCCGAGGAACGCGAAATAGTTGACCGACAACTCTCGGAGTACTTTCGCGGGCCAGAACCAGTTGTTGAAGAGCAGTTGCGCCGCCATGCCGCCGAGTATCAGCCCGTATACGCCCACGTTCGTGAACTGCATCAACAGGAACGTGAAGAGCAGACCGAACGCGCTGCTTATCAGGAAACTCCAGACGTAAGGCAGACGATTCGTGCAAGAAAGGTACGAACAGAACAGACTGTGATGTTTGTACAGCAATTCGTACACTGCCATTATGCCGAGGAGCAGTATATTGAACTGATATGTCGGCTTTATAAGATGCAGTATGGGCAGGCCCACGAACACCGCGCCCGCGAAGCACACCGCGAACATTATCACGGCGAACACGGCGGACGACGAGACCAGCTTTTTAACGGCTTCCTTGTCCCCTGCCACGTAATTGGACTGGATGGCGGGCATGGAAGTATTGAAGTACGTGAACGCCACCAGACTGACGGACGATATTATCTGCATGGAAATGGAATACACGCCCGTGTCGGACAGCGAAAGATAGGAGGACGCGATGAGCGTTGTGACCTGGGACGCGAAATAATTGGCGAGCGCGATCAGCCCCTCCCTCCACGAGTTGTACCACAATATCTTGAATATGGCCCACTCCTCCGCGAAAGTCACCTTATGCTTCGCCGCCGCCAGCGTCTTTTTGACGTCGGGGTTGCGATAGAAGAAAAAGCGCGACACGAAGCGGAAAGTGAACCCCGACAAAAAGTACGAGAACGACACGCCGAGTATGCCCATGTCCAGCAACAGGAAGAGCAACGCCCCGCCGAGATACACCAGCTTGGATATGATCGTGGCTTTGTTGAGCGCGACGAAATCGCCCGTTCCGCGCAGGAAGGACGAAAAGTAGCAATAGAGCATATTGAAGAACACCGCCGCGCAGTATATCGTCCAGGAAACGATGACGACGGCGGAGTCGAGCGTGGCGGAAACGCTGAGCACGTGCCACGTGAACCCGCCCAGCATGATGACGAGCGACGCGCCCGATATCACGAGATATATCAGTCGGCAGGTCCGAAGCACTTTTTTGAAGAGGACGGGGTCTATCTCCTCGCAATCCTCTTCGGCAACGTCCTTTTTCTGAAGATGCCGCGCGCCCGTCCACACGTAAGCGATGTTCCGCGCCAGCGCGGGCGCGAACGTGTTGTCGAACAGCGTCACGATGGCGCCTATGGCGGCGTAGACGTACCACAACCCGAGATAGTCCTCGGGTACGAACACCATCATGAGCGGCATGAGCAAAAGCCCGGACGCGACGGATACCACCTGCCCGGTCAGGCTCCATATATGCGTTTTTTTGTCAGTGCGTATGCGCATCGATATGACGAAGGGCGATCATTTGCGATCCGAGGACAACGCCTCTCGGACCGCTTTGGCGGTGTTGGCCCAGGTATAGGAGGCGAGCATCTCCTCGCACGCGGCATCGGGCGCGTCCTTGCCGCTACCATATGTGCTTACGAACGACTGAGGATCGCGGGGATCGAAGAAATTCGCCACGCCGTCGTATATCTCGTGGAACACGGGTATGTCGGACAGATACAGTCTGCGGCAGCCGAAGGACAACGCCTCCAAAGGCGTCACGCCGAAGCCCTCGTAAAGGCTGGGCGAGATGTACGCCTTGCAATGCTTGTAATAGTACGCCATGCGCGCGTCCGACAGCTCGCCGAGATACCGCATGTTGGGATACCTGTTCTCCGCCGCGTAGTCCAGCGGCTTTCCTATCACGTAGAACTTTTCGTTCGGCAAAAGCTCGGCGAGCTTTTCCATGTACGCGAAATTCTTGTTGCTCATAAGGCTGCTTACCGAAAGGAAGTAATCCCCTTCGTTCTCGTCGCGCACGGAGGAGTCCGCCTCCGTTCCGGCGAAATGATCCCAGCCCGAATAGATGACTTTTATCTTATCCTCGGGAACGCCGTACACCGCGGATATCCTGCTCTTGGAGAATTCCGACACGGTGAGCACCAGCCTGGCGTGACGGGCGGCATGACGCATTATCGTGTTCATGCGGTTGAAGCACTTGTTCTCCCACTTGTTCAGCTCCAACCCGATGCTCTTTTTATCTATGACGACGTCGTGTATGACTATGTAATCGCTGAATATCCACGGCGCTATGTTGCACGGGCTGAACAGCCTGCCCCTGTGCGTCATCATAAAGAGCGGCAGCTCGAACATCTCCCATTTCAATCCCGACAGACGCCCCGTCTTGTGTATCTCCGCGTCCATTCCCAGCAACGTTTCGTCGGCGTCCTTCGGGCATACCACGGCGTACCTGTCGGGTTCGTTCAGCAACAGCTCGCGCGCCACGAATATGGCGAACCGCTTGACGCCGCCCACGACGTCCTTATTAAGAAACCTGCCGTTGATGTATATCTTTTTCATGTCCTGTCACCGTTCTTCACGAGCTCGTCGGCGGATATCGCCTTATCGAGCGCTCCCGCGACGTTGGCCCACGTGTATTTGCTCATGAGCTCCCTCACGACGGATCCGTCCGCGTCCCCGCCCTCTTTTTCCGCGCGCGCGAAATCGGACGTGTCGCGGGGATCGAAAAAGTTCGCCACGCCGTCGTATATCTCACGGAACACGGGTATGTCGGACAGATACAGCCTGCGGCAGCCGAACGCCAGCGCTTCCAGCGGCGTTATGCCGAAACCCTCGTAGAGGCTGGGGGTTATGTACGCCTTGCAATGCGCGTAGCAGTATGCCATTTCCCCATCCGACAGCTCGCCGAGATACCGAACGTTGGGCAGCGACGCGGACGCGGAATAATTGAGCGGTCTGCCCACCACGCAGAACAGCTCGTTCGGCGTCTGCGCCGCCAGCTTCTCCACGTACGCGAAATTCTTGTTGCCCATGAGACTGCTCACGGACAGATAATAATCGCCGTCGGTCGGAACGCCCGAGCACGGCTCGGGAACGATGTCACGGCAATGATCGCACGCCGTGTATATGACGCTTATCCTGTCGGGGTCCACGCCGTAGAGCGCGGATATGCGGCTCTTGGAGAATTCCGACACGGTGAAGATGCGGCGGCACTGCCGTACGGCGGCCTTGGTCAGCCTGTCCATGCGCGCGGCCCACTTCTTTTCCTTTTCGTTGCGCGCGCTCATCATGTCCTTTTCCGCCCAGATCACGTCGTGCAGCACCACGTAATCGCCGTACAGTCGGGGCGAGACGTTGCAAAGACTGAGCAAGGGCGCGCGGGAGCGGCGGGCGTACGCGGGAAGGCTGATCTGCTCCCAGAGGATGCCCAGCTTGCCCTTGAAAGCCCCCACGGAAACGGTATCCACGCCGCCGCCGAGCAACGACGTATCGGCGTCTTTGGGGCAGACGATCAAATATCTGTCGGGGGCCAGCCTGCTCAGCTCGCGCACGACGTTGACGGAAAAGCGCTTCACCCCGCCGTTTATCTTGGGTGTGAGGAACCTTCCGTTCACCAATATCTTATCGGACATGATCTCACCTCACCTTTATCACGAGCGTGTTGCGCTCGCCCGTTTCGAATCGTCTGGTCTCGAGTATCCCGCCCTCGATGATGCCCAATATCATCCAGTGGTAAAGGCGCAGATACCCCTGATTGGCCTGCAATATTAGCGTGAACGTCAGCAGTCCGAACGCCCACGCGACGAGCAGCATGTTGTGCGCGTTCTTGTCTTCGAGATAGATCCTGACGCTCTTCCATATCTGCCACACGGTCAGCCCGTAGAACGCGATCGTGGCGAATATGCCCACGGTCGCCATAAGGTCGAGCGTGACGTTGGACGGGACGTGGCCCGCGTCCAGGCCGAGGTACAGGCCGTAACAGCCCGGCCCCACGCCGAAGAACGGGTTGGATGCGAACACACCGAACGTTTCCGCCCACTGGGATATACGCCCGCCGCTGGCGTCGTCCAGCGAAGAGTTGAACAGTCTGCCCACGAACCAGCCGAACACGTCGGGCAGCGCGAGCGCGAACACGCCCACGAGCACGAGGCAGACCAACGGGAATATCAGTTTCTTTACGCTCAGGCCCTTGGATATCCACATGACGTACACGACTACTATGACGAACGCGATGGCGACGTAGCCCGTGCTCGCGGTGGACAGCGCGAGCATGAGCACGCATATGACGGTGTCCGCGAGGTAGCTCTTTTTCTCGCCGATCAGCCACATGTACGCGGAGACGGCCATCCACGCGGAGAGGTACGTCGCCATGTAGCTCGGTTCGTAAAACCACAGGCGGAAACGCGGTATGCCCATGAACTCGCCGTACGACGGCATGAACGGGATCTCGCGCCCCGTCAGTACGACGAGCGCGTACTGGATAATGAATATCGCGAACATCGTGTAGCAGGTCGCGCGGAACACGCGCATGAACTTCATCAGTCCGTAATACCTGACGTAAGACGCGTATGACCAGAACAGGAACACCGCGTTGTACACTATGGAAACGTAATAGAACACCGCGCGCGTCTTGCTGAACGCGAACAGCGTGGATATGAGCGAGAACGCGAGGAACGCGATCATGAATATGTTCTCGTGGAAGGAGAACCTGCCGCGCAGCACGAGCAACACGGCGAGCACGGCGAGAAAGAGCTGGTCTATGCGGACGTTGAAGCCCAGAACGTCCACGCCAAACAGGTCCGCGCCTATAAGCAGCGTGGACAGGAAGAGGAATATTCCGATCAGTCCGTCCGGCGTGAACACGCGGCGGAAGTCGATCTTTATATCCTTTACGATCATCAGGCGATCACATATGCCGCTCGACGCAGCTTATCACGCGTTCGGCCACCGTGCCGAAACCGTGGTCACGGGCGATGCGCTCCCGCATGTCCGCCGGCAACGCGGGCACGGGCGCGGACATCTTTTCGGCGAGGTCCTCCGCGTCCCCCGTGCGGAAGAACACGGCGGGATAGTCGGAGTACACCTCTCTGAACACGGGTATGTCCGACACGATGGGAACGGTCCCGAGCGCGAGCGCTTCCAGCGGGGGCAGTCCGAAACCCTCGTAAGTGCTGGGCTGGACGAGGTATCTTGCGCGGGCGACCAGCGAGAACAGTTCGTCGTCGCCCAGCCTGCCCGTGAAATGCACGCGCTCGTCCCTGAGGCGCGCCGCCACCTTCTCGTCCATGGTGCGGAAGTTCTTGTCCTCCCCCGCGATGTACAGCTCGCCGTCGCCCAGTAAGGCCAGGGCGTCCAGCAGGGTGTCCAGACCCTTCTGTTTCTTGATATTGCCCACAAAAACGAAATAGTCGCCCTTTTCGACGTTATTCGTGTCGAAAGCGAGCGCCGCGGCGGATATGCCTCCGCCCACCACGCTTATGTCCGCGCGGCACTTGGGAAAATGCGCGAGTATGCGCGAGCGGCTGAACTCGCTCACCGTCATGATCGCGCGCGAGCGCTTCACGCAGCGGGAATACAGATGTTTCTTGATCGCGCGGTCGACAACGCCGTTGGTCGTGGACGGCAGGTCGAAGAACACCACGTCGTGGATGACGGAGAACGTCGGCACGCGCACGCCGTAAGGCAGGACGAAATCGGGAGTGACGAACGCGTCGCAATCGTTCACCCTCCCGTTCACTTTAAGACCGCGCGCGGAAAGCGGGTATCTGACGTCGGGTATCACGTGCGCGCGATCGACGTCCCCCGTCTTTTCTGGATCGCCCAGAAAAAAGTATTCGTGACGGTCGGGCAACGCCCGCATCACGCCCTCGGTGAACCTGCCTATGCCCGACATCCCGAGGTATCTGCAATCAAGACATATCTTCATGAGCGGCACCTCCGCAAAGGACGGTCATTTCTTTTCTCATGACCGGCACATATCCCGCGTATGTGAAATTTTCCGCCACCCTTTCGTGAGCCGCGCGGCCCATGCGCGCCCGCAGCTCGTCATCCTCGCATAAACGTTTCAACGCGGCGGCGTATGCGTCCACGTCCCTGTTGGGGGACTCGATGCCCGTTTCGCCGTTCGGGCAGACGTAATTGACGCCGCTGCCCTTTATGGTGAACGTCGCGGCGGGCTTGCCGAAATACATCGCCTCGGCCAGTCCCAGCCCGAACGCCTCGTTCTTGGTTATCGACGGGAAGCAGAACACGTCGCAGGTCATGAACCGCGCCTTCAGCTCCTCGTCGGACAGCCTGCCCAGGAACACCACTTTCTTGTCGTTGCGCGCCTCGCGCTTGAGCTTGTCCGTGAGCGGGCCTTTCCCGCCTATGTACACCACGTAATCGTCGGGGAGCGACCGCGCCGCCCGCACGAGATAGGTCAGCCCCTTGTACGGCACGTGCCGACCGAACGCGAAACACACTTTTTTGCCGGCGTTCTCGCGGCGGTACTCCTCCGCCAGGCGCTCGGTCTCCTCGCTGACGCGCAGTCTGTCCTCGTTGATGCAGCTCGGCACCGCCACGCACTTGTCGCGGCGACGGCTGAGATAAGGGCTGTCCTCTATATAATTCATGCTCGTCGCGACGATCATGTCCGCGCGGTCGAGCAGTCTGCTCGTCTGTCCTCGGAAGAACAGGCGCAGTATCTTCTGTTTGGTTATGTCGAGGTGGTAATACACCACCAGCTTACGCGTCTTGCCTATGCACTTCATCAGATAGTGCACGCCGAACGGGTTGGGATGATGAAAGACGACCACGTCGGGATCGAACTCCTCCATCATCTTTTTGAGCTCCTTGCCGTAATGCGCGGAAAGCGACTGGGACGCTATCTTGGCGAAGCACCCCACGCGCGTGACGGGCACGCCGTTGACCTCATCCGTGACCGTACCTTTTTCGTGATTGAAGCAAAAAACGCATTGCTCGACGTCTTCCCCCGCCAGCGCGGAAACGCAGTCTCCCGCCGTCTGCTCTATGCCGCCTATATGCGGATAATAGTAATTGGGGATATGTAGTATCTTTTTCATTTTCCACCACCTCTCCTACACGTATATATTGTAGCATGGCGTTCGGCATTTTGAAAGCCTTTCACCCGATTTTTCGGTTTTTGATAAAAATTTCATCGTTCACGGCGTAAATTGATTAACCAAAAGCGGATATATGTGATATAATCTAAGTATGTTCAGGATACTCGTAGTCGAAGATAACGTAAATCTGCGCAAGCTGTACTCGGCGATACTCAAATCCAACGGGTACACCACGCTCACGGCGGGCAACGGCGCCGAGGCGCTGGAAGTCATGAAGCGCGAGCACGTCGATCTGCTCGTGCTGGATATCATGATGCCCGTCATGGACGGATACGAGCTGACGGACGTACTGCGTCAGGGCGGCAGCGAGATACCCATACTCATGATAACCGCCAAGAGCGAGCAGGCGGACAAGCGCGCGGGCTTCCTCGTGGGCATAGACGACTATATGACCAAGCCCGTGGACGAAGAGGAGATGCTCCTCCGCATCAAGGCGCTGCTCCGACGCTCCAAGATCGTGTCCGAGCGCCGCATAGAGATAGGCCACACCGTGCTGCACTACGACAGCCTGACGGTGGACTCGGACGAAGGCACGGTCACGCTGCCCAAGAAGGAGTTCTACCTGCTCTACAAACTGCTCTCCTACCCCGGACAGATATTCACCAAGTTCCAGTTGCTGGACGAGATATGGGGGCTGGAGAACGAGTCGGACAACACGCTCAACGTGCACATAAACAGACTGCGCAACCGTTTCGAGAACAACAAGGATTTCGAGATCGTGACGGTGCGCGGCATAGGTTTCAAGGCGGTGAAAAAGGCGGATGACGAAGGGAAGCGACAATAAGAAATTCCACGCGGGCAAGCGCAAACTGCCCGGGCAGTTCTACACGCTGACCTTCAAGATAGTGTCGTACGTGTTCATACTGACCGTCATAACGCTCACCATCGCGCTCGGTCTGATGGCGGCGCTCTATTACGCGGGCCTGTTCGACGAGGGCAGCGGTCCGACCATCAGCCCAGTGCTGCTGCTCGTGCTGCTGGTGCTCTGCTCCTCTCTCATCGGCTGCGGGCTGTCCGTCGCGCTGTACAGCCTGTCGTTCAAGAGCCTCAACCAGTTCCGCGCGGCGATGAACAAGGTCGCAAAGGGCGACTTCACGGTCACCCTGCCCGACAGCGAGGACAACTACATGCACGACCTCAACAGCTCGTTCAACGCCATGGTGCGCTCGCTGGGGTCCATCGAAACGCTAAAGACCAACTTCATCTCCGACTTCTCGCACGAGTTCAAAACGCCCATCGCGTCCATATGCGGGTTCGCGAAACTGCTCAAAGACCCCGATCTCGCCGAGGAGGACAGACAGGAGTACATCAACATCATAATCGCCGAGTCCAACCGCCTCACGCAGCTCTCCAAGAACACGCTGTCCATGTCCAAGCTGGAGAACCAGGAAACGGTGTACGAGAAGAAGATCTACCGCCTGGACGAGCAGCTCCGCAAATGCGCGCTCATGTTCCAGCCCGAAACGGACGGCAAGCGCATCGAGCTGTCCCTCGTGGGCGACGACGTGGACTACTTCGGAAGCGAGGATCTGACGCAGCAGATGTGGATAAACCTCATCTCCAACGCGGTCAAGTTCACGCCCGAGGGAGGCAGCATAGAGATAACCGTCCGCAAAGATGACAGCTCGCGCGTGGTCAGCGTGCGCGACTCCGGGATAGGCATGGACGAGGAGACCCGCCGCCACATATTCGACAAGTTCTATCAGGGCGACGCCTCGCGCTCGGTCGCGGGCAACGGACTGGGACTGGCCATCGTCCGCCGCATCGTGCAGATAACGGGCGGGCGGATAGACGTGGACAGCCGCCCCGGCGAAGGTTCGACCTTCACGGTCACCCTCCCCGACGAGCGTCCGGACGACCAGAAAGAAGGCGCCCGCAAACAGGAACAGCGCACGCGCACGGGCATGGGGCTGTTCAGAAGATCGTCGGACAAGACGGACAAGAGCGACAGATAACGGTCAGATATCCGAAAGCGGCCGCGCGTATCCCGCGCGGCCGCTTTTGACATTACTTTTTGATGAGTCCCGCGCGCATCGCCAGACCGTATACGCTCATGCCGCCCGACACGTTGTAAGCGTCGAAGCCGCGCTGTCTGAGCACGCGCACCGCGAGGTATCCGCGCAGGCCCACCGCGCAGGTGACCGCCAGCTTTCCGCTCGGCACCTCTCTCAGCCTGTCGCGCAGTTCGTCCAGCGGGATGTTCACCGCTCCGGGGATGTGGCCGGATGCATACTCCGCGGGGGTGCGCACGTCCAGCACGGTGTACTCGGGCGTGACGTTCTCCGCGCTCACCGTGGGGGCGAGCCCGTCGAGTATGTTGCACGCGATGAACCCCAGCATGTTGACGGGGCTTTTGGCCGAGCCGTAAGGCGGGGCGTAGCACGCCTCGAACTCCGCGAGATCGCGCACCGTGCCGCCCATCTGCATGAACGCGGACAGCGCGTCTATCTGCTTTTCCACGTTCTCCGTACCCACCGCCTGCGCGCCGAGTATGCCGCCGTCTTTGGAGAACAGCAATTTCATGACTATGTTGCTCGCGCCCGGGTAGTACCCCGCGTGCGACAGCGGGAGCGCGTACGCTTTGAGGTATTCCCTGCCCGCCTTTTTGAGCTGTTTCTCGTTTGAGCCCACGGACGCCGCCGTGCGACCGAACACCTTGACCACGCTGGCGCCGCGCACGCGCTTGCCGTTGGACGAGTCTCCGCCCGCGATGTTGTCCGCTATGCTGCGGCCCTGTCTGTTCGCGGGGCCCGCGAGCGGTATGAGCGTTTCGCCGCCGTCGGGACCGAGCACCGCCACGGCGTCGCCCGCCGCGTAGATGTCGGGATCGGACGTACGCATGTACTCGTCCGTTTCCAGCCCGCCGCACGAGGCGAGCTCCAGACCCGCCGCGCTCGCGAGCGCCGTTTCGGGCGACACGCCCATGGCGAGCACCACGAGGTCGGTATCCTCGACGCTGCCGTCCGTGAACGTCACGCGCACGCCGCGCCCGGTCTTGACCACCGAGCCGACGCCATTGCCCGTCATGACCCTGACGCCGCCCCGACGCAGTTCGTCCTCCACGAGCACCGCCATCTCGGGGTCGAGCGGCGGCATGACCTGAGGCGCGAACTCCGCCAGCGTGACTTTGAGCCCGCGCTCCACGAGGTTCTCCGCCGTTTCCAGCCCGATGAATCCGCCGCCCGCGACGAGCGCCGATCTCGCGCCGTTCTTGCGGATATATCCGTCCATCGCGAGCGCGTCGTTCACCGAGCGCAGCGTGAAGGTGCCTTCGCCGCCCAGCCCGAAGGTCTTGGCGGACGCGCCGGGCGCGAGCACGAGCTTGTCGTAGCTCTCGTCGTACTCCCTTCCGTCATCTTCGCGCACGCGCACTTTTTTCGCCTTGCGGTCTATCGCGACCACCTCCGAACGCACGCGCACGTCTATGCGGAAACGTCTTTTTAAAAATTCGGGAGTCGCGACCAGCAACTCGCCTTTGGTCCTTATCGTACCGCCCAGATAATAGGGCAGTCCGCAGTTGGCGTAAGAAACGTGTTCGCCGCGCTCGAACATAACGATCTCGGCGTTCTCATCCATGCGGCGCATACGCGTGGCGCAGCTCGCGCCGCCCGCGACGCCGCCTATGATGACGACTTTCATGTCAGCCCTCCGAAAGATTTCCTTCAAGTATATTACAAAAACGCCCTCTCGTCAAGCCCCGCCGACGCGTCAGACCGATTCCAGCAACATCTTGTCCGCCACGAGCGCGATGAACTCGCCGTTGGTGGGCTTTTCGTTGTGATTGTACACCCTGACGCCGAAAAGCGAATTGATGTTCTCGATCTTACCGCGGTTCCACGCCACCTCGATGGCATGGCGTATGGCGCGCTCCACCTTGCTGGGCGAGGTGTCGAAACGCCGCGCGACCTCGGGATACAGACGCTTGGTGATGCTGTTGATGACGTCGGGATTGTCTATCGCCATCTTGATGGCCTCGCGCAGGAATTGGTAGCCCTTGATGTGCGCGGGTATGCCCACCGTGATGAATATGTTGGTTATCTTCTCTTCCAGCGACTTGTTGCGCACTCTGACGCCGCTCTCGCGCATGGTCTCGGTTATGCGCGCGTCCAACTGCTCGAAACGGAAGGGCTTCATCATGTAATACCGCGCGCCCAGGTCTATGGCCTTGGATATGAAACTGCTCGCGCTGAGCGCGCTCATCACGATGGTGCGCTGAGTGCTCGGCAGACGCTCGAGCACGCCGTAGCCGTCCAGACGCGGCATTACGATGTCGAGCAACAGTACGTCGGGCGCGGCTGCCGCTATCTTTTCCAGCGCTTCCTCGCCGTTCGTCGCGGTCGCGACCACCTCGCGGTCCTCTTTCGCCGAGAAATATGCGACACATTCGCCGAGAAATTCCTCGTTGTCGTCAACTATCATAAGTTTGGTCTTCATTTTTCCTGCCTCCGTGTTTTGTAGTCATATTATAGCAAAAACCACGGTAAGTCGCAATTCGGGACGGTATACGAATATTTACGAATATATACGATATTTGTTGCTTTTTCGCTGAGCTCGGCGGGAAGTGTCGAAACCCGACGCGCGCCCTTCCCGACCGCGCAATAGTGCGCGCGGCTATTGACATTGGCGCGGATACGTGATATAATGCGCATATGAAAGCATGGACGATAACGGAAGATCGCAAGCTGGAGCTTGTGACCGAGGCGGGCAGACCCGCGGATCCCGGATGCGTGAAGATCAAGATATCTCACGTGCTGGTATCCAACGTCGACCTGAACGCGTTCACCCGCGAAGGCGGACACCGCCCCGTGATACCGGGCGGCTCGTGCTGCGGCATGGTCGTCGAAACGGGCGAGGGCGTGCGTGATCTGGAGCGCGGCGACCGCGTGTTCGTCGGTCCCGACCGATTCTGCGGCGAGTGTCCCGAGTGCAAGGCGGGCAGGTACGCCTCTTGCGAGAACGTGTCCTATCGCGGCTCGGACTGCGACGGGTTCATCCGTGACTTCGCCGTGGTGCGCGCGGAGGACTGCACCAAACTCCCCGAGCGCATATCCGACAAGGAGGCCGTGTTCCTCGACTACATCTCCACCGCGGTGGACATCATGTCCACGCTCAACGCCGAAAAGGGCGAGCACATCGCCATCTCGGGCGCGGGCGCTCTCGGCTGCATACTCGCGCAGGTCGCGCTGTACTACCAGGCGGTGCCCATCCTCGTGGACATGGACGCGGAATTCCTCGCAAAGGCCGCCGCGATGGGCGTGTATTACACCGTCAACACCGTGGAGAACGACGCCCGCACCAAGATATTCCACATAACGGGCGGAAAAATGGCGGAGTGCGCCGTGCATATCGCCACGGCGGGCAGCTCCGTCGCGCGCACGCTCAGCTTCGCGGGCAGAGGCGGACGCGTGGTCGTCGTCGGGCGCAAGGACTGCCACAGCGACCTCACCTGCTCTCTCGTTCCCGTCGTAGCCAACGAACTGACGGTCATGGGCGTGACGGGCGCGGAAAAGAGCACGCAGACCGCCATCAACATGCTCGCGAACAAGGCCGTGACCGTGCTCCCGCTTATCACCGTACAGACCACGTTCGACGAGGTCCCCGAGGTGTTCGCTCAGGCGGCGGCAACGCCTTCCCCGCACATGAAGATAATAGTTTCCGACAAATGACCGTCGCGCGGTACGCGCGCAAGCATATGCGACAACGGACGACGGCGGACGCTTGAGGCGTCCGCCGTCTTTTACTTTTTTTTCGACGATCATATCTTGTCGGGACTCCATGCTAATTTTGTCCGCCGGCCCTCCTTTCCGCGTCACCGTTCTTTTGCTCGGATCGGCCGCGACACATCGATATGACAGCGAGCGATCGATATCATGGTATATGGTACAAGGCGGCGATAAAGCTTTATCGCCGCCTTGTCACTCGTCCGTCCCCTCATTCGCTCGCTTCGACTCATAAGCCTTTACGCAACGCAATATGGCGGCGAGCGACTGCTGCACGCCGTTCTCCGTCGCCTTTTTATACATCTCCACGGCTTTTTTCAGATCGACGGGCACGCCCTCCCCGTACTCGTACATCAGGCCGAGGTTGTGATACGCCTCGTAAACGCCGTTTTCGGCGGCTTTTTCGTAGAGTTCGCGAGCCTTGTCGGTATCTTTCGGAAGATATCGGCCGTCGCAATACGCCATCGCCAGGTTGTTGTAGCCCTGCGCGCAACCCTGTTCCGCCGCGCGGCCGAACAGCTCGACGCCCTTTGCCGCGTCGCGCTCCACGCCCGCGCCTTCGTAATACATGTAGCCCAATTGCAACGTGGCCATGCCCATGCCCCGCGCGCTCGCCTGCTCGAAACAGTTCTTCGCGGCGGCGTAGTCCTTTTCGTGGCCCTGCCCGTTGAAGTAGCACAGCCCGACGTTGAACATCGCGTTGGCGTCGCCGCCGTCCGCCGCGAGTTTGTAGTAACGGAAAGCGAGCGCGTCGTCCTTCGGTACCTGCTCGCCCCTGTCGTACAGCTCGGCGAGGTCGAACATGGCGTCCGTATTGCCGCCGTCCGCCGCTTTCTTGAACCACCCGATCGCCGTCACAGCGTCCTTTTCGACGCCGTCGCCGCTCATGTACATGAGCGCGAGATCGTACGCCGCTTCCGCGCTCTCTTTCGCCGCCTCGGTATACAGCTCGACCGCCTTTTTGACGCTCTTCCGCACCCCCTCGCCCGTCAGATGACACTTGGCGAGGTTTATCATCGCGGAGGCGTTCCCCAGCAACGCGCCTTTTTTGAAATGCTCCACCGCCTTTTTCCTGTCCTCGGCTGTGCCTTGGCCGTAGTAGTACATGATCCCGAGCGCCGCGATGCAATCCGCGTCGCCCCGCTCCGCTCCCAGCGAATAATACCCGAACGCCTTTTCAAGGTCCTGCGGGATCAGCTCCCCGCCGTAATACAGCGACGCTATGTCCCAATACGCGTCGTACGCGCCCAGCTCCACCGCGCGCTCAAAATGCGGAAGGGCGTTCACGGCGTCGCGCAGCCTGTGGACGTATACCCAGCCGAGGTCGTAAGAGCCGTACGCCGAACCGTTCTCCTCCGCGCGGGCGTACAGCTCCATGGCTCTCTTCAGCCACGCGTCGTCGCAGCGATCGGAATAGTATTTCCCGAGATCCACCATCGCGTTCACGACGCCCCGTTCGACCGCGTTCTCCCACGCCTCGACGGCCTTTCCCTCGTCGCGCGCGACGCCCGTGCCCGTCATGTAACAGAACCCGAGCAGGTGCAGACACGTGTCGTCGCCGTGCTCGGCGGCGAATCTGACGTACCCGAAGCCCTTTTCTTTCTTCTTTTCGTCGTCCGAACGCAGGTACAGCACGCCCAGCGCGGGCAACGCGTCCGCGCACCCGTTTTCGTTTGCGGACAAAAAATACCGCTCCGCCTTGTCGTCGTCGCCCTTGTCGGAATAATACTCGCCTAGGATATGATACGCCTCGCCGTCGCCCGCCGCGCCCTCGCGCTCGAGCTCCGCGAGCTCTTCGGATGATAACTTGCCCATGACGCTCTCCCCGCGGTCCTCCGCTTTCTCGTCTTTTCTCCATTTTACCACAACCGCCGCGCGATTGCAATACCCTTTTGCCCTTCCGCTCACGCCACTGCTCCTAGCGCTCCGCCCGTTCCGCCGCCCGTGCGTCACCGCCCGTAACGAACAACGCCCCGAGCCGTACGGCTCGGGGCGTCCGCGTTTATGCGTCAGAGCAGTTTGTTAAGGAATTCTTTGGCGCGGTCGGTCTTGGGCGAGTCGATCAGCTCGCGCGCGGGACCGCGTTCGAGCACGACGCCGCCGTCCAGGAAGAGCGCCGTATCCGCGACTTCGCGGGCAAACTCTATCTCGTGCGTCACTATCAGCATGGTAACGCCCTGTTTCTTGAGCGAGGCTATGACTTTGAGCACTTCCAGCGTCAGCTCGGGATCGAGCGCGCTGGTGGGCTCGTCGAAACACAGTATGGACGGACCCATGCAGAGGGCGCGCGCTATGGCGACGCGCTGTTTCTGACCGCCCGAAAGCTGATAAGGATAGGCGTCGGCCTTGTCGGACAGACCCACTTTTTTCAGCATGAGCTCGGCTTCGCGCGCGGCCTGCTCCCGGGACATCTTACGCACGCGCACGGGCGCGAGCATGAGGTTGTTTTTCACGGACATGTGCGGGAAGAGGTTGAAATCCTGGAACACCAGCCCCATTTTCAGACCCTTTACGCGCAGCTCCTCGTCCGACGGATACGCCGAGCGGATATAAGGCTCGCCCGCCACGCCGCGCACGGGCTTGGGGGTGACCGTTTCTTCGCGCACGATGAGGTCGCCGTCTATCGCGAGGGTGCCTCTGTCCATGCGTTCGAGGAAGGTCAGGCAGCGCAGAAGCGTCGTTTTGCCGCCGCCGCTCGAACCGATGACGGCGAGCACCTCCCCCTTTTCCATGGAGATGTCCACGCCCTTGAGCACTTCCAGCGCTCCGAAACTCTTATGCAGACCCTTGACTTCAAGTATCGCCATGGCTCACCCCTTATAGTAGCTGAGCTTCTTTTCGATGAAGCGGAACAGCAGCGTAAGCACGCCGCACATCAGCAGATAGAACGCCGCGGTGTAGAACAGAGGGTAGATCACGCCCGTCGTGTTCACTATCTCGCGCGCGGAGAGTATGAGCTCGCCTATGCTGATGACGTTGGCGAGCGACGTATCCTTGACGAGAGTCATGACCTCGTTGGACATGGGCGGCATCACGCGCTTGACGACCTGCGGCAGCAGCACGTATAAGAACGTCTGCACGCGGGTCATGCCCAGCACGGAACACGCCTCGTACTGCCCCACCGGTATGGACTCGATGCCGCCGCGGTATATCTCCGAAAAATAGATCGCGTAGTTTATGACGAAAGCTATGCATGCCGCGAGAAAACGGTTGAAGCCGTTTATGCCGAACACCAGCGACGGCACGTAGAACACCACGAATATCTGCAGCATGAGCGGCGTTCCGCGTATCACCCAGACCACAAAGCGCATCACGACGCGCACGGGCTTGAAGCGGCAACGCGACAGCATGCAGAACACCATTCCGAGCGGCACGGCGCACACCAGCGTGATCGCGAAGACGGCGCACGTCCAGCCGAAGCCGCTCAGAAGATCGAGCGTGACTTCGCCGAAAGATACCGCGCCGATGACAGTACTACCCATTATCCTTACCTCTCTTAAATACGATGTATTGCCCCGCCGCACGGCGAGGCAATACGTCAAAGCATCCTATCATGCCGTAAAGGTCATCTATCGTACGCTATGGGCGCGAACACCGTATAGCCTATCACGAGCGTACCCTTTTCTTCTATGTAGTCCCAGCCCGCGGTCTCGCCGTCGGACGTCCACTCGATGGGTATGAGACTACCCGTCACGTCGAAGTCGTCCGTCTTGGCCAGATCCTCCACGGTGCCGTCCGCGTAGAGCTCGGAGAGCGCGGTGTTGACCTTGTCGATAACGCCCGTGTCCGCCTTGCGCGCCGCTATGCCGTACTCTTCCTCGCCGAAGTCGAGGTCGGGAACGATGACCAGCTTATCCTTATAATCGCTGCCCGCGGTGTAGTAGCCCGCCATGACGGAGTCTATGATCGCGATGTCCGAAGTGCCGAGATTGACCTCGTTGAGCGCGTCCGTCTGCGCGGTCAGCTTGGCAAGATCGTTGTCGGGAAGCTGCTCCTCCGCAGCCGTAGCGCCCGCGCTGCCGTTCTCCGCGGCTATCTTGGCGCCCGACGACTTGATCTTGTCGACGGTGGAATACTTATCCACGTCCGCCGCGCGCACGACCGCCACCTGCTTGTTGGACATGTAAGGCACGGACACGCACTGGTTCTCCTTGATCTCGTCCGTGATGGTCATGCCGTTCCAGATGAGGTCTATGTTCTTGGATTCAAGTTCGGTGAACTTGGCGTCCCAGCTGATGAGCTGGAAGCGCGCTTCCACGCCCAGCTTCTCGCAGACGACCTTGGCCAGCTCGATATCGAAGCCCTGGAGCTCCGAGCCGTCGGTGGTCGTGTCGCCGCACGCCGCAAAACCCAGGCATGCGCTCGCCGTCAGCACCGCGGCCATTACGACCGTTAAAATCTTCTTCATGTTTCATCTCCTCCGATCGGCCTTCAACGGCCGACCTACAGTGATACTTTACCACAATAAAGAAATAAAGTAAAGCGATTGCGCGCGTAAATTCGCTTTACCGCCCCTCCGCGGTGCGGATGAGCGCTCAGCTAAGGCCGAGGGCGCGGAGCACGAGTATCAGGACGAGCACGGTGACCGTCGCGGACATGGCGACGGTGAACAGTCCGCGCTTGAATATCGACAGCACGATGGCGACGACGGTGGCGGCTATCGTCGCGATGAGCACGGCCAGCGACGTTACGACGTCGCCGTCCGAGGTGGAATAGAATATCTCGGGAAAGACCATGGCGGCGAGCACGCCGAAGGGCATGTACGTCAGCACGGAGCGCAGAAAGCGGTTCTCTATCTTGCGGCGCACCAGCACGAGCGTCAGCACGCGGCAGAGATAGGTCACGCCCGCCATGATGACCATTCCGAGTATGAGCGTGGTCAGGTCGGTCGGCATTCGTCCTCCTCCCCGCCCTTGCGGGCGGCGATATCGGGTGCGGGCGTTTCCGCATTGTCGGGCGCGGGCGGCTCGGCGGACGATCCGCCCTTTCCGTCGTCGCGCACTGGGAACAACAGCGCGCCCGCGACGGCGCTCGTCACGCCGCAGATGACGTACACCCAGCCCTTGCTGAGCGTGTTCAGCCCGGGGATGTAATAGAACGCGCAGGAAAGAGCGGTCGCGAGCAGTACGACGAACAGCGCGGCGCGCGAGGTGCGGCAGGGCGGGATGATTATGGCGACGAACATGGCGGGCAGCGCGATGCGGAACGCCACCATGACTATCTCGGGCAGGAAGCTGCCCACGAGCGCGCCCACCGCCGTGCCGGCGATCCAGCCGACGAAGGACGTTATCTCCAGCGCAAGCATATAGCCGAACGTTATCTCCTTGCCGCGCGACACTGCGACGGCGAAGTTCTCGTCCGTCATGCCGAAGGCGAGCAGCATGCGCCTTGGTGTGCCGACGCCGCGTTCGAGCATCTGCCCCACCGACACGCTCATGAGCGCGTAACGCAGGTTGATCGCTATCATGGCGACCAGCAGTTCGGCGAGCGTGGCGGTGCCCGACGCGAGGAGCTGCACGCCCAGCGCCTGACCCGAGCCCGTGAAGTTGGTGAGGGATATGAGTATGGGCGTCCACACGGGGAAACCGTAGCCCACCGTCGCCACGCCGAACGCGATGGACACGGCAAAATAGCCGAGCGCTATCGGCAAACCGTCCCTTATTCCCGTTTTCGGCGCAAGTCCGTTCAATGGAGCCCTCCGCTTTTGTAGCTGACTATGGTATTATAGCACACCCGCATGAAAAAGTCATGGAAGTTAAAGTAAAAAAATCATAAGATATCATGACATAGTATGCCGCGTCGCCGTGCATACTTACTATGTACGGCGGCGGTGCCGTCGCACAAGGAGGACACAAATGAAACACGTAGTCAAGACGGGCGAAAAGCCGGGCAAGGGACGTTATTCCTGCACCAATTGCGGTCAGGAGATCGATCTGGGCGCAAACGACAAGATGCCACCCTGCCCCAAGTGCAACAACAGCGAGTTCACCGAGAAGTAAATCGGAAAGCGGGCGTTCTTCTCCGACCGAGGTCAGACATACGCCCGTACGCTTCGGGAACGCGGAGCGCGCTTACGGCACAGAGGCCGCGATAGCGCTCCGCGCACGCCCGAACGATTCGCGGACGTCGGCTCGCGCCGCGCGTCCTCACCGCCCGTCGTCCCCCGACGGGCTTTTTCTTTGCCTGCCCTTTCGCCCGACACGAAAAGACCCGCGGGGGCTTGCGCCTCCGCGGATCTGAGGATATCTCTATCCGTGTGCTCTTACTTATTTGCTGATGAGTTCGCCGAAGTATTTGATCGTGCGGACCATCTGGCTGGTGTAGGAGTTCTCGTTGTCATACCAGGAAACGACCTGGACCTCATAGAGGTCGTCGGCCACCTTCAGAACGGAGGTCTGGGTAGCGTCGAACAGAGAGCCGTAGGTCATGCCGATGATATCGGACGAAACGATCTCGTCCTCGTTGTAACCGAAGGACTCGTTGGAAGCGGCTTTCATGGCTGCGTTGATGCTCTCCTTCGTGATGTCCTTGCCCTTCACGACGGCGATAAGGATGGTCGTCGAGCCCGTGGGGGTGGGAACGCGCTGTGCGGCACCGATGAGTTTGCCGTTCAGCTCGGGGATGACAAGGCCGATGGCCTTTGCAGCGCCCGTGGAGTTGGGAACGATGTTGAGCGCGCCCGCGCGGCTGCGACGAAGGTCGCCCTTTCTCTGGGGACCGTCCAGGATCATCTGGTCGCCGGTGTAAGCGTGGATGGTGCACATGATACCGCTCTGGATGGGAGCGAACTTGTTAAGAGCGTCGGCCATGGGAGCGAGGCAGTTCGTCGTGCAGGAAGCTGCGGAGATGATCTGGTCGTCCTTGGTCAGGGTCTTGTGGTTGGTGTTGTATACGATGGTCTTCAGGTCGTTGCCCGCGGGAGCGGAGATGATGACGTGCTTTGCGCCCGCATCGATGTGAGCCTGAGCCTTGGCCTTGCTGGTGTAGAAACCGGAGCACTCGAGAACGACGTCGATACCGAGTTCCTTCCAAGGGCAGTCAGCCGCATTGGGGTTCTTGTAGATGGTGATCTCTTTGCCGTCCACGGTGATGGAGCCGGGGGTAACGACGGTCTTGCCGTCCTCGGCCATAACGGGCTCTTTGCTCGTAACGGTGTGCTTGCTGCCGCCGATACCCGCATAGTTGCCCTGCGAAGAATCGTACTTGAGAAGATGAGCGAGCATCTTGGGCGAGGTCAGGTCGTTGATAGCGACGATCTCATAGCCGGGAGCGCCGAACATCTGACGGAAAGCCAGTCTGCCGATACGACCGAAGCCGTTGATAGCTACCTTAACGTTTTTGGTTGCCATTTTATAGGGTTCCTCCATAAATTGATTTTCGTTGGCTTTTTTACATCCTGCATTGTTTAGTATACCGCAATCGCATGGAAAAATCAAGAAAATTTTATCGATTACGGCAATTTTTTTCGTTTACGCCCCTTCTTCGCCCGACGAAAAACGGGCGGAGGAGCCGAAAGGCCTTCCCCGCGCTCGCTCATCGCAGGGCTGCTCGCGCCCGGCGCATCGGCATGACCACGGCCACGGGCGTCATGCTGCGGGCTTTAGCGCGCCCGCGCGTAGCGTGGCCAACGATACCCGTTTCCCCCGCCGCGTGCCGCCGTCCGCCGTGCGCACGGCGCGTACTTACGCCGCAAACGATCGGCCTCACGTCCTCCTTCCCCGTCTTTCGCAGCTTCCCCGCACCGAAACTCCAACTTATTAAATAATAAGGGGAGAAGGGCGAAGGAGCGCGCGGAGTTTTGTCAAGACCCGTATTTTTCCCCGCCCGGGCCGAGGGACGCGGCTCGGGCATTGCAAAACCGCTACCGAGGCATTGTAAAAACGACTGTCCGACCGCCTAACGGTTGACACCCGCGTCCTCGGGTGATATAATAAAGTCGGTTTCAAACCATATCAATCGATTCGTAATCTAACCAACGGAGGATTTCAGATGAAAAAAATGACTATCGACGGGAATACCGCCGCTTCGCACGTAGCGTACGCTTTCTCCGAAGTCGCGGCCATCTATCCCATCACGCCTTCCTCGCCCATGGCGGAGGCAGCCGACGAGTGGGCGTCCAAAGGTCAGCTCAATATGTTCGGGCAGCCGCTCCGCATCGCCGAGATGCAGTCCGAGGGCGGCGCGGCGGGTGCCGTCCACGGTTCGCTCGCAGCCGGCGCTCTGACCACCACGTTCACCGCTTCTCAGGGTCTGCTGCTCATGATCCCCAACATGTACAAGATCGCGGGCGAGCTGCTCCCCTGCGTGTTCCACGTTTCGGCACGCGCGCTCGCGGCTTCCGCGCTCAACATCTTCGGCGATCATTCGGACGTCATGAGCGCTCGTCAGACGGGCTTCGCGATGCTGTGCTCCAACAGCGTCCAGGAGGTCATGGACCTCGCGCTCGTCGCGCACCTTTCCACGCTGGAGAGCAAGGTGCCTTTCCTGCACTTCTTCGACGGTTTCCGTACCAGCCACGAAGTCAGCAAGATCGACGCGATCGAATACGACGAGATGAAGTCCCTCGTCAACATGGATCAGATACGCGATTTCAAGAACCGCGCGCTCAATCCCGAGCACCCCGAGCAGAAGGGTACCGCTCAGAACCCCGACATCTATTTCCAGGGCAGAGAGGCCGTTAACAAGTACTATGAGGCCGTTCCCGAGATAGTCAAGAAGAAGATGGAGGCCGTTTCCAAGCTCACCGGCAGGAAGTACGAACTCTATCAGTACTACGGAGCTCCGGACGCCGACCGCGTGATCGTCATCATGGGCAGCGGCGCGGAGGCCGTTCAGGAGACCATCGACTACCTCGCGGCAAAGGGCGAGAAAGTCGGCGTGGTCAAGGTGCGTCTGTACCGTCCCTTCTCCGTCAAGGATTTCGTGGGCGCGATCCCCGCTTCCTGCAAGAAGCTGGCCGTGCTCGACCGTACCAAGGAGCCCGGTTGCCTGGGCGAGCCGCTCTACCTCGACGTCTGCGCGGCGCTCGCCGAAGCGGGCAGGTCCGTCAAGACGGTGGGCGGCCGCTACGGTCTGGGCAGCAAGGAGTTCACGCCGTCCATGGTCAACGCCATCTACGCCGAGCTCAAGAAGGACGAGCCCAAGAACCACTTCACCATCGGTATCGACGATGACGTGACCCACACGTCCATCCCCTACCCTGAGTTCATCAACGCCGCTCCCAAGTCCACCGTGCGCTGCAAGTTCTACGGCTTCGGCGGCGACGGCACCGTGGGCGCGAACAAGAACAGCATCAAGATCATCGGCGACCACACCGACAAGTACGCGCAGGGCTATTTCGAATACGACTCCAAGAAGTCGGGCGGCTTCACGCTGTCGCACCTGCGTTTCGGCGATGAGCCCATCCATTCCGAGTACCTCATCGACGAGGCGGATTTCGTGGCTTGCCACAAGCCCGCTTACGTCACGATGTACGACATGATCTCCTCTCTCAAAGAGGGCGGCACCTTCCTGCTCAACTGCAAGTGGTCGGACAAGGAGCTCGACTCCGAGCTTCCCGCGACCATGAAAAACCTGCTCGCCAAGAAGAAGATCAAGATGTATGCCATCGATGCTCTGGACGTCGCGACCAAGGCCGGCAGCCCCAAGAGCCAGAACATGGTTCTTCAGGCGGCGTTCTTCAAGATAGCCAACATCATACCTTACGCCGAGGCGGAAGGCTACATGAAGAAGGCCGTCGAGAAGACCTACGGCAAGAAGGGTCCCGAGGTCGTCAAGGCCAACTGCGACGCCATCGACATGGCCATCAGCGAACTGCGCGAGGTCAAGATCCCCGCATCCTGGGCCACCGTCAAGACGGGCGCCGTCGCGTCCGTTCCCGCGGAAGCCAAGAACGATAAGTATTACAACGAATTCGTCGCCGTCTGCAACGCGCAGGAAGGCAACAAGCTGCCCGTATCCATGGTGAGCGCGGACGGCAGCGTTCCCACCGGCACGACCAGATTCGAAAAGCGCGGCACCGCCGCCGCCGTTCCCATGTGGGACATCACCAAGTGCATACAGTGCAACCAGTGCTCTTATGTCTGCCCTCACGCCTGCATCCGCCCCGTGCTGATGACCGAGGAAGAGGCCAAGGCCGCGCCCGAGACCTTCGTGTCCAAGCCCGCCAACGGCTTCAAGGGCATGCAGTTCAGAGTGCAGGTCTCCCCCATGGACTGCACGGGCTGCTCGAGCTGCGCGAACGTCTGCCCCGCTCCGGGCAAGGCGCTCAAGATGGTGGACGTCGAACAGGCCATCAAGGCGGAAAAGGACAACTGGACTTACGCCATGTCCGTCCCCGTCAAGGACGTTCCTCCCACCAACCCCAAGAACAGCCAGTTCTCTCAGCCGCTCTTCGAGTTCTCCGGCGCGTGCGCGGGCTGCGGCGAAACGCCGTACATCAAGCTCGTCACGCAGCTGTTCGGCGACCGCATGATCATCGCCAACGCAACGGGCTGCTCCTCCATCTACGGCGGCAGCGCTCCCGTCTGCCCTTACACCAAGAACGCCAAGGGCGAAGGTCCCGCTTGGGCCAACTCCCTGTTCGAGGATAACGCAGAGTTCGGTTACGGCATGTTCCTCGCATACAAGGCTCGCCGCGAAAAGCTGGCCGCCGATATGCACAAGGCCATCGAGCTGGGCTGCTCCGCCGAGCTCAAAGCCTCCTTCGAGGAGTGGGGCGCCAACATGAAGAGCGTTCCCATAACCAAGAAGTGCGCGGCCGAGATCAAGGCTGCTCTCCCCGCCGCCATCAAGGCAGCCGAGGGCGAGCTCAAGAGCGTCCTCGAGACCATCTATCAGGACAGCGACTGCATCGTCAAGAAGTCCTTCTGGATCATCGGCGGCGACGGCTGGGCTTACGATATCGGTTACGGCGGTCTGGACCACGTCCTCGCTCAGGACGAAGACGTCAACGTCCTTGTGCTCGATACCGAGGTCTATTCCAACACCGGCGGTCAGTCCTCCAAGTCCACGCCTACCGGCTCCGTCGCCAAGTTCGCGGCCGCAGGTAAGCGCACCAAGAAGAAGGACCTCGGCATGATGGCGATGAGCTACGGCTACGTCTACGTCGCACAGTGCGCAATGGGCGCAAGCCAGCCTCAGCTCCTCAAGGCGGTCACCGAGGCGGAAGCCTACGACGGACCTTCCCTGCTGATCTGCTACTCCACCTGCATCAACCACGGTATCCGCATGGATATGGGTCAGATGGAACAGAAGAAGGCAGTCGAAGCGGGCTACTGGCAGCTCTATCGCTACAACCCCAACACCGGCTTCACCCTCGACTCCAAGGATCCCACCGCGTCCTATCAGGACTTCATCATGGGCGAGACCAGATACAAGTCCCTCAAGGCCTCCAAGCCCGAGATCGCCGCAAAGCTCTTCGCTCGCGCGGAGCAGGATGCAAAGCAGCGTCTCGAGAACTACAAGATCAAGGCCGAAGAGACCAAAGCCGAACACAGCAAGCAGTAATGCGAGCGTCGGCTATCTAAACAAAATCAAATAAGAAATTACCCCGTTTATGTAACCTACATAAGCGGGGTAATTTTTTTCGATTTTTTCATTTAAATATGAAACATTAAAATCAGAACACTTATTTATTGTTTATTGGTGACCATATCAGACATCCCAAGTTTTTCCTCCATATATGGTGCTATCCACTCAGAATATCCTTCAATAGTCGGATGTATGTTATCAAACATATATGCATCTTTACGTAAAAGATTGAAATCGACATCATTATACATATCTACAAAAATGGCATCCCATTTCAAAGCAATGGTTTTCGTGCACTCAACCAACATAGAATAATTTGCACTGTCATAATACGGATTTGTATATATGGCTATTTCACAATCCCATTTATATATAGCGCTGCTTATGATATATTCTAATGCGCCACAAGTCGTAGTCCTTTCAAAAAGTGACGGACTGCGTATATCATAAGGTGTAGGCGCACCTAAATTTTCAAAGTATTTAGGGATCGCATCATTTGTAGATAATTGAATAATAAATATGTCAGGAGCTTCCATTATTTGCATATCAGAAGAATCGAATCGTTCGACATAAGACCTGTTCTCGTTTGAGCCAGAAACCTGCAACGTCGTCCCAGATACTGCATTTTTATAAAAATCAGTATCAGTATGCTCGGCTATTACGTCAGCCATACTATATCCGTTTGTTGCATACCCATATGTAACGGACGACCCTAACCAGTAAATAGAAAATGTGTCGTTATGATGAACATTCGCACATCCTACGCAACAAAAAAGCAACGTAAAACATGCCAAAAACAGAAAAAACTTTTTAAATATCATTATCTATATTTATTGATATTTCCGGTAATATATCTCTATCTATATTTAAAGCCAACGACATTGCCAGCCCGGATGTTTTACGATCGTTTAACAATATACGCTCTCCATAGGGGGCTTCAAATATTATGTGATCGTAACGAATATTATTTTTTTGCAAAAATTCCAGAGTTGCTTCTCGATATTGTAATTTTCTGGACGTTATGAAAATTATCATATCAGACTCAGGTATTGATGAAACGAATTCGCGCGCATTAGGCAATAACGTATCAACCCCGTCGATAATGTATCCGTTATGTTTAACTATGGTTCCGTCAATATCCAAAATCCAGGTATGAGTAAGCGGTGAAAGTGAAATAGTTTTTTTTATATAGGTATTCAATGTTTTGCCCTCTTTTTTTCCTTTCGCATACGAAGCCAACTGCGTAATTTTTCTCTACGTTTTGATCCATTAGGGAAAAACAGATTAACAAACGGAAGTATAAATATAGATTTAAATATATGACGGCATGATGTTCTTTGGTAGATTAACTTTTTAATACTTTCCTCATCACACACTTCTGCTCGAACAATATTATCGGAATTAAATGTAGGTATGTGTGCGCCTAAATTTGCATGAACACGCAACGTATGTTCAACACAACGGTAATACACTATTTCGTAAAAAGGTGACTTCTTTGCATGTTCCCAATATATATACGCATAATCTGGGCTATTTACAATATCCAGAAAACCACATCCGATATAATGAATAATATATGGATCGGCTTTGGCTTCAATCATGGATTTAACCAATTCTACATTTCCGGTTGCTTTTGCCACTGCGAGATCGTCTCTACGCGTATCTATGACATTCCAACCCTGAGGCAGGATCTTTATCCTATCTTCAAACAAAGTCATGAAAATGTCTTGATCCATCCAATGCCATTGCCTAGAAGAAATATAATTAAAAATAAAATCAGTCGGGTAATCTAAATGGAAAATTTTATTATTAAAAATCAATACACCTGAGTTTACATATTTTTCAGGATGACGCAAACGCAAAACTTTTTGCATGTAATCGCGCTCGGGATGCCCAATGGTATAGTACCAACCAAGCATACCCGTGTCACGAACCCCGCCCAGGTAATTATTGCCGAGATCGACCCTATATAAATCCGCAATATCCTTATTTAAAACCACATCTGAATCCATGTATATGATGGAATCATAATTACTAAGGATTTCAGGCAACATCAATCTTGCATATATGATACTATTATAACCTCTTTCTGTGTACAGCACGTATTTTTTCATACGTTTAGATATATCGATAAATCTGATCGACACATTTGGATGTCCTTTTGTCATATATTTTATCTGCTTTTGGACCATATCCGGTACGTCTTGTACAAGCAAACATATATCATATTTCGAAGACGGCGTGGCATGGTCTATAATAGATTGAATCGTTACTGCGGCATATGGAGCAAAAAGACCATTAAAGACCAATGAAGTTGCAATTTTGAAACCGTCAAAAGCATAAGGTATTGTTGAAACGTCCCCATCTACAATAAGCTTAAAATCAGCATTATAAGAATTGATTATATCATTCCCTTTTTTGTTATCAGCAATTATATATTCATATATTGTATTTGGCAACTTTTCTATGATATCCTGAGTATACTCTAATTCAAAAATATTTTCATTACATAAATTATTATTGCGAAGTCCAAAATACCTGAGTACCTTCCCATCAGCAGATATCCACATGGAACCGATTGATTCATATGAATAAAGAATAAGTTTTTTGCATTTTAATGAGCTTATGATATCACATAACCCGCTACGAATACCGACAAAGTAACCGGCATGCTCTAAAAATAATTTAGCATCACCATATGAAAAAGACAAACCGGTGCTACCTTTAATAGGCGGCTGTGTTTCAAAGTCTATCGTATTTGTGACTACGGTATATCCATCATTGACGAGTTTGCGTACCAATTCTTCCCATTGAGCCATCGGCAACGTTGGAGTGGATGTCGCATATGGAGCTATTACGACTGTTTTATTTGGCTTTAATGAATATTTTTTAAATATTTTATTGATATAATGAGGATTGGATGAAAATATCGGTTCACTAATATCGCAATTATTATTCAACATGAAGGTATAATGATAAAACATATCGTTAAATGTAATATTGCGATATCCTTCCAAAAAACCGGTTATTTCTATTTGCGGAGTGAATGGATAATGATGCGCATGAATAATATCCACATTATCCACGCCAACAAATAAACGCATATTCATTAAAGATATAGTATCTTCTGTTGATATAATTTCAAATTGTTTAACACCAAATAATTTGCCAACATTGCATTCAGCGCCGCCTCTGAATAGAAAAACATAATTATTTATGTTATTATTTTCAAGATACGAATGGAGTAAACGACCAATGAAATACATATCTCCCGTACCTTTATGCGGACAAATTACAATAGAGACATCTTCCCCATACTTGGCTTTGATGTTTTCGTAATATTCAGAGCCTGCAGCTATATTATTATTATACAATTGTTCAAGATCGGAAATCACTCCGCTTCTGTTAGGGTCCAATTCAATATCTTCGTCAGAAGCGGGCCGCGTCAAAGGACAGGATCTTTGAACATTCTTCGGGCTGTTTAAAAAAGAAATCACATCTTTATCTTTGCTATCGATTCTTGGAACATAAGGTTCAGCGAAAGGGAATATTTTGTATACCCCCATAAGAAAGATCTCCGCAATTGACAATCCATTAAGCCCCTCTAATCGGAAACCGTTTCTTCCCCGCGGTTCACTTAAGGAAGCCACAATGAAACGCGGATCAAATATAGTCAATGAATAGAACTCCAATAAATAACAAATATCCGATTGAGACATCTTTTCAACCGCAATAATTTTGTCAGATATTAATTTTGCAGATTTTAAGACTTTTTCGTCTTGAGTTATAATGATTGCATTTTCAAATTCACCGTTTCTTCTGAAAATCAATGTATCAATATATATAAGAGCATAATAATTTTCAATGCAATTTACATGTGGCAATAAAATAAGTGCAGTACGATCGCCTGGCCAATACTTTTCGTAAAAAGTATCCCAAACCTGTTTACCTTTTATTGCAGCTTTAAGTTGCTTACTCAACAATTTATCAAAATTTTGCTTACTATACATAAAATTTACCTTCTGTATTTGTTAATATCTATATATGCGATAAAATGCATCAACAAAAAAATCCACCACAAACAGATCTATAGGCATGCCGTATTTTTTAGAAAACACGACTACCGTCAAGCCACGTTGTTTCGGCATATCAAGCTTAATTTCATAATTTAAGCAATGAATATTTACTTCTGATTTACCCATCTCGACATTTTCTACGAAACCACGACTTATAATATCAAAGTAATATTCACCCCATTTATACCCATAATGTGTGTCATGTGTCTCTACAGCAAAGTTTTCTGAAAAATTATTGACGGATATATAAGGTGAACGATATGTGGGGCTAATTTTCGGATTTTTAGAAAACTCACGAGGGAAAATAGAGTCTTTCCAAAAAGTAGATGCCTCATCGGCAGCGGCCATAATCACAATTATCTCATCCTTATATTTCACCAATTTTTGAAGATAATGTGGGAAAAAATTTATTTCCGTAAGCGTTGGGATCTCTATATACGGTAATCCTTTTTCAGATACACGTTTGCGCAGTACTCGCTTATTGGTTCGCAACAAAACTTCGTCCACGGTTTGCAGCCCTAATGAATAAGCGGCTGTATTATCAAACGCATAACCAGGCATGCAAATTTTTTTGATTTGTGCCAGCATATACTTATAAAAGCTATTTACAAAGTGTAAATGTCCCTTGCCCCACTTGTTTTGCTCATCGCATAAAAGCATAGGACTTGCAATATAATGAGCAGACGGAAGTTCTTTTTTTAACATTCCGTATAACTCACTTAATAAACCATTCAACTTATCATCATCAGGTTCAGCATATGAGTATCTCTCTCCATTGCAAGCAACATATTCTTTACCGCAAAAATTTTCCAAAACTATTATTTTTTCCGGTAAATAGTTCGCAGTCATTATATGCACGTAGTTTTTTATAACTTTTACCCATTCTGACTTTGATATTTTATATCTATCAATTATTTTTATCTTTAACCCCGAATATTTATGGGCTTTCAATTCTGTTTCATTTTCAGTATAGAATTGTGATCTTGTAAAATAATACTTTTTTCGTTTAAAATAAAGCTCGCATATTTCATACCTAACATGACACAGGTCGATAATTAAGTAGTCTGACGCATTTTCTGAAAAAGATTTGAAAATCGTCTTATTTACATCTGCGCATACACAGCTACGTATCCACTTGGATTTATTCCTTAATTCCGCATCATTAATTTTTAATTCATCAGGAAACTCTTCGCTGGCTATAGAATAAGGAGAAGAACATTGAAAAAATTTATTTACTTTAAAATCACTATTTTGATCGAATGAAAATACATCGCGACATATGCAACTACCTACAATATTAACCGTAATCATAAATCGCCTTACCCTTTCAGCTTAACGCCGATCGCTCCTCCCGGATGATTCATTTTAAACTCATCCAAAGTGATATGCATCTTTACGGATAACGACATGGCAAGTTCCTGCAATACTATAAGATTAAGCGTTGTGGAATTATTCGGCATTATGTTCCACTGATCGCCTTCGTGCTCCAATTCAAGCAATATGGTATCGTCCACCTTGTGTGATAAGATACTATCTTTTGTACAAGTAAGAAGCCAAACCTTTACTTTTCTTAATTTCAATAAATCGACCAAATAAACTGACTCCGTAGTGGAACCGCTTTTAGTAAGCACTATAACGAGATCGCCGTCGTGTACCATTCCGAGGTCGCCGTGCACGGCAGTGTTAGTGTGCATAAATCCCGCATTCAATCCGAGCGAAAGCATAGATCCGACGAATTTATCGCATATAGGGACATTTTTACCAAGCCCCGATGCGATTATCTTATTTCCGCGGCGCAACGTAGCCTCACAATCATTTGCGAGGCGCATAAAAGCGCTTTCATCGACAGAATTTAAAGCATTAGACAATACCTTTATCGTTTGTTCAAACATTATAAAACTTCCTCCAAGTATGATAACCCGTTATAAAACGCCCCGCATATGGAGTCGTAATCTTCCCATGCGTACGTAGTCAGCGACAGCCATATGATGGCGTGGATGAGCTTGATCTTGTCACGGTCGACCTCATTCCCCAACAGCTCGAAATAGTAGTCTTCAAGGTGCTCCCAGCCGTTGGATTGTATGTCGAGCTCCACTTCGCGTTCTTTGACCGTCAGGCGGAATCGCTTGAGATTGAACTGATCGTAATTGCCCACGATCGAATAATACAGCTTCGCCCAGTCATAATTGGGATCGCCGTACATTTCCGTATTACCGAAATAGCCCCTCGGATCGATGAACACCGGTTCCATGTTTTCGTCGAGCATCATGTTTGAGAATGTGTTGTCGCCGTGCAGGAACTCGAACCGCGGGCAATCGTAACCCGCAAAAAGTTTATATAATTCGTCTTTATAAAAGAATACGTTACGGCAAGGCTTGCCGTTTACGACTATGTACTCCTTATCCGCGAACGGCACTAGATCGCGTATCTTGTTCAAACGCGCGAACGTCTTACCGAGATACGCCTCGTCTATGCTGAAATAATCGGTAGGCACGCTCCCCACGGCATGTATGCCGCGCAAAGCGTCCACCAGCTTGGAAAGCACTTCGCGTTGCTCGTCCGCTCCCAATTCATACTCGAAAATGTTCTTGCCGTTTACCCGTTGCATCGTGAGCGGCTCATACGAATATATTTTCGGAATGGCGGTCACGCCCTTCCCCTGCACGTACTTGTACCACGCTTTTTCACGAACGGCGAGCGCTTTCCCTTGCTCGTCTATGCCCTCTTTTATAAGCCGATCGCCCTCTATCCGCATACGGTTGAACGGACGGCAACGACTTCCCGTCTTTTGCGCCTCGCGCTTGTTGTATTCAGAAATAAGACCGTATTCCTTCGTGTCATGCAACGCAAGCGTCCCGAACGCGAGTTTCCGCGACGCAAGCCAGCGCACGAACTCGCCTTCGTCGGGGACTTCGCTTATTTCGCTTTTCTCTTTAAAGACGAACAGCCCCGCCACGCCGTATTTTTCGGACGGCGACTCCTCGAACTGTCCGTTTTCGTATTTCCACCGGCACGTAAAATCCGTGGACAGCCCGACATAGTTTCCAAGCTTCTCGGGGAACGCGAAATCGTCGGGCAATATGAGATCGGACCATATAAGCATAAACGGCGAGCTTTCGGGTATGAGCCTCAATGACTCGCGCAGTCCCCCGCACGTACCTTTTTTCCCGCGCCCGTCCACGACTATGTACTTTACCTTTGCGAATGCCGAAAGATACTTCTTCATTACATCCGCTTTATAATCCGCGATAATGACAAACTTTTTGTCGGGATACTTGCGGAACAAATGGAACAACATGGGAAGGTTGTCCACGGGAACGAGCGCCTTCGGCTTATTCTTCGTCAGGTACTCCATGCGGGTGCCTTTACCGCCCGCCTGCACGATGATGTGTTCGATGTTCATTTTCTTTTCCTCTTCAGAAATAGTAAAATTTTATCAATGTCGGACTCATTATTTCCGGACAATCTCAGCTCCGTGAAATCATGAGTATGCCAAATATCGTTTAAATCAAAATATTGCTTATCGCGTTCCGAACAGTCTTTGCTATATAAAATTATTTTACGGCATTCGGAAAACGCCAAAATATCACATAATCCACTTCTCGACCCGACAAAATAACCAGCGGATTCAACGATGGTGGAAATATCTTTTAAACCGACCTTTATCGCAGGTATCCCATAAGGATCGGGTTCTTCCGGTGACAATGTACAACAGACTTTATACCCGATTGATTTTGCTCGTTCTATCAGATCCATCCAAAAATAGACATCGTCATTATGTAATGTATATGAAACAGGAGAGATCACAATGGTTTTTCCTGGAGTAAGTCCTTTATTACGCAATAAATGTTCTGCTTGATGCCTTAATAAAAATCCACACGGACACGCCGATCTGATATGGTTACCGTCAAAAACCACATAATCAAGTAAAGAACCTAAATTATAATTATTGTCTTTATACCAATTGTTCGCATGGTTACATCTTACGAATTGTGGATCGTGATGCATAATCAAAACTTTTAATCCGCATGTTTGTCCGATTGCCGTAAAATATCGCATCAATTGTTTCATATTATGACGGCTTATTATTTTTGCCTCAAAACCAAACATTTCTGCGATCTCTTTATGTTTGTAATTTATAACGTATATTTCATATCGAATGATTTTTTTTAACCCAAGATAAGTATTTAACTTTGAAAACACATAGAAAGCATCTCCCAACCAATCATAAGGAAATAACAATATGTATGTTCCAAAATCATATGAGCCTAAAATTTTTCGATATACATTAGCGGCGGCCCTGCTCATGCGGTAAGCCAACCATAAACTTAAACGACGATATTTTTTAATTATTTGCTTAATCTTCCAACGCATTTTGTAATGTATCGATAAAAGCCGTTTTTATAATGGCCTGCAAATCACCGATTTTAGAGATAACTTTATATTCCATCTGTCCAAATAAAGCATGTGGATAAAGACATATGAAGCGTTTGTCGAAATCTATAAATGAATAATATGCGATAAGCGCATCCAACTCATCCTGCGTAATGTGTTCAATATAAATATTTGGAGCTAATTCCGACGAATCCAAACGATACCAGACCAAATAAACCATGGTCTTATAAGTTGGTATTTCCGATAAAATTTTATAATCTAAATTTCCGTCTCCGGTTCCAAGGACTATCAATGCGGGCTTCTGATGTCGACTGCATATTTTTGTCCAAAGATGCATTCCGTCTTTGGCCTTCTTGTATCTTTTTTTTAACAACATATTATTGCGATAAAACATTTACATTACGCACCTATAACTCCCAGCTCTTTGAGTCGGTTCATGTGGTAATAGAAATTCGAGCGTTTCATGGAGGTGAGGGTCAGGGCCTCTTCTATCGTTATCTCGTGGGAGCGGAAACGCTCCACCGTGTCTATGAACTTGG